>Ga0068714_10001855_pt1 | contig 28927 bp, 27 predicted proteins | sample MTBNYHSulfiMetaG_FD_62988 | JGI IMG/M metagenome (GOLD analysis project Ga0068714, IMG submission 62988) | Enrichment culture microbial communities from rom New York Harbor, USA that are MTBE-degrading - MTBE-NYH (New York Harbor Sulfidogenic)... | ecosystem: Environmental > Aquatic > Marine >...
TCCACATGATTCAATACCATTAGTCTCTTCTGTTCCTTCTTGTTCAATGTCACCATTCCTTCCATGGTGACATTTTCCCTGAACAATTAAGTGGTGACAAAATTGTAGAACATTAACAACACCTCACACTCACCTTGTCGCTGCGCCTCCTTTTATGTTACACTTTTCAATCGAGGAGAACTGTCAGATGAGAAAACGCGTCTTTTCCGGGGCCCGCCCCACCGGCCGGCAACACATCGGCAACTACCTGGGTGCCATACAGAATTATGTTAAACTTCAGGACGAGTACGATTGCATATACTGTGTAGTAGATATCCACGCTCTAACCTCAATGCAGGATACCAGTGAACTGCAGTCGAACATCCATAATATTGCGCTTGACTGGATTGCCGCCGGAATGGACCCTGAAAGGAGCATAATTTTTGTTCAGTCCCACGTTCCCGAGGTGATGGAGCTACACACTTTTCTCAGCATGGTTACTCCACTTAGCTGGCTGCTGCGCGTGCCGACCTTCAAGGAGAAGGTGAAGCTTCAGCCTGAGAATGTAAACTACGGGCTGGTGGGCTACCCGGTGCTACAGACAGCCGATATCATCCTTTACAAAGCTGAAGTGGTACCGGTTGGTGAAGACCAGCTACCCCACCTGGAGCTGGCCAGGGAGATTGTTCGACGCTTCAATTTTCAGTTCGGCGATACCTTTCCTGAACCTAAAGCCAAGCTCACCTCCTTTCCCCTGATACTGGGACTGGATGGCGAGAACAAGATGGGAAAGTCCAGCAATAATACCATTGAACTGGCTCTATCAGATAAAGAGACAACAGAGAAGGTAATGACGGCGGTTACCGACCCCGCCCGCCAGTACCGCCATGACCCCGGACATCCTGAAATATGCAATATTTACCGGTTGCACAACTACTTCAATCCCGCGGAAACAGATAGTATCGCCGAGCAGTGCCGCACGGCTAAAGTTGGCTGTGTTGACTGCAAGAAGCTTCTGGCGGAGAGGATTAACGCTGCCCTGGCACCCTTCCGCGAACGGCGGGCAGCTCTGGCGGCTGACCCGCAACAGGTAAAGGACGTTCTGGCTGATGGTGCCCGGCGGGCCCGGGTAATTGCCAGGGAAACCATCAGCGAGGTCAGGCAGAGAATGGGACTCATTTAAGGAAGGAAGGCAATAATGTCGTCAAGCAAAGAACAAATTGAGGAATACCAGCGGAAGAGAGAGAAGATACTGGCCATGGCCAGCCCTGAGGTTATCGAAAAGCGCCACCAGGGAGGCCAGTGGACAGCACGGGAAAGACTTGACTACTTCTTTGACCCCGGCACCTTCACCGAGATAGGCATGTTCGTCAAGCACCGGACTACCGCCTTCGACATGGACAAAAGGGAGATACCGGCCGAAGGCATCATCACCGGCTATGGCAAGGTAAACGGCCGCTGCGTGGTGGCTATGGCCGAGGACTACATGGCTATGGCCGGCACCTTCGGGGAATATCACGGACGGAAGCTTTCCTACGCCCTCGACTTCGCCAAGGACAAGGGGTGGCCATTTGTGGGCATGAACGACTCAGGTGGCGCCAGACTACAGGAAGGGATGGATACCCTCGAATCTTACGGCTGGACTTTCCGTTCTCAAATTCTGGCCTCGGGCATCATCCCTCAGATAGCCCTTCTCATGGGGCCCTGTCTTGGCGGGCAGGCCTACCACCCGGTAATGCAGGACTTCCTCATCCAGTGCAAGAAGACCGGCTTCATGGGCATTGCCGGTCCGGCTTTCGTGGAAACACAGCTCGGAGAGAAAATCACCCTTGAGCAGCTTGCCGGTTACCAGGCACACGCCGTTAAATCTGGCTGCACCCATATGGTGGCCGAAGACGACAAAGATGCTCTGGACAAGGCCAAAGCCCTACTCTCCTTCCTCCCTTCCAATAACCGGGAAAAGCCGCCCCGCATTGAGACTAAAGACGACCCGGAAAGGCAAGCCCCTGAGCTAAACACCGTCACCCCCGACCGCCCCAACCAGCCTTTTGATATGAAAAAAGTAATCACCGCCATCGTAGATGACGGCTATTTCTTTGAAACACACGAGCTTTACGCCCGAAGTGTCATCACCGGCTTTGCCCGCTTTAGCGGACGCCCGGTGGGTATCTTCGCCAACCAGTCAACTCACGCTGCCGGGGTAATTGATATTAACGCCGCCGATAAGGGAGCCAGGTTCATCAGATTCTGCGACCTGTTCAACATCCCGATGGTTACCCTCGGGGACTGCCCGGGTTATATGATTGGCTCGGAGCAGGACTGGAAGGGTATCCTGCGCCACGGCGCCAAACTGCTCTTCGCCTGGGCCGACGCCACCATCCCTCTCATTTCCATCATGGTAAGGAAGTCCTACGCCGGCGCCCACTACGGCATGCTGGACAAGGCCATTGGTGGCGACTTCGTTTTTGCCTGGCCCACCGCCAGTGTGACCATCGTAGGGGCGGACACGGCCGCCAGCGTCATCTTCGCCCGCGAAATAAGGGAATCATCTAACCCGGATGAAACCAGAGACAGGAGAATAAAAGAATTCAGTGAACTCTACGAGAACCCTTACCGCGCGGCCGAGCGGGGCTTTGTTGACGATATCATCATGCCCGGCGACACCAGAAAAATGATAAACAGGGCCCTTGACGCTCTGGAACACAAGTGGGGCAAGGAAGCCTGGGAGAAAAGGCCCTGGCGCAAGTTTTCCAATATCAACCTGTGAGGTAAGCAAAATAGAAATTATCCCGGCCGTGGACCTTAGAGGTGGCAGGTGCGTTCGCCTGTACCAGGGCAACTATGACGAGGAGACAGTCTTTTCTGAAGACCCGGTACAGGTAGCGCTGGAATGGCAATCACAGGGTGCGCCCCGACTTCACATCGTTGACCTTGATGGTGCGGCTATGGGTGAGCCGGTTAATCTGGACATTATCAAAGAGCTGGCCAGTGCCATACTGGTGCCGACACAACTTGGCGGCGGCATCCGTACACTGAAAACGATAGAGCAACTGCTTAAAACCGGTATCGAACGGGTTATCCTGAGCACCGCCGCTGTCGAAGACCCGCTACTGGTTACCCAGGCCTGCCGACGGTTCAGACAGTCAATTATCGTCAGTATTGATACCCGGGAGGGAGTAGTGGCCACGCACGGCTGGCGGCAGAAAACCAGGCTTAGTGCCATAGAATTTGCCCGGTCTATGGCGCAACTCGGGGTAAAGCGTTTCATCTACACCGACATTGTCCGTGACGGCACTCTCACCGAACCCAACTTCTCCGCCATCTCCGAGCTGATAAACGAGATAAAGCTACCGGTCATTGCCGCCGGCGGCATCTGCTCACTACAGCACCTGAAAATGCTGAAACGGCTTGGTGCCGAAGGAGCAATTATCGGCAAAGCGCTATACACCGGTGACATCAACCTGAAAGAGGCTCTGGCCGCGGTTAGTTAGGACTCAGGGGGTAAGACAGATAGACATCAAATTCAACGAGAAGGGACTGGTCCCGGCCGTAATACAGGACGCCGATTCCGGCGAAATACTGATGCTGGGCTATATGAACGAGGAGGCGTTACGCCGTACCCTGGCTGGCGACGACGTCTGGTTTTACAGCCGCAGTCGGCAGGAACTCTGGCACAAGGGAGAGACCTCGGGCAACTACATTAAAGTGGTGTCAGTATGGAAGGACTGCGATAGCGATACCATCCTGGTGAAAGCACACCCCACCGGCCCCGTCTGCCACACCGGAAATAAGACCTGCTTCTTTCAAGAGCTGACTGAAGAGGAAGGCTGAGCCACTTCCTCCACTTCCTCGACCTCCACCACCCTCTTCAACGCCGACAGAGCAACCTCAAGCTGACTATCATCGGGTTCTCTGGTGGTTAATGACTGTAACCACAGTCCGGGAGCCATGACCACCCTGACCAGACGATTCTGGCGGTGACGGCCACCGAAGTAGATAACCTCGTAGCTAATGGCAGCAATGACTGGAATGAGAACAATCCGCGAGAGCACCATCAGCCAGATAGTATGCACACCAACCAGGGCAAAAACAATAATCGATATCACGACCACGGCGAACAGAAAACTGGTGCCACAACGGGTATGAGCCGTGCTATATTCCTTGACCGCCTCTACTTCCAGAGGAACACCGGCCTCATAAGCGTTTACCGCCTTATGCTCGGCACCATGATAGGCAAAAACACGCCTGATATCAGGCATCAGGGTCATTACCTTGAGATAGATGACAAAAATAGCCACCCTGATAAGACCATCCACCAGATTGAACAATATCGACGAACTGATGTTAAGCAGCCTGGTGAGGAACAGAGGTGCGATAAAGAAAAGGGCCACACCCAGAGCCAGGGCAACAATCATCATCACCCAGACCATCCCCCCGGAAACCTCCTCCCCCTCCTCCTCCAGAGAGACATTAGCCGAATAGAGCAGGGTCTTGATACCCAGCACCAGGGTCTCAATCAGGACAATGATGCCCCGCAAGAACGGTGCCTTTCTCATCCAGCCAGTATAGATGGTGGGCAGCGACTGTGTATCTATGGCTAACTCACCGCCGGGGCGACGCACCGCGGTGACCATATTCTTCTGCCCGCGCATCATCACACCCTCGATGACCGCCTGCCCACCGTAATAGAACCTCTCCGCCAAAGTAAAACCCCCTTCCTTAGAAACAAAGAGGAGCGGTCACTAAACGCCGCTCCTGCCTTCCCTTATCCCGCCACCTGTAAAGACTTTAATCCTTTATCTGGTAACGCCGCTTAAATCGCTCCACCCGCCCGGTGGAGTCCATCATCCTGCGCTCACCGGTAAAAAAGGGATGACATTTGCTACATAGTTCCACCCTCATCGACTTTCTGGTCGAGCCAGTGGTTAAGATGTTGCCACAGGCGCAGGTTATGGTCGCTTCAGGATAGTACTGGGGATGAATCTTCTCCTTCATATCATTCAGTTAGCGTATACGCTAACCTTCCTCCTGTTGTTCCTTGCCGGCTCGAACTCGACCACGCCGTCAATGAGAGCAAAAAGAGTGTAGTCCTTGCCCACACCCACATTATTACCCGGGAAAATTCGCGTGCCCCGCTGGCGCACCAGTATCGTCCCGGCATTAACAGTATTCCCGGCGTATCTCTTCACGCCGAGCCGTTTGCCGTTGCTGTCCCGGCCGTTCTTGGTCTTTCCGCCTCCCTTTTTATGCGCCACTTTCCGTCACCTCTTTCTTCCGCCGACTCTTCCTGGCTGGCTCACCCGGCGCCGCCTCCGGCCCTACTATCTTATCTATCGATAACCTGGTATAAAACTGGCGGTGCCCTGTCTTCTTGCGATAGCGCACCTTGTGTTTATACCGGAAAACGATAATCTTCTTGGTTCTGTCCTCTCCCTCAGTGGTGGCCATCACCCTCGCCCCTTCAATGGCAGGTGTGCCCACCGTTACCCTGTCCCCATCGGCGATGAGCAATACCTTATCCAGCTCAACGGTCTCACCCTCAGCCACGTCCAGACGGTCAACATCTATCACCTGGCCGGGACTGACCTTATACTGCTTACCACCGGTTTCAATAATGGCGTAAATCTCTGGCCTCCCAAACAAGATATTCTACCAGTTGGCATGAGGGGGTGTCAAGGGGAAGCAGGACGTAAATGTAACGGCTGCTAGAAGAGTCAGTGAAGCCATCTCGCAAGATATACCCAGAACAGTAGATGGTAAAAACGCCTGTGCGGTGGCACTGGGTAGGCGTGGGAGCTTGAAGGGAGGCAAGACTAGAGCTGCGAAGCCATCAAGTAAAGAGCGGTCAGAGATAGCTAAGAAGACAGCGCAGGCTAGGTGGGGTAAATCAACTACCTAAAATCATCTTTTGATAGCGTGGTGCAATCCTTATTGAATCTCTTACTGCTTTAATAATTTCTGATTTGGTCTCTGCACTAATTGGCTTTATATATTCTTTTAATTCTCTTTTTCTAAATTCGTAAGGCTCATTGCAATCAACATATGAGTCATGGTCTAAAAACTTATAATTTACTGCTGAAATCTTTACATGGCATTGTGATAATTCTGGCTTATTAAGAATGAAGGGGTGGATTTCAGTATTGATAAGAAACCCTACGCAACACGGGTTTACACAGACTATTGCGACATATTTATCCTTGGGCCTTGGTATAACATGAACACAGTCTTTAACATAATAGATACACCATGAATCAGGCATTTGTATCTACCCTGAGTTCAATAAATAATCCATTAATTCATCGGAATTTTTTAGTGCTCTAGCAATACTCTCAATTGGTATCTTTATGCTACCCTTCTTCCCACGCCTATTCCAGGCCTCTCTATAGGCTTCATCATGAGACTCATCTCTCCTGCTCGGCCAATCAGATTCTTTGCCGAATTTATTGATAGCGTAGTCTAAACATTCTACATCTGAAATACTAAAGTAATCCAAATCTGCTTGGCGTAGTCCTACTATGTTATCGCCTTCAATTTTTAACTCATTGGTGGGTGATTTACGAATGCGGGTTATTAGGTTATAAACATTAGATGGGGTAGCCCCTCCTTGCATAGCAACATAAGATTCGCCGAATATGAAACGCCCATATCTCTCAAGGCTACGCTTATCTACAATGTATAATATCTTACAGATAGTATAGACATCCGGGTTGGGGAGTTTTGATACTAGATACAGAAGGGCTTCAATTGCTTTTGTGCGATTAAATTTAAAAGTGATAGCAACCAATCTTTTAACTCCAATCACCTTTTGAATCCATTGTAGCACTGCCCTATAAATTGTCAAGCTTTGTATGACTACGCCCTCAAAAAATATTTCCCCCATAGCCCTTGGTAGTGTATCATTTTGAAATCAAATTGACTATTTCTTCAACTGTCCAGATATGGTCACTTATTCCTGATGCCATAGCTGGTATTCTCGGATAGAAAACACACCTTCTGTTTGACAAACCATACCACACGATATATATTCAACTATTGTCAGGAACACATTTCGCCGAGGAACCATGGCTGAGAGTATTACTGAGCAACTGCGCCGGATTTTCGACCCCCGGTCTGTAGCCGTCGTCGGGGCTTCGGGTGTACCGCATAAGTGGGGCGGCATGATGATTGAGCGGCTCTCTCTGGCTGGCTACCGGGGAGCTATCTACCCCATCAACCCCAGAGAAAAAGAGATACAGGGCCTGCCCGTCTACCGTACCGTGCTCGATGTCCCCCACGAAATCGACCTGGCTGTCATCACCGTCCGCGCCGAACAGGTGTCCCAGGCAATACGGGATTGCGTCCAGAAAGGCATAAAAGGGGCGGTGATAATATCGGCTGGCTTCGCCGAGACCGGCAGCCACGGGAGAGCTCTCCAGGACGAAGTAACTGACATCGCCAGACAGGGTGGCCTGAGATTTGTCGGGCCCAACTGCGTGGGCATCTGGAGTGTCAGCAGCGGCCTGAACTTTGCCCTCTCCGCCATACCCACTAAAGGGGGCATCGGCTTTATCTCGCAGAGCGGCACTCTCGGCAGAGTCTTCGCTCAGGTAGCCCACGACAAAGGCTACGGGCTGAGCAAGTTCGTCAGTGTTGGCAACCAGGCAGACCTTGATGTGGCTGATTATCTGGCATACATGGCCGATGACCCTGACACGAAGGTCATTGTGATGTATATCGAAGGCTTCAGCGACGGGCGGAAGCTGTTCCAGGTAGCCAGAGGTATGGCCGGGCAAAAACCCGTAATCGTCTACAAGGCTGGCAAGAACCGCGCTATTGCCAGAGTGGCCATGTCACACACCGCCGCTGTCGCCGGGGAAGACAGGATTTTCGATGCCCTCTGCCGGCAGGTTGGATTTCACAGGGCTAACGAACTATACAGTACTCTGGATATGGCAGCCATTCTCACCCGCCAGCCTTTACCCCGGGGCAACCGCATCGGCATCCTCGGTACCGGCGGGCAATGCGTTGTGCTCTCCGACATCTGTGTCTCAATGGGTCTGGAAGTCCCTGAGCTAAGTGATGAAGATGCTACCTTCGTTATCTCCGATATTGAGTTTCCACCCCACGCACCCGCCCCCAGGAATCCGGTAGACTTCGCCGGTAGTGGCCGTGACGCCCTGATGGAAGCCAGAGTGTTAAATAGAATGGCCCAACTTGACTACATAGATGGCCTCATCTCCAATACACCGGTTACCTTCCTCCAGGATGCCGCCACTCGCACTGCCGAACAGGAAAAGCGTGACGCCGAAGCCGGCGAGCTTCTCACTGCCATACCACAGAAGTACGAAAAACCATTGATAAATATCGGCTTCGGCAACCTGGCCTCCACTGGTGCAGCCTTATACAAAACCCTCCAGGAGGCCGGCATTACTGCTTACCTCACACCAGAAGAGGCGGTGAGAGCCATGCATGTCCTGGTAAAGTACGCCGAAATCAGAAAGCAATTCTCTATTGACAGAGAATAAACGCTAACCTATAATTAAGAACAATTGAATAGGTAAAGGCTGTGAACAAGACTAGTAGCCTTCAAAGCGGGGCTCAGAGAGTCGGGCAAGGTGTGATCCGATGCCAGCGCAGGAGGTGAATGGACTTGGGAGCCGCAACCCGAAAGTTGCTCAAGCAGTAATCGAGTAGGCCTTGTCGCCGGGGAAGCGTTATCATACCCCAGGGTATCGAGCTCTAACCTTAAGGTTAGAGCTCGATACCTGAAAAAGATGGCCACAATATAATGTATATGTGACCAGAAGGGTGGTACCGTGGGAATAGGTCTCCTGCCCCTTCAGGGTAGGAGACTATTATTTTAGGGGGAAAGAGGGGAAATCCAACTTGTACTGTCCTGGCCATGGCCGGGGCTGATGAAAACAACTAACCAGTAACTTAAAAAGTAAGGAGGAAACATGGAAAGAGCAAAATTTATTCTTGACGAGAAAGACATGCCTACCAGCTGGTACAACATCATACCTGACCTGCCGGAGCCGTTACCACCCCTGGTCAATCCCGCCACCAAGAAGGCCTGCCCCATGGATATGCCCCTGCCTCCCCCCCTCTTCCCCGACGCCATCAATAAGCAGGAGTTCAGCCCCGAGCGCTGGATTGAAATCCCGGAAGAGGTGCAGGCTATTTACCGCACCTGGAGACCGACAATACTGCACCGGGCACACCGCCTGGAGAAAGCTCTGGATACCCCGGCCAAGATTTTCTATAAATATGAGGGCACCAGCCAGGCCGGGAGCCACAAACCCAATACCGCGGTAGCCCAAGCCTACTACGCCAAGAAAGAGGGATTCAAACGCCTGACTACCGAGACTGGTGCCGGACAGTGGGGCAGCGCCCTCTCTATGGGAGGCATGTTCTTCGGCCTTGAAGTTAAGGTCTACATGGTTAAGGTGAGCTATAACCAGAAGCCCTACCGCCGCAACCTGATGGAGACCTGGGGCGCTAAGTGCGTACCCAGTCCCAGCCCGGATACCGAGGTCGGACGCCGTATCCTGGCCGAAGACCCCGACTCTCCCGGCTCTCTAGGTATCGCCATCAGCGAAGCGTGTGAGGATGCCTTTGCTAACGATGATACCAAGTACTCAATTGGCAGCGTGGTCAACCATGTCCTGTTACATCAGACGGTAAACGGCCTGGAAACAAAAAAACTGATGATGGAGCAGGCAGATGTCTACCCCGATATTATTGTTGGCTGCATCGGTGGTGGGTCAAACTTTGCCGGTCTGTTCCTGCCCTTTGTCAAGGACAAGATCGACGGCACCAGGCCCGACCTGCGCATCATCTGTGTTGAACCGGAAAGCTGTCCCACGGTAACCAAGGGGCTTTATGCCTGGGATTACGGAGATGTCGCCGGACTCGCCCCTATAGTCCTGATGTACACACTGGGACACACCTTCGTGCCCCCGCCCGTTCACGCCGGGGGACTGCGTTATCACGGCATGGCACCCATCATCTGCCACCTTCATAAACTGGGCTTTGTTGAAGCCGTAGCCGTACCTCAGATCGCCACCTTCGAAGCCGGCGTAACCTTTGCCCGCACCGAGGGTATCGTCAGTGCCCCCGAGACCAACCACGCTATCAGGGTTACTATTGATGAAGCCCTGAAGTGCAGGGAATCCGGTGAAGCCAAGACCATCCTGCTCGCCCACAGCGGGCACGGCCACTTCGACATGGCTGCCTATGACGCCTACCTATCAGGCAAGCTTGAGGACTACGCTTATCCTGAGGAAAAGGTGAAGGAAGCACTGGCTCACCTGCCTGAGGTACCCGGACTATAACGACACCCACAAGTATACTATGATAGATAAGGGGCTGGGCTCGCGCCCAGCCCCTTCTTTTGTCTATTTCTGACACAAATGCTAAAATAAAAATGAGATATGCTGAAAAAAATAGGACTTATCATTGCCACCCTCATTCTAATTGTTTCCCTGACCCTGAGCGCCGGGTGCTATATAGAAATCGAGCGAGGGACTGAGCCACCTGCACCACCAGACACCAGCCCCCCGACCTCACAGAACACCACTCCCATTGACACTGAATGGGAGGCCCCGACTGCCCACAGCCAGGCTCAAATATTACCCAGCATTGCTGATGTCGTTGCCAAGGTTAAGCCCTCTGTGGTTGCTATCACTACCGAGGTTGTAACCCGTGATTTTTTCAACAGGCCGTATACCCAGGAGGGAGCTGGTTCGGGATGGATAATTGACGCCAACGGAATTATCGTGACCAACAACCATGTGGTACAGAGTGCCAATAGTATTAGCGTAATACTGGATGACGGTAGAACCTTCCCCGCCGATATGAATACCGTAGCCACTGACCCGTTCACCGATCTAGCCGTTTTCAAAATTAACGCCCAGAACCTGCCCGCCGCCACGGTAGGAGACTCTTCACAGCTAAGAATCGGCGATTGGGTTGTCGCCATAGGCAATTCACTTGGCCAGGGAATAAGAGCCACGGAAGGGATAGTAAGTCGTCTGCACGTCACGGTACCTGAAACTCAAGAAATACTGAGCGATTTTATTGAAACCAGTGCCGCCATTAATCCGGGTAACAGCGGGGGCCCGCTGGTCAATATGGCTGGTGAGGTAATCGGTATCACCAGCGTCAAACTGGTTGATGTTCAAATAGAAGGTGTGGGCTACGCCATCAGCACCAACGAAGCGTGCCCCATTATCAAGCAACTGATTAATAACGGGTACGTCATTCGTCCCTGGCTCGGTGTGGGTCTCTACACGGTAGACCAGTTCGTAGTACAGCGGTATAACCTGGCCGTGGATGAAGGGGTTCTGATTATCAATGTGATTTCCGGAAGTCCTGCTGATAAAGCTGGGTTGAAGCCTGGTGATGTTATCACTAGATTCGCCGGCCAGGAGGTGAAAGACATGACAGAGTTAACACATGCCATACTTGCTGCCCAGTTGGGGCAGCAGGTAGAAGTAAACTTCTGGCGCGGTCAAACCGAGCACACTACCCAGGCCACCCTGGCCGAAAGCCCGCCGCCACCCTAGGTCAGTCCAGCTTCTTCACGCCCAGTAATATCTCGTGACCGCTCAACTTATAGGTTTCGGTCAAGTCTGTCTTTTCGGGAACTCCCTCAACAAGCTCTCGGGACAGCGTTTCCTGCTTGATGTAGTCGGCAAAGTCCTGCATCACCTGCTTGATATAATCATCACCCTGGTAGCAGGTAACAATGTGGTCGGCAATATCAAAGCCGGCGGAGCGGCGCATCGTCTGCAACCGATGCACGATTTCACGCGCCATGCCTTCTTTTTTCAACTCTTCAGGTATGAAAACCTCGATGGCTGAGTTAGTAGTAGCTTCGCTGACAACTACGTATTTATCAGGCTCATTTTGAGCCAGAGCCTCTACATTTTCATAAGAATCGGCTTTGATGTCTTTCACGTTAAGCTCTTCCAGCACCAGCGGCCTGATTCTTTCCAGAGCCTTTCTCTCCCCTTCGGAAAGACCAAAATAGTTGACCGCCACCGGCTGGCGTACCTTGATGCCAGCTTTGCTGCGGGCTGCTCGCCCTAGGCTTGATAACCTCATAGCCAGGCGCATATCCGCCGACAGGTGCTCGTCAATCTGGCTCTCATCGGCCACCGGGAAGTCAGCCAGGTGCACGCTCTCCGGGGCATCAGCAAACACCGAGCAGACTAAATTCTGATACATCTCCTCAGCCACGAAGGGAGTAAAGGGCGCCATCAGCTTCGACATTGTTACCAGGCACTGGTAAAGGGTGTGATAGGCCGCTAGCTTATCGGCATCATTCTCGCTCTTCCAGAAGCGCCGACGGCTCCTCCTCACGTACCAGTTAGAGAGCCCATCGACAAAGCCCTCGATTCTCCTGCCCGCCTCAGTTGGGCTATAGCCATCCAGAAAGGTATCAACGTCTTTAACAAGCTGATTTAACTCCGAGATAATCCACCGGTCAAGCTCCGAAGGCTCGGGCAAAGCTCCCTCAGCCCCGGGGTCATAGTAGTCAATACTGGCATAGGTGACAAAGAATGAATAGACGTTCCACAGGGTTAACAGAAACCGACGCGTCACCTCGGCCACTATCTTTTCATCGAAGCGGCGCACATTACCCGGCGGTGCCGAAGTAAACAGATACCAGCGCAGGGCGTCAGCACCGTGCTTCTCAACCACCGTCCAGGGGTCAACCACGTTCCCCTTGGCCTTGCTCATCTTCTCACCCTCAGCATCAAGGATATGACCCAGGCAGATAACATTGCGGAAACAGATGCGATTAAACAGCAAGGTGGAGATAGCATGCAGGCTGTAGAACCAGCCACGGGTCTGGTCAACCGCCTCGCAGATATAGTCGGCGGGGAAACGCCCGTCTTCCAGCAAGGTCTCATTTTCAAAGGGATAGTGGGACTGGGCGATTGGCATGGCCCCGGAATCAAACCAGCAGTCAATAACCTCCGGCACCCGCCGCATGGTGGCCCCACACCGGGAGCAGGTAAAGGTTATTTCGTCCACAAAGGGACGGTGCAAATCAAGTGGCCCGGTCAAGCCGGCCAGGTCAGCCCTCCCCTTCAGCTCCTCCAGACCACCCACGCACTCATAGCTGTTACATTCTGGGTTTTCGCAGCCCCATACCGGCAGCGGCGTACCCCAGTAGCGCTCCCGGGAGAAAGCCCAGTCGACATTGTTCTGGAGCCAGTCGCCAAAGCGCCCGTATTTAATGTGCTCAGGATACCAGTTTATCTCGTTATTGCCCGAGATAAGGCCCTCTTTGACCGCCGTCGTCCTGATGTACCAGGTCTGCTTGGCGTAGTATAGGAGGGGTGCCTCACAGCGCCAGCAGAAGGGGTAGGTGTGATAGATGGTCTCGCTGCGGAAAAGAAGCCCCCGTTTTTCCAGGTCCTCAAGCACCAGCGGGTCGGCATCCTTAACAAACTTACCTGAAAAGGGATAAGTCCCAGTGATTTTACCCTGCAAATCTACCATGTGAACAAAGTCCAGACCATACTCCTGCCCGGCCTGAAAGTCAACTTCACCGTAGGACGGAGCGATATGGACGATACCCGTGCCGTCCTCCATAGAAACAAAATCAGTGGCAATAACTTTATAGGACAAATGTTCATCAGGTTCCTGAAGAGCCAGTTCTGAGCCTCTCTGAAATCTCTGGCGCTCCACACCAAACTCATGAGGATTAAAGAGCGGCTCATACCGCATCCCTACCAGTTCAGTTCCCATATACTTCGCCACCACCTTAAAATCACCCAGACCTGCTTGCCCCATCAACATAGAAGCCAGAATGAGATACTCCCCATCTACCTCCACCACCGAGCATTCAGCATCAGCCGCTACGGCCAGGGCAGTATTGCCCGGCAATGTCCAGGGAGTTGTCGTCCAGGCCAGCACATAGGTGGGCTTGTCCAGCGTGACACCAGCAATATTATCATCGACCAGCTTAAACTTTATGTAAACCGAGGGGTCGGGGACATTGTCCTCATACCCCTGGGCTACCTCGTGGGAGCTGAGAGAGGTGCCACAGCGGGGACAGTGCGGCGTAACCCTGTAGCCCTGGTACACCAGTCCCCGATCCCACATCTGTTTTATCGCCCACCAGACGGACTCGATGTACTCGTTCCGCATGGTAACATAGGCATTGTCCAGGTCAATCCAGAAGCCGATACGCTCGGTGAGCGCATCCCACTCCCTGAGATACTTGAAGACATTCTGACGGCACCGTTCGTTGAATTTATCGATGCCAAAATCCTCAATCTCCTTCTTGCTGGAAAAGCCAAGCTCCTTCTCCACCTCCAGTTCCACCGGCAAACCGTGCGTGTCCCAGCCCGCAATACGCGGCGCATAGTAGCCCTTCATGGCCTTATAGCGAGGGATAATATCCTTGAAAACGCGGGACAGTACATGGTGAATGCCAGGACTGCCGTTAGCCGTAGGCGGGCCTTCATACAGGACAAAGCGTGGCGCACCCTGTCGCCTCTCGATGCTCTGCTTAAAGACGTCCTTCTCTTTCCACAGGCTGAGTATGCTCTCTTCAAGCTGCGGAAAACTCACTTTGCTATTTACCGGACGAAACATCTCAAAGTCCTCCCATATTAAGAGAGCCCGTCCCATAGGGACGGGCTCTTATCTTCCCGCGGTACCACCCTATTTCCCTGGTCCACCAGGGCACTCGTTCAGGGCACACTTTGATGCCCCCGTCAATGATAACGGCTGACGAAACCGACCAAGTCTACTTGGCAGATTAATAATCCGCCGTTCGGTTGGTAGCTCAGGAGGGATTTTCAGAGGACAGTCACGTCTGCTTGCACCCGACCAGACTCGCTGTGTAACTGCTACCCGCCTACTCTTCTCCGTCACCGCCCTTACAATTTTAGAGATTAACACACCCCACGGAATAAGTCAATCGCGGAGGAGAAGACTGTCTGAGAACATGATTACGCACTGTCATGGCGAGGGACGAAGCCCGAAGCAATCTCGCTTTTACCTTGCGGCAGGCTACTCCTCATCCTTGAGTATGATAACCACCCGGCGAGCCTCGCCCAGGCCAATACTCTGCGTAACCACATCAGGATGGTCAGCCAGGGCCATGTGAATGATACGCCTCTCGTAAGGCGGCATTGGCTCAAGAGTAAAGGATGCTCCCCTGGCCTTTACATGCTCCGCCATATTGCGGGCAAAGGTCTGCAACGCCTGGTAACGGCGCCGCTTATACCCCTCGATATCAATTATTATTGGTGACCAGCTCTTCATCTGGTGACCAAGCATAATCCTGACCATATACTGTAGAGCAGCCAGCGTCTGCCCCCGTCTCCCGATAAGAATGCCCAAATCATCACCCTTGATATTGAGGACAACAGAAACAGGCATGTCCTGTCCCACCACAGGTTGGTTCTCAAGCTCAACCGAACCATCCACACCTAACAGGGTAAGCAGCTTCTCCAGGAGACCTTTGGCTATCTCCGCCACAACTTTCTCTTCCTCAGCTGCCGAAACCAGTGGTGTTACCCTGACCAATGCCTCTTCAGCACCTAAGCCCAGCAACCCGGACTTACCTTCTCTTACGACGGTAACTTCGACTTCCTCCCGACTTACGCCTAATTGCTCTAGGGCTAGTTGGATAGCTTCCTCGACGTTCTTGCCGCTTATCTCCAGACTCTCCATAACCTGATTCCTCTTCCCGGGCAGAAGCCGGCTCAGCAACAATATCAGCACTAATATCAGCTTCAGTTAAAGGTGCCTTCTGCTGAACAGCACGCCCTTCAGATTTTTTGACAGCCGCTTCCTTCTTTTCTGCCTTCGGTGTAACCAAGCCCCCCCAACCGGTAACAAAATATTGCATCACAATACTGATAACATTTGAGGTTACCCAGTAGAGAGCCAGCCCGCTGGGGAAGGACATGGTTAGAAAGGCAAACATCAGCGGCATCATCCATAACATCATCTGGCTCTGTGCCCGCTGTTGAGGGTCAGGAGTTGTAGCAGTCATCATCTTCTGCTGTACCCACATGGTACCCCCCACCAGAATCGGCAATAATAGCCACCTGTCAGGTGCCGACAGGTCCAGCCAGAGAAAGTGGCTCTCCAGAGGCACCAGAGAAAAAACAGTCGACCATGACTGGTAAAGATGCTTGGACAGGCTCAGGAAACCTTCCGGGGCCGTGGCTACCACCCGAATAATGGCCTGGTAGAGAGCTATCCAGACAGGCATCTGAACGAGCATGGGTAGCATACAACCGGCAGGATTCATGCCTGATTGCTTGTATAGCTTCATCTGCTCCTGGGCCAGCCGCTGCCTGTCTTTAGCATACTTCTTCCGCAGCTCAGCAACCTCGGCCTGAACCGACTGCATAGCCTTGCTTGCGCGAAGCTGCTTCTGGGTAAGGGGATACATCGCAGCCCGAACCACAATAGTGAGCACAATGATAGTCAGCCCCAAGCTGCCAAACAGGTAATCAGACAGCACAATGAGGACATTTATCATCGGGGACAGAATAATCAGGTCCCAGACTTGTCCAATCCACTCCAACTAAATCTACCTCACTCAGCCTTAATGTTAAGCTCCCGCTTCGCCCCCGTGCGCGCATCTATCTCGTAAAGCGAATCCTTGTCGGTATGGATATACACCTTCTCCATACCAGATACCAGTGGAGCATACACGTTTTCTTCCAGGTTAACCAGCTGCCTCTGCTGATTATTGCCAGTATCCAGGGCGTAAACCACCCCATCCTGGTTAGCCACAATCACCAGGTTACCTACCACCACCGGTGATGAACTCACCTGACCTCCCAGGTCAAACTCAACAAGCTTGCCACCACTCTCAGCATCAAAAGCGTATACCTTGCCGTCAAGACAGCCAGCATAAATAACACCATTATGGACCACTGGTTTAGCCCAGAACCAGTTTCCGGCCATAAATTTCCACTTGAGACTGCCATCAGCGGCATCCACGGCATAGAGATACCGGTCAAAGGAGCCAATATAAACTGTGTTATTATCGACCAGGGGAGTGGCTACAATAGCTCCTTCAGTCTCAAATTCCCACTTTTTACTGCCATCGTTAATATCCAGGGCGTAAACCTTCTGGTCAAAGGAACCAATATAGAGCACATCCCCGTCAATAGCTGGCGTTGACCAAATCTTGTCCCCGGTCTCAAACCTCCACTTCTCGTTGCGGCTTTTCACATCCAGCGCATAAATACGCCCATCGGAAGAACCAATATAGATGCTGTCCCCGGCTATTACCGGGCTACCAACAATGGTTTTAGGGCTGCTCTTATTCAGGTATTTATCTTCAGATAAAAGATTATTGATACTTATGGTATAAATCTTACCATTATAGCCGCCGACATAGACCAAATCCCCGGCTACGGCGGGAGAACCATAGATAGCCACCGCCGTTGATGCCGGGCCACAGGAAAGCAATCCGCCACCTGACCCCGCTTCCTCAATAGGCACTGCCCACAGACGATTACCATCTGTTATATTAATGGCGACAAGCTCGCCCTTCATAGAGCCAATAAACAGGATATCACCAGTAATTGTCCCGCCAGACCAGCCTTTGGCCACCGCGCCGACAGCACCACGGCAGCCAGTAAAGACCAGTCCACTCAGGAGCAATATAGCCAGCAGGAGCGATATTTTAGATAGCAGTCCAGTCCTACACCTGAGTCTCATTTACACGTCCAAACAGACAAAGTGTTTCGCCATGGAAAGTTAGAATATCGGGATAGCTTAATCTCATGTCTCATGTCTCACGGCACAGGGTCGTATCCACCTTCATGAAAAGGGTGACAACGAGATATGCGCTTTATTCCCAGCCAGACCCCCTTAGCCATTCCGTACCTGGTAATAGCTTCAGAAGTATATTGAGAACAGGTCGGGATAAAACGGCAGGATGGTGGTAGAACCTGTGATATCGTTTGTTGATAAAGTTTTATCAGCCCTAAGGCAAATTGCTTCACTTTCCCTCGCTAATTAAACGACTGACTACCGGCTATTACCAGCCTTAACCTCAGCCAAGAAAACAGGCTGCTCAATACTCTGCAACAAGTTAGCTCGAGATAACAGAGCTTGCACGGCTCGCCTGAGACCAGCATAATCACTGGCCGCAGCTGCCGGACGAACAACGAATACAATATCCCATCCTGATTCAAGCGGCATAGCCCGTAAGATTTCGCGCAGCCGACGTTTTACTTTGTTTCTGATTACTGCCTTCCCCACCCGCTTGCTAACCGAAAAGCCATATCTGGACATGGTAAGGTCATTAGCTAGCACCCTCATCACCAGCAGATTAGATACCCACGAGCTACCATGGCGGTAAACCGACGCGAACTGCTGTGGCTTAGTAAGGTATTCTTCTCCCCTCATCTCTCCCTTTCCCAGGCTTACCGGTAAAGACATTATTTCAGTCTTAGACCACAGTCAATCGCTTGCGGCCTTTAAGTCGCCGCGCCTTCAACACAGCCCGACCACCCCGGGTACTCATTCTCTTCAGAAAGCCATGCTCACGCTTGCGCGGAATCTTCTTTGGTTGATAAGTTCTCTTTGGCACTCTAAAACCTCATTAGCCCGAAATTATTATCTCATGTGTTGTAATAATGCAGAAGGAGATAAGCAGTCATCAACCCGCCAAACCGCTCAGCCTCTGCCAGCAGTCATCCCCATCTGGCGTATATGCTCTGGCACATATGGCAGTAAGGCTAAGTGCCGTGCCCTCTTTATCGCTACAGCCAGAATACGCTGATGCCTGGCACAGGTACCAGTACGGCGCCGCGAATCTATCTTACCCCTATCAGAGATATAGTTACGCAACGCATCAGCATCTTTGTAGTCGATGGTCTTAACCTTGTTAGCACAAAAGAAACAGACCTTCCGACTGGGCACATACCTTGACCTGCCCCCCCGTGTCATGCCTGCTCTCCCTGACCTCTGTCTAGTCACTTTTCATCAACTCCCTAAATCAGCTTACTCAACAAAATATCACCTAGAAGGGTATATCCTCCGGCTCCAGTTCACTGACCCCCGCCTCTCCCCCCTTATCCTCATGGAGAGGAGCTACCGCCTGCCGGTCAAGAAAACTTACTCTATCGGCGACAATCTCATTTCGATAACGCTTTTGCCCATCCTGGCCCTCCCAGGTGTGCGTGCGCAACCTACCCTCCACATAGACGAGCCTGCCCTTGGTTAGGAACTGATTGCACTGTTCCGCCAGCCTGCCCCACGTGACAACTGTGAACCACTCCGTCTCCTCCCTGCGTTCACCATCAGCCGTAGTATACCTCCAATTGGTGGCCACACTAAACGAGGTTACCGGCCTGCCGTTAGGAGTAAAACGCATTTCGGGCTCACTACCAAGATTACCAATAGCTATCATCTTATTTACACTTACCATTGCCCCAAACTCCTTTTGCTCTCCTCAAATACCCGCCGGAACGGGCGTTCCTCCTAGCTAACTTTCCAGCCTTATCAATAGGTGCCGCAGCACGTCCTCAGAAATGGAAAGGTTTGCCTCTAATTCCTTACCAAACACCGGGGGCAATTTAAACTTAAGCAAAACGTAGTTACCCTCTTCAAAATGCTTTATGGGATAGGCCAACTTCCTTTTACCCCACCGCTCTGTGTCAGCAACAACTCCACCCTTATCAGCCACAAACCGACTAACACCATCGATTGTAGCTTGAAATCTTTCTTCGTCAAGCTCCGGACTGATAACTAACACCAGCTCATAATCGTGAAACTTTACGCCTTCTGCCATTGATGCTTTTTCAGTTACCATATTTTCCCCTAAGAAATTTTACGACGAATTATACCATACAACATAGAATGTAAACAAGGCAAACACGGAATATTAATATTAATGACACAGTGCACAGGCCCGACCAGTAGGATATTACGACATTAACAGGGTATAATCAATTAGGGTACAATTTTCAATAAGAAAGAGCGTTCATCATGCACCATTCAATGAGACTTTACAGTAGATACCGTGAGTTGACTCTCAAGTATTACATCTTCCAGGCTAAGTGGACCAGAATACCCGTAATCGGAAGGCTGGTGAGAACAGTAGCCAATCTCTATGGCAATAAGGCCAGCGCAGCTTATTTACTCACCCTTGAAGAGGCCAGTGAAATAGTAGACCTTGCAGAAGGACTGGCCCTGGGCCCGTGCACCTGCCGCACTGTGTTTCACAATTGCGATAAGCCAATCAATACCGAGATAATGCTTGGACTCGGCCGAAATATATTTATGCAAGAGAGACCACATGACTACCGGGAGATAACCAGGCAGGAAGCAAAAGAGATTTTGAGACAATGTCACCAGGATGGCCTGATACATACCATCGTGAAGTGCCGGGATAATTTCTACGCGATATGTAACTGCTGTTCCTGCTGCTGTGTCCCGCTACGGCTCAACAAACTCTACGGCATAGGCAACGCCCTCGTCAGAAACAAAGACATTGTCCGGGAATTTCAGGTAGCGTCTAAAGGCCAGGCAGTCCCCTGATTCTTCTTCCCGGGAGATTACTGGCATCCCGGCCAACTACAGCCTCTGACAACGGATTTGACCGCCTTCAATAAATCACGGCAGCCGTATAATCTTATGCTGTCTTCAGACTTTTACACTATTCGAGCATAGAGGGAAAAGATAATGTAACAAAACGAAAACGACTTGACAACAGGACGAATACATGTTAAAAGTAAACAATTAGCTGTGGTAACCAGGGATAAAAAACTATGAACGCCAATATCCGCAGACTCAGGGAGCTACAGGCTTTATCGCAAAGGGACCTGGCGGCACTGGCTAAAGTAAGTGTTACCACCGTCAATCGAATTGAAACCGGTCAGCGCCGACCAATGCCCAGGACAGTACGCAAGCTCGCGGAGGCGCTCGGCGTTACCCCGAGAGAATTATACACTCAGCAAGCCCGGTTAATAGAATGAAGGGGGGCATTAGCTTATGGGTTACTCGCTTCGGAGGTCAAGGTCATGTTCTTAGTGGAACACGCCGGAAAGACAGTACAATTCACTCCTGACGGAGAGCCACAACAGGTAAACTACCTTACCAGAATAGACCCTTTAACCGGAAATGTGGCCAAGATTTCAGAGGAAAGAGCGCGAAGAACTATCGGAATTTCCACCGAGCTACAAATAAGACCCGTCGAGAACTGCGTTTTCTGTGCCTACAAAGAACATACCCCTAAAGAGCGCATTGAGCATACCTGCGGAGCGGTATCGGTCCCCAACAGGTATCCGTGGGAGAAATACGACTGGATAACTATCTACCCACCCTTTTCCCAGCACAAGCTATTTCTTTCCGACCTCTATTTTGAGGATCTGGAGCGGATGATGGAGTCAGCCTATGACCTGGCCGCCATATGCGCTCAAGACCCCGAGGTTATCGCCTTCATGGACTTCACCAACTGGGGAGTATTTGCCGGTGCATCACAGCAGCACCCCCACTCCCAGCGAAAAAGTATCACCCAGGTTCCCAGCCCTGTTGTATATAATGAAATTCAGCGCTGTTATCATCTTAGAGAACAATACGGCCAGAACCCTTTTGCTCTTCTGGAAAGAGTAGAGCGGACGGATGGTCGGAGAGTTATTTACGACGGTGATATTTTCATAGTGTCCGTGTTCGCCCCCAGCTGCCCCGATGAAATACTGATATTCCCCAAGGAAGACATTGCCCACGTTCTTCAAACTACGGCGCAGGACCGCAAACGAATTATCGAACCCGTGCTTGGTATCTTCCCGGCCCTGTTTTTCTGCCGGGGTGTTACCGACCTGAATATCGCAGTGCACATGGCTCCTTTTGGCATCATGGACAAAGCCCGAAAGTACTACCGCTGGCACATGCACATCTACCCACGGCGGAGTAAATTGCCCGTTGACAAAGCGGGCGCCGAAATAGGCTTTGGCACAGGTGTGATAGATACCATGCCCGAAGCCACCGCCGAAGCTCTGCGCGGCTGGTACCAGAATGGCCCCAAAGGAGAGCTGGTAGCTAAAAATGGTGAGGGCTATCCTGACCCGGGACTAATGGAAGCCTTCCACAGGTTTGTCAGCAACTGCGTATAACTCCACACCGCCTGCGTCACAGACACAGGTCAGCAGCACAGGTAAGTCTGCTATCAACTACGGCAACTCTCCAATTTGTCTTACCTGCGGCCATATATCATTGAAGTCAGTAAATGTGTAGTGCGAGACTGAATTGACACTGAGCAACCGGTGCAGGCGGCCGCAATTTACGGCAAAGACGTAATCAGCAGCCAGGGCAGCATCAAAGTCCGAGAGGCTATCCCCGATGTAGATAAGCGGATTGTCCTGCTTCCTGAGCCAGGCAAGATAGCCCTCCTTGAATCCCCTCTCTACGGTTTTTCCTTCAGGGTCAAGGTAGGTAACGACTATGCCATCCCCGGTAAAGGATGTCTGTGCACAATACACCTCCAGTTCAGGAGCACCAATATTGCCAAGCACTGCCTTAATATAAAAATCGAGGCCACTGCTGACAATAACAAACCTGATACCAGCCGTCAGGCAGCGGTTGACAAAGGATAGAAAACCCGGCCTGACGATGGCCTTCTGCCGGGCAAACCTCTGCAGAACCTCCCTGGACTCCCTGAGAAGGACATACTGCTGCCGATTACTCTGCTCTACCGTCAGCCCACCCTGAAGATACTCTGCCTCAACCTCCTGCCAGCCCCGGGAGGCAAATCTATCCCTGAGTTCAACACTCATGTTATTTAAGGTCACTGTACCATCGAAATCACACTGGATAATCATATTTGAACCCGGTAAGAAATGTGGCGCATAAAGCTCTCTGCCAGCATACTTCAAGGGGGAAAACCTGTCAATACAGACCCTGTGCAAAGCCACCAGCTTGCTCAGCTTGAATGATTAATAATATGCTATAATGAATGTCTGTTCCGTGACGAAAACTCAGGGGGCTATCAATGAAACGCATTTTGTATCTTGGTCTGTTGACCATTATGGCTTTCACGGTAATTCTTACTGGATGCCAGTCAGGTGCTCCAGACAATGGAAAACAGGAGATAGAAATTCGGTCTGCTCCTATCCATGATATTCAGGTGAATATCGCCGAGTCGTACCCACCTCAGGTGTTCGTCCGTATTAAAGTAGGACTTAAAGATGAGTGTACCACTCTTCACGACATAACTGCGGAACAAAAGGGTAACACCATCAATATCAAGGTGACCACAGAACGTCCCCGGGGGGCAACCTGCGCCCAGGTTTACCATTATTTCGACGAAGCCCTAAATCTGGGCAGCGATTTTACTTCCGGTGAGACCTACACCATCAAAGTCAACGATAAGTCAACCAGTTTTAAGATGCAATAATGACACATTTTAATGGTAAAAACAGCCAGATAGAACAAGGAGAACGCTTATTGAACCGGAGATCGTCCAGATTCAAGAGAGATAGTAGAGGATGTTAAGCCCATCCCTGTCACTACTCATATCCATCGCGGCTGTCCTGATTCTCCTGGGGTTGAGGCTTCATCCCGGTTTCGCCATTTTTGCCGGCAGCCTTATCGTTTCGCTGCTGGTCTTACCCCTGCCTTCAATACCACCTCTTATGCTGCACTCATTGATTGATTATGAGACTATAAGATTGCTGGTGATAATCGCCAGTGCTCTGACTTTAAGCAGCCTGATGGAGGAGAGAGGGCTGCTGGCCAGATTAGCCACCACTATGGAAGGGATTGGCCCCAGGGCAGCGGTACACATTGTTCCGGCTGTTATCGGGCTTGTGCCCATGCCCGCCGGTGCTCTGGTATCAGCCACGGCGGCACGCGATTTGGTCAAAAGAATAGGCCTGAAGCCAGAACAGAGTACCTTTATCAATTACTGGTTCCGCCATATCTGGGAGTTTTCGATGCCAGTCTACCCGGCAATAATAGTAACCAGCGTCATCTTATCCATACCGATTTTTTCAGTAGTGAAAATATTCTCGCCCATGACCGCCCTGGCTATCGCATCCGGTGCTGTCATCAGCTACTGGATACTGAGAACAGCCCCAAAAGTAAAGGGGGAATCCTCGGGCAATATCATAGTCAACTTTATCAAGGCCGCCTGGCCCATTCTTTTACTCGTTCCGGCTGTCTTACTGGGGCTGGATGCCATAATTGCCTTTCCCCTGATACTGGTTCTTTTAATTATTCAGCAAAGAGCTAAATGGCCAGAACTTAAGAAAGCATTCAGATACGGGTTGAATCCCAGAATCCTGCTCCTGCTGTATGCCATCATGCTCTACAAGACAGCCATAGAGGACTCGGGTGCCGCCGGGATACTCCTCTCCGATATGCAAGCCATAGGGCTACCCACCTTACTCTTGCTCGTGGTACTCCCCTTATTGATGGGTCTGGCCACCGGGCTCAGCTGGGCCTTTGTTGGTGTTGCCCTGCCACTACTGGTTCCCTACATTGTCTCAGGTTCAGGCGTCAGCAGCGGTGCTTTGCTCTTAGCCCATGTTAGCGGCATGATGGGGGTCTTCCTCTCCCCGCTACACCTCTGCCTCATACTGTCAGCAGAGTACTTTGAAGCCAGGCTAGTCAGAGTTTACAGGTATGTGCTACCCCTTGCCCTAGTAATGGAAGGCACCGCCATACTTATCTACTACCTGACCGCCTGACCCTACAAATACCCCAGTTATGGCCTAACACTTCTTTTAGGACCAGCATTTCTTTTGAGGTATGGCTGCGCCGCCTCGATGAACTTGCAGATAACAGGTCTTGTATCACGGGGGTCAATCATGTCGATAACATCCCCCGTCTCAGCTGCCCGGATGGGGGAACGAAGCCTGACAAGTTTCTCTTCCAGCTCCTTACGCCTTGCTTCCGGGTCCGGTGACGACTCGATATCCCTTCGATAGGCAGCAGCCACACCACCTTCAATTGGAATGGCACCCCATTCACCACTGGGCCAGCCAAATCGCAGGTTGAGGGGGGTTGTCGTACCACCAACACTGGAGAAGGCATCTCCTCCCATCCCGTAGGACTTCCTCACGTTAATCTGCACTTTTGGTACACTTGCCTCCTGCGCAGCCATAACCGCATGCATACCGTAGCGCATAGTCGCCCCTCTCTCCGCCTCAATGCCAATCATGAATCCGGGGACATCGGGTATGAGTACCGCCGGAATGTTGAAAAGGTTACACAGGTCAATGAAGCGGGCCATTTTCTGCGCGCCTTTGCCATCAATAGAACCAGCATTTACCATCGGATTACTGGCCAGTATCCCGACAACATAGCCATCCATGCGGGCAAAGACCGTTATCAGGGCTCTACCGTAATACTTACGCATCTCAAAAAACTCACCCTTGTCAACGAGAAGGCGGATTAGCTTGTACATATCATAGGGCCTTTTCCGGTCGGTAGGAATGATATGCAGCAGCTCTTCTTCACGCCGTTTTGGGTCATCGCCCATATCTTTGCGTGGCGGAACCTCATAGACATTGTCCGGCATATAACTGAGAAAGCTCCGTATCTGACGGAAACAGTCCTCTTCATCACCGGCTTCATTATCAATTACCCCCGTCTCGCGCGCGTGCATCCTGGTACCGCCAAGGTCATCCTTGGTGATATCTTCGTGGAGAGCCCGGGCAACTACCGGGGGACCAGCAGGGAATATCTGCCCGGTTCCCTTAACCATTATCGAAAAGTGAGACAGCATGGCACGGCCAGCTACATGACCGGCCGCCGAGCCCAATACGGCTGATACTACTGGCACCTTATGCAATAATTGAACGTCTAATCGCCAATACTCATGACCCGTAGGAAGCATCATCCGGCCAGCTTCTTCATAACCAGCAGCACTGGCTCCAGCTCCATCACAGAGCTGGACACAAGGTATTCCGTATTGAAGTGCCATGGGCTTCATAAAGAAAGTACAATCTTTATGGATACCAGCCGGGCTACCGCCGCTGATAGTAAAGTCCTCACCACCGATAGTTACCAGCCGACCGCCTATTTCAGCCAGGCCGGTAACAAAAGCGGCCGGTGTGAAGTCAACCAGATCGCCATTCTCGTCATATTTGCCCCTGCCCATTAATGAGCCAACTTCAAAGAAAGTATCTTTGTCCACCAGTCTTTCTACACGCTCATAAATAGTCAGCTTGCCCTGGCTGTGGTGTCGTTCTATGCGTTCCCGACCACCCATCCGCCTGGCCACCTCCCTCCGCCGGCGTATCTCCTCAATGGCCACTTCCCATTCCATACCCGACTTGTAGGTGGTTATCTTTTCAAATTTATCTTCGTAGGTCATTTTAGCCTTCCTCCTCAAAAATATTCACCAGTCCTTAGTTTTGTGAATCCGCGCTAAAATCGAGATTCTTCGCTACGCTCAGAATGACAGACGTATAATGTCACCCTGAGCGAAGCGAGGGGTCTCATCGTCCAGAACATGTTAACACCTATTTCTGCAACCAGGCACTAGCTGTTTCTCAACCCGTGCAAGCTGTATCACCAGCTGTTTCTCATCCCAATTCTGTAATGGACACTTTAATTAGCTGGCCAGTCTTTGTCAAGAACTGCCAAGAAAACAGCCAGCGCAGAACCGTGGAATGTGCTTTCCATGACATAGGGGTTGCTGCCTTTTCTAGAGTTAACCAGGACAACCAGCACTTACCAGCAGGATACTGCCACTTGACGAGAAGAGGGGCTATTTACCTTTGTAGCTGGGGTCTCTCTTTTCAATAAAAGCCTTGTGCCCCTCTGCCCTTTCCCCTGTGGCGTAAAGACTGAAGTTCCGAAACTGGTCTGTTTGCGCCAGCTGCCGCAGGGGCTGCTCCACCGCCTCGATAATACAGTCCTTGGCGTACCTGGCTACCAGAGGCGACCACTGAGCGATAGTTTTCGCTGTCTCCTCGGCACAGGCCATAAGCTGCTCCTGGGGAACAACCCTGCTAGCCACACCCATAGCTAACGCCTGCTGTGCATCGAAACGCTCCCCGGTCAGTACGTAATACATTGCCTGCGGCTTACCCGCTATCGTGGCCAGGCGCGCCGCACCGCCACCAGCCGGATATAATCCCCAGCGAATATGCAGCAAGCCCAGCTGCGCTTTATCGGAAACAATAATGATATCACAGCACAAGGCCAGTTCCAGGCCAGCACCATAACAATGCCCGTCGACAGCAGCGATAATCGGGATGTTCAGTCGCGGGACATAGTCCCATATCGGCCTGCCTTCCATGTACTCGGTAGCCGTAGCCGTAGCGTGAGTATCAGGGTCAGCAATATCAGCCCCGGCGCAGAAAGCCGTACCGCTCCCAGTGAGAATAACCGCGCGAAGCTCGCGGTCATCCATCACCTTTCGAAAAGCTTCACCAAGCCCGAGCGAGATTTCCCTGCTCAGGGCATTTCTTTTCTCCGGACGGTTCAGGGTAATACAGGCGATACTATCCTTCTTCTCATAGAGTACGGCGTCACCTCCCATTGACAGTCCCTCCTCTTGAATTAATTATTATCTCCTATCCCCTGGGTAGTCCCAGACCCCTCTGGGCAATGATGTTCCGGTTAATCTCTACCGTGCCTCCGGCAATAGTCATGCCGAGTTGTCTGAGAAAGGAAATCTGCCACCGGCCATGCTCAATGGCATATCTGGAGCCTCGCATAAGCTGGCTATACGGACCCTGGAGCTGCATGGCAAAGTCCTGTAAGCGCTGACCGAATTCCTCCTCAAAGATGTGGGTTATGGAACCTTCATGACCAAGTGGTTCCCCCCGAAGCTGGTGGGTAAGGACACGCAGTTCCATGTATTTAGCCACCTGGGTATCAATGTAGAACCGGGCCAGCTTTTGCCGCATTACCGGGTCCTTGGAGAGGGACTGCCCCTGGTGCTCTATCTCCCTGGCCATTCTGATGAGGTCGTGGATAGTATTTTCTCGCATCACCGAAAAGCTAACCACCGTCCTCTCACCCTCCAGACCACCCATGGCTACATACCAGCCCTTGTTTTTCTCCCCCAGAATCTGATGTTTGGGGATGCGCACATCATCAAAGAAGGTCTCGTTGAACTCAGCATGTCCCGTTATCTGCACCAGTGGACGGATAGTAATACCCGGCGAGTGCATATCCACCAGCAAGTAGCTCAGGCCGCGGTGTTTGGGGGCAGCGGGGTCAGTCCTGGCCAGCAAAACGCCCCAATCAGCATGGTGGCCACCACTGGTCCACACCTTCTGCCCGTTAACGACGAAATCGTCGCCGTCCTCTATGGCCCTGGTCTGAACGTTGGCCATATCGGAGCCAGCTTCAGGCTCTGAATAGAGCGTACACCACCACTCGTCGGCGCTAAGAATCCTGGGAATAAAACGTTTCCTCTGCTCTTCAGTACCGTAGCGCAAAAGAGAGGGGCCAACCCAGCTGATACCCATGATATTGGTCGGGGCAGGGGCTCCGCACCCGGCTATCTCCTCATTAAAGACCACTTCCTCCATGATGGTCAGACCCCGGCCGCCATACTCCTTGGGCCAGGGTATGCCAATAAAGCCGGCATCATTGAGCTTACGATGCCACCAGAGACTGAACTCATGATACTCGTCGGAGTCCACCTCCGGCCCGGGGATATCTGTCCGGTTCCACCACTCCGGCAATCCCTTCATATTCTCAACCAGCCACTCCCTGACTTCCCGACGAAAGGCTTCCTGCTCCGGTGAATAGCTAAAGTCCATTCAATCCCTCCTCAACTTTACTTTAGCCTGCGATTCGCTTAACGTCTCTATTATGGCCATATCTTACTACTTTCAAGAAAGAAGTCAAGAATCAACCTCCTGGCTCGGTCATCAAAATTCTAGGGAAACTCTGAACAAGTTCCCCTTCATAAGGTATAATTGAGGCAAGAATAACGAAGGGGGAACTTGAAGAATGGATAACCCATCTTTTGCCAGTCTGGCTTATGATAACAAGAAAA
>Ga0068714_10001856_pt1 | contig 28914 bp, 41 predicted proteins | sample MTBNYHSulfiMetaG_FD_62988 | JGI IMG/M metagenome (GOLD analysis project Ga0068714, IMG submission 62988) | Enrichment culture microbial communities from rom New York Harbor, USA that are MTBE-degrading - MTBE-NYH (New York Harbor Sulfidogenic)... | ecosystem: Environmental > Aquatic > Marine >...
TTCCTTATTTGAGGGTTCGGACAATTTCATACCCCCGATAATAATATATTGAAGGATAATATCTACATGAATCTGCTTCTCAGGATATCTCCGTTGTGGGGGCTAAATAGGGCTGGCGGAATATCGAGCATGGTAAATGCCCCCCTATTTCCACCCCGCTTTAACCTGCAGGCAGCACGGGCACAGGAAACGAGAATGCTGGCAGTAAATTCTGGATTACTCTCAAGCTGACAGCGATATTCAAGAATTTGCCTGTTTCTCTCTGCCGTTATCCCTGATGTCATTACAAATCCGCCATGAGGAAATGTAGAATGATTCTTAGCCATCTCCTCCTCGGTGATAAAAACTACCTCCGTATCATAATCGGAGTAATAATCAGGCATTTTGATAATTTGTTCTTTAATCCTGTTTCGGTTTGCCTCTTCGGTAGCAGTTATATATACAAGCCTTCTGTGCATTTCCCTTTTTGAAAAATCCGGTGTCTCCCCTTTCCTGACATTATTAATAGCTTTATCTAGCGGAATGGTATACTGCCTTGCATCCGTTACACCTTCGACCTTTCTGGCTGCGTCGGAATGGCCTTGACTAACGCCGGGGCCCCAAAAGGTGTAACTCTTGCTGTTCGGCAGGAAGGCATTTCCCAGAACTCGCTCTAACGAAAAGATACCGGGATCCCAGCCTGCGGACACAATTGAGACGTGGCCGTTTTCTTTCGCAACGGAGTCCATCGTCTTGAAATATCTTGGTATATCACCATGGGTATCAAAACTGTCAACTGTATCGAACATCCTCGCGAAAAGGGGGCCCTGGGTGGGGGTATCCTCTTTTGATCCGCCACATAAAATGGCTACATCTATCTTTACCTCTTTGGATAATGAGAACCTGTCAGTTTCAAATACTGGTACCTCGCTTATCTCTTTCCTTAACTTCTCCGGTCTCCTGCTGAACACGGCTGCCAGCTTGATATCAGCACAATTTTCGATGGCATACCTTACGCCGTGACCAAGGTTACCATAGCCGACAATTGCAGCATTAATCATCATACCCGCCCTCTATCTCGTTAATAATGTCATCGATACTGCCTGCCCAGTCCTCGTACACCACATCTGTAGTTGCACGGAATGCTTTGATCTGGTCGGATGTCAGTTCGGTTACGGTCATCCCCTTTTCACGCAATATGCTTAGCTGGTTCTCAGCGGCGCTGCGTGATAGCTTTACCTGTTCCTCAGAAGCTTCGATTGCCGCCAGCCTGATGATTTCCTGGTCAGGACCTGGTAAGCTATCCCAGTCCTCTTTGTTCATACCCAGTATTATGGCGTCGTAAGAGTAATTCCAGATAGTGATGTGGTCCTGGACCTCATATAGCTTGGATGACACGATGACATCTATAGGATTTTCCTGGCCATCGATTTCCTTCTGCTTCATTGCTGTGATAACCTGGCCAAAGTCCATCGTTACCGGGATAGCCCCCATGGTTCTATAAACGGCATCGTAAAGATCGACATCCGGTATACGGATTTTTAAGCCCCGCAGGTCTTCGGGCTTAATGATGGCCAGTCTATCGTTGGTCAACTGGCGAAAACCGTTCTCACCGAAAGCAAGCCCAACTATACCCAGGGCCTCTGTTGCTTGTAATAGCTTCCTGCCGGCAGGTCCGGATAGGGCTTCGTCGACCTCTGAATAGTCAGCGAATAGCCATGGCATAGAGATGGCTGCAAATGACTGTTCAAGATTTGTGTAAAGCAGGTTAGAGTGATAGGTAAAATTAATGCTGCCTTCCCGGAGCATAGTCAGTTCTTCTAACTGGTTCCCGCCCGCCAGCTCGCAATCAGGATAAACGGTTATTTGCATTCGGCCATTGCTCCTCTGTTTGACCAGGTCGGCAAATAAGTTTGCTCCCTGGAACCAGGAGGAATCTTCACTGGTCACGACGCTCATTTTCCAGTTGTGGGTAGGTATCTCCGGTGCTGGTGCCGGACGGCAAGCGCAAATTGTGGCGCCTAATCCGGCTAAGAAAATGCATAGAACACATAAACGAACCTTGAAGTGAAACAAGTGATCTACTCCTTATGTCTCAGGCCGATTTTGTTTTCGCTTATATAAGTTAGCATTTCATATTCAACTTGACTTGAAAAGCAAAATGATGGGTGACATAGCCATTTTACTCCTGCACGCGTTTCTGAAGCAATAGGCATCATTAATTACGCCCAATGGCAAGATAAAACCGCATTCATTGCAGGTTTCTGAAAATTTATAAACCGTGTGGAATAAAAACTTATGTCCAGCTATAATTTATTCATATCTACGCTCGAGTAATCGTGATATAGTATACCGAAATGCGCATATTCATTGTAGGTAGTGGAGGAGTAGGGGGATATTTTGGCAGCCTTCTAGCGAAGGCGGGTGCCGACGTTACTTTTTGGCGAGGGGAGAGCACCTGGCTGCCATAAAGAAAAACGGTTTAATCATCAGAAGTTCATGTGGAGATTATAAAATCAAACCTGCTAAAACAGTTGCGGCGATTTCGGAAATCGTTGAACCAGAATTGGTAATTTTCACTGTTAAGACATATGACACGGCTGATGTTGCTCGACAGTTGTCGGGGTTTATCAACGAAAATACGTTTGTTATATCGTTTCAGAATGGTATAGACAATGATCTTGAAATAAAGAGACATATTGATAAAGCCGAGGTGTTCCCCGGCCTGGCTTTTGTAAGTGCTACCAGGACTGCACCCGGCTTAATTGTCCAGTCCGGAACATTGAGCAGGCTTGTTTTTGGTGCGAGGAACCCATCAGAGAATGAAAAGTTAAAAAAGATTGAGGATATTATGCGGCATGCCGGGATTTGTGCCTCTATTTCCGATGATATAACGCGAGATCTGTGGGAAAAGTTCATTCTCATCAATGCTTTTTCCGGCATAACGGCAACATGCAGGACAACCATTGGCCAGATATTGTCCAACCCGGTGACAAAAAAGGTCTATGCACGATGCGTTATGGAAGCTATTGAAGTGGCTGAGAAGCTTCATGTGAATATTGCAGAGAATATATTCGATAAGGTTATGGGAATAACAGAGAAATTCACACCGGATTCAAAGTCATCTCTTCTGGTTGATATAGAAAACGGTAGGCCGACCGAGATCGAGACGTTAAACGGGGCCCTGATTCGCCTATCCGACCGTCTTGGTATTGACTTGCCGGTAAATGCGCTTATATATGGAGCGGTAAAGCTATCGTCGTGATTGCATGTAAAAAGCTATAATGGTGTAAATAAATAGGTTGACATAAAACTACCGCGGCAGCAACTACATATTGCTAGAGGCAGATGATAATAAGCAGGTTAAGAACCGAATATAGCATCTAAGATGTTCCTAACCGTATCTCTCCCGCCGCTAAGCCTGTCCAGGTCATATATCTCCGTGTAGCCACAAATATTGCACGAGGCAAAGACATAACGGTTGTGTTGAATATTAAGAAATCTGGATAATCCTGTTCCCGTCATTGCGAGGCTTTTGACACTTGCCCCCATGTTATTACATTTTGCACAGCGAAATCTGGATTCTATCTCTTTTTCTATTGTACTCATAACGAGCTCCTCTTTTGTTAGGTTACACTTAAGGTTATGCTGATTTACCTGGATGCGGTTTTAAAAAGCTACTTCATTTTTATTTGACCTTCACGTTCATCCTGTATGTCCACGCTTTTTTATCACCGCCTTCCCATGGCTGGCTGTATTCCATCATTACTACCGTACTGCCTTTGGTGGTTCCCTCAAAAGTCCAAGTCTCTCTTCCTGGCGCCCCGAGGTCATCGGTATCGGGTTCCTCGAAGTCATGATCTTCCTCTTTCAGTACATTGTCTTCGCTCATCTCGTAATCCCATTCAAATCCGGTAGTGGGATTAGAACATAAACTGACAGTTATCTTGTCACCTACTTCTATTTCAAAATCGTTTAAGATACTTTTCGGATTTTCTCGGAAATCCTCACATGAGATATCCACCTCGATCAGGCGTGAAGTAATGATACACGACGATAGTGAAAGGGATAATAATATTAACATTGCTGTGGCGATAGCTTTCCTTTTCATGACTATTACCTCCTTTTAAACGCCAGGCTATATACAGCAATGGCAATTAGTACGTATCCTGTTATTCTGATCGTAATCAGGAACACTTCTAAAGTTATTAACTCAAAAAGCATCGTCGTATGGGATACTGCAAAGAGTATAAAGGCAATCCCTATGAATAAGAAACCTTTATGCTCGGTCTTAGTGTAACCAAGCACACCAAGGACTGCTATTATTGCGGCCATTATGAAGTTGGCCAGATAGATGGGATTTAAAGCAAATGCCATTTCCATTTCCGTTGCTTTCTTTTCAATGGTTATTTAAGTATTAAACTTCTATGGCATAGATCACAGGGTGCGACTTTTTAATCTCCTCTGTACAGCTTCACTCCCAAGCTCCCTGATAGCATCAGAAGCGATCCAGCGGGCTGCTTTAGAATCGATTAATTTAATCTCCTTGGCGGTGTTTATGGCAAAGCTGTTTAAATTGATGTTTCTTTTCCCGATATGCCTTAATGCCCAGTTGACTGCTTTCTTAACGTAATTACGCTCGTCGGTAGAGTGTTTTACTATCAGTGGTAAAAGTTTAATAAACCTCTCATCTTCACTCTTTTTATCGTGCCATGCCAGGCAGGCTATCAACGAAAAGGCAGCTCTTTTCACAAACTCTTCATCGCGCTCGGACCAGTCGATAACTTTCTTCCAGGCTAAGGGTGACTTATCAAAAAGGTTCATACATACCTGATCGCATACATCCCATGAATTGAAATCCTTTACCCAGGTATCCATCTGCGCTTCGGTCAATTTGTGGTGGTCGCCAACGAGCGCGGCTAAGATTCTTGCCTCCGCTATTCCTGTTTGCCATAGTTCAAGGGCAAGATTATGGTCTATGCCAGCTTCTTTGGCTAACTTTCTCATTTCGGGAACCGATACACCAAGCCTTTTTTCTATCGACATTCCATAATTTGCCATGCCCGCTAAATTGCCGGGTTTGGCCTTACTTTTTAACCGTTCCATTAATGCTTCTACCGAAAGCATGGTAAATTACTCTCCAACCTGTATTTTGCCTTCTTATCGGAAACCTTCTGCAGGTAAAACAACCCTAGCGGAGTAAAAAGAATGCCATTCCCGCTGCAAGTACGGAAACACCAGCTGCGATCAATCCTATTCTTAATTTTCTTTCCCTTTCAGTTAATTCAGACCAACGTTTTTGTTTCCTGAGCGTAACAAAACCGATAGCTAGACCACATGCTATACCCATAGCGTAACCGACCCCCCAGTCACTCATGGAAAATGTCTCCTTATGTTTATCAAAAACAATTTTTAAATTAGAACATATAATACGGCATAAGTTAAAAAATAGCCAACCGTTAGCAGGTTGGAACTCTAACCACTTACCAAAATTAATTCCATTATTTCAGAGAATGCATTATACTTCTCTATTGAGAATTATATATAGGAGGTTAAATTGAAGATATGTAGTTTAGAAACCCTGGAAAAGGTACCTGCCAATATGAAGGGGGCTGAAAAAGCTTATAAACAGCTTCCCATATCTAAAGACGATGGTACACCTGCCGTCTCCTTCAGGGTATTTACCCTTGAAGTCGGCGGACACACGCCTTATCATGAGCATGCTTTCGAGCATATGAACTATGTTATCGAGGGCAGGGGTGTCATAGTCGATGAGAACGGGAAAGAGAGCGAGTTTAAAAAAGGAGATTTCGCCCTTATTCTGCCCGGAGAAAAGCACCAATACAGGAATAATTCAGAAAGTGAACCTTTCATTATAATCTGTGCAGTCCCGAAGGAGTATGAGTAATTATAGAACTGGTGTTAAAAAGTGGAAATCCTGGCCTGATATGGACAAAAGAAAAGCGATTATAAACGAATATAAGCAGAGGAAAATCACAGGCGGAGTATACAGGGTAACCAATACTCGAAACTGCAGGTATTTATTGGATTACACCCCCAACATTAAAGCCAAGCAAAATGCCTTTGATTTCATGGTTTCTACCGGCTCGTGTTTTCATCACAGACTGAGGAAAGACTGGTTGGAATACGGAAGTAACGCATTTGTCTTCGAGATACTCGATACCCTTGAAAAAAAGAAAGAGCAGGGCCAGGAGGAATTCGTAGAGGACTTGAAGGTATTGCTTCAGTGTTGGCGTGAAAAATTGGACTTGTCAACGAGATACGACTAAAACTCCGATTAAATCGATTACCGGCCTTCCTTATACAACGTTCCCTGTTTCCTGCGAGGGAATAACATGTCTTAACATTCCCTCCCGACATTCCTTGTGAACCATGGAAGGCACCCAATCAAGGCAACAGAAAGGTTTTACAGGTTGGATTTTACAGTAGCTCAATCCATTCAATATATCCAGAAAAATGCAGCCATCCCCCTCGTGCTTTATTAGATAACTTTTTGGGCTGAACCACCTCGGGTCAGAATATAGTTGAATCCATTTTTTACTGGAAATACCAAGATACAAGGCAATCCTTTGTATCTCATCAAGGTTTACTATTGCCTGATGCCTGGTGCAACAAACACCGCAGCGGAGGCACTGCATTGCGCGGACCTTTTCTTCGTCATTAATTAAGCTACCGGCCATAATTATAATGATTTATCCGTATATTTAAAGTAGTTATCCAATAAAATTAGGGGAACCCTTCGTTATGATTCCCCTAAAGGTGACCATTATTTTTTGTAGTGCCGACTACTTCTTTTCTGGCTTAGACGGCTTAGCCTGTCCCGGTTTGGGCGCATTTCCTTTGCCTACCTTAGCTGGACCCTTGTGTCCCATGTTAAACCCTTTCCTCCTTTTCTCTAGTAAAAATTCTTCTATTATTCATTATTCTTGCTAATTTCAGTACATAAAGATGAAATAAGTATCATACCATTATAGCAATTTTTAACTTCATTTGGTTAGTTCCATTAAAGTATAACTGTACCAGCGTATTAAATGGTCTTTCCTCTTGTCCAATTTTACTCACGAGATTCCTCGCCCCCTTCTTTCTGAGATGATTGTTCGGTTTTCTCTGGTTCGCCTTCCTCCTCATGTATCCGCTCCGTTGGGTTGGGCCTGTCTGGCTCCTGAAGAGGGCTATATAGGCGCGGGTCTTCTAGATCGGGATTTTCATCAATTTCAGATTGTTTTTTACTTTTTTCATGCTCGTCTTCGGAGGTGACTTCCGCATCGTTGTTGTTATCAGAATCTGGGTATTTTGTTTCATTTGTTTCTTTAGTTTCTTCAATCATCTCCGCATTACCTCCATTAGCTCAATAGCCAGGGACGAACAATTAGTACACTCGCGAGAGTAATAACTTCAGCGAGGAAAAACCACATTGCAATCCGTAGTTCGCGTACCTTCTTTTTAACAACCCCTACATTCCACTCGTAGCACGAAATAAAGTGCGTAAGTAGTCGCCTCATGGTGAAGGGAGATTCACGGAAAAGATAGTAGTCGCGAAAAGGCCTTGGTTCTGGATCGCGGAAATACGGTCTAACGACCCAACTGCGTAAGGCAAAAGACATAGAAAGCGAATAGAAAACTATCGGGATCGAAAAAAGCAGTACGATAAGCGGATTTCCTGACAATCCCAATAACAGGGCTTGAGCGGTGGCTCCGATACCGAGGATAACACTGGACATGAATAATATGTTACCGGTCTTATTATCCAGGGAGTCGATCTGATTCAATTGAACATCAAGCCTTTCTTTTACCTCGTGGTAAACAACATCGAGGCTGGGTGGCCGTTCGTCCGGTCCAATCGATGCTTCTTCTACGTCGATCTCGTCTGCTTCCTTAGCTAAAGGTCTATCTTCTTCGTTTATATCCATTTTATTGTTATATTTTCCTTTGCATCTTGAAGTTTATTCTTTTTACATCACTTCGTCAATGTAATATTTACTGCATGCCGCGTTACAGGTAAACCGAATATTTATGGAAATAACAGTTGCTTTTAGCTTTCAATATAATTCCCTTCCGCATTTTCTCAGCATTTTACGCATATCTTTAGCATTTCTCGAGTATTTTTCCATCTCTTTCCAAAATGACTGGCCATGATTTTTAATCCTCGTATGCAAAAGCTCGTGCATAATTACATAGTCAATAAGCTCATCGGGTAGCCTGACCAGTTTCACGTTTAGGCTGATATTATTCATACTGGAACAACTTCCCCACCGGGTCTTTTGATTTCGAATAAATGCTCGATTATAGGAAAACCCGTATTTTTTTGCTAGCGATTCCAGTCTTTCTGTTAGGGCCTTTTTGGCCTTTATTTTGTCTATGGAATCTTCGTTACCAGAACCTCTTTTGCCTGTTTCCTTGTACCGCTTTAGGATATCGAGGTGCCTGTTAATCCATTCCATTTTGGAATTTACAAATTCCTCCGCTTTTTTAAAGGAAGAGGTATAAGGGACAGCGACTCGAATTTCTCCTGTGGGTTTAATCGATATGATAATACGCTTGGCTTTCTGGCTGCGCTCAAAAAGGATCGTTCCTACATTTTTTGTATGAGTTATCTTTTTTCTAGGCATTTAATCTTCTTGTTTGATATGTATGTTATTATAACTGATTGCTATCAAGTAATTACTACTCGGTCATGATACTTGCGATTCAACTGAAGTTATTGCCAGGGTGACCAAAAAAAGGGGCAGCACCGGTAAGGTGCTGCCCCTAAACAGGCTCCATAGAATTAGTTTTTTAAATACTACCGATCTTGTATACCTTTATACCGCAAACAGGGCATATTCCTTGGGTAGCCATCCGACCGTTTTTCATTGTTACCTGCTTGGGGTCTTTTATTTCTCGCTTGGTTCTACATTTTACGCAATATGCTTGCATTGTTAAAAACTCCTTAATTAATATTTTTACTAAAAAGGCTCTTTGTTAAATCATCCTTGGCCTTGTAAATTATTTTCATACAGTTAAGGCATTGCCAGCCATCCTCGTGTGGAATGACTATAGTACATCCGCAGCCGGGCTTGGGGCAGATAGGCGGAGTATGTAGATACATTTTTGGTTCCAATCTTTCTTTCATTATACCCATATCGTTAGATTTCCCCTTTTTATATTCCGGATGGTCTATGCTAATCTGGGTATATCCAGCGCTTTTTCCTTTAATTCACTGATGAGGTTTTTTGTTTCTTCTTCGAGTATCTTTCTTGCCTCGAATGTTTTCTTGGCATCCTCATATAATCTTTCTACCCTGGGTATTCTTACCAGTTCCGAGGCAACGATAGTAATTGAGACCTCCCTCTGTCTCCTAGGATAGTCCCCCATCCTTATCTCTGCCTGAGGTGCGTTATCCAGAAGTGTGTGATAGATCTCCTGGAGTGCTGATTGGGTAATGTATTCTTTCGGTGCGCACAGTATCGCCATTAATCGTCTGGTATCAGCAAGGTCGATATTGGTGGAGAGATTATTCATTGCTTCACCAAGGGCAGTGGATATCGAGGTTGCTCTACGGATTCCCTCGTCAAGCGAATACTTTTTGAAACGGAAAGTCGGTAGTGAGACTTCACCCCTTCCGATTACGGATATGCCGGATAATGAGGCTACGATATCTCCAGCATCAGCCACTTTTGCGCCTACATACCTGCCGTTCTTTTCTTCACCACCGCAGAAAAGATCGTAAAAATTGCTCACCATTTGCTCGTTTATAGTTTGGTAGGAATCTGCCATACTGACCGATGCCCCCCTGCTAAATTTTTCATTGTCGAGGATAAAGGTGACATCGGCATAGTAGTCAACTGTGCTTATACAGGTAGCTGTATTGGTTATAGTATATGAAGATATACCACTCTCTTCATACGCAAACGGTAGAACGACCATAGCGATAACGTTGCGACCAAGCCTTTCTTTTAGTACTTTAACGGTTTGACCTATTCCACCTGATCCGGTGCCGCCAGCTGCGCTACCGATAACTACCACCGCATCTGTCTCGTAGAAACGTTTTGACTTCGAGATTTCTCCTGCAAGCATTGCGCGCTCATCAGCAAATATTCTTGCTGATTCCATGTTTATTTTACCAACGCCGTGACCAAAGGTTCTGCCGGCTCCCACCAGTATCCTGTTTTGCCCTGGGATATGCTTGAATCCTCTGAGATCGGTCGAGTCGGTATTAACGGCAATAGTGTCAGTAATTATCTCTATTCCGCGACCCAGCATCGATTTACCATACTGGTTTAGATTGTAGAATTCGTCAGCGATATTACAGCCACATTGACCGATTCCTATAACTGCTACCTTCATTTCTCCCTCCCTTTATTAAATTTGTTTGAAAACATAGCCTTATAATGAATAATTAAAGGAATAAAAATATAATTCTATAGAAATGCAACAAACCTTCCGATACTAGGAAGCATATATACTGCTTCTTGTGCGATTTAAGAGGTAAATGTACTTTTCTTTGTCCGACATGGTAAGCCATTTAAGCCTAAAACAAACCTTTTTAACATAAATTGCAGTCCTGAATTTCATAGTAACTCCGTAGCTCATAGGTCTCTTTAAATCACCCTATATTTTGATAGTTTATTTTCTATTATTCCTGGTGAGCGTAACAATATGCATCCGGGCGGGTTTCTCGTAATAAAAAGGGTGGTCTTTTTGACCACCCTTTTAGAAACCAAAATATTAAAACTCAACTACATTTTTTCGTCGGATACTATTCCTTCGCTCAGTGCTCGGACTGCCATTTGAGCCCGGTTTTTAACATGGAGCTTTTCCATTATATTACGAAGATGATATTTAACTGTATTATCAGAAATATGAAGCGATGAAGCTATTTCTTTATTTGTCGCTCCGTTAGCTACCAATTTGAGCACTTCGGCTTCTTTATTAGTGAGATCATTTAAGTGCTGCGATGACTCTAGCCTTCCTGGCTGGCGAAACAACTCCTTCACTATTTTATCAGCAACCCATGGTGAAACAGCTACATCACCCTCCATGATACTGGAAAGGAGTTTAACGAAATTTCCAGCCTCTATGTTCTTAAGTATATATCCTGAAGCACCACTTTTCATTGCTTCAAAAAGGTCTTCATCATCATCAAATGCTGTTACCATTACGATCTTTATCTCTGGCATTTCTGCCTTGATAATCCTGGTTGCCTGGATGCCGTTGAAACCCGTCATCTTAACATCCATCAAAACGATATCTGGCTTAACCTTTCGTATTTTTTCTATTGCTTCAAGGCCATTACTTGCCTCTCCTACGACCTCTATCGAATTTGCCGTTAAAAGGCTGGCCAGCCCGCTTCTAAATAGAGCGTGATCATCAACTATAAATACTCGCATTTTTTTGCCTTTCCGCTGGAAACTCAGGGTAGATTCAGGGGTATGCTCAGCGTGATTTTTGTTCCGTGACCGGGTTTGGAGTCTATATCTAAGTTGCTATGTATACTCTCAGCCCGCTCTTTTATCGTTCGGATTCCGAATTTGGAATATCCGGCATTTTCGATCTCATCTATATTAAAACCCTTACCATCATCTTCTACAGTGAGTAAGACTTCGTTATCGCTTCTTGATAACTTTACCAGCGCACGGTTCGGTTCAGCGTGTTTTCTTACATTGGATAGCGCTTCCTGAACGATACGTATGGCCTGTAGTTCTACCTGCGGAGAAAGATGTGGAATACTCTGCTCCCCGACTTCAAGTTCAGTCTTGATGCCGTGCATTTGGCTGAAACGAGCCAGATATTCTCTTAGGGCAGATACTAGATCGCGATCACCTGAAATTGCCGTTCGAAGTCCAAGGATATCCTCTCTTGTGTCGGTATATATATCGTGTGCGACATTCTCTAGCTCCACGAGGTAATCAGATGCAATTGCAACCTTGCTTAGAATCTGCCTTGTGGCCTCGCTTTTAGTAATTACATATCCTAGAATCTGTGCAAGACCGTCATGTAGCTCCTTTGCAATTCTTTCTCTCTCTTCGACTATTACAAGTCCCTGTACTTTTTCATAGAGATGAGCATTCTCTATAGCTGCTGCTATTTGAATGCCGATATTATTGAGAAATTCCACCTGATTCATTTTAAAATGGTAAGCGTTAATACTATAAATGGCAAAGACCCCTACTATGCCGCTTCTCGATTTGAGTGGTATGACGGCAAGGGAGCGAAACTCGGCCATAGGATCATCGAAGAACCCTGTCCTATCAGATTCCCAGGTATCCTGTATAATGATTGGCTCTATGGATCTTGCTACCTCCCGGACGAGGCCACCCTTTTTCATGAGTGAGTCCGCTTCTTTTCTGGATCTCGGTGTGTTAGCCCCAACACCCAGTCTGTACAATAACTCCCGGCTTCTTTCGTTTATAAGAAACAGATCCCCGGAATCGGCACCCGTTGCCTGTACCACCTTTTCCATAGCCAGAGGAAGTAATACGTTAAGGTCCAATGAGGCGTTGACTGCCCGGGCAACATCATTAAGGACAGTCAGCTCTCTGTTCCGTCGCAGGTTTTCCTCCTGTGTCTTCTTAACAAGAAGTGAGATAGACCAGTACAAAAAGACGGCAAATACTGCTACCGTAATGAAAAAAATGTTGTTTTCAACCGCGGGACCTTGATCGGCGAATATTGACGTCTGGAAAACTTCGAAAAGGACGATGAATATTGCCGGTGAAACAGCAATGACGATCTTTAAAATCCTGATAATCTTTTGGTTATCTTTAGGTAATACGGGTTTATTGAACTTCCAACGCATTTCCACCCCTCAGCACCTATCGCTTTATTCAAGCTCATCTGGATCACTTCATGAGTCTTACACAGTTGGTTATATAACATCTTTTCAATACTAGCAATTAAAAAGTCTCGTGCTCAGGTATTTTTCGCCCCTGTCAGGAAAAATGACCACTATCGTACCCGATTCTATTTTTCTGGCGATTTCAACTGCCGCATACATTGCTGCACCACTACTCATACCGACAAAGATACCCTCGTTCTTAACGATTTGTCTTGCCATTTCATACGCTACTTCCGTTTCGACCATTACTGTAATATCAATCTGTGTTGGGTCATATATAGACGGTACAATCGCCTCTTCCATATTCTTGAGGCCTTGAATGTAGTGTCCTCTCACAGGATGTGCACATACTATATTGATCTTTGGGTTATGTTCCTTGAGGGTTTTACCTATTCCCATAATCGTGCCCGATGTACCAATAGCCGAAACGAAGTAGTCTATCTGTCCGCCGGTCTGTTTCCATATTTCTTCGCCTGTGGTTCTGTAATGAGTAATTTTGTTGTACTCATTGGAGAACTGGTCTGGCATAAAATATTTATCAGGATATTCCCTTATGAGTTCTCTCGCTTTCCTAATTGATCCATCTGTACCCAATTTGCCTTCAGTAAGGGTTACCTTGCCACCGAATGCCTTGATCATATGCTGCCTTTCTACGGAAACAGCGTCACTCATTACTATTTCGACCTGATAGCCTTTTACCACTCCTATCATAGCCAGGGATACGCCGGTGTTTCCGGAGGTGGGCTCGATTATTGTTTTACTTCTGGTGAGTTTACCTTCAGCCTCAGCCTGCTCGATCATATGAAGCGCTATCCTGTCCTTAATACTTCCGGTGGGATTGAACCCCTCGACTTTAGCATACATGATTGCGTTCTTGTTCGGATTTAATCTGTTTATTTTAACAAAAGGGGTGTTACCTATTGTTTCCAGTATGTTCCCGCTAATCATAGGGATCTGTCGCATTTACTTCTCTCCATTATGAGCCTTGATTGAATATACCATATTTTACTCGTTGTTTGTCTTAAATTTCTATGTCAAGAGAAACAGAAATACATTTTGTTATTAAGAATAGCCTGCAATTGAGAAATTTTAACTGGATTAATACCGTCAGTTAAAAATATCGTGGTGATTTGATATGGTGCCAGGTTTGCTTTATGTTGGAATATTCATTCCGATTGCAGCTTCACCTTAATATCATGAATTCATGACTGATTTTGTTGCTTTCGTCTTTGCTGTCGGGCTGCAATGAATATTAAAACGCCGCCCAATATGATAGCGGTTAGCACTTTGGCAATGGTGGGCACGTCCATGTTCATAAAATAAACGATGGCGTAGATACCAGAAAGTGCACTGAGCCCATACATAACCAGATGAATTTTGATTTTTCTTCCTTTTATGGCTCGCCAGATCAGCCACCCAACAAAACCGGCGGCTAGTATTATTGCCAGTGCAATAAACATCTATTTACTTCGCTCTTTCTTCGAAATATTTTCCTAATGCACCGAATAGCCCCACCAGCAACACCAGACATCCCAGCTTCCCAGGCTGAGAAAGATAATTAATATATTCCCATGCCAGATATCCCAGTCCTGCTACTGTCGAAATCGTTCCAACAATGTATAATATGTAGACCTTCAGCTTTTCTTCCATAATCATATCACTGGTGCTGATAGTTTGGATTCCTGCCTTACCCGTGGATAGTAAAAACTAACAATTACCCTGCGTTCTATGTCTCCGCGCCTGACTAGAACAGTATACATATAGGAATAGTCTGTAACCGGGTCAATTATTGCCAGGTCGTCAGTGGATAATGTCCAATCCATCTTTATGTCATCGAAGGCGCCGACCGAAATATTTTGAGTGAGCAGGTCCTTGACCTTTTCTCCCTCCTTCCATATAGAAACCTCTATATGCTCAGAATAAACAGAGGATGTGTGGTTTTCCACTATGTACTCGAAAGATATGTTCTGGTCCTGTTCGGCATTAATACAGCAATAGGCATTTTGATCCCCTTCTGTACCTCCAGCTCTCGGAACATATCCTCCATATCCTTCATTCAACCAGTAATCAGCGCTTATTGTTTGGGGAGGATATTCACCTACAGCTATATGGAATGTGTCATATATTCCCAGGTAGCCATCAACTACGAATATAGAAACAAGGCCGGCGAAACAAGCTATAGCAATGTAGAGAAACAAGCGCTTCGGTTTTTTCATTTATAAACCTGATTACTGCGAATGTATCGGGTGAAGTATTTATATATCATGACCAACTAAAAGTCAACAGGTAAAATTGTTATATAAGTAATTCTATGGTATATTATAAATTATATTTATATAGGAGGTTATGATGGTTGTCGACCACAGACCTATGTGGACCGAACTGGGATTGAACTTGGAAGCCCATGATGCTTTACTGGATGTATTGAACCAGCTATATAAGGAAACTTATCTGTCACAGACCAACCGCCCTGAAGGAATGGACTATTTGGACTTTGTTATGAGCGAGATTCATAGCCTTCGCATCAAGGAATTACAAGAAGCCAAGGCAACTGGCCGCAAGGTAATCGGTACTTTTTGCCTTTTTGTTCCTGACGAACTGATTATAGCCGCTGATGCTATATCGGTCGGCCTCTGTGCCGGCGCCGAGTTTGGTTTCGAAGAGGCAGAAAAGCTACTTCCCCGGAATACATGTTCCCTTATAAAATCTTTTTTCGGTTTTAAGCTGAACAAGGTGTGTCCGTATATAGAGGCCTCGAACATGATAGTTGGCGAGACTACATGCGATGGTAAAAAAAAGGCCTATGAAATATTTAAAAATATCCAGCCTAACCTGTATGTAATGGAAGTCCCTCAGATGAAAAATCCAAAGGATAAAGAACTATTGAAAACCGAGTATGAAAAGTTCAAGGCGGTTATGGAAAAAATAAGCGGTATAAAGATTGGTGTAGACAGAACTAAGAAGGGTATTACTGTCGTAAACGAGCGTCGCAAAGCTTTATACAGGCTTGCGCGCCTGAGAGCAGTCGATCCCGTACCGATTTCGGGTCTTGATGCCTTGCTCATTAATCAGGTAGCTTTCTATGATGACCCCGTGCGGTTTACAGATTCGATTAATAGGATATGTGATGAACTTGAGCAGAGAATTCAAAGAGGTGAAGGGGTGTTTCCTAAAGGCACACCGCGTATTCTTATGGCTGGATGCCCGATGGCAGTCCCTAATTGGAAATTACCTTCAATTGTTGAGACTTCGGGTGCTGTTATTGTCGGTGAGGAGTCCTGTGTGGGAGAGAGGGGAACGCAAAATCTGGTTGATGATTCGGGCTCTACAGTAGGAGAACTCATGGATGCAATAGTCGACCGCTATTTCAAAATCGACTGCGCTATATTCACTCCTAATGAAAAAAGGCTCGAGCATATCATGTCCCTTGCGAAAAAATATCATGTAGATGGAGTGATAAACTACTCACTTCAGTTCTGCTCACCGTATACAATCGAGTCTTATTCTGTGGAGCGGGCATTGATCGATGCAGGGATTCCTGCAATCAGGATAGAGACAGATTATAGTCAGGAGGATATCGGGCAATTGAAAACAAGGGTTGAGGCTTTCATCGAGACCATAAGGAAGTAGGTATGATAAGGGCTGGTATTGATATAGGTTCACGCACCGTAAAGTTGGTCGCCTTGAAGGACGAGAAAATCACCGTCATGAAAAGAGCGCACAATACCTTCGATCCAGTATCCCTGGGTAGGGAATTACTCGATGGTGTGGAATATGACTCTCTTACGGCCACCGGATATGGAAGGCATATGTTCAACCGGCACTTCGACTGTATAGTCATAAGCGAGATTAAGGCATTTGCCATCGGAGCTTATTACCTTTTTCCAGGTTGTGGCGCCATTCTCGATATCGGCGGTCAGGATACCAAGGTGTCCGCTCTCAGTTCAGAAGGGCGGATACTCAAGTTCGAGATGAATGATAAATGCGCTGCTGGTACCGGACGTTTTCTGGAGATTATGGCCAGTGCAATGAACTATCGGATTGAGGATTTTGGAAGGATGGCTCTAAAGGCCAAAGGGGCCTGTAAAATAAGTAACATGTGTACGGTATTTGCCGAGTCCGAGGTCATATCATTACTGAATAGTGGTGCTAGGCGCGAAGAAGTAGCCCTTGGGATTCACCAGTCGATTACGAAAAGAGCTTTGACCATGCTGGGCAGGCTGCCTGCTTTTGAAAGCCTGGTTTTTGCTGGTGGTGTTGCTCATAACAATTGTATCAAGCGCTTGATTGAAGAAAGCCTTAAAATTCCGGTGCTGGTGCCAGATGAACCTCAGGTTGTGGGCGCCCTGGGGGCTGCTCTTTGTAGCTAGCTTGGATTTTAATATTATATTAATAGTAGGTTATTCAAACGAAGGCTTAATTTAACAGGAGACAAAATGGATATACAAGTTGATGCCCGAAACCTCAGTTGTCCCATACCGGTTGTAAAAACAAAAACGGCACTGGAAAGCATCGATACGGGCAATGTACATGTCTTGATTGAGCGTTCGGAGGGGTGCCAGAATATAAAACGATTTGCTGAAAACCAGGGTTGTGATGTCCACGTTGAGGAGAAAGAGGGAATATTTCATATACATATTAAAAAGGGAAAGGAAATGCGCGATGGACTAAAAGATCAAATCGGCGATGTAGTCCTGATAACCACTGATGTGCTCGGAACTGGTGATCGAAAGTTGGGCGAAATACTGATGAAGGCCTTTTTGAACACTCTCTGGGATACCAGTCCGAGACCAGGAAAAATATTGTTTCTCAATGATGGAGTACGTCTTACCACGGAGGGATCCGATGTGCTTGATGTTCTTGATTTGCTTGAAAAAGAAGGGGTGGAAATCTTTTCCTGCGGCACCTGTCTTGAATATTATGGTTTGACAGATTACCTAAAGATAGGAAAAACGACCAACATGTATGACACTGTGGGGACCCTCCTTTCCGCGGGTAAAATTATCAAGATATAGGTTCATCTTTTTCCCTCGTCTTGAAGCAGACTCTTTACTATGTTTAGCATGTAAAGCCGTTACCTTTGTTATATTGGTAACGGCTTATGTTTTTAAGGGTTTCCTGAGTTTTGAAAGCACGCTTCTGTTTCAGGCATAATTATATTAATTCGCTTAATTTAGTTCCCTTATATTGATATAACCATGGAATATGATGATTGGTGAAAAAGACCTTGACCATTTCCAAAATACTGAAAAATAGAAATTTTGTATTTCTTCTTGCTATTGGCCTGGCTCTGGCTTTCGGGTTGGATGCGCGCTTTACGGAGGCATTACTTATGCCCGCACTGGGAACGACCATGACCCTTTCTATCCTCGACATAAGTAACAAGGATATCACCTCTATGGGAAGATCGCCCCGGCCTATATTGATTACGCTGTTACTTAACTACGTGGTCATGGGTGGTCTCATGCTACTTATGGCAAGGTGGATTATCAATGACACGCAGATATGGGAGGGCTTCGTTACTCTGGCAGCGATGCCTCCGGCAATCGGTGTCGTGCCTTTTAGCTATATGCTGGGCGGCGATATGGCCTTTTCTCTAATAGGTACAACCGGATTGTATCTGGCGTCCCTGGCGATAAGTCCTCTTATGATGGTGCTGATAATCGGGACCGACTATATTAATCCACTACAATTGCTGACAGTGCTTGCGGAGTTGATCGTTATACCGCTTGGCATATCACGATTACTGCTTCATAAAGGAATGGCTGAGCGCATATCTAAGTGGCGTGATACGGCGATAACATGGAGTTACTTTTTCGTAATTTACACCATAATCGGGGTGAACCGGGAGGTGTTTTTTTCACACCCCGATATATTATTTGAGGTAGTTATTGTTATGGTGACCGTTACCTTTGGCCTGGCTCATATTGTCGACTTTGTAGGGAGGAGGATAAAAGTTGACCGGAAGACGGTAATAAGCTGGGTGGTCGCCGCAACCAGAAAGAATGCTGGCCTTGCCAGTGCTGTTGCAATTCCTTTTCTCGGCGAAAGGGCGGCTTTCCCGTCTGGTGTAATTACACTGGTTGGTATACTTCAGCTCTTGTGGCTGGATCTTTACTATAAGAGGATCGCGAGGTGAGGTGATACAATTTAAGGCTCGTTGCCGTTTTTATTGAACTTCAGCACGCAAAACTTTGCACCTTCGCAGATACGGTCCTCGGGATGGAAAACTATCTTATCGTCAAATTCCGCTGCCCAAACTGAATACTCGGTGTCACACACCATTTTACCTATAATTGCTGAGAGGCTTGCTCTTTTGGATTGAACCATGATGTTGTGCCATGGACATTCCTTTATTACTATCACGAAGGCCTTTAACGATGATGCTGATTTAAATTTGAAGCCGTCCAGCGTGAGCTTGGTGGTTAGGCAGTCATGTAAAGCTCCTATTCCTTTGTCCAGATTACGAAAAGATTTTATCATTCGTGCCTGTATCTTGGGCAGAACCTCCCAAACTCTGCGGTCAGTTTCGAGCGCTTCATCAAACCCGTATCTCTCCTCGCTTTTTAGGAACCATAAACCATCTACGGCAGTAAAACTGCGGTGGAAATACCTTAATATTTGTTCATCTGTTAGTCCAATCACGGTTTGATCCTGAAAAGGATAATATACGCCATAATTGTATATCAATCAAGGGCCTAATAAGCGGATATATAACTTTAATTAAACGTAATTTGAACAGATCTATTTTTAACCTCTATATTGCTTTAAAACTGGAAAGATGTAATCGCCGTCTCCTTCTCAATGTCTTTATGCTTTTTCAAAGTGAAAAGTATATTGATGTTGACTTATGGTATAATTTTTCACCTTATTAAAGGAGATGAAGTATATGAAAAAGCTGGTAGTATACTATTCTTTATCGGGAAATACTGAAACCGTTGCTAGAACAATTGCGAGAGAAATAAAAGCGGAGCTATGCAGAGTGGAAGAAATTAAGAAGGGGAACAGGTTTCTAAAATACATCACAGGCGGTTTTGCAGCCAGCAGAGATAAATGCAGCAAAATCAAACCACTGGATAAAGAAATACATGATTATGACTTTATTCTCTTGGGTACACCTATATGGGCAGGTAAACCGGTCCCTGCAATTAACACTTTTATAAATGATGCTGATTTTAGGAAGAAGAAAATAATTGCCTTTTTTACTATGGGCGGGTCGGAATATCAAAAAGCCAAAGAGAATATAACCAGAAAAATTGAGCAAAGTTCGGGCATAGTGGGCGATTGTTTTGCTATTAAAACAGGCCGTAAAAATCACGACGCAATTGTCAAAGAGACGAAAAAGATGATCAAAATGCATTTGAAGCACTTAAGTTAAACATGAGATATTCTTATAGCAAAAGGATGGAAGATCATAAAAGGGCTGACCTTGCCGGGGAGCACAGGTTGGGTGATAGAGGGCAAATAATAATTGCCTGCATTTTTTCAGCTGTATGGATATCAGATTCATTTTTTCTTAAATACACCACGTTTATGGATTTATATATACCTTCGGTCATAAAACTGCCTCTGGGAATCACCTTTTTGACAATGGCGGCATTTTTATCCGCACGGGGGCTCTATATCGTTTTCGGCGAAAAGAGGGATGAGCCGGCAGTGATTGAAAAAGACGTTTTTGGAGTCATTCGTCATCCAATATATCTTTCCGAAATTCTACTCTATATCGGGCTTATCATGTTACGGGTTTCACTGGCAGCAATCGGCATCTGGATCGGCGGTATAATTTTTCTGCATTATATCGCCAGGTATGAAGAGAAGTTGCTACTGGAGAGATTCGGCAGCCAATATAAGGAATACATGCGAAGGGTGCCGATGTGGGTACCCCGCTTTCATCGTAATTGAGTAGTGTTTTAACTGATAATAATTACAAAAAAGTTATGGAAGGTAGCTTATGGCAGCGGTTTTGTCAGAACAGGAAATATACAGGTTAATAGAGCAGAATCCTCCCATGGTGGGAGGATTCATCGATATCCATGAGCAGGTCCAGCCGAATGGCATTGATCTGACCCTACGTGATATAGCAATGCTCCAGTCATCAGGTAAAATAACGGTCAAGAATGCGGAAAGGCAACTGCCGGATTTGTCGCCACTGGTATTTGATGGACTGGGCTTTATTGATCTTATCGCGGGAATATATCTTGTTACATATAATGAGATCGTGCATCTTCCCGGTAACATTATGGCATTGGCAAGGCCGCGTTCTAGCCTGCTACGATGTGGTGTTACTGTTGGTACGGCGGTTTGGGATGCAGGCTACTGCGGTCGCTCACAGTCACTGATGGTAGTATATAATCCCCACGGCCTTCGCTTGCAGAAAAATGCTCGTATTGTTCAGCTCATCTTTATGTGGCTTAGCCATGAAACGTCAGGATATAGCGGCATTTACCAGAATGAAAACATATAATAGGATATTTTAATAATCCCTGGACTCGGTCCGATTCGTGCTTGAGCCACATCTATACGCTGTTGACATTTAATTACGGGTTATGTTAGACTTACACGTTAGCTTTCGGTAGTTACAGATAATAAAGGATAGATTGGGCTACAAGCTCAGTCTATCTGTGTATCTTAATGGATGAGCTAAGCTCATCCATTAAAATTGTGGGGATATAGGAGGGAATATTGCCTACAGTCAATCAGCTTATACGAAAAGGGCGTAAAAAGGTCACCAAGAAGACCAGTACACCGGCGCTGCGCTTTATCTATAATTCACTTAAAAATAAAAGACTAGCCGGTAAAGGCTCTCCGCAGAAGCGTGGGGTATGTATATATGTAAAGACTACGACTCCGAAGAAACCTAACTCTGCTTTACGTAAAATTGCCAAAGTGCGTTTGACTAACGGTATGGAAGTATTAGCCTATATTCCGGGAGAAGGGCATGAATTGCAGGAACATTCAGTGGTCCTGATTCGTGGGGGCAGAGTGAGAGACTTGCCCGGAGTTCGTTATCATATAGTACGTGGTGCCCTGGATACCAGTGGGGTATCCAATCGGCGCCAGGGACGCAGCAAGTACGGAAGTAAAAAAGCCAAAGCTGCTGCTGAGGCGTCATAAATTTTTAGGGGGTAATATGCCAAGGCGAGCTCGAGTTACCAAGAAAGAGATGGCTCCTGATGCCAAGTATAATAGCATTAATGTATCCAGGTTGATTAATCGGTTGATGCTTAATGGTAAAAAGAGCACAGCAGAGAGAGTTGTATACGATGCTCTGCAGATACTGGAAAAACAGGAGTCAAAGGACCCTGTGTCCATTCTAGATCAGGCGCTTAAGAACACCATACCACTTCTTGAGGTCAAGGCACGTCGCGTTGGCGGTGCCACCTATCAGGTACCCATTGAGGTGAGACCGGATCGCGGGCTCTCACTGGCGTTGCGCTGGCTGACAAAGTCAACCAGGGCGAGAACCGGTAAACCTATGTCGGAGAGGCTTGCAGCTGAACTCGGTGATGCGGCCAGAGGGCAGGGTGTTACAGTAAAGAAAAGAGAGGATACTCACAAGATGGCTGAGGCAAATAAGGCCTTTGCTCATTATCGCTGGTGATGGGGGTAACAAAAATAGACTGTTCCAGTACTTTAACTCATAATTCAATATCAGCGAAACACAGGATTGATGAAATGGTTACGCCAAGAACTTTTCCTTTAGAGCGTATACGAAATATAGCTATTATCGCCCATATCGATGCTGGCAAAACCACCGTTACGGAGCGGATACTTTACTATACCAAGCGTACATACAAGATAGGCGAAGTACATGAAGGAACCGCTGTCATGGACTGGATGGACCAGGAGAGAGAAAGGGGTATTACCATTACTTCAGCGGCCACTACATGCTCTTGGCGGGAACATCGCATAAATATCATCGATACACCCGGTCATGTTGATTTCACGGCTGAGGTAGAACGGAGTCTCAGGGTACTAGACGGAGGCGTGGTGGTATTTGACGGAGTTGCCGGTGTTGAAGCTCAATCAGAGGTTGTCTGGAGACAGGCTGATCGATATAATGTCCCCCGGATTTGTTTTATTAACAAGATGGACAGGATAGGATCTGACTTCGGTCGCGTTATTAAAATGATCGAGCGGCGCTTGAAAGCTGTTCCACTGGTATTACAACTTCCTCTGGGTTTCGAGTCTTCGTTTGAAGGGGTGATTGATTTAGTGACAAGAAGTGCATGGCGCTCCGATGGCACTCCTGACTCGCTGCCAGAAGAAATACCCATTCCCGATTCGGAACAAGAAAAATGCAACAGATATCGCAAAGATTTAATAGAAAAGGTAGCTGAGTTTGACGATCACATTATGGAGGCCTATCTGGATGGCAAGGAAATTAGCCCGGCAGAATTGAAGTCAGCCATAAGAAGGTTGACCCTGGTAAATCGCGGTGTGCCCGTATTATGCGGAAGTGCATTGAGGAACAGGGGAATACAGCTATTGCTCAATGCCGTAGTTGACTATCTCCCTTCTCCACTAGATATGCCGCCAGTAAAAGCTATTAGTGCTCGCAAGGGAGAGGAGGTTCCTGTTCCGGCTCAAGATGAAGCACCTTTCGCAGCCTTGGCTTTCAAGGTAGTTACTGACCCTTATATGGGAAGGCTAGTTTATCTAAGGGTGTATTCAGGGAGAATAAAGACCGGGATGCAGGTGTATAATTCTGTACGTGGAAAGAAAGAAAGAATTGGGCGGCTTCTGTTAATGCATGCCAACCGTCGGGAAGAGATAGAGGCAGCTGATACAGGAGCTATTGTAGCTACTCTCGGATTGAAGGACACATTTACTGGAGATACCATTTGTACCTCCGCCCAACCGATATTACTCGAGTCTATCCGTTTTCCGGAACCTGTGGTTTCAGTTGCTATTGAACCAAAGAGCCGCGCGGATCAGGATAGAATCGGCGAAGCCCTGAATAAACTGGCTGAGGAAGACCCTACCTTCAAAGTGGACTACAATAAAGAGACAGGCCAGACTGTCATTTCAGGGATGGGTGAACTTCATCTGGAGGTTATTATAGGACGGCTATTCAGCGAGTTTAAGGTTGGAGCTAAGGTAGGAAGGCCTTGGGTTGCTTATAAAGAAACCATATCTATACCGTCGAAGGCAGAAGGCAGATTTGTCAGACAGAGCGGCGGACGCGGTCAATATGGACATGCTTGGCTTGAGGTTGTGCCTGGAGAAAGAGGTAGCGGTTTTCAGTTTGTTGATCAGATTAAGAATGGTGTAATTCCCAAGCAATATATTCCTGCAGTAGAGTCGGGAGTTAGAGAGGCCGTGCAAACAGGTGTATATGCAGGTTACCCGTTAACTGATATAAAAGCAATCCTTTATGATGGTAGTTATCATGAAGTAGATTCCTCAGACATGGCCTTTAAGATGGCGGGTTCAATGGCGCTTAAGAACTGTGTTAATAAGGGAAAGCCTGTATTACTCGAGCCGGTTATGAAGTTGGAAGTTAGCACTCCTGAGGAATTTTTAGGCGATGTAATAGGAGATATTAATGGCAGGCGGGGACATATTGAATCAATAGATACCGAGAATGAGATAAGCATAATTCGCACTTTAATACCGCTGGCGGAGATGTTTGGTTATGCTTCTGCGCTTAGATCGCTTACCCAGGGTAGAGCTACCTACTCTATGAGGTTTGAACGATACGAAAGACTCCCGGACGATCTGTCAGAAAAGGTGAAGGTATCCGGAAGGGAATAAAGATATTATGGCCCTGTATTGCTAGTTAACGTACTGAATCAATAAAAATGTCGGGGTGTTATATTCTATGCCCAAACAGAAGATACGCATTAAATTAAAGGGATTCGATCACAAGGTACTCGACCTTTCCGCTGCGCAAATTGTAGAAGCGGTAGAACGTACGGGAGCAGTGGTCAGCGGACCTTTGCCTCTACCCACTAGGATTGAGAAGTTTAGCGTTATAAGGTCTACTTTTACGGATAAAGATTCTCAGGAGCAATTTGAGATTCGTACTCATAAACGACTAATTGATATCATCGAGACAACCTCGAAAACGATAGACGCGCTTACAAAGCTGAGTTTGCCTTCGGGAGTTGATATAGATATCAGGCTGTAAAATCATTTTATTAAAGCTGGGATTATATTAAAAAATGACATACGGAATTATCGGGAAAAAACTGGGAATGACCCAGGTTTTCAGGGAGAATGGTAAAGTGGAAGCGGTCACCGCTATTGAAGCGGGGCCATGTGCGATTATCCAGATTAAAACTTCAGAAAAAGAAGGCTATAATGCCATACAGGTCGGTTTCGGGGAAGCAAAGAGGCTCAATTCTCCACAGCGGGGTCGCCTTAAAGATATCGGTCAGTATCGTTATCTCCGCGAGTTCAGAACTGATGATATTGATGGCGTAAAGGTGGGGGATAAAATTGATTTAAGCCAATTTGAGGCAGGCGATCTGATTGACATTACGGGCATTTCCAAAGGCAGAGGCTTTGCCGGAGTGGTAAAAAGACATGGCTTTGCCGGAGGTCCTAAAACTCATGGGCAATCCGACAGATTGCGCCATCCTGGTTCCATTGGGGCGACCACTTCTCCAGGCCGAGTATTAAAAGGTACGAAGATGGCGGGACATATGGGCCATGAGCGCGTTACGGTGCGTAAGCTCAAGATCTTTCGAGCTGAACCAGAGCGTAACCTGCTTCTTGTCAGAGGGGCGGTACCAGGGGCTAACAACGGATTGTTAATGATAAAAAAGTCAGGCGGAAGGAAGTAGAGTCGTGGAAATACCAGTCTATAACCTGGCCGGTGAAATATTAAAGAATATTGATGTAAGCGAAAGCGTTTTCGGCGTGCCATTTAATGAAGCCGTTGTGCATCAGGCTATGGTACGGCAGAACGCGAACATGCGACAGGGAACTGCGAGTAGCAAGACAAGAGGTGAAGTATCCGGTTCAACACGTAAAATATACAGGCAGAAACATACCGGTTTCGCCCGGGCAGGTGCTCGCCGGTCGCCATTGAGGCGGGGTGGCGGGGTGGTCTTCGGGCCCAAACCTAGGAATCACCGTCAAGCGATGCCCAAGAAAATGCGGCAGATGGCACTTAGATGTATGTTATCTGCGAGGGTAAGGGAAGGCGAATTAAAGGTTGTGGAGGATCTTAAATTCGACGAGCCCAAAACCAGAGAGTTGGCGCATATTTTAGAATTGTTGGAACTAGCAAACCCGGTTCTGATAGTTATGGCTGATCCGGAGCTAACTGTAGTTAAATCAGCGCGCAATATACCCGGTGTTAAAACACTGCCCGCGGAATTGCTGAATGTAAGGGACATACTTTCACATAGGGTATTGCTAATAACCGAACCTGCGGTTAGAAAGATTGAACGCATATGGAGAGAAGACTTATCACGAGGAGGGAACGGTGCATCCTTATCAGGTTCTGACTCGACCATTAATAACTGAGAAAAATACCGCGCAACAGGCTTTGGGTAAATATGCCTTTGAAGTAGCGGATAAGGCCAATAAGCAACAGGTAAAAGAAGCAGTAGAGAAGGCTTTTAAGGTAACTGTTACGGCAGTGAACATCATATCAGTAAGCGGTAAAAATCGAATAGTAGGCAGACGGAAGGTTATGACCAGATCTTGGAAAAAAGCAATAGTAACTGTTAAACCTGGTGACAATATTCAATTCTTTGAAGGCGTTTAAAATAAGAGGAGGAGATTGAGTGGCACTAAAGGTATATCGCCCAACTTCACCTGGTAGGAGGCGTGCCAGCAGCTCTACGTTCGAAGAGATAACTAAGACTAAACCGGAGAAATCGCTGCTACTTCCGTTAAAAAAATCAGGCGGACGAAACAATAAAGGCAGATTAACAGTTCGCCATCGGGGTCAGGGCGCTAAGCGTAGGTTTAGGGTTATCGATTTTATGCGAGATAAAATAGGCGTTCCGGGAAGGGTTGCTGATATCGAGTATGACCCCAACCGCTCAGCCAATATTGCACTGATAAATTACGTCGATGGCGAAAAACGTTATATCCTGGCCCCTATGGAACTGAAGGTAGGGGATACTGTTAAATCTGGCGAAGATGCTGAGGTGAAGCCCGGGAACGCCATGCCTATGAGGTCAATACCCAGTGGGACAATGCTTCATAATATTGAAATGCAAAAGGGTAGGGGCGCTCAGATGGTACGTAGTGCTGGAGTCGGTGCACAGCTTATGGCCAAGGAAGATAAATATGTGCTTTTACGGTTGCCATCCGGTGAATTGAGGCGTGTTCTCGGGGAATGTATGGCTACCATAGGTCAGGTAGGTAATTTGGATCACAGGAGCATTAAACTGGGTAAGGCGGGACGCAGACGCTGGATGGGGCGTCGGCCTGAAGTAAGGGGTTCTGCAATGAATCCCAATGATCATCCCCATGGCGGAGGAGAGGGCAGGTCGCCGATCGGTATGCCCGGCGCCAAGACGCCCTGGGGTAAACCTGCCCTGGGATATAGAACCAGAAAGCCGAAGGCTTCTGACAGGATGATAGTAAAACGACGGGAGAAATAACTTCGATAAAGGTGAATTAATATGTCAAGGTCGATTAAAAAAGGCCCTGCCGTTGACACAAAGTTAATGAAAAAAGTGGATACTCTAAGCCGATCAGGACAAAAGGCTGTGATTAAGACATGGGCTCGTTATTCTACTATATTACCGAACATGGTGGGTCTGACCATAGGAGTGCATAACGGACGACGACATGTTCCCATCTTTATCACGGAGAATATGGTTGGACACAAGCTTGGTGAATTTGCCGCGACGAGAAACTTCAGAGGCCATGTTGCCAAGGCAGAGAAAACAACCCAAATAAGAAAGAAGAAGTAGCCTGCTGGCTCAGGGAAATGTAATATGGAAGTAAGAGCAGTAGCAAAAAATGTACAGGTCTCTCCCAGAAAGTTACGGCCTCTGGCAAATGTAGTGAGGGGCAAAAGCGTCGATGAAGCATTGACTATGCTTAATTTTGCATCACCAAAGGCGCGCGCCCTCGCCAAGACGGTAAAGTCGGCAGCTTATAATGCCGAGAATAACTTCCAGATGGCACCGCAGCTAAAAATTGTCAGCGTATTTGTTGATGAAGGAAGAACAATGAAGAGATTTCGTCCCCGTGCCAGGGGAAGGGCTACTACTATACTGAAGCGGTCTAGCCATATTACAGTTATCGTTGCCGAGGAGGAGGAAAAACTTGGGGCGTAAGGTTCATCCAACAGGGTTCAGGATCGGGTTCATTAAGGACTGGCAGGCAAAATGGTACTCGGGAAAGCACTATGTTCAATTCTTGCAGCAGGATTTGGAATTGAGAAAGGCTATCCAGTCGAAGTACAGTGGCGCTGGAGTCTCCTTGGTGGAAACCGATCGACAGGAGGATATGGTTGTTGTGACCGTTAACACAGCTCGGCCAGGTGTGGTTATCGGAAGAGGAGGACAGAGAGTAGATGAGATGAAAAAATACCTGGAAGGCCTGGTTGGTAACAGGGTACAGCTGAACATACAAGAAATCCGGCAACCTGAGCTTGATGCGAATCTGGTTGCCATGACAGTGGCTGAGCAGATAGGGCGCAGGGTGGCTTACAGAAGGGCTATGAAACAGGCCATTTCCCGTACCATCCAAGCCGGAGCACGAGGTATACGAATCAGTTGCTCGGGAAGATTGGCTGGAGTTGAGATTGCGCGCAGAGAAGTTATGCACCAGGGTCAGGTGCCTCTGCACAAGATGAGGGCAGACATAGATTATGGATTTACCGAAGCTCGGACTACTCTGGGTCGAATTGGAGTAAAAGTTTGGATATATAAGGGCGATATTCTTCCAGAAGCCAAGGAGGGTGAGACCAAGGAAACCCTGTCTTTGGAACAAGCTGAAACTGAAGTTACGACAGAGGCTCCTATAGCTGATCAAGTTAAGACCGGTGATATGGAAGAGACTGCTCAAGAGGCGATGGAAGAAAAGATAGTGGTTCCATCGACAGAAATCACCGAGGAAACCACCGCTGAAGCGATTCCAGCGGAAGCTGAAGAGAAGAAGGCAAGGCCATCAAGGAA
>Ga0068714_10001857_pt1 | contig 28901 bp, 21 predicted proteins | sample MTBNYHSulfiMetaG_FD_62988 | JGI IMG/M metagenome (GOLD analysis project Ga0068714, IMG submission 62988) | Enrichment culture microbial communities from rom New York Harbor, USA that are MTBE-degrading - MTBE-NYH (New York Harbor Sulfidogenic)... | ecosystem: Environmental > Aquatic > Marine >...
AGGCCCAAAAAGTTCTCGACGTAGCTCCACTACGCCTGCGAGCTTTTTGGACCTTCCGCCTGGCATCCCAAAAACACGCTCGCCCTCGCGACGAAATCTTTTTAGAAACAGCCCCTAGGGACCTGATTTATTTTTCAGCCCCGTCCTGGCACTCCTGGTCCAGGATCGAGGCCACGGTCATGGAGTCCAGCTGCTGGTAAAAGGCCGAGTTGGCCGCCATCCAGGCCAGCCTGGCCTGGCAGTCCGGAGCGCGTTGGCAGCGGACCGGGTTCCCCAGGCAGGCGATCAGGTCCGATTTTTCCTCCAGGAGCCGGACGATCCGGCCCAGGGTCAGGTCCTCCGGGGGGACGGCCAGGATGTAGCCGCCCTTGGCCCCCCTGACGCTGGTGACCAGGCCGCTCTTGATGAGGGGGATGACGATCTGCTCCAGGTACTTCTGGGAGATGTCCTGCCTCCTGGCGATCTCCCAGGTCTTGACCGGACCCTTACCGTAGTTACGGGCCAGCTCCAGAATCATCCTGGTGCCGTATCTGGTCCGGGTGGAGAGCTTCAAGGGCAACCCGCTGTCTGAGGTTCACCGGCCAGGACCACCGGCCACCAGGTATCTCGCGGCTTCCGGCAGACCCGGAAGATACTTTACCAGCCCTGATCAGTCCCGGCAAGTCAAAGCGGTCAAAGATATTATCGAATTCAATTTGAAATGCGACTTGGCATCCGCGCCCGGGCGGGTGCGCCGAGCGCCGAAGAGCTGGAGAGGCGGTAAAGCCAACCTTTCAGCGGCCAGGGGGTTGTCTAAAACCACGAACCGGGTTCAAGATCAAGGAAGTTTCAAGAAGACCGCTTTAGGAGATTTGGAAATATTTCGAGGATTGCGCTTCTATCCTGACGTAGAGATCGGGCCCGAGAGGAGGTTCTGAGACCACTTCTTGCCCGGATATTTCACGAGTCGAGTTGGCCGCAGATGCAAGGCGCGGGACACGAAGCTATAGTTTTCCTATTGCGAGTGTTCCGCAACGCGGCAGATACGGCCAAATTGGCTCGCCTGCAGGGTGAAGGCCGCCAAATTTTTCTCCCCTGGTAAAATTCCAAACTGTCACCAGGTGAAACCATCTCCAGCTCGGCGCAACAATCTTAATTAACTTCCTATTAGGTCATTTTTGGGCGGCCTTCATGAAATATTCGGGCTAGACCTTTCCAGCTTTCACCAGCTTGGCCCAGGTGTCCCGGAGGGTGGTGATCCGGTTGAAGACCGGCCTGCCCGGGGCCGAGCTTTGCGGGTCCACGTAAAAGTAGCCCACCCTCTCGAACTGGAAACGCTCCCCGCCCTTGGCCTGGGCCAGGCTGGGCTCCAGCCTGGCCCGACCGATCACCTCCAGGGAGTCCGGGTTGAGCTGGGACTTGTAATCGGCCCCGCCGGGCCGGGGAATCTTGAAGAGCCGGTCGTAGAGCCTGACCTCGGCCGCCAGGGCATGGGGGGCGGAGACCCAGTGGATGGTCCCCTTGACCTTCCTCCCGTCCGGGGAGTCGCCGCCCCTGGTGGCCGGGTCGTAGGTGCACCTGAGCTCGGTGATCTCCCCGGTCCCGGGGTCCTTGATGGCCTCTTGGCAGGTGATGAAGTAGGCCCAGCGGAGCCTCACCTCCCGGCCCGGGGCCAGCCGGAAGAACTTCTTGGGCGGATCCTCCATGAAGTCGTCCCGCTCGATGTAAAGCTCCCGGGAGAAGGGGACCTTGCGGAAGCCCATCTGGGGCGGGTCGTCCGGGTAGTAGGGCGCCTCCAGCTCCTCCTCCTGGCCCTCGGGGTAGTTCTCGATGACCACCTTGAGCGGGTTGAGAACCCCCATCACCCGCCGGGCCTGGGTGTTGAGGTCGTCCCGGAGGCTCTTCTCCAGGACCCCCATGTCGATCCAGCTCTCCTTCTTGCCCACCCCGATGGTCTCGCAGAAGCTGCGGATGGAGGCCGGGGTGAAGCCCCGCCGCCTCATCCCCACCAGGGTCGGCATCCGGGGGTCGTCCCAGCCCTCCACCCGGCCGTCCTCCACCAGCTCCAGGAGGAGCCGCTTGCTCATGATGGTGTACTCCAGGTTGAGCCGGGCGAACTCGATCTGCTGGGGGTGGTAGACGCCGAGCTGGTCCAGGACCCAGTCGTAGAGGACCCGGTTGTCCTCGAACTCCAGGGTGCAGATGGAGTGGGTGATCCGCTCGATGGAGTCGGAGAGGCAGTGGGTGAAGTCGTACATGGGGTAGATGCACCACTTGTCCCCGGTCCGGTGGTGAGGGGTCCGCCGGATGCGGTAGATGGTGGGGTCCCTCATGTTCAGGTTGGGGTGGGCCATGTCGATCTTGGCCCGGAGGACCTTGGCCCCGTCCTCGAACTCGCCGGCCTTCATCCGGGCAAAGAGGTCCAGGTTCTCCTCCACGGACCGGTTCCGGTAGGGGCTCTCCGTGCCCGGCTGGGTCAGGGTGCCCCTGGTCTTCCGGATCTCCTCGGCGCTCAGGTCGCAGACAAAGGCCAGGCCGGACTTGATGAGCTGGACCGCGAAGTCGTGGAGCTGGTTAAAGTAGTCCGAGGCGTAGTAAAGGTGCTCTCCCCAGTCGAACCCCAGCCAGCGGACGCTCTCGATGATGGAGTCGGTGTACTCCACGTCCTCCTTGGTGGGGTTGGTGTCGTCAAAGCGGAGGTGGCAGGTTCCGCCGTTCTCCCGGGCCAGGCCGAAGTTGAGGCAGATGGACTTGGCGTGGCCGATGTGGAGGTAGCCGTTGGGCTCGGGAGGGAAGCGGGTCACCACCCGCCCGCCCCACTTACCGGTGGCGTTGTCCTCGGCGATGATGGTTCGGATGAAGTTCGGTGAAGGTATGCCAGCGCCCTCGGCCATGTCCCCGCTCCCGCGCCAGAGCCGGCCCCTTTTAAAGGCCGGGAAGGTGGTACTTATTTTGGCAAATATTGGCCTTTGGGAGGGAAATTGTCAACTGGCCATCCGACTTGGATGGAATCAAGGCCCCTCCGCCCGCCGGGCGGCCGGGGCCCTTTTTTCTTTAAAAATTACGCTGGAGGGGTAACCGGGTCAGACAGCACAAGCCGCCAGCGCCGCCACCCCGCTGACCCTAAGCCTGCGGAGCTTCCAAAAGCCGCCCAGGTCGATCCTGACCACAGGGCCGACCATGACCAGCCCGGAGTCCACGAAGATCTCCACCTCGTCCACCTGGAAGCGTTGAAATTGGGAGGGGTTGCCGTTTGCCGGCCTGCCCGGCGCGACCTGCGCCGTCCTGGCCCCGGCTCAGCCGGCCGCCTGGGCCGGGCGGCTGACAACCGCCCCGCCGCCATGGTCTTTTAACCAGCTTACAGCGTTGGGGGTTATCTCGATGTTCATGGTCTCGTCCTTTCGAGCCCCGGTGGAATAGGGACCGGGGATGGGTATCCGGTCAACACAGAGCTTTTTCTTATACCATAGACGGGCGGGGGGTGCTACGGTGGGAGAGGTGGTTACCGAAAGGGGTCGCACTAAAAGGTTATCCATTAGCTTGGCATCAAGTAAGCCTCTAGAAACTTTTGTGAATATGATGAGTGTTCCGATGAAAAGATCTTCACGTGAACTTCACCTAGGGTGTACCATCAGATCTCGAAGGTTGACGTCATTCACTGGAATGTCGATAGTAGATTCGAGCCTTATTCCTACGCGTGGGTTTCTCTGTGCTTGTTTTTTTAGGTCAGCACGAGTATCGTAAAAGGACGTTCTCGGGCAGTTGGCCTTCCGGACAAATTTAGGAGATTTGCTCAAGTGAGTTACGAATATAAAAGTATAAAAGATATTGTTGAAATGATTGGTAGAAATGAAATTTATCTTCCAGCTATTCAAAGGAAATTTGTCTGGGGGTATGAGCAAATCGAAAGCCTTTTTGATTCAATTATGAGAGGCTATCCTATAGGAACATTTTTATTTTGGTTTGTTAAAGGTGAAAATAAAAATGAGTATACATTTTATAAATTTCTTGAAAAATATCATGAAAGAGACAATTTTTTAAATAATATTGCTCCAAAGCCAGAATTGAAAGAAGAAATTATTGGTGTATTAGATGGGCAACAAAGAATTAGTTCAATGTACATAGCTCTTCAAGGAAAGTATGCCTATAAAAGGCCTTATGCAAGATGGGAAAATGATGATTCTTTTCCTGAGAGAGAATTTTATTTAAATCTTTTGAGAATGGAAAATACAGATGAAGAACAAGGAAGAACGTATGAGTTTAAATTTTTGACAAAAGGAGAAGCTCAGAATATTGATGAAAAATATTTATGGTTTTTGGTAAAACGTGCAATCGCATGGGGAAATGATCCTGAAATTGATGAATACTATGATGACTTGATGTCACAAGAATTTCCTTCCTCGATTATTAACAAGATAAAATTTAATAGAAATGAAATAAAAAAAATATTAAGAATTCTTCATCAAAGACTTATTTTAGAAAGATTAATTAGTTATTACAAAATATCAGAGCAAAATCTTGATAATATTCTAGATATTTTTGTAAGAGTAAATAGTGGTGGAACAATATTATCAAAATCAGACTTACTTTTTTCAACAATAGTCGCCAATTGGGAAGGGGGGAGGGAGGAAATAGAAAAATTACTAGAATATATAAATAATAAAGGTGATGGTTTTGGATTTAATAATGATTTTATAATGAGGGCATGCCTTGTTCTAACAGATTGTTCGGTGTTATTTAAGGTTAACAGCTTTAAAGAAGAAAATATAATTAAAATAAAATCTCATTGGGGTAAAATAAAATCGTCAATAGAAAAAGCTATAGATTTACTTGTTTGGTTCGGATTTAGCGAAGAAACACTGACATCACAAAATGTAGTAATACCAATCGCATATTATTTTTATAAAGATGGTAAAAAATCTAAAAAAGCAATAGAAAACATAAGAAAATATTTAATTCATGCCTTATTAAAAAAAGTATTTGGTGCGCAAAGTGATCGAGTTCTTTCCAATATAAGAGAAATACTCACCAAAGAAGATGATAAAGGCCATTTTGTTCTTAAAAAACATGAATTTGATTTTGATATTTTTGTAAAAGGAAAACTACCTGGCAATCGTTCTCTTAAAATTACCGATGAGGATATAAAAGAAATATTAGAATTTAAAAAAGGTAGTTATAGTTTTATGGTTCTATCTTTGCTATATCCACAATTTAAATTTAATCAAATAAAATTTCATCAAGACCATATCCATCCTGCGAGCCTTTTTACGGATGCAAAACTGCGAAAACATAATATCAAAATAGATAAATGGAAAATTTGGCGTGAAATGAAAGATATGCTGCCTAATCTTCAGCTCATGGAAGGAAGTGAGAATGAAAGTAAAAATAAAACCAATTTTGATGATTGGTTGGCAAATAATATAGATGATATTCAAAAATTCAAAAAAGACAATTATATTCCTCAAAATGTAAGTTTATATTTTGAAGATTTTGAAGTATTTTATAATAAAAGAAAAGATTTGCTTGCTAATAAATTATCAAAATTGCTTCAATGACTTTATTGTCATACGTGCAATTGTTTAATATTCATTTTAAAATGCATACTGGTTTTGCGAAGATGTTTTTTGAAAGACACTTAAAATCGAAGATCCTTCAAACATTGGTTGGGACGGTTCCCCTGGGTCCAACCCACCTCACCCCACCAAGTCCCCCAACGCCTCCTCAATCCTCGGAAACCGAAACTCAAACCCGGCTTCGATCAGAACCCTGGGCATCACCCGCTGGCCCTTGAGAACCACCGAGCCGAACTCGCCCATTCTCAGCTTGATCGCGAACTCAGGCACGGTCAGGAAGGCCGGCCTATGAAGGGCCTCTCCCAGGGCCCGGGTCAGATCCTGGTTGGTGACCGGGTTGGGGGCGGTCAGGTTCACCGGGCCGGAGAGGGCTCCGTCCTCCAGGCAGCGGAGAATGGCAGAGACCAGGTCCTCAAGGTGAATCCAGGAGAACCACTGTTGGCCGGAGCCCAGGTTGCCGCCCAGGCCCTTCTTGAAGAGGGGGACCATCTGGGCCAGGGAACCTCCGCCTTGGCCCAGGACGATCCCGAACCTGGTCCGGACCACCCGGGCCCCGAACTCCTCGGCCCTGACCGCCTCCGCCTCCCAGGCCTGGCAGACCCGGGCCAGGAAGTCGTCCCCGGGCGGGGCGGTCTCGGCCAGCTCCTCGTCGCCCCGGAAGCCGTAAAAACCCACGGCCGAGGCCGAGACCAGGGTTGCCGGCGCCCCGGCCGGCCTCTGGCCCAAGGCGGCGGCCAGGTTCCGGGTGGTCTTGACCCGGCTAGATAGAATTGTCTCCTTGTAGTCCCTGGTCCAGCGCTTGAAGATGCCGGCCCCGGCCAGGTTGACGGCCGCCTGGCAGCCGGCCGCAACCTCCTGCCAGGAGCCTTCCCGGGTTGGGTCGCCCTGGCAGATGGTTATTCGGCCGGGGAGGGCGCTTAAGTTCACCTTTCCCGAGCGGCTCAGGACCGTGACCCCATGGCCGGCGGACACAAGCCTCCGGACCAGCTCTTGGCCGATGAACCCGCTGCCGCCGGTGATGAAGACGTCCATGGCCGCCCCTTTGTCCGTTGATTATACCTAGACCGCTCCCTTATTTTTAACACGACAGGGCAGGGGGGTCGAACCCTGCCCCACGGTCTCCCTCTGTCATTGCGAACCGTCCGGAGGACGGTGTGGCAATCTCGTATTACCCGGGTGGTTCAAGAGGGAGAAGGTAGGGGCCGTGGAGACGGGTTGGACCAGATTGCCGCGTCCCTTCGGTTCTCGCAATGACTGGTTATGACGGTATGATGATGATAAGTAGGAGGTTCCGGAGCCGTCTTGGATGCCGGTGAAGGGTTGTGCAGGCTAACGCGGGGGTTGGTCTGGCTGGATCGCCATATCAATGAAGACTACGGCGGTGGCTGTTTCCACGGAATCCAGAAGGCCCCTCTGTCATTGCGAACCGTCCGCATGACGGTGTGGCAATCTCGCCTCGCCAGGGCGGTTGGAGAGGGGAAAGGTGTGGACCAAGGAGGTAGGTTGAGCCAGATTGCCGCGTCGCTGTCGCTCCTCGCAATGACGTATTATGACGGTATTATGGATAAAAGATTGAGGTTACGGAGCCGTCTTGGATGCTCGTTAAAAATATGGTGCAAAACGCAGAGGCTGGTCGGGCCGGATTGTCGCGTTGCTGCGGCTTCTCGCACGGTGGCCGCTTAACTGACTTTTGAAATTTCCTGGCTAAAGCATCTTGATCAAATACTTTGGCGAGTCAAAATACCCCAGGGCGTCATAGAAAAGGTGGGCCCCCTCCCGCCGCAGGGCACTGTGGACCTCCATCCGGTCGCAACCCCTTTCCCGGGCCAGCTCCTCGGCCCGTTGGACCAGGAGCCGGCCGAGCCCCATCCCCCGGAAGCCCTGGTCAACGCAGAGGTAGGAGATCCGGGCGAAGTCGCCGGCCAGGGCCAGTTGGGGGATGAAGTGGAGGGAGATGAAGGCCGCCGGCCGGCCCGCCACCTGGGCCACCAGGAGATGGTCGTCCACCCGTTGCTCAAGCTCCCTGATCCGGTCCTGGATAAAGGGGCCGCTGCCCGGGTAGCCGAGCTGGTCCAGGAGGCTCACCAGGAACGGGCCATCGTCCGCCCGGGCCGGGCGGATAAAGATGTCCCTTGGCTCGGCCAATTTCTCCTGTCCGGGGGGCTCAGTAAACCTTTGGAGCTGTTTCTCAGGAAGAGCCATGTGGTTTGGACCCGGACCGGCCCGTTGCCCGGCTCCTGATCCGGCGGTAGATCGTCGCCCCCGAGCCGGCCATCCAGACCAGCCCCAAGCCCAATCCCAATCGATAGAGGGCCCCCACCGGGCCGCCGCCAAAGTGGACCGCCTCCAGGACCTCCTGGAGCTCGGACTCCGGCTCGCTAACCTGGACCGATCCCCCGGCCCGGGCCGGAGGCTCGGAAAAGCCCTCCAGGCTGAGGAGGAGGCCGCTCAATCCCTGGAGGACCAGGAAAAGGGCCAGGACGATTCCCACCCGGCGGTGCCAGAGCCGGAGCTTGAGCTCGGTCACGGTTACCCCCTTATTAAAGGCTGATGATCAGGACCATCGCCGCTCCGTTCTCCTCCGGAGACAGGAAACCGGAGCCTTGTGGAGCCGGGGTGGCGGGCTGGTGTCCTTTAGAAGAACCTCCCCCGGAATCGGCCGGACCGGTTCCGGGGGAAAGGTGCTCAATCGTTCCGGTGCCGGATAATCGCCCCCTTGTCGGCCGACTCGGCCAGCCGGGAGTAGAGGGCCAGGTACCCGGACTTGAACTTGGGCTCGGGCCGCTGCCAGCCGGCCAGGCGGTCGGCGATCTCCTGGTCTGAAACGTGGAGCTCCAGGTTGCGGTTGGGGATGTCGATGGTGATCCGGTCCCCGTCCCTGACCGCGGCCAGGGGCCCGCCCTCGGCCGCCTCGGGCGAGACGTGGCCCACGAAGCAGCCGTTGTTGGTCCCTGAGAAGCGCCCGTCGGTGACCAGGGCCGTCTTGAGGGCCAGCCCCCGGCCGTAGAGGAGCTTCATGGCCAGGTACATCTCCCGCATCCCCGGGCCGCCCTTGGGCCCCTCGTAACGGATGACCACCACCTCGCCCTCCTTGACCCGGCCCTCCAGGATGGCCTGGTTGGCCGCCTCCTCGGAGTCGAAGCAGCGGGCCGAGCCGGTGAAGGTCCGCATCTCCGCCTTGATGGCCGCCGGCTTGGTGATGGCCGTGTTGGGGGCCAGATTGCCCTTGAGCACGGCCAGGCCGCCGTCCTTGAGCCAGGGGTTGGCCAGGGTCCGGATCAGGTCCGGGTTGGAGATCTTGGCCCCGGCCACGTTCTGGGCCACGGTCTTCCCGCTTACGGTGAGGTTGTCCTTGTGGAGCTGGCCCAAAAGCTCCTTCATCACCGCCGGCACCCCCCCGGCCTGGTGGAAGTCGGGCACGTTCAAGGGGCCGGCCGGGAAGATCCGGGCGATCTGGGGGGTGGCCTGGCTGAGCTCCTCGAAGAGGTCCATGCTCACCTCGAACCCGGCCTCGTAGGCGATGGCCGGGAGGTGGAGGGCGGCGTTGGTCGACCCGCCCAGGGCCGAGTTGAGCCGGATGGCGTTCTCGATGCCAGAGCGGTTGATGATCTTCCGGGCGGTCAGCCCCTCCTGGATCATCTCCACGACCCTGACCCCGCTGGCCTGGGCGGCCCGGAGCCGGTCGGCGTGGGTGGCCGGGATGGTGGCCGACCCGGGGAGGCTCATCCCCAGCCCCTCGGCCAGGCAACACATGGTGTTGGCCGTGCCGAAGAAGGAGCAGGAGCCGCAGGTGGGCCCGGCCCGGTCCTCCAGCCGGTCGTACTCCTCCTGGCTGAGCTTGCCGCTTTTGAGCATCCCCAGCCCCTCGCTCAGGGCGGTCATGTCGGCGGCCCGGCCGTCGAACTCGCAGCCGCCCTCCATGGGCCCGCCCACGATCATGATCGCCGGAAGGTCCAGCCGGGCCGCGGCCATGAGCATTCCGGGGACGATCTTGTCGCAGGAGCCCAGGAGGACCACCCCGTCCAGCCGGTGGGCCTGGACCATGATCTCCACGTCGTTGGCGATGAGGTCCCGGGAGGGGAGGATGTAGTGCATCCCCCGGTGGCCCTGGGCGATCCCGTCGCAGGCGGCGATGACCCCGAACTCCACCGGCGTTCCCCCGGCCCTGAAGATCCCCTGCTTGACGTAGTCAGAGACCAGGTTGAGGTTGTAGTGCCCGGGCACGACCCGGTTCCAGGAGTTGGCCACCCCGATCAGGGGCCTGGCCAGGTCCTGGTCGCTGTAGCCCATGGACTTGTAGAGCCCCCGCTGGAGGGCCCAGTCGGGTCTTTGGAGAATGTCCTTGCTTCGCCAGCTCATGGAAAGCCCTCCTCTATTATAGTATTCGCAATCAAAGCCATTTGTTGGCTTTGATTGCGGACGGCCGGCAAAAGCGTGGTTTTGCCGGCCTTACGAGCTCTTACGAGCTCGGCGCGCCCCGTGGGCGCGCATACCAAGTTGCATTCCAAGCGCAACTTGGTATTTGGTGATATCCGGCCGACCGACCTACATCATCCTGGAGCGGTCCCGATTGAATCCGCTTCCTACAATGGCCTGACCTGGATCAGCCCCTCGTCCTTCCGGACGGCCAGCGGGTCGACCAGGGGCCGGCCGGGGAGGGGGCGGGAGACCTCCAAGACGTCCCCCGCCCGGGCCCCGGCCTGGACAAGTCTCGATCTTTTCTCCGCCCGGCCCGGTTCCATCTTCGTCCTGGCTCAGCCCTGGTCGATGAGAAGGGCCAGGGCCGAGTGGTCCAGGTCGCCCCGGTCCGTGGCCAGGAGGAGGTTCATCAGCTCCGCCACCTGGGCCGTGGCCAGGAGGGGCAGGGACAGCTCCCGGCCGGTCTGGAGGGCGATGTTCAGGTCCTTGCGGTGCAGCCGGATCTTGAACCCGGGCTGATAGGCCCCGTCCAGGATGCGCTGGCCGTGGAGCTCCATGATCCGGCTCTGGGCAAAGCCGCCCAAAAGGACCTCCCTGACCTTGGCCGCGTCCACCCCGGCCTTGCGGGCCAGGACCAGGGCCTCGGATACGGCCTGGATGGTGACCGCGACCACGATCTGGTTGCAGGCCTTGGTCAGCTGGCCGCTACCGGGACCGCCGATGAGGACGATGTTCTTCCCCAGGATCTGGAAGATGGGCAGGGCCCGGGCAAAGGCCTTCTCCTGCCCGCCGACCATGATCGAGAGGCTGCCGGCCTTGGCCCCCACCTCGCCGCCGGAGACGGGTGCGTCCAGGGACTCCACCCCCAGGCCGATCAATCTTTGGTAGACCTGCTTGGCCGTGGCCGGGGCGATGGTGGACATGTCGACAAAGAGCATCCCGGCCGAGAGGCCCTCGATAACCCCTCCCGGCCCCAAAACCACCGCCTCCACGTCCGGCGAGTCGGGGAGCATGGTGATGACCAGGTCGCTCCGCTCGGCCACCTCCCTGGAGGTCTCGGCCGCTTGGGCCCCCTCCTTGGCCAGCTCCTCCACCGCGGCCCGGTTGAGATCGTGGACCACCGGCCGGTACCCGGCCTTGATCAGGTTCCTGACCATAGGCTTGCCCATGATGCCCAACCCGATGAACCCCAGACGCTCCATGAAACACCTCCTTGCCTCAACCGGCCGGAAACGGCCGCTCCCCGGAACTGAAGATTAAGCCCAAGCCTCTTGTCAGGCAGGGGGCCCGGACCCCAAAGACCCCGTCCGGTAACGGGGAGACCACGGTCTTCCCCCTTGTCCGGTCATCGCCGGCCGCCCGGCAGGGAGGAGCGATCCGGGTCTTCCTTTTGGTGGAAAACTCGAGCTATCTTGAATATAGTGAATCGCCTCTCAGGGCCCTGTCAAGTCCGGGCGGGGAGGCTTCGGGCGGCCGGGAACCAGGAAGGAGGAAGGGGTGGGGAGATGAGTCTGTTCGATCTTTCGGGAAAGGTGGCCATCGTCACCGGGGGAAACGGCGGGATAGGGCTGGGCATGGCCCGCGGGCTGGCCGAGGCCGGGGCCGGGCTGGTCATCGCCGCCAGGAACGAGGCCAAGACCGGGAAGGCCGTGGCCGAGCTGAAAAAGGATTTCCAGGTCCCGGTCCTGGGGCTGAGCCTGGACCTCCTGGAACCGGGGTCCATCGAGAGGATGGTCGCCCAAGCGGCGGAGAAGATGGGCCGGATCGACATCCTGGTCAGCAACGCCGGGACCAACATCCGCAAGATGCCGGGCGAGTACACGGTGGAGGAGTGGGACCAGGTCATCAACGTCAACTTGAGGGGAACCTTTCTCTGCGCCAGGGAGGTCCACCCCCATTTCCAGCGGGCCGGAGGGGGGAAGATCATCTGCATCGGCTCCCTGAACTCGGTCCTGGCCGGGGCCAAGCTGGCCGCCTACGCCGCCTCCAAGGGCGGGGTGGTTCAACTGGCCCGAGCTCTTGCCGTGGCCTACGCCCCTGACAACATCCAGGTCAACGCCGTGCTCCCGGGCTGGATCGACACCGACCTGACCAGGCAGGCCAGGAAGGACCTTCCCGGCCTGGACGAGAAGGCCACCGAGCTCTGCCCGGCCGGGCGCTGGGGCCGGCCCTCGGACCTGGCCGGGGTGGCCGTCTTTCTGGCCTCCCGGGGCTCGGACTTCATCACCGGGGTGGCCTTGCCGGTGGACGGGGGTTATCTGGTCATGCTTTAGCCCGAATATTTCACGAGCCGATTTGGCCACATCTGCTGCGTTGCGCGACACTCGGCATAGGGTGACTATAGCCTCATGTCCCGCGCCTTGCATCTGCGGCCAACTCGACTCGGGAAACATCCGGCCTATGATCTGTTTCCCAGCGGATTTAGGGAAGCCGGCGGAAAGAGAACAAGTTCGAGGTATAATATTTCACCGGCGCTGACCGCCGCCAACTTCCGGACCTGATCATGTTTCCTTTCTCCACGGAGGAATGATGAAGTTTCCCAAGATGATGAGGCTGGCCCAGCACTTCCAGGTGGCCAAGGTCGAGGACGTGGCCGCCCAGGTCAGGGCCGAGCTGGCCGGGCTGAACCTGGGGGCCAAGGTCAAGCCGGGCCAGACCGTGGCCGTGCCCGTGGGCAGCCGGGGGATCGCCAACCTGCCCCTGATCATCAAGACCCTCATCGAGGAGCTCAAAAAGCTGGGGGCCGAGCCGTTCATCGTCCCGGCCATGGGCAGCCACGGCGGGGGCACGGCCGAGGGCCAGCGGGCCATCGTCGAGGGCTACGGGGTAACCGAGGAGCGGATGGGGGTTCCCATCCGGGCCACCATGGAGGTGGTCCAGGTGGGCCAGACCCCGAACGGGATTCCGGTCTTCTTCGACAAGTATTCTTTCCAGGCCGACCACGTGGCCGTGGTGGGGCGGGTCAAGCCCCACACCGACTTCCACGGGGAGATCGAGAGCGGCCTCCACAAGATGATGCTCATCGGGCTGGGCAAGCACGAGGGAGCCAAGGTCTACCACCAGGCCATCGTCACCTACTCCTTTGACCAGATCATCAGCTCGGTGGCCCAGGAGGTCATCGACCGCTGCCGGATCCTTTTTGGTCTGGCCATTGTCGAGAACCAGAATGACGAGACCGGCCTCATCGAGGCCGTGCCCCCGGAGCGGTTCGCCCAGCGGGAAAAGGAGCTCCTGGTCCTGGCCAAGAAATGGATCCCCAAGCTGCCTTTCCCCCAGGTGGACCTTCTGATCGTGGACCAGATAGGCAAGAACATCAGCGGCTCCGGGCTGGACACCAACGTGGTCGGCCGCAAGAGCCGCTTCCACCGGCCCGACCAGGCGGGGGAGAGGAGCCGGGTGACCCGGATCTACGTCCGGGACCTGACCGACGAGACCCACGGCAACGCCACCGGGGTCGGGGTGGCCGATTTCACCCACAAGAACCTGGTGGACAAGGTGGACTGGGAGATGACCTACATCAACTGCCTCACCGGCAACGAGCCCCGGTGCGGCCACATCCCCATCTTCTTCGACTCCGACCGGAAGGTCCTGGAGGCGGCCTTGGGGACCGTGGGCTACGTTGCCCCGGAGCGGGCCCGGGTGGTCAGGATCCGTAACACCCTGGAGGTCAGGGAGGTCCTGGCCTCGGAGGCCTACTTGGAGGAGGTCGAGGCCAGGGAGGACCTGATCGTCCTGGAGCCGCCGGCCGAGATGGTCTTTGATCAGGAGGGCAACCTGGCCCCTTTCTGATTGTACCGGGAAGGTGGCTGACAAGGAGGGGAGATGGCTCAGACGACGGGAACGAGGATAACCCGGGGCCCCAACCCTTACCGGGAAGGGGTCCAGGGCCAGGCCAACGAGCCCATCACCGTGGCCGCCCTCCTGGACCGGGCCCACGAGCTGGCCGGGCTTCCCCACCTGGGCTGGAGCCTGGGGGAGATCTGGGACCGGCTGGAGGCCAACGCCCCCCGGGTGGCCGTCATCGGCGGCTCGCCCGATCACCCGGCCCACCTCCAGGATCCAAAGACCGGCCTCCTGGCCGCCCACCGCATCTGGGCCAGGGGCGGGGTGCCCTTTATGTTCTCCGTCCCGGTCATGTGCGACGGGACGGCCCAGTCCAACCTGGGGATGTGCTACTCTCTCCAGTCCCGTCTGGCCGTGGCCCAGATGGTGGTCAACCAGATGGAGTCCCACTCCTATCACGGGGCCTTTGTCCTCCAGGGCTGCGACAAGACCCCCACCGGGGTCCTGGCCGGGCTGGTCCACCTGGACGCCCTGCGCCAAAGGCGGGGCGAGGCGCCGGTCATGGCCACCTTTGCCCCGGGCCATGTCCTCAAAGGGGGGACCATCCCCCCGGGGCTTAAAGAAAGGATCGCCGACCTGGCCCGGCGCTGCCAGGAGGCGGGCCAGGAGCTCATCGCCGGCGACCTTTTGGTCGCCTCGGACCAGATCCTCCAGTGCGTCTCCAACGTCATCTTCGAGGGGGCCTTCAAGCGGGCCGTCCAGGTCGGCTTGCTTGGTCAGGCCGAGTGGAAGGCGATGGAAAAGGAGCTGGCCATAAGAACCTGCGATCCCAAGGGCGGGATCTGCGCCTTTTACGGGACCGGCAACTCCAGCCGGGTGGCCACCTCGGCCCTGGGCCTGGTCCACCCGGCCCTGGAGCTTTTGACCGGACCGGCCGGCCCGGACCAGGTCAACCCGGCCGTGGACGCGCTTCTGGGGTTCTGCGACCGGCCGGAGTTCTCGGTGGGCAGCCTGGTGGCCCAGAACATGCCCAACTGCGCCCGGGTCTTCTCGGCCACCGGAGGCTCCACCAACCTGGTCATGCACCTGGTGGCGGTGATGATCTACGCCGGCTACGACTTCAGCCTGGAGAGCCTGGACCGGCTCCGGACCAGGTGGCCGGTGCCGGACCTGTTCGACTACTCCCTGACCCAGGGCCGGGACATCTTCGCCCTGGCCGGCCAGGTCCAGGCCGGCCTGGTCAGGGGGGTGGAGACGGTCATCCACTCCCTGAAGGAGAACAAGGTTCCGATGAACCTGGCCGCCAGGACCGTGACCGGGACCGACTGGCAAGAGAGGCTGAAAAACACCCGGGGCCTCCCGGCCGAGGGGGTCAAGGAGAACCCCATCATCCTGCCCAGGCCCAGGCGGCCCTTCTCCGGGATCGACCTGCTCGGGGGCAACTGGTTCGAGACGGCGGTGGTCAAGATCAGCGGCATGCCGGACGAGCAGCTGGACCGGTTCGACGAGAAGCTGGCCCTGGTCCTCTACTACAGCCACGAGGAGGAGGCCAACGTCGACCTGCTCAAGCCGAACCTCCTCCGGGAGCTGTGGCAAAGCGGCCAGGTTCCGGCCCGGCTCCTGCCGGCCCTGGCCGGCCACAACCGTTTGACCGGCCAAGACCTTCCCCCTGGGGCGGCCGGGGAGGATCTCTTTAACTTGATGATAAGGGAGGGGCTGCTTAAATTAGCCGTGGTCATCGCGGGCCAGGGCCCGGAGGCCTTCGGCATGCCGGAGATGTTCACCCCCATGCAACACATCAACGCCAACGCCCGGCTCAAGCCCCTGGCCTCGGTCATCTCCGACGGCCGCTACTCGGGGACCTCCTTTGGGGCGGCCATCGGCCACGTCACCCCCGAGGCCATCAGGGGCGGGGGGATTCTCTACCTCGAGACCGGCGACGTCCTTCTCTTAAGCTTACGCAAGAGGAAGATCGACCTCCTGGACCCGGAGGCCCTGGCCCAGGGCCGGGTGGAGCCTTTCCAGGGGGACCTGGCCATCCAGAGGTCGGAGCTGGGGCGAAAGCGGCGGGTCCAACTAAGGGAACGGCAAAGGCTGATCGCCGCCTCCAACCGGCTCCAATGGGTCACCGACGCGGCCCGGGGGGTGGTCCCCCTGGCCGTGGCCCGGGAGGCCAAGGAGGTCTACGAAGATCCCACCCCGGAGCCCTGAGGAGAGGCGGTATTAAGACTCACCCCGCCGCCGCCTCCACCTCCACCAGGTTGCAGTGAAAGGCGTTGGAGCCGCCCACGTCGGCCAGCCGCTGGCTGGTGAGGTGGTTGATCCCCTGGCCCCCGGGGGTGTAGCGCCCCCACCACAGGCCCCTGGCCACGCCGACCCCCGGGCTGACCCGGTCGCTGACCTCGGCCTTTAGGCGACACTCACCGCGAAGGTTGAAGACCCGGACCGTCTGGCCGTCCCTGATCCCCCTGGCGGCGGCGTCGTCCGGATGAATGATGAGGTCGGCCTCGCCGGCCGCCCGGCGAAGGGTCTCGACCTCGTTGAAGGTGGAGTTGAGGAACCAGTGGCCGGGCGGGGTGATGAGCTGCAGGGGGAAGCGTCCCTGGCCCTCGGGGTCCAGGCTGGGCGCGCCGTCGGGCAGGGAGTCCAGGCCGGCCCGGGCCATTGCCGGGGAGAGGAGCTCCACCTTGCCCGAGGGGGTCCGGAAGCCCTGGGCATAGGGGTTGGCCGGGACATTCAGGCGCAGCGGCCGCAAGGTGGACAGGCGCTCCATGGTGATCCCTGAAAGGAAAGGCGAGTCGCTCTCGAGCAGCCAGGAGATGATCTCCTCCTCTCCGGCCCCAAAGACCTCCTCGGTAAAGCCCATCCGGCCGGCCAGCTCCTGAAAGACCGAGAGGGTGGACCGGGATTGGCCCACCGGGGGGATCACCGGCCGGGCCATCTGGACGTAGTAGTGGCCGTAGGCCTTGTAGAGGTCGGTCACCTCCAGGGAGGAGGCCCCGGGCAGGATCAGGTCGGCCATGGCCGCGGTCTCGGTGAGGAACATCTCCTGGACCACGGTGAAGAGGTCCTCCCGGGCCAGGCCGCGCATCACCGCCGAGGTGTCCGGCGCGGCCACGGCCGGGTTGGCCAAGTAGACGTAAAGCAGCTTGACCGGCGGGTCGTCCACCTCGTTGAGGCTTTGGCCCAGCCGGACCATGTTGAGGCTGCGGGTGCCGGACGGGACCAGGTCCGGCCGCTGGAGGGGGGCCAGGTTGAAATCCCCGGCCGCGCCGGTGGAGAAGGTGATCCCTCCGCCCGGCTTGTCAAAAGCCCCCTTCAAGGCCGGCAGGAGGGCCACGGTCCGGGCGGCCATGCCGCCCTTGAGCTGCCGGCCGGGCCCCCAGCCCAGGCGGATGTAGGGCGCCCGGGCCCGCCCGTACTCCCGGGCCAGGCTTTCGATCTCGGCCGCGGGCAGGCCGCAGATCCCGGCGGCCCGCCGGGGCGGGTACTCGGCCGCCCGCCGGGCCAGCTCCTCGAAGCCGCTGGTCCACTGGTCGATGAAACCATTGTCGATGAGCTTTTCCTTGATCAGGACCGACATGAGCCCGAGGGCCAGGGCGGCGTCGGTGCCGGGCTTGAGCATCAGGTGGCGGTCGGCCCTGGCCGCGGTGCGGTTGCGGTAGGGGTCCACCACCACCAGCCGGGCGCCCTTTTTGCGGGCTTGGGAGAAAAAGGGCCAAGCGTGGAGGTTGCTGGTGAGGGTGTTGTTGCCCCAGATCAGGATAAGGTCCGAGTCCTTCGCCGACTCGATGTCCGTGCTGGGCCCGCCGCCTAAGCTGAAGCTGAAGCCGGCCGAGGAGGTGGCCGAGCAGATGGTCCACTCCTGAAGGGAGGCCCCCAGCTTATGGAAGAAGGGCTGGCCGGCGAAGCGGTGGACCAGCCCCATGTGGCCGGAGTAGCAAAAGGGCAGGACGGCCTGGGGACCGTGGGCGGCGATGGTCGCCTCCAGCCGCTCCCGGACCAGGTCCAAGGCCTGGTCCCAGCCGATCTCCCTGAACTGGCCGGCGCCCTTGGGCCCTTGGCGGAGGAGGGGCCGGGTGAGCCGGGCCGGGGAGTGGATCCGTTGGGGGTACCGGTTCACCTTGGGGCACAGAAAGCCGTGGGTGAAGGGGTGCTCCGGATCGCCCTTGACCGCCACGGCCCGGCCGTCCTCCACGGTCACCAGCAGGCCGCAGGTGTCCGGGCAGTCATGGGGGCAGACGGATGGTCTTACCTGCTGCATGGGAATCTCCTGAAGCTAGGCGACGGACGCCCTGATCACCCGGCCTTCAGCCTTGGGACAGGGCGGACCCACAGGTTTCCCCTGCCCCCCGGCCAAGGGTGGAAAGAGATTGGCTGCTGAGAGCAGCGGCTTGAGCGGCATATCCCCGGTGGCGATCATGATATCCCATCCGGCTGGGGTTGGCCAACGGCGCCGCCTTTTAGCCGGGACCCGGCGCCCCGGGGAGCTGAAGCGGGCTGACCCCGGGCTACTTTGGTCCTCCCCGGCCTTCCTTTTGACGGAGCGAGCCTAGCCTGTCGAAGGGAGTCAAACGGCTGGTTTTGCCTTGGAGAACCGTTCCGCTATGATAGTATTACCCGGCGTGATCAGGTTGATCGACCGCCATCATCAGGGAGACGGCCGGGCCGTTTAATCAGGCCCGGAAAGAAGGCCATGGAAGAACGGATCAAGGAAAAAATCGCCCGGATCGTGGGCCCGGAGAACCTGACCGACAAGCTGATCGACCTCATCGCCTACTCCTACGACGCCTCCCCCAAGAGCGGGCGTCCGGACCTGGCCGTCTGGGTGGAGTCCACGGAGCAGGTCTCCAAGCTCCTGGCCCTGGCCGACCAGGAGAGGATCCCGGTGGTGGCCAGGGGGGCGGGGACCGGGCTGTGCGGGCTGGCTGTCCCGGCCCGGGGCGGGATCGTCATGGATATGGCCCGGATGAACCGGATCCTGGAGATAAGCATCCCCGACCGGCTGGCCGTGGTCCAGCCCGGGGTGGTCTACGCCAATCTCCAGAAGGCCCTGGAGCCCCACCGCTTCTTCTTTCCCCCGGACCCGGCCAGCGGCCAGATGTGCACCCTGGGCGGCAACGTGGGGACCAACGCCGGCGGACTCCGGGCGGCCAAGTACGGGGTCACCAAGGACTACGTCCTGGGCCTGGAGGTGGTCTTGGCCTCCGGTGAGGTTATGCGGACCGGGACCAGGACCATCAAGTCCTCCTCCGGCCTGGACCTGACCCGGCTCTTTGTGGGCTCGGAGGGGACCCTGGGGGTGGTCACCGAGATCACCCTCAAGATCTCCCCTCTGCCCAACGAGAAGACCACGGCCATGGCCTCCTTTGACCGGCTGGAGGACGCCGGGGAGGCGGTCACCGGGCTGATGCACTCCGGGGTAATTCCGGCCGTGTTGGAGCTTTTGGACAAGTCCACCATCAACCTCTTTCGGGAGCACTCGGACCTGGACCTGCCGGCCGTGGAGGCCATGATCCTGGTGGAGGTACACGGCAACACCCCCGACGACGTGGCCTTCCAGATGAACCGGGTGGCCGAGGTCTTCCGCTCCTGTAACGCCCGGGAGGTCAAGGTGGCCCAAACCGAGGCCGAGGCCGAGCGGCTGTGGCTGGTGAGGAAGTCCATCGGCGGGCTGACCGGGAAGATCAGCGTCAGTCAGGCCCCGGAGGACGTGACCGTGCCCATGAGCCGGATCACCGAGTTCCTCCGGCGGTGCGAGGGTATCTCCCGGAAGCACGGCCTGCTCATCCTCAACTACGGCCACGCCGGGGACGGCAACCTCCACCCCAACGTCATGTTCGACCGGACCGATCCGGACCAGGTGGCCCGGCTGGAAAAGGTCCTGACCGAGCTCCACGAGCTGGCCGTGGACCTGCACGGCACCCTGACCGGGGAGCACGGGATCGGGCTGACCAAGGCCGCGCACATGCACCTGGAGCACGACCCGGTGGCCATGCGGACCATGAGGGCCATCAAGCACACCCTGGACCCCCACAACATATTAAATCCGGGGAAGATGGATCTGGATTAGCCCGGACATTTCATGATCGATCTACTGCGGGGGCCATCGTCGGATCTGGCCTCCTCGCGACGATCGTTCATGAAACATCCGGGCTATTGTCTATCGGTCTAGGCTGGGTTAGCGAAGCGTAACCAAACGTTCCTCTCTTCCCGCTCCAACCGCCCGGGCGGGGCGAGATTGCCGCGCCGGTCTGCGACCGGCTGGTAATGACAAAGGGAGAGGACTAGGGCGGGGTAATCAAGCGGCTATCCCGTCTCCCCAAGAACCCTCGCCCCCCCGGAAGGGGGGAGAGGGCAGGGTGAGGGGGTCTGGTCCAACTCACTCCCAGCTTAAAATGACCTTGCCCGAGTTACCGCTGGCCATGACCTCGAAACCTTTAAGAAAATCCTCCAGGGCGAAGTGGTGGGTGATGACCGGGCTGATGTCCAGCCCGGACTGGAGGACCGAGGCCATCTTGTACCAGGTCTCGAACATCTCCCGGCCGTAGATCCCCTTGATGGTCAGGCCCTTGAAGATGAGCAGGTGGGGGTTGATGGTCAGTTCCCCCTCGGGGATGCCCAGGAAGGCGATCTTCCCGCCGTTGTTCATGTTCTCCAGCATCTGGTTGAAGGCCTCGGCCGAGCCGGACATCTCCAGCCCCACGTCGAAGCCCTCCTTCATCCCCAGCTCCTTCTGGATATCCGGGAGGGACTCCCGCTTGATGTTGACTGTCCGGGTGGCCCCCATCCTGGCCGCCAGGCCGAGGCGGTAGTCGTTGACGTCGGTGACCACCACGAACCTGGCCCCCACGTGCCTGGCCAGGGCCGCGGCCATGACCCCGATGGGCCCGGCCCCGGTGATGAGGACGTCCTCGCCCACCAGGTCAAAGGAGAGGGCGGTGTGGGCAGCGTTGCCAAAAGGGTCCAGGATGGCCGCTACCTGGTCGTCGATTGAAGCCGGGATGCGGAAGACGTTCCCCGCCGGCAGGACCAGGTACTCGGCAAAGGCGCCGGGCCGGTCCACCCCCAAGCCGATGGTGTTGCGGCAGAGATGGCGCTTGCCGGCCCGGCAGTTGCGGCAGTGGCCGCAGGTGATGTGACCCTCGCCGGAGACCCGGTCCCCGACCTTAATCCCGGCCACCTCCCCGCCCACCTGGGCCACCCGGCCCACGAACTCGTGGCCGATGATCAGGGGCGGCTTGATGGTCTTCTGGGACCAGCGGTCCCAGTTATAGATGTGGAGGTCGGTCCCGCAGATGGCGGTCAGGTGGGTCTTGATCAGGACGTCGTTCTGGCCGCAGACCGGCTCAGGCGCCTCTTTCAGCTCCAGGCCCGGACCGGGCCTGGTTTTGACCAGGGCTTTCATGGCTCCCCCCCGGGCTAATCGATCACTTCAAGCTCCCGGCCGACCTTGGCAAAGGCGGCCAGGGCCCGGTCCAGGTGCTCCTTCTCGTGGGCGGCCGACATCTGGGTCCTGATCCTGGCCTGGCCCCGGGGGACCACCGGAAAGCTGAAGCCGATGACGTAGATCCCCTCCTCCAGCATCCTTTCGGCCATTTTTCCGGCCAAGACCGCGTCGCCCAGGATGACCGGGATGATGGGGTGGTCGCCGGGGATGAGGTTGAAGCCCAGCTTCTCCATTCCGGCCCGGAAGTAGCGGGAGTTGTCGATCAGCTTTTGCCGGAGCCGGTCGCCCTCCCGGAGCATCGCCAGGACCTTCAGGGAGGCCGCGGCGATCATCGGGGCCAGGGTGTTGGAGAAGAGGTAGGGCCGGGCCCGCTGCCTGAGCCAGTCCACGATCTCCTTCCGGCCGCTGACGTAGCCGCCCGAGGCCCCGCCCAGGGCCTTGCCCAGGGTCCCGGTGTTGATGTCCACCCGGCCCTCCACCCCGCAGTACTCGGGGGTGCCCCGGCCGTGGGCCCCCAGGAAGCCCACGGCGTGGGAGTCGTCGACCATGACGTAGGCCGAGTACTTCTCGGCCAGGTCGCAGATCCCCTTCAGGTCGGCGATGATCCCGTCCATGGAGAAGACCCCATCGGTGGCGATGAGCCTGAACCGGCAGCCCGCCGCCTCCTTGAGCCTGGCCTCCAGGTCGGCCATGTCGTTGTTGGCGTAGCGGAACCTCTGGGCCTTGCAGAGCCGGATCCCGTCGATGATGCTGGCGTGGTTGAGGGCGTCGCTGATGACCGCGTCCTCGGGGCCGAGCAAGGCCTCGAACAGGCCGCCGTTGGCGTCAAAGCAGGAGGAGAAGAGGATGGTCTCCTCGGTCCCCAAAAAGTCGCTGACAGCCTTCTCCAGCTCCTTGTGGGGCTGCTGGGTGCCGCAGATAAAGCGGACCGAGGCCAACCCGAAGCCGAAGCGGTCGCCTCCCGCCTGGGCGGCCTTGATCAGCTCCGGATGGTTGGCCAGGCCCAGGTAGTTGTTGGCGCAGAAGTTGAGGACGTGCCGCCCCCCGGCCAGGGCGATGTCGGCCTGCTGCTGGGAGGTGATGATCCGCTCCTCCTTGTAGAGGCCCTCCTCCTTGAGCTTCCCGGCCTCCCGGGCCAGATGGGTGAGAAGGTTTTCAGCCATCTTTGAGCCTCCTTTATTTGCCTTCATGTCAGCTCGGCCTCCCCATCCCGCTTGATCTTCTCCAAGGCGGCCAGGGTCTTGTCCGGCAGGGGAGGGACCTTGTGCCCCTCCAGGATCTCAGCCAGCCGGTCCTGGATCCGTTGGCCCAGGTCCTTGGCCCCCTCCCGCTCCCAGGCCCCGTAGGGCTGGCGGGTCAGGAGATCGGTCTGCCAAAGCTCTTTGCGGAAGTTGTCCAGGGTGTGCCGCCGGGTCAGGAAGTGCCCCCCGGGGCCCACCTCTTGGATCTCTTGGCGGGCCAGGGTCTCCGGGGTGACCCTGATCCCCTCGATGAACCGCTTGGTCATCCCGATGGCCTCGTTGCCCAGGAGGAGTTGGGCCGGGGAGCAGACCATGGCCATGTCCAGGTAGCCCACGTCGTGGATCAGGTTCAGCCCGGCCAGGCCCTGGGAGAGGATGGAGAAGCCGCTCTCCAGGCCGGCCTGGGCGTCGATGGTCTTGGCGTCGGTGCAGCCGGCGTAGCCCCAGGTGGGCAATCCGAAGGACTGGGCCACCTGGGCCTGGGCGGCTATCCCCAGGCTCATCTCCGGGGCCCCGACCCCCATCCGGCCGCTGCGCATGTCCAGGATCTGGACGTTGCCCGAGAGGCAGACCGGACAGCCCGGCTTTCTAAGCTGGGCCAGGACCAGGCACATCAGGGCCTCGGCCGTAATCTGGACCACGGTCCCGGCCAGGGTGGCCGGCCCGGTGGCCCCCACCTGGACCGCCGGCCCCGGGACCTGAGGCATGAACAGGTCCGCGGCGATGAAGATCCGCTCCACCGTCTCCTGGGGCTGGACCAGGGGGGAGATGGGCTCGGGGTAGAGGATGGCGAAGGGTTTTTGCCGCAGCTCGTCCAGCCCGCCGGCAACCTGGGCGGCCATCTCAAAGACCAGCTCGGTCCCCCAGGGGGAGTAGCCGATGAAGACCACCGGCTTGGTGGTGTTGGTCACCACGGCCATGAACTCGTGGAGGTCGGCGGCCAGGGCCGGGACGTCCTGGGAGGAGCCCATGGGCATGACCCAGTCGATGTTGGGGCAGGCGTCGGCCACCAGGGCCCCGATGGCGATGTCCTCCACCCGGGTGGGGTGGATCTCCCCGGTCCGGGCGTCCTTGGTGTTGGGGCTGGCCGTGGAGGTCCCGTAGTAGCTCTTCCTTCCCTCCACCTCCAGGGCCCGGTTGCCCTCCCGGTCGAAGATGGTGAAGCCCTTGGGGGCCGTCCTCAAGCACTCCCGGACGATGTGCTCGGGGACCCTGACCAGCTCGTCCTTGACCAAGGCCCCGGCCTTTTTCAGCATCATCCGGGCCCCCTGGTGGAGGACCTTGAAGCCGGTGGCGGCCATGACCTCAAAGGCGGCCCGCTTGATCTCGTAAACCTGGTCGTCGCTCAAAACCCTTAAGTAAGGGGAGAGCCTCTCGATGGAGCCGGAGTTGATCATGTCCACCCCTCTGATCAATGGTTCCGCCCCCGCCTGTCCCTTCAACGGGGGAGGGTGATGAGAGCCTGGATTACCTTAAACCTGCCGGAGCTTAAGGTAGGTGTCAACTAAAAAAAGTAAGAAAAAATGTGGAAAGAGGAAAAAATTAGGCATAAAGTTGGATAATGAGTTATTATGGCCCGGAATCCAAAGGGGGATGATCAAGATGGCCCTGCCCGAGAATGAGCTGGATCATTTGGACCGGAAGATAATCCTGGATCTCCAGCAAGACGCCCGGAGGCCCTTCAGCCTGATCGCGGGGCGGCTACAGGTTTCGGAGAGCACCGTGGCCAACCGGGTCAAGAGGCTGAGGGACAACGGGGTCCTGAAGCTGGAGGCCAGGGTGGACCCGGGCCGCCTGGCCCACCGGGTGGCGGCCCTGGTGGGGCTCAATCTGGAGAGGCGGACCCACCAGCAGACCATCCGCCAGATAGAGGAGATTCCCGGGGTGACCTCGGTCTGGTCCACCACCGGCAAGTACGACCTTTTCATCGAGGTCATGTTCGAGTCCATGGAGGAGTTCAACGACTTCCTCTTCCGCAAGGGGCTCTCCGGGATAGAGGGGATCCTCTCCACCGAGAGCTTCCTGATGCTGGAGTCCAGGACCAAGTACTTCAAGATCGGGGGGGCCTGACTTTACTGAGAAGCCCTTTCCCAGGCTTTGAGAGGGTTGGAGATCAGGGCGGATAAAGACGCGTAACCAATGGGAATAATGATTTTTTAAGGATTGTCCTTCAAGCCCGACCCCCGGAGCGGGCCCGAGATGCGCCCGGGAGACGGCCTTCCGGCGTCAAATATTTGAAAGCGAGGTCAAGACCCTGGCGCGGGGAGGCGGCCTTGGGCGGGCGGCTCGAGGCTCCCTCGGGGAAGAGGGATAAATTATAAAAACAGTAGAAAAATATTATAACTGGTCTTATGAGACCGGTTCCCGGTAAAGCTCCCGCCCGGCAAAATCTTCCTGACCCCTTCCTGCCCCGGATTATGCTCCGGCTCGCCCAATCGCCAGCCCCGCCCCTCCGGAAGGTTTCCCTAAGCAGTAAAAATAAGATAAACCCGGGCCGGGCGGCCGGGGCTTCGGCCTGCCCGGCGGTCCTGGCCGGGTCCCGGCCGGGCCTGAGCGGACCGCTTGCGGGCGGGGTTCATCCCAGATAGAATTGGAATCAGACAAAGGACCATAAGGAGTTAATAACCATTGGTACGTGTTTTGCTTGCCAAGGTGCAGAGCAGGGAGCTTGCCCAAAGAGCGAGGCCGCCGGAAACCCGAAGCGGCCGGGAGAGAAAGGAAGAAAGGGGGTCAAGCAGCGGCCCGAGGATGACCGAAGGCCGGGCCGGACCCAGGAGAAGAAAAGATAGACGGGAATCCTTTTTGGAAGGAAGGGCGATCGGGCTCTTTTTCGACCATGGACCTAAAGCCAAAGGCGAAAAGCTGTTTCGAGGCCTGTTTGTCAGCCGCTCTCTTCCCGGACCGAACCGGGAACCCGGACCAGATAGATAACCCTGAAGCCAAGTTTAAAGGACCGCACCTCGAGCCGTTCCCCCAGACTCAGACCCACCTGCCGCCATCTCTTTTAGGCCTGCGCTTGACCACGGGAAGGCCGATCAAAGCCGGAGAGTCAAACCCAGTCAAGGGTTCTCACCCTAAAAGAGGAAGGTGTCATGATCAACAACCGTCGTCGATTCGCCGACTCCCTTGATTCCTTGATCAAGGAGTCCAGGTCAAAGAGGGAGGGCCCCTGGGAGGGAACGGCCAGGGAGTACATGGCCCTGGCCAAGGATTCGCCCCGGATCTGCCAAACCGCCCCCAGCCGGATCTACGACATGATCATCAACAAGGGCGTTACCCCCATCACCGAGTTCGAGAAGCTGCCCCACTACGAAGATCTGGTCCGGTATAACTTCTTCGCCGGGGAGATATTCGGGATCGAGGAGCCGGTCCATGACCTGGTCCGCTTCTTCCGGGCCGGAGCCCACCGGACCGAGACCGGGAAGCGGATTTTGATCCTGGTGGGGCCGGTCTCCTCGGGGAAGTCCACCATCGCCACCATGCTCCGGCGGGGGTTGGAGGCCCAGGAGAACCCCCTTTTCGCCATCAAGGACTGCCCCATCCGTGAAGAGCCGCTCCACCTGATCCCCCGCTCCCTGAGACCCGAGTTCGAGAAGCTTCTGGGGGTCAAGATCGAGGGGGATCTCTGCCCGGTCTGCAAGCACCGGCTGACCACTGACGACCAGTTCAAGGACCAGGAGGGCAACATCAGGTGGGAGGAGATGCCGGTCGTCCGGATATCTTTAAGCGAGCGCCGGCGGGCCGGCATCGGGACCTTCCAGCCGGCCGACCCCAAAAACCAGGACATCTCGGAGCTGATCGGGCACGTGGACCTGGCCAAGATCACCAAGTACGGTGAAGGGCACCCCATGGGCTACAAGTTCGACGGCGAGATCCAGGTGGCCAACCGGGGCCTGATCGAGTACATCGAGATTCTCAAGTGCGACATTAAGTTTCACTACGTCCTCATCACCGTGGCCCAGGAGCAGCTCATCAAGGCCCCGGGCTTCCCCCAGATGTACGTGGACACGGTGATCTTAAGCCACACCAACCAGACCGAGTTCGATAAGTTCAAGGCCAACAAGGAGAACGAGGCCCTCCACGACCGGATGTACCCCATCTTCGTCCCCTACAACCTGAGGACCAGGGACGAGGTGGCGATCTACAACAAGCTCATCTCCCGCTCTGAGTTCCAGGGCAAGGTTCACATCGCCCCCCAGACCCTGGAGATGGCCGCCCTGTTCGCCGTCCTGACCCGCCTCCAGCCTTCCCCGGCCTGCCCCGACCTGCTCAAAAAGGCCAAGTACTACAACGGCGAGCGGATCATGGAGAAGGAGAAGGACCCGGTCGATGTCCGGAAGATGTGGCTGGCGGGCAAGGGCAAGGGGGAGGGGATGTCCGGGATCAGCCCCCGGTTCACCATGAACGCCCTCAACATCGCCTTGGGGAGCGCGGCCAGCGACTCGGCCTGCATCAACCCGGTGGATATCATCCGGGCCATGAAGGAGCAGTTCGCCCATCATATCGGCTTCTCCGAGGAGGACCAGGAGCGCTACCTGAGCCTTTTGACCGGGGAGAAGGGCAGCGTCCTGGCCGAGTACCGGGAGCTGGCCAAGAAGGAGGTCAACCGGGCCTTTTTATTCGCCTATGAGGATCAGGCCCAGTCCCTCTTCGACAACTACATCAAGAACGCCACCGCTTTCTGCCTCAAGCACAAGATCCTCGACTCGGTCACCCAGGAGGAGATCGAGCCGGACGAGAAGCTGATGCGCTCCATCGAGGAGATGATCGGCATCACCGAGGGAGCCAAGAGCGAGTTCAGGCAGGGGCTTTTCGTCTTCAAGTCGGACGCCCTGGACCGGGGCGAGAAGTTTAACTTCACCACCTATCTGCCCCTCCAGGAGGCCATTGAGAAGAAGCTCATCGCCGACCTGAAAAACATCGTCTCCCTGACCATCGCCGACAAGGGCCTCAAGGACCCCAAGACCCAGAAGAAGAAGAAGGACGCCGTCTCCCAGCTCATGAAAAGAGGTTACTGCCCCATCTGCGCCGAGAACCTCCTCCTGTTCGTGGGTGAGATCCTCAGAAAAGAGGAGTAGCCGGGGTGACGGTCACCAAACCAGATTACGAGTTCTCCCCCCGGGGCCAAAAGGACGCGGTCCGGCACCGGGACAAGATCCGGGAGGCCATCCGGAAGAACCTGCCCGAGATCATCAGCGACGAGGCCATAATCACCCGGGACAAGGGGCGGGTGGTCAGGGTCCCGGTCCGGGGGGTCAAAAGCTACCGCTTCATCCACGGCCAGCGGGGAGGGGAGGGCGGCGGCCTGGGCAGCGGGGAGAAGGAGAAGGGCAAGACCATCGGCCAGCGGCCCAAGCCCGGCCAGGGCCGGCCCGGCAAGCCGGGGGAGGAGCCGGGGGTGGACTACCTGGAGACCGAGATCGACATCGAGGAGCTGATCAGGATGATGCTCGACGACCTGGGCCTGCCCAACCTGAGGCAGAAGGAGGTCCGGGAGACGGTCATCCCCAAGGGCTGGAAGTTCGAGGCCATCGACAAGCACGGGATCAGGCCCCACCTGGACAAGAAGCGGACGGTCAAGGAGGCCATCAAGCGGACCGAGATCCTGGTGGCCCACCTCATGGAGGAGACCGGCCGGCCGGAGGAGGACTGCCGGGCCGCCCTGGCCTCGGCCCAGGGCGACCTGAACCAGGCCCTGGTCCTCCTCCGGGAGGGGGCCCCCCTGACCCCGGGGGAGGAGGGCTCGACCCCCTACCTGGACGACTCCGACCTCCGCTTCCGGACCCTCAGCGAGGAGGTGGAGCACCGCTCCAACGCCGTGGTCCTGGCCATGATGGACGTCTCCGGGTCCATGGGCACGACCAAGAAGTACCTGGCCCGGTCCTTCTTCTTCTGGATGGTCTCCTTTTTGAAAAGCGTCTACAAGAACGTCGAGATCCGCTTCATCGCCCACACCACCGAGGCCAAGCTGGTGGACGAGCACCAGTTCTTCCACAAGGGCGAGTCCGGGGGGACCCACTGCTTCTCGGCCTACGACCTGGCCGCCGAGCTGATCGACACCGAGTACCCGCCCGGCCGCTGGAACATCTACCCCTTCCATTTCTCTGACGGGGAGGACTGGGACATCGACCGGACCGTGGGCTCCCTCAAAGGGGTCATGAATCGGGGGGTGGCCACCTTCGGCTACGGGGAGATCCAGTCCGAGTACTCCTCCTCGACCCTGATGCAGAGGTTCCAAAAGGAGCTCTCCCTGGAGGAGAGGACCCAGGCCGGCTCCAAGTACTTTCAGGGGCAGGTGGGCGCCTCCCCCTTCCTGGGGGTGGTCATCCACGATAAGAACGACCTCTACCCGGCTCTCCGGGCTTTCTTGAGCCCAGGTTGACCGGGGGACGACCGGCGATGAAAACGGCAGACCTGGCCCGACTGAACCGGGCCGACCGGCTCATCCAGGAGATC
>Ga0068714_10001864_pt1 | contig 28872 bp, 27 predicted proteins | sample MTBNYHSulfiMetaG_FD_62988 | JGI IMG/M metagenome (GOLD analysis project Ga0068714, IMG submission 62988) | Enrichment culture microbial communities from rom New York Harbor, USA that are MTBE-degrading - MTBE-NYH (New York Harbor Sulfidogenic)... | ecosystem: Environmental > Aquatic > Marine >...
GGACTATAAGGTGGGTACTCAGACTGGCATCTCGGCCTACGACAGGGCGGCGACGGTCCGAGCCATCATAGACCCGACTGCGAAGCCCGAGGACTTCGCCCAGCCGGGGCACATGTTCCCCCTGCGCTACCAGGAGGGTGGCGTGCTGGTCCGGGCCGGGCACACCGAGGCCGTGGTAGACCTGGCCCGTATGGCCGGGCTGTATCCGGCGGGCGTGCTCTGCGAGATCATGAACGAGGACGGGACCATGGCCCGCATGCCCCAGCTTGAAGCCTTCAGCCGGGAATACGGGCTGCCCGTTCTGACCATCGCCGACCTCATCCAGCACCGGCTGAAAACCGAGAGGCTGGTCAGGAAGATCGACGATGCGGATCTGCCCACCCGTTTCGGACATTTCCGCGTCGCCGTCTTCGAGGACGTCATTCACGGCGACCATCATGTCGCCCTGATCAAGGGCGACGTCGCCGGCGGAGAGCCCGTCCTCGTCCGCGCCCATTCCCAATGCCTGACCGGCGACACGTTCGGTTCCCTGCGCTGTGACTGCGGGGAGCAGCTCCACAAGGCCATGGAAATCATCGACCAAGACGGCCGAGGCGTCGTTCTCTACATCCTCAATCACGAGGGCCGCGGCATCGGGCTGATGAACAAGATCAGGGCCTACGCCATCCAAGACACGGGCGTTGACACCGTGGAAGCCAACCAGCGCCTGGGATTCAAGCCCGACCAGAGGGACTACGGCATCGGCGCCCAGATCCTGGTCGCCCTGGGCGTGCGGAAAATCCGGCTCATCACCAACAATCCACGAAAATTCGTCGGATTGGCCGGATACGGGTTGGAGATCATCGAGCGCGTGCCTATAGAAATCCCGCCCTCGGTCAAGAACAAGAAATACCTGAAAACGAAAAAAGAAAAAATGGGCCACATCCTGGATTTGGTTTAGGCCCTCAGCACGGAACGGCTCTCTCTTCCCCTCGAGACGGAATCACGGCGCCCGGAGGATGAACGTCACGGGTCCGTCGTTGACCAGGGTGACCTTCATCGCCGCCTGGAAAACTCCGGTCTCGACTTCAACGCCCTCCTTCCTGAGAGAAGCGACAAACTTTTCGACGAGCGCCCGGGCCCGCGACGGCTCCTCGGCGCCGTCGAAGCTCGGCCGGCGGCCCTTCCGGACCGAGGCGGCCAGCGTGAACTGCGAAACGGCGAGGGCCTTCCCGCCGACGTCCTTGAGCGACAGGTTCATTTTTCCCTCGGCGTCGGGAAAAATGCGCATTTCGGCCGCTTTCCGGGCGAGGGCCAGGGCGTCTTCCCGGCCATCCCCCTTTTCCACGCCGACAAGCAGGCAGAGGCCCCGTCCGATGCTTCCGACGACGCGTCCTTCGGCCTCCACCGACGCTTCGCTTACCCTCTGCACAACGACAATCATGCGCGTTCCTTTCCCGTCAATTGAAAAGGCGCTCTAAAATTTTCCCTCATCCCGGCCATCTCTGGCAGCAGGCAATTGAGTATGACACGTAATCAAAATGGGAAATAAGTCCGGGGCGGAGGGTTGAGGCGATAGGCGCCGAAGCCCTCCCCCCCGGACTTAAGCCCTTTCATTGGAAATATCCAATCGCCGCCTTTCCATTGACAAAATCCCCTTCATCGTCTAAGATAGGCGCTCGATAAGGAGAACGACATGGTCCGTCACAAATCCGCCGTCCGGCAGCATCGCCGGAGCGTGCGCCGCACCGAGATCAACAAGCGCAACAAGACCGTTCTCCGGACCCAGGTCAAGGACCTCCGGCGGCACATCCAGTCCCAGGACAAGGAAACGGCCGAAAAAAACCTTCCCAAAGTCCTGTCCGCCGCGGACAAAGCGGCCAAGAAGGGTGTTATCGACAAGAACAAGGCCGCCCGCCTGAAATCCAGGCTGAGCCGCCAGGTTCGAGCGATCACCCCTTCCTCGTCCTCCTGACGGTCTCGTCCTTCATCCCGCGGCAGTAATCGCAGACGAACGCTTCGATCATTTCGCGCTGGGCGCCGGCGCCATCCTTGAAGGCGGCGTCGATGCGGCTCAGCTCCAAAAAGAGACGGCGCATCCGGGCGCGGGACAGTCTCTCGACAGGCAGAAAGAATTCACGCAATTTTCTCACATACATGGCGCCGTATCTTTCCTTGATCTGCGGCTGGAGCCTGGCGAAGATGGCTTTCCGGTCCATGGATCCTTCCTCCAGCCAGGCCTTGGCCTGCCGGACCTTGCGCAAAAACACGGCGATGTCGTTGAGGATTTTCAGTTCGGCCTCTCCTTCCCTGAACAGCCGGTTGAGAACCAGGGCGCATTCCGGCCAGTCGGCGACCGAAAGGGCGTCGGTCAAGCCCCACGACTCGATCTCCCTCGTCCAGGCGCAGATCCCGTCGATCTCCTCGACGTCCACGGCCGACCTGGCCTGGATTTTGTCCGCGGCGTAGGCCTGAAGCTTGTCCATCTCGCTCGTCAGCTTCCGGAGATCGTTGCCCACGACATCGACCAGGCGCGCCCTCGCTTCGGGCGTCAGAGCAAGATTCCTCCTCTTGAGCTCGCCGCCCAGCCAGGCCTGAAGCGCGGAGGACTTGAGCGACGATATTTCCACCTCCGCGACAGGTCGCGTCACGGACCCGTCCTTTTTTTTCGTTTCTTTAAAATGCTTCGAAAACATTTCGACGACCGGCGCATTTTTGTAGTGTTTGAAGCGGCTTGGGTAAAGGACGACGAGGATCGTCCCGGGCAGGGGGGGAAGCGCCCCCAGGTATTCGCCCAGGATCCCGGCTTCCGCTTCGGACAGCTTGTCTTCCTCCCGGTCTTTGAAGCGATCCTCGGCCCGGACGAGAAACTCGGCCGTGACGAGGCGCCAGGGAGAAAAAAAAGTGGGCGCCGTCCGGGCGGCGTCGATGACGTCCGCCCAGCCCGTCTCATCCATCCAGAACCTGTCGACGTTGAAATCCGCGCTCCCGGATTCGAAGAGCAGCGCCTTGAGACGGTCCACGAACAGGCGGCCCAGGTAGGGCTCGTCGCCGTGAAGGAAATAACAGGAATTCAGGCCGTCGACCAGAAGAATCGACGCGTCTTTTTTTGGATCATCCTTTTCCTTGGCCAGCGCTTGAAGCTTTCTCAGGTGCTCGGATGCGGAGGCCATCAAAACCCTTCCAGGATGGCGATGACCAGGCTGCGGGCGAATTTTTCCGCCACCTTGTCGACCGCCTCGGTTTCCATGGCCTCGAAATCGCTTCCCTGGGGGACTTCGTATTCCTCGACGTACTGATAAGCGGGATTGGAATAAATCACCCTTCTCTGGACCGTGTCCCGGAGGGTGACCCGGGCCGTGACGACGATGTTGTAGCGGTCGGCCGTGCCCTGGCCGGAGAAGGCCATGGGAATGGCGTCGAAGCTCAGGATCTCGCCGGTCAAAACGGCCTGGGCCCGGCCCTCGTCGCCCGTAACCTCGACCCGGCCGCGGTCGACGAGCTCATTGATGACGCTCTGAGTGAGTTTGACGTCGATTTGAAAACGGGTCGTCAGATTCTTGAACATCGGAACGCTGATGACTTTGATGTGCGGGGGGAGAAATCCTCCCGTGCCCCGCAAACGGTATCCGCACCCTCCGGCGAGAAGAAGAAGCGCCAGCCCGGCCGCGGCCGCAGAGGCGGCGGGGCCGTTCAGCCGACGACGATGTTGACCAGCTTGTCGGGAATGCATATCGTTTTTTTCACCTGCGCGCGGCCAATGGCCGCCTGGACCTTGGGCCGGTTCAAGGCGTGTTCCCGAAGGATCTTTTCCGGCGTGCCGGAGGCGACCTCGAACCGGTCCCTCAGTTTGCCGTTCACCTGGACAATAATGACCGCGTTTTCCTCGGCCGCCCAGGCGGGATCGTAGGCCGGCCAGGCGGTCCTGACCAGGGGCACGGAGTGGCCGGTCGCCTCCCAGAGCTCCTCGCAGATGTGCGGCGCGAAGGGCGCCAAAAGGAGAAGGGCGGTTTCCAGGGCCTCCCGGAGCAGACTCCGGCCCGCGTCGGTGGCCGCCGCTTCCTTGCCGGAGCGGCGGATGTGGTTGACGAGTTCCATGACGGAGCTGATGGCGGTGTTGAGATGAACGCGCGTCTCGATGTCGTCCGTCACCCGTTTGACGGTCCGGTGCGTCTGCCTCCTCAGGCCGGAGACGTCTTCGCCGGCCGGGATCTCCTTTCCGGAGTCCGCCGACACGGCAAAAATCCGACGGTGGTCGCGGACCGTCTTCCACAAGCGATGCAGGAAACGGGAGCAGCCTTCGATGCCCTCCTCGTTCCAGGCAAACTCCTTGTCCGGAGGAGAGGCGAACAGGATGAACAGCCTCAAAGCATCCGCCCCGTAACGGCCGACGATCTCGTCCGGGTCGACGACATTGCCCCGCGACTTGGACATGGCCGCGCCGTCCTTGGTCACCATGCCCTGGGCCAGATATCGGGGAAAGGGCTCGTCGTTCCCGGCCAAGCCCAGGTCGCGGAAAAGCTTGGTGAAAAAACGGGCATAAATGAGGTGGAGGATGGCATGCTCCACCCCGCCGATGTACAGGTCGACGGGCATCCAGTGTTCGGCCGCGTGGCGGTCGACGGGAAAAGATTCCTCCCTCGGCGACGCGTAGCGGTAGAAATACCAGGACGAATCGAAGAAGGTGTCCATGGTGTCCGTTTCCCTCCGGGCCGGCCCTCCGCACTTCGGACACACCGTGCGGACGAACGATTCGACCCTCTCCAGGGGAGAGCCTTCGGTCCCGGTCAAGGACGCGTCGGCGGGAATTTCCACGGGCAGTTGGTCGTAGGGAACTCCGACGGCTCCGCACTCCGGGCAATGCACGATGGGAATGGGCGTTCCCCAGTATCGCTGTCGGGAAATGCCCCAGTCGCGGAGGCGGAAAATCGTGCTCTCCCGGCCGAAGCCCATTTTCTCGGCATGGCGGTTCATCTCGGCGACGGCTTCCCGGCTGAGCCGGCCGGAGTACGCTCCGGAGCTGACCATCCGCCCGTGATCCTCGAAAGCCAGGTCTTCGGCCGGTCCCTCCGCGCCGTCCTCGGGTTCGATGACCGTGCGGATCGGGAGCCCGTATTTCACGGCGAAATCATGGTCTCTTTGGTCGTGGGCGGGAACGGCCATAATGGCCCCCGTCCCGTATTCCATGAGGACATAATTGGCCACCCAGACGGGGATCTCCTCTCCGCTGAAGGGATTGACCGCCTTGAGGCCGGTGTCCATCCCTTCCTTGACGATTTCAGCCGGATTGCGCCTGGTGTGGGACTCATGGACGGCCTGTGCCGCCCACTCTCTGAAGGGCGGCGAGACATTCGGGCCGGCGAGGAGGCGTTCGACGAGGGGATGTTCGGGCGAGAGGACGAGGAAGGTCGCGCCGAAAATCGTGTCCACACGGGTGGTGAAAACCTCGACCTCCATTTTCAGGTCCGGAACCGGGAAGACAAGGCGGGTTCCCATGCTCTTCCCGATCCAGTTCTTCTGCATGAGAATGACATGTTCCGGCCAGTCCTGGAGGCGGTCGTGTCCGGAGAGAAGCTCCTCGGCGTAATCCGTGATCTTCAAGAACCAGTGCTCCGTCCGCTTCTGCTCGACCGCGGTCTCGCACCTCCAGCACCCCCCGCCCTGGGCTTGCTCGTTGGCCAGGACGGTTCGGCACTGGGGGCACCAGTTGACCCAGCTCTTGCGGCGGTAGGCCATCCCGCGTTCGAACATCTTCAGGAACAACCACTGGTTCCAGCGGTAGTATTCCGGCAGGCAGGTGTTGACCTCCCGCGACCAGTCGTAGCCGAATCCCAGCCGCTTGAGCTGGTTCCTCATGTGGGCGATGTTGTTCAAGGTCCAGTCGCGGGGATGGATCCCATGCTTGATGGCCGCGTTCTCGGCCGGCAACCCCAGGGCGTCCCAGCCGATGGGGTGGAGGACTTTGAAGCCTCTCATCATTTTGAAACGGGTGATGACGTCCCCGATGGAGTAATTGCGGACATGCCCCATATGGACGCGGCCGGAAGGGTAGGGGTACATTTCCAGACAGTAGAATTTCGGCCGCGGGTCGTCCTCCCGGGCCTGGAAAGCGCAGAGCTCGTCCCAGACCTTCTGCCACTTGGCTTCAACCTGCTCGAAACGATAGCGCTCCATCATGGCGTTCTGATCTCGGCGGAAAGGGAAACGGCCCGGAAATCGCCGGAAATTCTCCGTAAAATGTTACGAGGAACCGGGGCGAAAGTCAAGAAAACCGGGCGCCGAAGTCCTTGCGTTCTCAGGTGGACAGGAACATCAGGAGAGTGGGAGGGTTGAGGCGCCATGAGCGGTTCAGCAAGGAAGCGATGGGTTTCGAGCGGTTTCCGGCAAATCCTTGCCGGCCGGCTGAGCACAGCTCGCGTCAGCGAGCGTATTGCAAAGCCGAGCGAGAAACCCGGAGCTTCCGCAGCGATTCGAACCGCGGCAGGCGCCGATGCCCTCCCACTCTCCTGATATTCTTAAATCCAATGAAATTCCCGGGATCGGCACGCCGGGACAAAGGCCCTTCTTGACTTCGCCCCGGTTCTGGCCAAGAATGAAAAAACATTGAACCGATCCGCGATCAATCCGTTCTTCGCCGCTCTCTTGCCGGGCGCGCTTTCACTTGTCCTCGTCGCGTCGGCCTTTGGAGGGCGGGAATCGGAAAGCGGAGCGCAGAATCCGCCGGTCGTCAAGGACGACCTGGGCCATGAATTCCGGCTGGGGGCGCCGCCCCGGCGCATCGTCTCCCTGGCCCCCAACATCACGGAAATTCTATTCGCCCTGGGACTGGAAGACAAAGTCGTGGGCGTCACCCGCTACTGCGATTTCCCGCCCGAAGCGTCGGGCGGAACGAAGATCGGCGGCCTGACCGATCCCGACCCGGAGAAAATCCAGTCGCTGGAGCCTGACCTCGTTCTGGCCTACAGGGGAAATCCTCTCGAAATCGTTCGAAAACTGCGCGATTTGCGCCTCCCGGTTTTTGTCCTTGATGAAGGGAAAAAGATCGAGCATCTGCCGGAAATGATCTCCCGAATCGGCGCTGTGACGGGAAAAGGATCCGAGGCCGATGCCCTCGCTCTCAGGCTGAGGAAAGACATGGCCGCCGTCAAGAACCGGTTGACGCCTTGCGCCTCCCGCGTCAGGGCTTTCCTGCTCCTGTCCGGCGAAGGGTTGTGGACCTGCGGCTCGCAGAGCCACCTCCACGACATCCTCAATCAGGCGTCGGCGGTGAACGTCGCCGCCGGCATCCCCCGCCCTTGGGCGCCTTTCAGCCGGGAGGGGCTTCTGTCGGAGGATCCTGATGTTCTGGTCCTCCTGGCCCCCGATCGGAAGGCCTTCGAGGAAACCGCGAACCGCCTCAGAACCGATCCCCGGCTGCGGCACCTGAGGGCCATACGGCACAACCGGCTGATCTGTCTCGACGAAAACAAGGCCTCGCGCTTCGGGCCCCGCCTGGTCGACGTTTACGCCGAGCTGGCCCGCGCTCTGCACCCCGAGTGCTTTTGACGAAGCGCGTCGCCCTTGCGCGCCGCGGCCGAGGATCATCGCGCCTTTGAGCCTTCCGGAGCCCGGCTCTCCGGGAAAGCCTTCGGCAAATGGCGGCGACGCGCGTTTTGATGATAGAATATCCGGCTGATGACTCTTTTTTTCGTCAAGGATTCCCGCCACCATTACAGGTGTTTCGAGGCCGATCCTTCGGGCTCGCCATCCGTCCGCTTCAGCCGCGCCCGCAAAGCCCTGGAAAAGGCAAAGGAAAAGCTCATGCTCCTGCCCCAGAGAGTTCTCCGCCGGGAGCAGGCCTTCGCCAACGCAGCCAAACTGGGCCGGGAAGACTCGGTGACCGTCTGTCATTCCGGTTTGTTGGACGACAAGCACATCCGGTGGAAATTCCGGCTGTTCCTTCACAAGCAAAGGACATCCCATCTCCTGGCCCTGATCGTGGAGTCGCTTTTTCTTCCCCTCGCCGGCCTGAGCGGACTGCTGCCCGGCCCCAACGTGGCTTTCTATTCCTTGGCCCTGCTCATGATATTGCAATGGCGAGCCCAGCGCGGAATCCGTCGGATTCTTCGTCTGCCCCGCGGGTTCAATCCCCATACCCTCCTGGCCGAATGGGAGGAAGCCGTCGAGGAGGGGCGCCGCGAAGACTTCCCCTCTATCCTGGAGCGCATCGAGCGCGAGCTCGGCGTGGTCAAAGCCCGCAAAATTCTGGAAAGGCCGCCGGGCCGGCGGCGGCGCGACTGAACAGACCGGAGCGGGAGCCTTGAGGCCTGATGCCCGCGCCGGCTGAAGAGCGAACTGTCAGGCCATGGTGATTCCTTCCGCCGCAGACAAAAACGACAAGGGCCGAGGGGAGGATTGAGAGGCCGCGGCGATTCATTTGACAAAGGCGGATGATTGTTTTATTCTAAGAAAACAATGACTTTAACCCTCAACCAGGTCCTGTTGATCGTCATCGTCCTGGGAGGCGTCGTGGCGGTGACCGTCTTCGTCATCTTGGCCCTTCAGCTCAAGAAAACCGCGGCTGAAGCGGAAAAGACCCTGGTGGAGTATAGGGAGCTGGCGAAAAACCTGCAGCTCCTCGACCAGACCCTCAAGGACAAGCTGGAAGTCCTGGGCCAGACTCTTGAAGCGGCGCGCAAAACGGCTTTCGATGTGTCGAAGACAACGTTCTGGCTTTCAACCCGAGTTTTCCGGCCCGCCGTCAAGTGGTGGCCCCTGGTGACGCCCGTATTGAGGTTTGTCTGGCGGAAATGGAAACAAAGAAAGGAGGACCGCGATGTCTGAACAAAAGGGATCGGCTCTGGAAACCCTATTCACCTTTCTTCTCGGCACGGCCACGGGCTTCGCCCTGGGCATCCTCTTCGCCCCGGCCAGCGGCAAAGAAACCCGGAAGAAACTCAAGGAAGAAATGGTCAAGACGGGAGAAAAAGCCAAGGAGGGCTACGAGAAGATCGCCAAGGAAGCCGAGAAAGGGGTGAAGGTCGTCCGGGAAAAAACCCAGGAAAGCATAGACGCCATCAAGGATTTCCTGGACAAGAAAAAAGAGGATATTTCAAAGAAAACGAAGGAATATCCGGAATAGGGAACCCGCCCCAATTTCCTAACCGCCTTATCCCGACGCTCACCCTCCGCGGGGAGAAAAGCCGCCCCCGGGCGGGGAGAATCGAGCCATGAACGGCCAGGACAAGGACAAGGCGCCGCTGGCCACATCTTCAGGAATCCCCGTCGAGGAGCATTACGCCTGGCCGGACATCGAGCCCTGGTTCGAGGAGCTCCGGAAGGACACGCCGGGCGTCTACCCTTTCACCCGCGGCATTCATCCCTCGATGTACCGTCGGCGGCTGTGGACGATGCGCCAGTACGCCGGGTTCGGAACCGCTGAGGAGTCCAACAGGCGATATCGCTATCTTCTGGCCCAGGGGCAGACGGGATTGAGCGTCGCCTTCGACCTCCCCACACAAATCGGCCTGGATTCCGACCATCCCCGGGCCCGGGGCGAGGTGGGCCGGGTGGGCGTGGCCGTCAGCTCTCTCCCCGACATGAGCGTCCTTCTGCGCGGCATCCCCCTGGAGCGCGTCAGCGTCTCCATGACCATCAACGCCACGGCCGCCGTGCTCTTGGCCATGCTCCTGGCCCTGGCGGACAAGAGAAAAATCCGGCGGTCCGACCTGACGGGCACGATTCAGAACGACATCCTTAAGGAATACATCGCCCGGGGAACCTACATCTTCCCCCCGCGCCCGTCCCTCAAAATCATCACCGACATCCTGTCGTTCTGTCGGTCCGAAACCCCTCACTGGAACACGATGAGCATCAGCGGTTACCACATCCGCGAGGCGGGGGCGACGGCCGTTCAGGAGCTGGCGTTCACTCTGGCCAACGCCGTGACCTACGTCGAATCCGCCCTGGCCTCCGGATTGAAGATCGACGATTTCGCCCCGCGTCTTTCCTTTTTCCTGGCCGCCCATAACGACGTCTTCGAGGAAGCGGCCAAGTTTCGCGCCGCCCGCCGCTTGTGGGCCCGTTTGATGAAGGATCGCTTCGCGGCGCGGAATCCGCTCTCCTGGAAGTTCCGTTTTCATGTCCAGACGAGCGGCTCCGCCCTTCTGGCCCAGGAACCGGACAACAACATCGTTCGCATCACTCTCCAGGCTCTGGCCGCCGTCCTGGGCGGCGCGCAGTCCCTGCACACCAACTCCCGGGACGAGGCCCTTGCTCTTCCCAGCGAGGACTCGGCGAGGATCGCGCTCCGCACCCAGCAGGTCATCGCCTATGAGTCCGGGACAGCCTCCACGGCCGATCCCCTGGGAGGATCGTACTGGGTCGAGCTTCTCACCCGCCGCATCGAAGAGCGGACCGAAGCCCTCATGAGAAAAATCGAGGACATGGGCGGCATGCTGCCGGCCATCGAGCGGGGTTTCGTCCAGCGCGAGATCCAGGAATCCGCGTTTCTCTTCCAAAAACAGATCGAATCAGGGGAGCGCATCCTGGTCGGACTCAACCGCTTCCGCCTCGGAGGCGCTCGCGCACGGATCCCGCTCTTCGTCCCGCGCCGGAACGTGGAGCGCACCCAGCGCCGGCGTCTCGCCGAAATGCGGCGCCGGCGCTCGTCCCGCCGAGCGGCCGACCGCTTGGCCGCCGTCGCCCGAGCCGCCGAACGGGGGGACAACATCATGCCGGCCCTTATCGAGGCGGTCAAAGCTCCCGCCACGTTGGGTGAGATCATCGACACCCTGAAGAACGTCTATGGTGAATACCGGGAAAATCCGGTCATCTGAATCCGGAGCCCGGGCGTCTCGACATGCCGACTCCCATGTTGCCCGTGCTCGTCTGCCTGGCGGCCGGCGTCCTCTGCGGGCGCAGCGCCGGCGGAAGCATCCCGCTGTGGTCGGGACTCCTGGCCGCAGGCCTGGCCGGCGGCTGGCTGTTTTTCGGCCTGCGGCGCGACCGTCCCGTCGCCGTCTGCCTTCTCCTGGCCGCTTTTTCCCTGGGCGCGCTCCGCGCCGCCGACGCGCATTCCGGTTTCCGGAATCATCCGCTCCGCCTGCTCAACCTCCCGGAATACGCGGATTTCGAGGGACGCATCCTTCGTTCGCCCTCGTGCGGGCCCGGGCGGAGCGAGATCGCCCTCCGGGTCGACGGTGTCCATTATCGGAATCGATTTTTCCGCCTTGGCGGCCGTCTCCGGGTCACCGTGCTGTGCGGGACGCCCTCGGATGTCCTCCATGTGACTTTGCTTCGCCCCGGGGACAGGATCACGGTTTCCGCCCGTTTGAGCGGAGGCCCGGGTTTCCGCAATTTCGGCCCGGACGCCGGCGGCCGACGGCTTGAAATCCTCGGATTCCATCGGACCGCATTCTCCAAGAGCGCCCTCCTCGTGACGCGCGAGGCCCAAGGTTCGAAACTCGATCCGCGGCGCTGGGCGGCATCCCTCCGCCGGCGGCTTCTAGACACGATTGAGGGATCTTTCCGTGACCCCGGGGCCGAAAGCCCCACGGAGGTCGGAGCGGTTCTGGAAGCCATCCTCCTCGGCGAACGGGGGCACCTGGACTCGGAAACCATGCGACCCCTCAGAGAGTCCGGTCTCTTTCATTTGATCGCCATCTCCGGCGCGCATATCGCCGTTTTCTCGGGTTTCCTGCATGGCTTGCTTGCCCTCGCCCGCGTCCCCCCCCGGCCGGCCTCGCTGCTTCTCGTTGTCTTCCTGGCTTTTTACGCTCTCACGGTCGAGGGCCGCGCCTCCGTACTGCGCGCGGTCCTCATGGCCGGTCTTTTTCTGCTGGCCAAGGCCCTATGGACGGATGTCAGGCTGTTGAACACCGTTTCTCTGAGCGCTTTGATCCTTCTGCTCTGGAATCCCGCAAGCCTCCTGGATCCGGGATTTCAGCTCACCTTCGCCGCGACGGCGTCCCTCATCCTCTTCATGCCCCGCATCATGAAAAAACTGCCCGGGCGGCCCAAGCGCCTCAGGCAGCTGTTCGCCGCCTCGCTGGCCGCTCACCTGGGCGTCGCGCCCGTTCTCGCCTCATCCTTCAATCGCGTGGTCTTCACCGGCCTCGTCCTCAATCTGGCCGCCGTCCCGCTCATGGCGGGCGTCATGGCCGCCGGCTACGCGTTTCTCATCTTGGCTTCTCTCCATCCCCTGCCGGGACAGGCGGCCGGCTGGGCGGTGGACATCCTGGTCCGGGCCTTCCTGTTCCTCTCCCGGCTTCCCGGACAAACGCCTCCTTTTTCCTACCGGCTGCCTTCTCCCGCCCTCCCGGTCATCGGGCTTTATGTCCTGTCCCTCCTGGCCCTGCTCCTTCCCTGGAAGCGCAAAGGGCAGACGGCCGCGGCTCTCCTTCTTTTTCTGTCGGCGTTCGCCGTCCTGGTTCTTCATCCGTTTCCATCCCGCCCCAGCCCCGGGCTCCGGCTGACCTTTCTCGATGTCGGACAGGGCGAGTCCATCCTCGTCGAATTTCCCGGCAGAAAAAAAATGCTCGTCGATGGCGGCGGTCTGGCCGGCGGAGATTTCGACGTGGGGGAATCCGTCGTCTCGCCCTTCCTGTGGAGGGCGGGAATGAAACGCGTGGACATCCTGGTCTCGACGCACGCTCATTCGGACCACATCGGGGGGCTGTGCTCGGTCGCCCGGAATTTCAAGGTGGGGGAGGTCTGGGAGACGGCCTCGCCCGGGGACGATCCCTGGTACGCCCGTTTTCGGCGGTCGCTCCCTCCCCATGTTCCCGTCCGGTGCCTGAAGGAGGGAGACGTCGCCGAGGTCGCCGACGTCCGGATCGAGGTTCTTCATCCCCCCGGCTCCGAATCCGAAGCTCCGGCGGTCGACAACGAGCTTTCTCTCGTGCTCCGACTGACGTACGGCCGGATTTCGATCCTCCTCACCTCCGACATCGGCCGGGAAACGGAGCGGCGGCTCATATGCCGCGTTCCCTCCCTGGAGTCCGTCGTCCTGAAAGCGGGCCATCACGGAAGCCCGTCTTCGACTTCCCCGGAGTTCCTGAAGCGGGTCAAACCCCGCCTGGCCGTCATCTCCTGCGGAGTGAACAATGCCTACGGCCTGCCCGGTCCGGCGGTCCTGGAGCGCCTGCATCGATGCGGCGCCCGCGTGGTTCGCACCGACCTGGCCGGCGCGGTCGAAGTCTCGACCGACGGGCTGTCGCTCAAGGTCCGGACGGCGGCGGAGATTGACGGACGACCCGAGTTTGCTTATATTGAAGGTGAAAGATGAAATATCGCATCTGGTTCGCAACCGCTGTTTTCCTTGTCGCCTCCGCCACGGCGCTTTACTCCCAGGATCTGGCCGAAGCGGCGAAAAAGGAGAGAGAACGGCGGGCCGCTTTCAAAAACAAGGCGGTCCCCGTGCTGACGAGCGATATGGTGTCGCGGCTGAAAAAAAAACCCGCGATCAGCGTCACCTCGGAGGCGATTCCCCCCGCGGGACCTGAAGCCGGGACTCTCCCCGCGGAGAGCGAGCCGGCCGACAAGGAGACCGCTCCGCCCCGCAACGTCCCGTCGACAACCGTGATTCAGCCGACGGTGATGGCGGGGGCGGGCGAGGCAAATTCGGCCGGGGGGCAAGCGTCGGACGCCGAATCACGCTGGCAGAAAGCCAAAGAATACGCCGACCTGCTTGAGCTCAAGCTCAATTCCCTGTGGCTGCGGTTCTACAGCCTGGACGACGGAATGCCCCGCGAGCTCCTGCAGCAGGAAATCGCCGAGGTTTTCGAAAAATACACCCGGGCCCGCGAAGAAGAACAGCGGCTCGGGGAGGGAATCGCCCCCCGGAAGGACGAAGACCGCTGACCGCCCCCCTGTCGGGGGATCGGCGCGGGCCCCGACAGGCCGTCAGCGAAAATAGAGAAACGAGACCTGGATCCCGAGCTCCCGCTCATCCTTGGAATTGGGAATGTCCCGGGCGGGAATGAACGTTTTGTCCGTGGCGATGATCAGGTAGAACTCGTCCTTGTCGCCCATGATATCCTTGGGGACCGTGTAAAACTTCTCGAAAAAGCCGTCCTCGGAGGAAAACTCGTCCAGGATCCGGTCGTTGATCCTGATGATGACTTGCTGCTCCTTCAGGAGGTCGAGATTCATGCCGCCCCGCACGACCAGCATGGCGTCGCGGCGGGGGTTGTCGACCACGCACCGGGCCTCCTTGGCCGTCCAGCGCCACTGTTTGAGGACGGCTTCGGGATTGATCTCCAGGTCGTACCAGCCGCTTTCATAGATGATTTCGGGCGTGCCGGGGGGCGGGGGGAAAACCTTGATCACGGATTTCAATACTTCGGCCTTGGACTTTCCCGTCCGGTCCAAGGGCGAGTAGGTGCCGATGGACAGCTTCATGTTCTCGAAGCCCGAGAATTGAGGGTCGAACTCGTCGATGAAGGCGGGGATGTAAATACGCCGGGTGTAGGTGACGACCTGGCCCGGCTCCCACAGGGAAGTCGGTACAACGGGCAGGTGGTCGTCCTGAAAGAGCATATTGTCCTTGTGCCAGAAATGGACGTAGATGTTGTGATCCTTCTCCATTTTCACAAAATCCGACCCGGTTCTCCATTCGTAGGTCATATCGGTGAACAGGTTGTCGGACAGGGGGCTTTCGGAAAACTCCACCTTCAGTTCGATGCCCCTCACCTGGCTCTGCTTGCCGCAGGACAGGGCAATCAGCGCCGCCAGGACCACCGTCAGTCCAATGCCTATGCGATTCTTCATGTTGTGGCCTCCTCTCCGAACCGTATTGTTTCTTCGGTGCTTTATTATAAGAAAGGCGGGCTTCCGAGTAAAGCGGACCGTGACCTCCCGTTTGAACGCGCCAGGTGGTTGGTATATAGTGGCTTCGGATGAGAGCCGCATTCTGTCTTTATTCCTCCTTCTCCCGCCTTGTGACGGGCTTGAAAAACACCCTCTACGACCGGGGATGGCTCCGTCCCCGCCGCGCGCCTCTTCCGGTCGTCAGCGTCGGCAACATCACTCTGGGGGGGACGGGAAAGACGCCCGCAGCCATGGCCATCCTGAGCCGCCTCATCGACGAAGGATTCCGGCCCGCCCTGGTGACCCGCGGCTACAGGGGAAAATGGGAAAATCGCGGCGGCGTGCTCTCCGACGGAAAAACCCTGTTCGGCGATTGGAAGGACGGCGGTGACGAGCCCTTTCTGGTAGCCCGAAGGCTTCCCCGCGCCGGAGTTTTCGTCGGACGGCACCGCTTCACTTCCTGTCTCAAGGCCGCGGCCTTGGGCTTCAATGTCGCCGTCCTCGACGACGGCTTCCAGCACCGCCGGCTCCGCAGGGATCTCGATATTGTCCTCTACGACCCCGGAAACAAAGGAGCATTCCGTGAGCCGCCCTCGGCATTGAAGCGAGCGGACATCATCCTGTTCCCCGAAGGGGCGCGGGAACAAGCCGAATTTCTTCTTGGCCGGTCCGCTCCGCGGCCTCTCGCCCGCGCCTTTTCAGTCGTCCCTCTCAGTTTCCGGAAGATGAACGGCTTTTCGGGCGAAGACGATCCGGGCATACCGCCCGAGCGCTTCCGGGGAGCCGGGGCGCTGGCCTTTTGCGGACTGGCCGGACCCGGAAGATTTTTTCGGATGCTCGATGAGCTCGGCCTGCGCCTGTTGGCAAAGCGCGCCTTCCCCGACCACCACGACTATCCGAACCGGTCCTGGGACCAAATCCGGGAGCGCTGCCGCGTCTTGAAGCCTGAAATCGTCGTCACCACCGAAAAGGACGCCGTCAAGCTCGTCGGCCGGCCCGGGGTGCCGGGAGACGTTCCGTTGTTCACCCTGAGAATCGGCCTGAAATTCGAGGAGGGCTTCTTCGACTCCCTGCTCGAACGGCTTCTCCGGGCGGCGGGGAGGGCTTCCCATGATTGAGAGGTTGCGGGACATTCCTTTCTTCCTTGTTTTCCAGGCCTTGACTCTTTTCTTCGTTCCCGTCCCCCGGCGCTTCTGTCTCGCCTTGGGCCGGGGGCTGGGTCTTCTGGCTTTCAGGTTCTTCTCGAAACACCGCGGCCTGGCCCTGGACAATCTTCGTCTCGTCTTCGGATCGCGGATCGCGCCCGCCGAACGAAGCCGGATCGCGCGCGAGTCCTTCGCCCGGTTCGGTTGCGTTCTGGCCGACCTTGTCAAGATGCAGCGGCTTGATCGGCGGAGCCTTGAATCCCTTGTGGACCTGGAGGGCGGCGACAACTTGAAACGGGCTCTGGAGAGGGGGAGGGGTGTGCTGCTTTTTTCCGGCCACATCGGGAACTGGGAGATGGGATCCGTGGCCGTATCCCGCATCGCGCCCCTGCATGTCGTCGCCCGCAGGCTGGACAACGCCCTTGTCGAAAAAAGGCTCCTGTCTTTGCGCCGCCGCCTAGGCGCCCGGGTCATTTACAAGCACCAGGCCGCGAGGCCGGTTCTCGAGGTCTTGAAGAAAAACGAGGTCGTGGCCATTGTCATCGACCAGAATGTCCTCCGCCGCGAGGGCGTCTTTGTCGATTTCTTCGGACGGGCGGCTAGCACCACGCCCGGCCTGGCCTCCTTTCACCTGAAATCGGGCGCGCCCATCCTGCCCATCATCACCGCCTGCCGAAAAGACGGAGGCTACACCGTCCGGCTGGGCCGCCCTCTCGAGATCCCCGTCGGCGGGACTCCGCGCCAGAACGTATTGAAAATCACGCAAGCCTGCACTAAAATCATTGAGACTCGCGTCCGGGACGCCCCGGAGTCCTGGCTCTGGTTCCACGACCGGTGGCGGTCACGGCCCGCGGATGAACATGGAAAAGAAACAGAGATCTGACGGCAGGGCCCCCGACGAGCTCCGTCCCGTTCGGATCACGCCCGACTGTCTCGATTTCGCAGAGGGCTCGGCCCTGATCGAAATCGGACGGACACGGGTCATGGCCGCCGCCTCCCTTGAGGACAAGGTCCCGTCCTTCCTGAAAAACACAGGCTCGGGCTGGGTCACGGCCGAATATGCCATGCTGCCCCGCTCGACCGAGAAGCGCACCCAGCGGGAGAGGATGCAGGGGGGACGAGCCCAGGAAATCCAGCGGCTCATCGGACGCTCCCTCCGGGCGGTGACCGACCTGCCGCTTCTCGGGGAGAGGCAGATCATCGTCGACTGCGACGTCCTTCAGGCCGACGGGGGGACCCGGACGGCCTCGATCACCGCCGCCTGCGTGGCCCTGTCCCTGTGTCTGAAGCGGATGATGGACTTAAGGCTCATCAGCCGCATGCCCCTCAAACACCTCGTCGCCGCCGTATCCGTAGGCTGCGTGGACGAGGAGCTGCTTTTGGACCTCGACTACAGGGAGGACTCCTCGGCCGAACTGGATATGAACATCGTCCAGACCGACCGCGGCCAGCTTGTGGAGGTCCAGGCCTCGGCGGAAAAAGCCCCCTTCTCCCGGAAAACGCTGTCCGCGCTCCTGCAGTTCGCGGACAAGGGGATTGCGGAAATCGTCCACAAACAGCGCGAGGTCCTCATCAAGAAAAGTCGGCTGTTCATGGCTTACGGGGATTAAGGGGAACTTCTCGACGGGACACGAGGAAAGGAGGGCGAAACCGACATGGACCGCATCCTGGTCACGGGCGGCGCGGGTTTTCTGGGCAGCCATCTCTGCGATCTCCTGCTCGACCGGAGGGGGGAAGTCATCTGCGTCGACAACTGTTTCTCCGGGACCAAGGAAAACATCCGTCATCTGGCGGGCCGTCCCGCCTTTGAGTTCATCCGCCACGACATCATCCATCCCCTGTTCGTCGAGGTGGACAAGATTTACCACCTCGCCTGCCCGGCCTCGCCCATCCATTATCAGCTCAATCCCATCAAAACGGTCAAGACAAACGTCATGGGCACGATCAACATGCTCGGCCTGGCCAAGAGGACGGGCGCCGGGATTCTCCTGGCGTCCACATCCGAAGTCTACGGCGATCCCGAAATCCATCCCCAAACCGAAAGCTATTGGGGCCATGTCAATCCCATCGGCCGGCGCAGCTGTTACGACGAGGGCAAGCGCGTGGCGGAAACCCTGGCCATGGACTACCATCGCCAGAACCGGGTGGCCATCCGCATCGCCCGCATCTTCAACACCTACGGCCCGCGGATGGCCGTCAAGGACGGCCGCGTGGTCAGCAATTTCATCGTCCAGGCGCTCCGGGGCGAGCCCCTGACCGTTTACGGCGACGGGAAACAGACCCGCTCCTTCTGCTACGTCAGCGACCTCATTGAAGGACTGCACAGACTCATGGAAGCCGAAGACTTGACCGGGCCGGTCAACCTGGGGAATCCTTCCGAATTCACCATCCTGGAGCTGGCGGAGCGCATTCTCGAGCGGACCGGAAGCCGCTCGCCCATCATCCACAAACCCCTCCCTCAAGACGACCCCGTTCAACGTTGCCCGGACATCAGTCTGGCCCGCGACCGTCTCGGATGGGAGCCTCGCGTCGCCCTGGAGGAGGGTCTGGACCGGACGATCTCCTATTTCAAGGAAAAGCTGAACTCCTAGCCTCAAGGAACTCGCCATGAAGCTGTCCATCGTCATCCCCGTCTACAACGAACGTCAGACGATCGGCGAACTCCTGCGCCGCGTCCGGGCCGTCCGCCTCAGCCTGAAAAAGGAGATCATCATCGTCGACGACTGTTCCCGGGACGGGACCCGGGAGTGGCTGCGCCGGTACCGTCATCCTCAGGTCAGGATCTTCTTCCATGAGGCCAACCAGGGCAAGGGCGCCGCTCTGCGGACGGGCTTCGCCCGGGCCAAGGGCGACATTGTTCTCGTCCAGGACGCCGACCTGGAGTACGACCCGAAGGAGTATCCCTGCCTGCTTCAGCCCATCCTCGACGGCCGGGCGGACGTGGTCTACGGCTCCCGCTTCCAGGGCGGCGCCCACCGGGTCCTTTTCTTCTGGCACTACGTCGGCAACAAGATCCTGACCACATTCTGCAACATGATGTCCAACCTCAACCTGACCGACATGGAGACCTGCTACAAGGTCTTCAAAAAAAGCGTGCTGGACAAAATCACCCTGAAATCGCGGCGGTTCGGGTTTGAGCCCGAAGTGACGATCAAGCTGGCCAGGCTCCGCTGCCGCATCTACGAGGTCCCCATCTCCTACTCGGGAAGGGACTACAGCGAGGGGAAAAAGATCGGGTGGAAGGACGGCGTGGCCGCCGTCCTTCACATCCTCCGCTACAGTCTTTTCGACTGATCGCTCCGCCTCCGGGCGCTGAAGCCGTCGTTTCCCTGCCATCCCGCGGCCAGGCTCAGCCATTCCCTTCCTTCTTGACATCCCGAGCCGCTGTGGATAAGATTTTTCTTTAAACAACGTGATTTCCGCCGCTCCTAGGGGCGGGGCACTCATGGGAACCCGGCCGGTGCCCGGGGGACGTTTCACAGGAGGTCTTCATGAGCCTGCAGACTCTTCTCATCCTCATCGGCGTCGGCGCGGTTCTCATCGCGCTCATCATAGTCCTTCTGGCGGTCCAGTACCGGAAGGTCGGACCGAACGAGGTCCTGATCATCTCCGGCGGCCGGAAACGGACCGTGACCTTGCTGGACGGAACCAGGAAAAAAGTCGGATACCGTATCCGGCCGGGCGGAGGAACGCTTCTCTTTCCTTTCGTCGAGAGAGTGGACATCCTGCCCATGGATGTCATCACCCTCTTCGTCAAGACGCCTGAAGTCCTGACCCACGGCGGCGTGCCTCTCATGGCCGAGGCCATGGGCCAGGTGAAAATCGGCTCCTCGGACGCGGCCATCCACCAGGCGGCCGAGCAGTTCCTGGGGCTGGGCAAGGACGGCATCCGCGACGTGGCGGCGACCGTCGTCGAAGGCAAGATGCGCGAAGTCATCGGCACCATGACCGTGGAGCAGATCTACCGCGGGCGGCAGGAATTTTCGACGAAGGTCGTCAAGGCCCTGCAACCCGACTTCGAAAAAATGGGCTTGATCGTCCTGTCCTTCTCGCTCAAAGACATCAGCGACACCCAGGGGTACATCGACGCTCTCAGCCGTCCCCAGATCGCCGCCGCCAAGCGCGACGCGGCCATCGCCCAGGCCGAGACCGAAAAAGAGTCCGTCGTCAAGTCCTCCCTGGCCCGCCGTGAGGCCGAAGTCGCGCGGCTCCAGGCTGAAGCCCTGATCGCCAAGGCCCAGTGGGAAAACGAGGCCAAGAAAGCCGAATCCCAGGTCGCGGTCAACCAGAGAAAAGCCCAGGCCGACTTCTCCTACGAGCTCGAACGGTTCCGTCTCAGCCAGGAAATCAAGAAGGAAGAGGCCAAGGTCAAACAGATCGAGAAGGAAGAGGCCGTCAAGACCGAACATCTTGAGATCGCCCGCCGGGAAAAGGAATTGGAATCCACCGTCCTCAAGCCGGCCGACGCCCGCAAATACCAGATCAAGGCCGAAGCCGAGGCCGAGGAGTACCGCATCCAGGCCGAAGCCCGCGGCAAGTCCGAGGCGCTCAGGCTCGAAGGACTGGCCGAGGCCGACCGGGTCCGCCAGTACGGCCTGGCCGAGGCCGAGTCCATGGCCAAGAAAGCCGCGGCTTGGGACAAGTACAACCAGGCGGCCGTGTTCGAGACTTACATGAAGGTCCTGCCCGAGCTGGCGCGCGCCGTGTCCGAGCCCCTGGGCAAGGTGGACAAGATCGTGGTTATCGGCGGCGACAAGGGCCTGGGCACGACCAAGATCACCGGCCAGGTGGCCGAGATCCTGGCCCAGATGCCCGAGGTCGTGAAATCCCTGGCCGGCGTGGATCTCAAAAAATTCCTCCAGGACAGGCTGTCCGCCGAGAGCAAAGACGACAAGCCGGCCAAGTGAGCCGCGTCCCGACACACAGGCTTCATCATGGTTTCAGAGAAAGCAAACCAGATCGGCGCTTCCCCGACGCTGAAGATATCGGCCAAGGCCAAGGCCATGCGCGCCGAGGGAATCGACGTCATCGACCTGAGCGTCGGCGAGCCCGATTTTCCCACGCCGGCCAACGTCAAGGCCGCGGGAGTCAAGTCCATCGAGGACAATTTCACGAAGTACACCGAGAACGAGGGCATCCCCGCGCTCAAGAAAGCCGTCATCGACCGCCTTCAAAACGACTACGGGCTCAGTTACACTCCCGGCGAGGTCATCGTTTCCACCGGCGCCAAGAGCTCGCTGTTCCACCTGATTCAAGCCCTGGTCAACGAGGGGGAAGAGGTCATCATCCCCTCTCCCTACTGGGTCACCTATCCTCATATCGTCACCCTGGCCAAGGCGAAACCGGTGATCGTCCCCACGCGCGAAGAGGACGGATTTCTCCTGACTCCCGATGCCCTCAGGGCGGCCATCACGCCCGCGACCAAGGCTCTGCTGCTCAACAATCCTTCCAATCCCACGGGCGCCGCCTACACCCGCGCTCAGCTCGAAGCCCTGGCGGCCGTGCTCCGGAGCGAGGATCTCTACGTCATCGCCGACGAGATCTACGGCAAGCTCGTCTTCGACGGCTTCGCCTTCACCCCCTTCGCCTCCCTGGGGGAGGACATCAAGAAAAAAACCGTCCTCATCGACGGCGTGTCCAAATCCTATTCCATGACCGGCTGGCGGATCGGGTACGCCGCCGGTCCGGCCGACATCATCTCCGCCATGGCCAGGATCCAGAGCCACACGACATCCAATCCCTGTTCGATCTCCCAGAAAGCGGCTCTGGAAGCGCTCCGCGGCCCTCAGCACGAGGTGTCGCGCATGGCCGCCGAATTCCAACGGCGGCGCAATTACGCTCTCATGCGCCTCCAGGCCGTGGCGGGCCTGTCGTGCTTCAAGCCCCAGGGAGCCTTCTACCTTTTCCCCAACGTCTCCTCGTTCTACGACAAGGAATTCCAGGGCATGAGGATGCGGAATTCCTACGGCCTGGCCTACTATCTCCTCAAGGAAGCCCGGGTGGCCATCGTCCCGGGAGACGCCTTCGCCGCCGACGACCACATCCGCCTGTCCTACGCCACCTCCATGGACAATCTGGAGAAGGGACTCGATCGGCTGGTCAAGGCTTTGTCGGATCTCAAACCGTCGCGGAAATCCCGGGCCGCGGCTCTCAACAACACGCCGACGCGCGTCCGGAAAGCGGTGCCCGTCGAGCCCGCGGTCACCGTCCCCCTCCGCGACGCCCTGACGGCGGAAATGGACGGCCATCTCGGGCCCTCCCATGTCTACGAGTGGAACGCCAACATCCAGGGCGTCATCGTCCGACTCAGAACGAATGTCGCCCATCTTTATGACTTCTGGATGGAAAACTGGTTCCCGTCCCAGCTCGAGGGAGGCCTCGAGCCGCACGGGGTTCTCTATGCCGTGGACGGCATCGCCGGCCGGGAACCCCGGGCCTACTTCAATTCCGAGACGCGGACCGGCGTCCTGGTCAACACCGACGCCTACGGCCCGCTCCGCAGCCTGGCCTTCGGCCTGGTCATGGACACGGCCGAACGAATGCTCCTCAGCCACGGCGTGCGCGGGATGTCCGCCGAGCACGACGGGCGCGTCCTGGCGCTTGTCGGCCCCCCGGGGACGCGCAAGACCGAGCTCTTTTTCGAACTCCTCGGAGACAGGCGGTTCCGTCTTCATTCCACCGATCAATTCTTTGTCCGGCCTGCGGGGGACGGCCTGGCGGCCGACAGTGGCGAACGCAAGCTCTTCATCCCGACGAATACCGTCGAGGCGTTTCCGGCGCTCGCACCGCTTTTCGACGGCAGCCGGTGCGAAAACGTCGTCGTCAAAAAGGAAGATTGCCAGAACGCCGACTGCCTGCGGGAAGAGAACTGCCGTCTCGACCGCGGCTCACTCTTCTGCTACAAAGCCTCGAAGGAAAGCCATGTTCTTCTCGACCCCTCCTGGATCGGAGGGCAGTCGTCCTATGCCCGGCGCGGCCTTCTCCGCTGGGTGTTTTTTCTGCGAAACGACCCGACCTCTCCGGCGGTGGTCGAATTGGACAAGGAAGAGGCCCTGCGGATTCTTGAAACGGGAGAGGTTCCCGGCCTGAAAAAAAGCCTCGGCGCGTCGAAGAGCCAGCCGTATTTCAATCCCCATCTCCTGGCCTCCTCGCCGGAGAGGATCGAACTCCACAAAAACCTGTGGCGCCGGCTCCTTCAGGGCGTGTCGGTCTATCTTTTCAACAGCGGCGTGGGCCGGGCCGCGGACTTGAAAAAAATCGTCATCGGTTCAGGGGAGTAGCCGGCCGCCGCAGGCTGACCGCCGTTCCTTCAGGCTCCGAAAAGCCTGTGTTCGATTTCCAGGGCCAGGCGATGAAGAAGGAAAAGGTGCGCCTCCTGAATGCGGGGGGTGTTGGCCGAGGGCACGGCCAGGAGGTGGTCCACGGCGCCCGCCAGCGCGCCGCCTCCCAGACCGGTGAGGGCCACGGTCACCAGGCCCATGTTCCGCGCCGTCTCGACCGCCCGCACGATGTTGGGCGAAGTGCCGCTCGTGGACAGAGCCAGGGCGACGTCTCCTTCGACACCGAGGGCTTCAATCTGACGGCTGAAAATTCGTTCGAAGTCCACGTCGTTTCCGACCGAGGTCAGAATGGACGTGTCCGTGGTCAGGGAAATCGCCCGGATGGCGGGACGTTTCTTCAAGAATTTGTTCACCAGCTCGGCGACGAAATGCTGGGCTTCGGCCGCGCTTCCTCCGTTGCCGAAGGCCAGAAGCGTGCCCCCGGATTTCAGACTCCGGAACACGGCCTCCACCGCTTCCCCCCAGGCGGGCTGAAGCGCGGCTTCGAGGCCGGAAAGAATCTCGGTCAGTTCCCGGATGTGTTCCTTGAAATCCATCATCCCTCCTTGTGCAGTCCCGTGGCGATGGCCTCCCGGGTCCCGGCCATGAGCTCGGCCGTGTCGTTTTCTCTCCCGGACGCCGTCAGGGGGGGGTGAAACCTGACGCGGATCCGGCCCGGACGGATGAACAGGCTGCCGCGGGGCATGAGTTCGAACGTCCCCGAAACGCTCACCGGAACGACCGGCGCACCGGCGGCCAGGGCCAGGAAGAATCCGCCCCTTTTAAAGGGCTGCAGATTGCCGTCCCGGCTGCGCGTCCCTTCGGGAAATATCAAGAATGAGTGGTTTTTCGTCCTCATCAGGAAGGCCGCCCGGTCCACGGCCTTCCGCCCCTGCCGGGCGCCCTTCCTGTCCACGGGCACGAATCCCGCGAACCTCATGCCCTGGCCGAGGACCGGGACGCGGAATATCTGCTTTTTGAGGATGACCCGAACGGGCTGGGGAATGAGAAGAAAGAGGAGAGGGCCGTCGATGAAGCTCAGGTGGTTGGACATGAAGACGCACGCCTTCTTTTTGTCGATGTTCTCCAAACCGGATACATCCGCTTTGATGCCGGCCAGGGCCCGGATCAGGCGCAAGGCCGCTTTGGCGAAAGTGAACAAGGGCTGCCTCATTCGCAGGACGAAACAGATCACAAGGAGGGGAATTGTCAGGAGCAGGGCGACGACGGCCGCGAGCCCGGCGAGTGATGTCCTGAGAAACACGGGCGGGATTATAGCATACCGCCGGCCTGCCGAAAAAACACGATGCCGCACAGGAAAGGGAGCAGCGGCTCGCACAAGAGGGATTTTCCGCACGGCCCCCCGGCAGGGAAGGCGGACGTGCCTTGAGGAAGGCTTGGGGAAGGAACGCGGGAAATGGAAAGCCGCGGGTGAGAGAGACAGATCCAGGGATCATCCCCCCGGCCGGGGAGCGTGAATCCAGGATCCGTTCCAGATGATCAAATCCTTGTTGAAATCCTCGATGTCCAAGATGGGGAAGAGATTGCCTTCCGGGTCGGCGGGATTGTAGACGAATCCCTCTTCCAGACCGTCGCGGCCCAGGGACTGAATGACGAAGTCTTCGACGCCCACCTCTCCGGCGTCTATGCCGAAGACGCCGGCGACGCTGGCGCCCGTCCATGCCCGGAAGGAAAATCCCCAGCGGTCGACAATGACGAACGGCCGGATGTGGAGGGAGAGAAGCTGGCCGATGATCTCCGAGTCGTTCTCGACCACGCCGTCCGGGCTGGTGGGCGCGGTCCCATGGTCGGTCACATAGGAGAGGATCGCCTTGGAGAGGATCGATATGTCGGACATCGTGGCCTTCTGCCTGGCCTTCTGCATGGCGGTTTGGATGACGGGCAAAAGCAAGGCCATGAGGATGCCCAAAATGGCCACCACAACCAGAAGCTCAATAAGGGTGAATCCCGATCGGCGCTTGCGGATCATCCGATCCTCCCTTCGGGTTGAACGCTCCTCTTTTCCCGGAGCGCCGTCGGGGGCGGCGGGTTCGCCCGCCGCCCCCCGGCTTTGGCAAAAGCTGCTTCAGTAAAACGACTGAGATTACTGCCTGGTCTGAGGAGCGCGCACCCAGTTGCCGTTGAACATGATCAGGTCGTTGGCGAAATCGGCCATGGTCGCGACGACGTACATGGCCGCTTCGGGCTGGGTCTCGTCGTAGTCGACGCCGTCCCCCGCTCCGTCGCGAGTCAGGGACACGACGACGAAGTCATCCACGCCCGAAAAATTGCAGCCGCGAACCGCAAAACCGGCGTCCTGCCCGGAGTAAACCTCGAAGGGATTGCCCCACTGGTCGTTCGTCGGGCACACCTTGATGTAGAAGGGGGACACGAAAGCCTGGAATGCGGCGTCGATTTGTCCGGCGAAAATGGGCGCCGAGCCGTTGTCCGTGACGTAATCGGCCAAGGCCGTGGAGATCGTGGCGATGTCCTTCATCGTTCCCTTCTGCTTTGCCTTCTGCATGGCGGTCAGAGCATTGGGGATGAGCAGGGCGGCCAGGATGCCGATGATCGCCACGACGATCAGCAGCTCGATCAGCGTGAAGCCTTTCGCTTTTTTCATGAAATTTCCTCCTTTTTCATATTTCATCCCGGAAGGCTAATACCGGGATAAATTCTATTGCAATGAATGTGCCAAAATCCATGTCGTTAAAAATAAAGAAATTATGCAATTTGCAATAATATTGGTCGAGATTTTGAGCCATAAATTGACAAATTCTGTCGATTTTTGTCATCTTCATTGTCTTCCTGACTGGCTATTATGCTCTCGGCCGTTTTCATTGCGCATGTCCTTCAGCTTGTATTTGTCGATCAGATAGCGAAGCGATCGATAACTGATGCCGAGCAGCGAAGCGGCCTTCTTCAGGTTTCCGCCCGACGAACGTCGGGCCTCGCGAATGTAGCGCTTGGTGACGTCCGCGACATGAGCGTCGAGGTTGAAGTTCGGACGAAGGACGACCTTGGCCTGGTCGTCGTTTTGCGGCGCCACGATTTCGGCGGGCAGGCAGGCGGGCGTGATCGTCTCCCTGTCTTCGATGGCCACGATGCGCTCGATGACGTTCTCCAATTCCCGGATGTTGCCCGGCCAGGGATAGGATTCCAGAAGACCGACGACTTCGGGCGTCAGGCGCTTCATCTTCTTTCCCATCCGCAGGCAGTATTTGTGAAGAAAGAGCCTGACCAGGAGGGGAATGTCCTCGGTTTTCCGGCGCAGGGGCGGCATCTCGAAGGAGATGACGTTCAGCCGGTAATAGAGCTCCTCCCGGAACCGGCCTTCCTCCATCCTTTTCTTCAGGTCCTGGTTGGTGGCGGCGATGATGCGCACGTCCACGGCCGTTTCGTCCGTCCCGCCCACGCGCCGGATTTTCCTCTCCTGGAGGGCCCGCAGCAGCTTGACCTGGGTCATGGGCGCCATCTCGGCCACCTCGTCGAGGAACAGCGTCCCGCTCTGGGCAACCTCAAACATGCCTTTCTTGTCGGCCGCCGCCCCGGTGAAGGCCCCCTTGACGTGGCCGAAAAGCTCGCTCTCCAGGAGGTTCTCCGGAAGCGCGGCGCAGTTGATGGAGATGAACGGCCTGTCCTTGCGCCGGCTGAGGGCATGAATGGCCTGGGCGGCCAGTTCCTTGCCCGTGCCGCTTTCCCCCTGGATGAGGACGGTCGTGTCCGTGCCGGCCACGCGCTCGATCAGGCTGTAGACTTCCTTCATGGCCTTGCTCTTCCCGACCATCAAGCCCAGGCCGCCCTGCTCCTCAAGCCTTTTTTTCAGCAGGATGTTTTCTTCCGCAAGGCGGCGCCGCTCGAATCCCCGGGAGACGATGATCCGAAGCTCCTCGACGTCGAAGGGCTTCATGACGTAGTCCGAAGCCCCGATTTTCAGGGCCTCGACCGCCTGCCTGACGCTTCCGTAGGCGGTCATCATGATCACCGGGACCTCGGGCTTCTCCCGTCGAACGAGGCGAAGGGCGTCCATACCGTCCAAAGGGGGCATTTTGATGTCGCACAGGAGAAGGTCGAAGGTCTCGTTTTGAATCGCCTCGAAAACCTTGTCCGGAGCGGAGCATGTCTTGACCTGAAAACCGTCCTTGCGGAATACGAGCGCCAGCAGGTCGAGGATGCTTTTTTCGTCGTCGATGATGAGGATGGTTTCCATCAATTCTCCTGCCGGACCGTCCGGCCCCTGTTCGGAACCTCGGGCGCCGGGGGAAGATCGATGGTGATCTCCGTTCCCCGGCCCGGCCCGCTCTCGACCTCGATACGGCCGCGATAATCGTCCACCACGCGCCGGACAACGGCCATGCCCAGTCCGCGCCCGCTTTCGAAGCCCGAATGAAAAGGCTCGAACAGCTTGCGGCGCGCCTCTTCGGACATGCCCTGTCCGGTGTCGGCGAAGCGGATCCGGAGATCTCCCGCCTCCCGGGTCTCGAAATCGATCGTCAGGACGCCGCCCGAGGGCATGGCGCGCAGGGCGTTGTTGACCAGGTTCCAGAAGACCTGCTTGAACTGACTCGGGCTGCCGAAATAGGGCACCGGTACGGAAAGGTGATTGCCCCTGATCTCGACATGGCCGTTGAGATCATCGCTCCTGCGGATCATGGTCAGGATGTCTTTGAGAAGAGCCGAAAGGTCGATGTCCTCGTACTCCGCCTGGCGGGGATCGACAAGGTCCATGAATTGTTCCATGGTCTGACTCACCCGTTCGGTCTCCCTAAGGACGATGCGGGTCAGATCCCGGCGCTCGGACTCGCTCCCCGCGTCGCGACCCAGCATCTGGACGGCCCCGGCGACGGCCGTCAGGGGATTGCGGATTTCATGGGCGATCTGGGCCGCGAAGCGGCCGGCGACGGCCTGGCTTTCCTTGACCGCCAGTTCCCTTTGAATGCGGCTCAGTTCTTCGTGCGCCCTGTTCAACCGTCCGGTCATCGAGTTCACGAGATAGGCCACGGCGAAAAACAGCGCCCAGGAGATGATGAGCGTCGAAAGCGCCGAGGTGAACGTCATCGTCCGGGCCTGCTCGGGCTGGAAAAACGGTATGATGCGGTAGTACAGGCCTTCGACCAACAGACCGAACAAAATGGCCGCCAAGGCCGCCACGACATAGGCCGCCCGGGACGACACAAAGTAGCTGGCGGACAAAATGACCAGGACATAGAGGATATGAAGCGAGCCCTGGACGCCTCCGGCGATGTAGACCAGGACGGTGACCAGGAGCAGGTCGAAAAAAATCTGAAAAAAAGCCTGCACCTCATGGGCTCGGGCCCAGAGATAAAGAGCCAGAAAGACGAGGCTCAGGGCCAGATAGGCCAGGACCAGACCGTAGAGGACCGTCAGGGACCGGATCGAGGCGGCCGTCGATTCGAGGATGACGGCCGCCGTCAGAAGCACAGCCAGGACGACGGCCCGAAGGACGATCATCGCCAGCAGCTTCCGGCGCGCGACGGGCATTTCTTTTAAAACCGGCTCATGAGGTCGAAAATGGGGAGGTACATGGAAACGATCAGAACGCCCACCATGCCGCCCACGCCGATGAGCAGGATGGGCTCCAGAACCGAGAGCAGCGCCCCCACCGTGGCGTTGACTTC
>Ga0068714_10001869_pt1 | contig 28777 bp, 28 predicted proteins | sample MTBNYHSulfiMetaG_FD_62988 | JGI IMG/M metagenome (GOLD analysis project Ga0068714, IMG submission 62988) | Enrichment culture microbial communities from rom New York Harbor, USA that are MTBE-degrading - MTBE-NYH (New York Harbor Sulfidogenic)... | ecosystem: Environmental > Aquatic > Marine >...
ACGAATCCGCCTGCCCAGACCACGTCACTGGCAAAATGCTGGCCCTGAAGCATTCTGCCCAATCCGACCACGCAGCCGTATACCATCCCGGTGATCAGAAAACAGGCTGCGCATTTCCTGAAACGGTCACGCAAGATGAAGTAGGGGGTAAGAACAAAAAAGCCCATAGCCGCATGGCCGGAAGGAAAAGCATAACCCGATCCTGAATCGCCCTTCTCCCAGACTTTGTGAAATTCCTTTGCGCCTTCAAAATGGCTGATTTCGCGCGGTCGAGGACGTCCCCAGTGATCTTTGAAGATAAGGTTGACGATAAGACCGGGTCCTATCAAGATCGCCAGCATTATGAATGCTGCCTGTTTTCTGTAGGCCTGCAGCTTATGCAGCCAGAAGGAAGTCAGCCAGACTACGAGAGCAATTGCCGCCATAGCCAGCGCGGGTATGGTACCGTAATTGTAAAGGAACGACCAGAAATTCCTGCTCCCGATCGTCCATCCCCGACCTTCGGTGTAGAACAATTGCTGAAGCTTCAAATCAAGGTTGCTGAATAAAAAAACCACTGTGATGATGCTAAGAAGCGCCAATGGCACCAAAAAATCTATCGCCATGTGCCGTTTCATTTACCTCAACCTCCAGTTTACCCTCCGAAGCAGTGTCCGACCTGCTACGTGACCGAGCTCAGAGCAAAAAATGCGGTAGATTACGCCTGTCGGATCGCATAACAACAAACAAGGTGCTGCCACCGCACGGCTCTCGCCCTCAGCCGAATCAGGCGGCATTTCTCAGCGCTCTCCTGGCAACCTAATCTTTTGCGAGACGATTTCGGCGAGCCCGACAGGTAACAATCCGTCTCCGTCACATCTGGTGACCGAGCTCACTCTGTACTGACCAATCATGAACGGCCAAAGTTATTGATATCGTTTGGTGGAGATGAAGGGGCTCGAACCCTCGACCTCAGCCTTGCGAAGGCTGCGCTCTCCCAGCTGAGCTACATCCCCACGCCTGAGAATGCTGTATATCCTCTATCTTTATGGCTGTCAAGAAACGAAAGACCTGCTCAATGACAGCTGAAATCATACTTGGATGATGTTCCCAAGACTTTTTTCTTAGCATTCTTGACAACACCTTCTTTCCAAAAGGTCCGGAGGAGCCGGCACTTGCTAAGGATGCTGAGCCATGCGGCGGCCGTTCTGACGCCTCTGGTAGCAGCTGCCGATTGAAAAAAGGCTAAGAGATAAACCAAGAGGGTGGTATAAGTTAGATCGAACCTTATTTTTTTGTTACTAACAATATCTCTAAATTGCCAATCGAGGAGAAAGAAGCATGAAAGTCGAAGTGGATCAATTCAAGTGTGGCACCATCGGCATCTGTGTGCTGGAGTGCCCGGAAGTGTTTCGATTTCAAGAAGGCAGCAAGAAAGCGGAAGTTATCCTCAAACAAATCCCTCCCGGGCTCCAGCAAAAGTGCCGTGAAGTGGCCAAAAAGTGTCCCAACGAAGCCATCATTATTGAAGAATAAGATTAGCTTTTACTCTGTTACGAGTCCACATTCTCTCTCATTTTGCTTTGGCGATAGAATTCAATCAGGAATTCGGCTTCCTTCGGCGAAAGGTCAAACCGCTGGACGGCATCATTTACAAGTCTTTGCAGTGACCTTTTGGGATCTTCCTCCAGCTCGGCGGAGATCCATCTTACTGCTCTACGTATGGCTTCACCTTCGGGCATAACATTCGTCATTCTCGGTTCTCCTTATGATTAGGATCATTCTTGTTACGAAAGCTCAATCAATCAACATGCCGGCCAAATCATTGTTCCAAGCACAATGGGACATGCCCAAAATCTGCCGCCACTCGTACTATACCGTTTAATGCATCCTTTTTAAACTTCAATGAGGAGAACAGCATGAATGAAGTTAATTATAAAGAAACGGCCGAAATCGTAAGTAATGACCTCCGCCTGAAGACCTTCCCGGTTGCGGTTAAATTTCTCAAACGCAAAAACGAGCTCCCCGAAAAAACTCGCATGCCTTCAGTTGTTCTTGGCAAGAGAGTCACTATTTGTCAGGCAGTCACAATGACTCGCATCTACGGGTGGACGGTCGGTCTGACCAAAGAGGACCTGGTCTGCGTACCTGCCATGATTGCATTTGGCTTCAGCTCTGCAGCTGAGCCAGCCGATTCATTGGCAGCGTTATTCTGTGAAGTGGAATTCGCGAGCGACAAAGAGCAGGCTTTGAAAGAAGCCCAAACGATCATTCGTTTGAAGAGTTCAGAATATGAGGCCATTTTGTTGGCTCCGCTGCAAAAAGCTAGCTTTGCACCGGATACGATAACTTTTCACGCCAATCCTGCTCAGGTGATGCGGTTGGTACAGGCTTGGGTTTACAAGGAAGGCAGCCGAGTCAATGGCAGTTTCGGCGGTAAAGTCGAATGCAGTCAATATTTGATCGAGCCCTTCAAAGAGAGATCGCCTCGAGTGGTGATACCTGGAATGGGAGATCGCATCTTTTCCATGACTCAAGATGATGAACTGGTGTTTGCAATGCCCGGTGAAGGACTACGACTGCTGGTGAGCGGCCTTAAGGAGGCGGGAAAGAAAATAGGAGCGCGCTATCCTGTGACTTTCTATCAGAATTTCCAGCCTGAATTCCCGAAGCCTTATCAAGTGATGGGTGATAAGCTCGGGCTTTTCTAAATCCCCGGGATAAGATTATCGAATGCCGGCTGGCGGGAGTGTCTCCTGGCCGGCATTAAGCATGAGGCATTCTGGAGCACCACACATTGGCGCCCGCTTGCTGTCTTTTGCTGTCAACCAAAGGCTTACGCCGTAAATGCCGCCAACCTTGGCGATTGCTCTAAATAGAGAATCAACAGGAGCAGAGTATGTCCGATCGATCAGATGCCCTTCGGGACTATGCCGTGATAACTGAATTGCCGGTCCTTTGGGGGCATATGGACGCCTTTCAGCATGTCAATAACACGGTCTATTTTCGTTTCTTCGAATCGGCTCGCATCGTCTATGGGGATCGAATCGGAATGTACGAGTTTCTTCAAAAAGATGGCATAGGCCCGATTTTGGCGGCAACCAGCTGCAGTTTCCTTAAGCCGCTTCGCTACCCGGATACTGTGCGAATAGGATGCAGAACCGTAAAGCTCACCGACTCGGAAATGGCCCAGGAATACGCTATCTACAGCCGACGACTGGATAAACTGGCGGCCACGGGAACTGCCCTCATTGTGGCATATGATTATAAGCGACTCAAAAGGAGCAAGTTTCCGCAGCCTCTCGTTGAACGCGTCCGCGCACTGGAGAAAGACCTTGAGGTCTCTACGCTCTCCGGCAACGTCGAGCCTGCCCATGAAACTCCATGATCATTCGACGCTGGCCGGAATGCTTTTCCTGCTCCGCTGTTTGGTCAGCTAATCACTCCAAGCCTTGCCGCCATGGTGTACTGGCATCAGGTCTTTTTGGTGGCCCGCCTCAAGAACTTGATAGCTTTCTCCGTATCCACAACCGGAATCACTTCGGCGACCCCCAGATCGGTCCAGCTAAAGATTGAATTGGCCAGATGGAATTCATCCTCTGCTTCAAAAAGACGGAAGACTCTATGACCTGAGATGTCGAACCACTCACCTTTGATTTCGACACCTGCGTTCTCTCCTTTGCTTTTCCTTTCGATTCCTCTTTCAATGACCTGATTGCGGTCCTCGGGAGCATAATTAAAGATGGCCATGAACAGCATAGGAACCTCCTTTCAAGCAGATGGTTGAATTTCATCCTACTAGATTATTCATTATAGATGGATTTATCGGAAAACACCACTTAACTTTTGGCTTCTCTATCCTGCTCCTGCCGTCTGCACCGGCGGCGAACCCGTTGCCCGTATGCTGTCAGCAGCCATACCTCTAAGGCTCTGCGGCAGCCAATTCCTTTTCAATCAATACCGTAGCCGGGCGATCAGCAGCATAATTACTCACTTGACATCTAGAGAAAAATTTCACTACAATGCGTCCAACTTGTCAAACAAGGTTGGCTTGTATAATAATGATCGCTGATTGAGAAAGGAGGGTAAAACACGTGAGAAAATTTGGAGCAAAGCTTTTGTTGTGCGGGATTATGGTAGCCTTGGTGGTGGGTGCCGGAGCACTATGGGTAACAGCTCAGGATTGCAAGACTGAGGCTCCCGATACCATCTCTATCAAGGACCCGAAATGGGAACAGCACACCAAATGCCCGGTTGAATTCACCCATAAAACCCACGCTGAGGATTATGGGGTAGCATGCGCCGATTGCCACCACGTTTATCAGGACGGTCAAAACGTATGGAAGCAAGGCGACCCTGCATGCGCCTGCTCTTCGTGCCATACCGAGCTGACCATCACAGGGGAGAAGAAGCTGCCCGAGGATCAGCAGAAGCTTAACTTGAAGTTGGCTTTCCATAACAACTGCGTTGAATGCCATAAAGAGAAAAAGAAGGAAGATCCCAAAACCGGAGCCCCCGTCACATGCACGGGCTGCCACCCGAAAGAGTGCGCCAGCTGAGATAATGGAATAGAAGCTCTAATCTATTTTACTCTACCCGCCCGGATCTGCCTCCGGGCGGATTTTTTACTGCAAAAAGAAAGGCCACTTAGCAGGTTTTTGCATCAGTGGCCCAAAAAAACAGCAGACAGCCGCACTACTGCTTATTAGACTTCCTCTACAGTGATGGCTCCGGCTTCGCACACTTCCACACAGCTTTCGCAGCCCAGGCACTCATCTTCATTTACAGGCTCCGCCTTGCCGTCCACCAGCTCATAGACGTCCACGGGACATACATCGACACATTCGGCATCGCCAGTGCACTTATCTTTGTCAACTGTAACTTTCCACATTCTATTTGTCCTCCCTTTTCATTTTTAATGCGGTAAAAACTTCCATTCCAAGCTAACTATCCAGCTGTTCCTTCATCTATCGTAAGGACCCGGCCCAATTAACCCCTTCCCAAGTGAATGTCAAGCTTACCTCGCAAGTATGCGCATCAAAGGGAAAAGTCCCGGGCAGCAGGCTTTCGTTAATTCGATTCACCAAAACAATGCTGTCAGAGTCTTCTACAAAAACAAAAAAATTGGCTGTTCGGCTCTACAGCCAATCTGTAAGGCAGTCCCTTTAATTTGTCACTGCCATATAAAGATGTGCTTCGGGATGATGATGCTGCATCCCGAAGCACATCCTCTTCTGTTACACGCAGCCCGTAGGCTTCGGCAAGCCGGCCATCTTACAGGCACCCTTGCCCGGTCCCGAGGGAAACAGCTCGTAGATGTATTTCAATTTATAGCCCGTCACCTTAGTGAGGATTCGAACCATTGGGGCAATCCCGTGCTTTTTGTAGTAGTCCTGCAGCACATGAATCACTTTCCAATGTTCTTCGGTGAGCTCGCTGATGCCTTCAGAGCTTTTTACATAATCAACCCATTCCGGGCACCATTGATCGAAGCTGCTGATGAAACCATCTTCATCAATCTCAAAAGATTTGCCTTTATATTCAACTTGTGCCATGGACACTTCCTCCTTCTAAAATTTGGTTAAATGTGCAAAGACTTCTGACTTACCTGGCTCCGGATCCCCTTGTGATCCAACGACTCGCCTGATTTTTCCTGCCGATGGTATCTGGCCGAGTGAACCATAGCTTCCGCCCAACTCTTATTTCCTACAGCATGGACATGTGAATAGCTGGCCAGGGTATTCTTATAGCACAAGCCATCCCAACCCGCTACTATTCCATGCCCCTTCTGCAACCGGAATACAAAAGGTAACGATGAATCGCAGCCAATAACCCGTGAATAGTGGAACTCATGCCCTTTGAACCTGGCACCTTTAGCAAAAAAAGGATTTTCGCGCACACACTCCAGGATGGTGTAGCCATGTCCCTGAGGTTTTGCTTCCAGCACCACATCGTAGGGAAAAATCCCGGTCATGGGGAACTTGCATCCTTTGTGAAGAATATTTGCACACAAAAACATCAATCCGCCACATTCGGCGTAAACGGGTAGACCCGCATCGATTTCCCCCCGCAAAGACTCGCGGAAGACTGAGTTTGCGGCGAGAATTCTTAGATGAGCTTCCGGAAACCCTCCCCCGATGTAAAGGGCATCCACGGTAGGCAGCGGGCAATCTTCAAAACTGGAAATTTCCTGGAGTATTGCGCCTCTTTCCTGCAATGCCTCCAGATTTTCGGGATAGTAAAATTGAAAAGCGGCATCACGAACAATTCCAATGGTTACCGGCTTGCTTGCATAGACCGATGCACCCGTTTGCACCGCAGTTGCAGGCCAGCCGAGTGTATCCGCCGATTCAGCTATTCGCCACAGAGCTCCCAGATCCACGCACTCGCATGTCCTGGCGGCAGCCCACTTCATTGCCTCTGCAGCATTGTCCGCTTCTTGAGGCGGAACCAGGCCCATATGGCGCTCAGGAAAGAACATGTTGCCTTCCTTTGGCAAGACTCCCACCACCGGCACTCCACAGTACTTTTCGATGGCTCCTTGCAGGATCTTCTCATGCCGCTTTCCGGCAACTTTATTCAAGATGATCCCAGCGATTCTGACCTCTGGATCCAATTGCTGGCAGCCTAAAACTAAAGCAGCCGCAGTACGCGTCATCTTGGTGGCATCAAGCACCAGTACCACCGGTGCGCTGAGCAGCTTGGCAAGCTCGGCGGTGGAAAAACTCCCCTGCACATCCACTCCATCGTACAGCCCGCGATTACCCTCAATCAAGCCGACATCGCCCTCACCGGCACGCTGAACGAAGGAGAGAAGCATTTCGTCAGATTTCATCAGAAAGGGATCAAGATTATAGCAGGGGCTTTGAGCTGCTACCGACAGCCAGCCTGCGTCAATATAGTCCGGACCCTTCTTGAACGGCACCACTCGCAGCCCGCGCTTGATTCGCCAAGCCGCGGCGACGCCCAGAGAAACCACCGTTTTGCCGGCTCCTCCCCGTAGTGCAGCGATCACCAGCCGTGGTTTTTGAAAGATCATGAGATTTCTCTCTCAGAGAAGCACACCGGGAAGCGAAGGCTCCCCGGTGCACCGATACCTTGATACCGTTAGAACTTGAACTGCGTAGTCGTTCTCCAGGTGGTCATAGCCAAGCGGTAGTCGTCGATGTGCTCGTGCTTGAATTCCAGACCGGTTGTTTCGAAAAAGCGCTCCCAACCGATTCGGTTGATCCAGTCGCCAACACGTTCATAACGGCGTCCACCGGAAGCATAAGCCTCTACGATCTTTTTGATGGTATTCACCGTAGTGGGCCACCGCGGCGGTTCATTTGGAATGTACGGAACGGCCAGTTTTGAGAACATCGGAGTCGAAAGGACATTAGACACTTTCCCGCCGACCCACAGGGCAATACCGTCACCTTCTGCATTGGCCAGTGGCAGAGCCGGGCACATGGTGTAGCAGTTTCCGCAGAACATGCAGCGGCTGTTATTGATTTCGATACTCTTCATTTCACCCACTTTTTTCGGCTTGATGGCGGCCGTCGGGCAGGCGGCGATTACCAGCGGAATTTCGCATACATTCCCGACGCGATCATGCTCGATCAAGGGGGGTTTTCGGTGCACGCCCAAAATGGCGATATCCGAGCAGTGGACCGCACCGCACATATTAAGGCAGCAAGCCAATGCAATGCGTACCTGGGCAGGCAGCTTGTGCGACCCGAAGTATTCAAAAAGCTCATCCATAACCGCTTTGACAACGCCGGAAGCGTCAATTGCCGGAGTATGGCAATGAGCCCAGCCCTGCGTATGGACAATATTGGTGATGCTTGCGCCGGTACCGCCCTTTGGAAACCAATTGCCACGGCTCCCCAGATCGTCGATCAGCGGTTGCAGCTTGCTCTTGTCGCTCACCAGAAACTCGACATTGTTTCGGGTTGTCCAGCGCACGTAGCCATCGCAATATTTATCAGCAATGTCGCAGATTTCACGGATCAGGTCGACACTGATGAGGCGTGCCGCTCCAACGCGCACGGTGTAAAGCTCGGCTCCCGTTTCGGAAACATGCACCAGCACACCCGGCTCAAGTATTTCATGATACTTCCACTTGCCATAGTTGTCTTTCACAATGGGAGGGAAGAACTTGTCGTACTTGGGAGGACCAATATCTGTTATTCGATCTTTCAAAGGGTCATTAGGATCAAAAGCCATAGTCTAACCTCCTAAGCTTGATGCCGTGAACGGAATGCTTTGATATCATGTTCCCAACCACCGGGGACTTCTGACGGATCATAGAAAATGTATGGATTGAAGCGCGGAGTATTGACCATACGTGGATCCGGAGTCAGGTCACAGGCTTTCAGAAACTCTTGCAAGCCTAAACGCTGAATCAACTCACCCAAGCGTTCACGGTTCTTGCCATGCTCCATCCACCAATCCCACATCTTTTCAACGAATTCCTTGAATTCGTCATAAGGCGCCTCCATTTTCATAAATGGAATAACTACGCTGGAAAGCTGTGCGCCTTCCAGGATAGGTGCCTTGGCTCCCACCAAAATGGTAGCGCCGGTATCGGTACCGGGACGCAGTGCCCGGGGCAGCACGCGAATGCAGTGCATGCAGCGAACGCAGTCTTCATCCCAAATCTTCAGGTTCTTGCCGTCCCATTCCATGCAGCGGGTCGGGCAAAGATCGATGACTTCAGCTTTAATGTCGACGGTACGCTTTTCCGAGGTATGACCGTGGCCTTGAGGGGAAAGCTCTCCCGCCACATAAGCGCGGACCGCTTCCTGATCGATCCGGATCTGATCACGCCATGTCCCGATAATGGAACAGTCGGCACGGGCAATGGCCGCAACGCAGTCGCAAGCGCAACCGGAAGATTTGAATTTGAATTTATAAGGGAACATGGGCCGATGGAGCGCATCCTGATACTCCATGGTAAGGTCGTAAATGATATCCTGAGTGTCTAGACAGGACCATTCGCAACGTGCTTTGCCCACGCACCCTTCCGGTGTTCTAAGGTTGGAGCCCGAACCACCCAGGTCCATCCCGAATTCATGGGTCAACTCGTAAAAAACGGGTTCCAGTTGGTCAGTCGTAGTTCCCAATAAAACAATATCTCCAGTGGAGCCATGCATATTGGTCACACCACTGCCTTTTTCTTCCCACATATCACATAACTTGCGCAAAATCTCAGTGGTATAAAATTTGCTTGCTGGTTGATTCACACGGATAGTGTGAAAATGGGCCACCTCAGGAAACAGGTCCGGACGGTCGCAGTACCGACCGATAACCCCGCCGCCATATCCGAACACACCAACAATACCACCATGCTTCCAATGGCCTTCCTTATCCCGATAGGACATTTCCATCAGTCCTAGCCAATCTTCACAGGTGGGCTTGCGGACCGCCATTCGTTTCATATCCGACACGAAACTCGGCCATGGCCCCTTTTCCAACTCATCAAGCATAGGAGTTGCATGCTTTAGCGCCATTCGATATACCTCCTTTAGCCAATCCATCGCTACTAGTAATAGCTATCAGACCAATCTTCCAGGAAACAACAAGATCTTTCTCCCCCTTCACCCCCTTCCAATGGATCAAATTCTATTTCGATCATTACTGAGTTTGTTCTATGATCTGCCAAACCCATCCTGACCCGGCCGAGTCCGGGTTCAATTCATTCCTTTTTCTTCCTTGTCCACGTCCCCCTCACCGGGAAGCATATACATTGTCGTGCTGCCACTGGACCAATATTTCAGTTTACCTTCGTTGACCAGTTCATTGATAACCTTTTTTGCTTTCATCATTTTCATTTCAGGCACGGCTTTGCACAAGTCATTGAAATACAGTTTACTTTTCTTTTGGCTCTTGACATAATCTAAAACCTTTTGTTTTTCTTCCTCACTCATGACAAGCTCCTTTTATATTTATGGATTCATGTAACCGGGATATTGGGTCCGCTACATCCAGAAGGTCAAAAAGTGAATTCATTCACGTTGATTGTCTAGCGCGCCCGGAAGTCTTTGTCAATAGAAAAGTCCTTGAGAATCAGGGTAGATCTGCATCGAGATAACAGGGTGGCCACTTGCCAATCAAGAGCACCTTGACACCTTTTTCACGCATTGTTAAGTATCTTCTACCATTGCTCGGGTCGACACATGGAACAAACTGAACCATTTAAACAGGATGATACTATGACGATGCAGGCCAGTGAACAGGATACTCAACTAAAAGATTACATAAGGTATTTGAAAGAGAGGATATTCTTTGAGCCTCAGTCGGCCACCTTCCACTACAATCTGGGACTTGCTTATACTCGCAAAGGGGCGACCGATGATGCCATCTCAGAATTCAAGCAGGCTCTGGAGTGCGACCCGAATCTCGCTCAAGCCCATGTGAACCTGGGTGGATTGTATTTTCAGAAAGGGGAATTGGATCGGTGCATCGAAGCCAATCGGAAAGCGCTTCAACTCGACCCCAATCTGCCTATGGCGCACAGCAATCTTGGCTTCGCCTATCTGCAGAAGAATGATTACTTCAACGCCATAGAATCAAGCAAGCGTGCCGTGGCTTCCATGCCCGATTTTCTACCGGCTTTCAATACACTTGCGGTTGCCTACTTGCAAACGGACCAAATCGAGCTTAGTATCGAAGCCTCCAAAAAAATACTCGATCTCAACGATACCTTTGCCCCTGCCCACTACAACTTGGCGGTCGCTTACCGCATGACAGGCGATCACCAAATGGCAAAAGAACATTACGACCAAGCCATCGCCCTTGGCTATCCGGTTGACCCGGAAGCAAAAGCCGAATGGGAGGATCTGACATAATCTCAACAGCAGAAGTGAAGAGGTGTTTTGAATGCAAGTAGCCAAGGATATGGCTGTCATTGTCGAATACACCGTCCGCCTGGAGGACGGTTCATTTGTTAAAGGTGAAAACGGACCCGTTTCGCTCAATTTCATTGTCGATTACAATGAGATCCTCCCCTCTTTGGAGCGAAGGCTTCTGGGACTCAAAGAAGGTGAGCAGGCCTCTTTTGTAATTCCCGCACAAGAGGCCTTTGGTGAGTACGATTCGTTCCAGGTCCGTACAAGAAGCTTCGATGACTTCCCCGAAGGCCGAAGCCTTGCAGTCGGGAAATGGGTAGTAGCGACCAATCCAGAAACCCAAGCGCAGTACAGCTACTATGTTAAAGAAAAGAAAGAGGAAACGATAATCCTTGACTTCAACCACCCTCTGGCCGGAAAGGATCTGTACTATGACGTCAAGATCATCCGTATCCGACCGGCTTCAATTGAAGAAATCAAAGATCTGCGCCCGTGTGAAGGAGCGGAACGTCAAGAAGACCCTGATATATCTCCATCGGCCTGTTCCTGATGCGGCAAGATGCGATTGAGGATTCCGAACATATGCAGGATTGACGAATCTGGCGTGTCAGGGAGTTCTGCGGGTTAACCGCTCATCCTCTTTTTGAAAAAGCTGCAAAAATCAAGAATGGTTGCGGCCCGCGCTTCTCCGCGCAACAAGCCCACACACAACTCGAACAACTCTTTTTGTGTCACTTCCGAGGGACCGATTTGAGGATTGGCCTGGTAGAATTCTTTCAAAAGAGCATGGGCGTTCATGGAAACGGGACTGAACAGCCGCTCGCGCGGATCCTTGGGCTCCTGAAAAGGATTCCACTTGTCGTAGCCCATCCGCAGTATACGCTCCCGACCCCGCTTCGACATGGTATCAAAAATGGCTTTCTTCTTCCTTTCAGCTTCCTTTTCGTCATCTATCATTTTATTCGCCTTTTTCTCGTTTACCCGCTTTGAATCGGTCAGTCCCAGAACAGTTTGAGCCGAATTTTCTTGAATTCTCTGGTGCTAAAATGAATTGCATAATCATGCAGATGTATGCCATCGGCAAGCTTATCGGCAACCCTGCCGCATTCTTCCGTGTTTCGGCCGTGCACCATGGCGTAAAGATTGTACGGCCAGACCGCATGAGCAGGACGATGATAACAATGGCTCACTTCCGGATGTGAAGCAACGATCCGCCCACACTCGTCTATCCGGCCTTCCGGACAGCTCCAAACCACCATGCCGTTGGCACTGAATCCCACCTGCCGATGGTTTAGCACCGCAGCAAAGCGACGCATGTATCCACGTTCGAGCCAGTGAGAAATGAGGCGCAAAAGTTCACCTTCTGCCATTTCGAGCTCGTCCGCCCATCGTTTGAATGGTCTTTCCACCAGCGGCAAGTCTTCTTGAACGCAACGCACGACTCGAATGTTCCCCGCCGAGGGCTCAAAAGAATCCTTCGCTTCCACCCTTGGCAGCTCCATCGGCTCGTCGTTAGGCGCTGCCTCACCTTCCTCCAAAACATCCAGAACAACCGCCAGCTTGTACTTCTTCAATGCCGGCAGAATGAGGGTCGGCCACCCGCCTGCGGACTGCGACAGAGCATCTACTGTTTGCTGCAGAGACTCTCCAGGCGGGACCGCGATGGTGTACCAGATATTGAAGGCGCCGGGCCGCAAGTAGTTGTGACTTACCCCGGGGTATCGATTTATTTCGGCAACGGCTTTCTCAAGTGCCTCTTCCGGCACCGCCATGGCAACAAGACTACTGCGATACCCCAATGCGCCGGTATTGAAAATTGCACTTATCTGCCTCAGCAATCCATCCTCTTTCAGTGCCTCGATGCGCGTGCGAACCTCGCGCGAATCAATCTCCAGCCCCTCCGCCAGCGCGTCATAAGGTCTGGGCACCATGGGGAACGAACGCTGTATGCGATCGAGAATCATTCGGTTGATGGTATCCAAACTGAGCTCCATATCACACCCATCCTGAGCAGCTCTGCTAACAGTCTCCAGACAACAGCACTGCATTTTTGGACTTGGGCTTGCGCAAAGACCCCGCAAAAAGGAACAGCTTAATGGAACTGAATCCTTTCTCCATACTTGAATTTTCGCTCAAAATAGGAACGATAGTCTAAACATGTATCACAACGGGCATTATTTTTCTCAAGATTTAAACAGTATTTTCACTTTCGGCTTTCTAACGCTTAAGGCCAACATCCTTCAGAGAGGGCCGGCATTCCCGATTTTCTTGTTTGTCCTGGAAGATCGCTCGTGCTATGTGTCAGGGATCTCTTCATCAGTGGAAAGGAATTTCATTCATGCTCCCTCTTTTAGCCATGCGGCTTTTAATCGACACACCCGACGGATTGCTGCCGCTGACATCGAAGCGCGCGCGACTCCCGCTTCCCGGCAGTTCGAGAAGCAAAACGCCTTCTCTTTCATATGGGCCCTACCTCGGCGCGATCTCTCAGTTCCTATCCAAAGATTCATTCCAGACCTTGCGGACCGTCTTGTCTCGCCACCTTCACCGTACCGTCTCCCTGCACGAAATCAAGCGCGTCGAACTGATAAGTGAGAAACATGGCGCGCTTTATCATGTAATCAGGTTGAATGTACACTTGGCCGAAAAACTGTCCTCATTTGCGGTAAATGTTGCAGTACAGCCTGAGCAGCACGCCTTTTTGGAGAATGAATACGATCTGCTCGGCAAGTTGACTCGAAACTTCGATCGCACATTTTTGCCGATTCCCTATCTGAAGGGCAAGATTGATTACCATGACGAGCAAAATGGTCGCATGCCCCTGAAGCTTTTTGTCGCGGAATGGTTTGAAGATTATCACGAATTTCATCTTTCATCTCATAATGCTGCGCCGATTCCTGCCATAAGCGTGTGGGATTCAGGATCGACCTGCAGCCGCTTGGGAAGAGTGCAGTCTCTATCGCTTTACAGTCGGGCTGCCGCCATTTTGACATATTACCTGGACGGAAGCTCGTTTCAGCAGATCTATCCCTGGCACCACGCTGCGGGCGACTTTGTCGTGAAGCGCAGCGGTGCGGACATCGATCTGCGACTGATTACCGTGCGCGACTATCGCTGCCTGCTTTCCCCCGGGCAGTCTTACAAAGATTTATGGATTGCCATCGTCCATTTTTTTCTCAACCTCTCTTTGCGCATGCGATTGGATCGATTTGACGGCACCGGTGAACTGGCATGGGCGGCTCCCGACTGCTTGCGTGGAATCCTGACCGGTTTTCTTCATTCGTGGGCTGAAAAGGCTCCAGGCTATCCTCATCTGCCTTCGAGCAGTGAAGTACTGGAGGTTTTGCGCTCCTTCAATGCGCAAGAGTGGCTTCCGTTGGCTCGGCTGGTTGTGGAAGACGGCTTGGTGGAAGCTGACGAGATCGAGTTTCTGGAACCGCGCTTAAAAGATCATGTCGCCGCAATTACTGAAGCGGTGCATGAAGACATCTCAACTGTCCGGTAGAAAAACAAAATCGCTCAATCAGATGATATCGAGAACACAAAGGGATACAAGGGGTTGATGAATTGACGCTGCCTTCGTTCACAGCACTTCTGGTCATCTGTTGCGGGGTGGCCTTCGGCGGTTACCTGGGCTCCCATATGCGCCTTCCCGTGGTGCCTCTCTACGCCCACTCACTCGGCGCCGACACGGTACAGATAGGTCTTATTAATTCGGCTTTCCTTTGCATGGCGGGAGTTTTGTCACTGCCCCTGGGCATTCTTTCAGACCGCATCGGTCGAAAGCTGCTGGCAGCTGTCGGGCTGCTCATCCTCGCCCTCACATCATTTCTGCTCTATTTCAGCCGGAGCCCCGCCCAGCTGGTATGGATCTTCGTTTTGTTCGGTGTCGGTCTGGCCGCTTTCGGTCCTACAATGATGTCACTGGTGGCAGACATTTCCCCTGTCACCCATTTGGGAAGATCCTATGGCTGGTATACGACATCGCTTTATTCGTCCATGACGCTTGGCCCCGCCATCGGCGGCTTAATGGCCCAGAGATTGGGCTTTCGAAGCGTCTTTTTGGTATCCGCAATTCTGATCATGGCTGTGTTCGGACTGCTCGTTTTATTGCTGCCGCGTTCACGAATCCTGCTCGCCAGCAAGAAAGATCAAAAGAAACAGCCGGCCGGAACGGCAACCGCACTGATCCATAACCGTCCGCTGCTCGGCTGCTGGCTCGCAACTTTGGGCGGATGCTTCGGCCTCGGCATGTTTGTTACTTTCTTGCCCCTGCACGCTCAAAATCAAGGATTGAACGTGGCACAAATCGGCATGGTGTTTTTCGTCCAGGGACTGGCAAATGCCGTTTCCAGGATCCCCTTTGGTCACTTGAGTGACAAAGTCCGTAACCGGAAAAACCTTGTCTTCTTGGGCTTCATTGGCTTTGCTGCCTGCATGGCCGGGTTTGGATTAGCATTAAATTTAGCAGGCTTCCTGCTGTTCTCAATTGGATACGGAGCCAGTATGGGGCTGGCCTTTACCTCGGTGGGAGCTCTAATAGCGGAAGCGGTGCCGCCAAGCGCACGCGGCCTTGCGATGGGCGGCTACAACACCTGCATCTATTTTGGCATGATGCTCAGTTCGGCGGCTATGGGACCCGTTATTCGAGCAACCGGCTTCGCCAATGGGTTCTTTATTACAGGCATAGTTAATTTTAGCCTAATCGGCTTTTTTTACTTGCTCATGAGAGACTTCTCGCCTTTTCGCAGCGAACCAACGACTCATCCTTGAACAAACTGACCATTCCTTGTACACCGAAATCCTCAAAATTATGGCGTGTTTTTTGAATATCTCGTGTACGGACAACACAAAACTGATTTTAGGAAGTGTAGTCTTCAGACTCGAAGCGTCTTGAGATCACACACGTTGGAAAACCCGTTATATGGAATTGGAGGTTTTAACAGGTAAATATGACAACAACATTAAGCGTCGACATCGGCAGTCCAATTCCCATTGGAACACACAAACGGGACGGCGGTATTAATTTCGCCCTGTTCAGCCGCCATGCAACCAGAGTTTGGTTGGAGCTGTTCGCTGGCCCGGAGGAGACGACACCTTCAGCAATTTTGGAACTGGACCCCTCAATTCACCACACGGGCGATATTTGGCACATCAGGGTAAAAGGCATCGCCGAAGGACAGCTCTATGCATTTCGCGCTCACGGCCCGTATCGGCCGCAGCAGGGGCACCGCTTCAACCGAAACATACTGTTGCTCGATCCGTATGCCATGGCACTACAAGGAACCAGTCGTTGGGATTTCAAAAAGGCGCGAGGGTATAATTTGAGGTCGAGCCTCAAAGATCTTTCCTACTCGAAGGAGGATAATGCAGGCCACAGCCCCAAATGCTTGATCGTTGATGGCGGATTCGACTGGCAGGGTGACCGCCCCCTTAAACTGCACTGGTCTGATACCATTATCTATGAAACCCACGTGCGTGGTTTGACCATTCATCCCTCGTCGGCGGTCAACCATCCGGGGACTTTCTTGGGAGTGATCGAAAAGATCCCGTATTTCAAACAGCTCGGCGCAACCGCACTGGAGCTCATGCCGGTTCAAGAATTCAATCAAGATGAGCTGGAACGGCTGAATCCTCTCACGGGCGAACGCTTGAGTAACTACTGGGGATATAACACGGTGGCCTTCTTTGCGCCAAAGGAACACTATTCAACTCAAACCAGTCCCGGTTGCCAGGCTGTCGAATTCAAGACAATGGTGAGGGAGCTGCACCGCGCTGGCATAGAAGTCATCCTGGATATTGTCTTCAACCACACGGCTGAAGGCAACGAGCTTGGTCCGACTCTCAATTTTCGCGGTCTGGACAACAGCATCTACTACATGCTGGACAGCGACCAGCGCCTCTACCGGAATTATTCCGGCTGCGGCAACACCAACAACTGCAACCACCCGGTGGTGCGGGGATACATACTCGATTGCCTTCGCTACTGGGTTGTGGAAATGCATGTCGACGGCTTCAGATTCGACCTCGCTTCTGTCCTTGGTCGAGGCCAGGACGGGACGCTGCTTTCGAACCCTCCTTTGCTCGAAACCATTGCAGAGGATCCTATTTTGCGCGATGTTAAACTGATTGCTGAAGCATGGGATGCGGGTGGAGCTTATCAAGTTGGCTCTTTTCCCGGCCAGCGCTGGTCAGAGTGGAACGGCCGATTTCGGGACGATGTTCGATGTTTCTGGCGCGGAGACCGGGGTATGACGGGTGCTTTCGCCAGTCGTATCTGTGGCAGTGCCGACCTGTATCTGCACCTTAACAAAGAGCCTCTTAACAGCGTCAACTTCATCACCTGCCACGACGGATTCACTCTCAATGACCTGGTCAGCTATAAACAAAAACATAACGAAGCAAACGGTGAGGGGAATCAGGACGGCACAGATCATGACTACAGTCATAACTACGGTTTTGAAGGACCTACCGACGATCCCGAGATTGAGGGTATCCGCACCCGGCAGATCAAAAACATGCTCGCAACACTCTTCATTTCCCGCGGCGTTCCCATGCTTTTGGGAGGTGACGAATTTCGGCGTTCCCAAATGGGTAATAACAATGCATATTGCCAGGACAATGAAATCTCCTGGTATGATTGGACTCTGTTGCGCAAACATCATGAAATTTATCGTTTCACCCAGCTGATCATTAAATTTCGCAAACGGCACAAACTTCTGAAAGCCGAAAAATTCTACACCGAAAAAGAGATCTCGTGGCTGGGACCCGACGCCAGGCCGCCTGTTTGGGAAGGAGCGGGTCGAACATTGGGCTGCGTCATACACGCTCAAAACAGAAAAGGAGAGTGTCCGGATAAAGAGCTCTGCATTTTTTTCAATGCCGAAAACAAAGAAGTGGAGATCGATCTGCCGACGCCGCCTGAAGGGAAATTGTGGCATTTGGCCGTAAATACGGCCAGTGCTTCTCCAGAAGACATTTGCGAGGAGGGCAGAGAGTCCCCTCTGACCTCACAAGATAAATTCTTCCTGAAAGCCCAATCAATGATTATTCTTATTGCCGATAACAAGAAACATGCCAGAGCGATCAGCCAAAAGACTCTTTCGAGCAGATATGGTCTTAAAAAGTCATGATGGGAATCAAGCTTGTTCGGATTCCACGTTGCGTTAGGAGCGATCATTCCGACCTACGCCTGTTGCGGTTGCAGGATCTACCCACTCTAACTCGTCTATTTCGAGAACGCGCACCGGCGGGCTCCCGGGCAACGGTCGCCGTCCCGAGAAACGTGTGGTCTTTCAGGCAATGGCTCTGCAGGACTTTCCCGGTATTCTACCTTATCGAATCAAAAAACGGTGACAAAACCGCTATCCGCGGCTTTGTCGGACTTTACAACATAAAGCTGGGAGAAACCCTGTGGTTGTCCATGGAAATCTTTGATCCAAATGATCGGGGCCGCCATCTCGGCTCGAGCGCTCTCCAGACACTGTTGGCCTGTTTAGAGAAATGCGGTGCTGCCATCAATTTTCAGGCGCAGGTAGCACCGTCCAACCTGGCTTCGATCCACCTGTTCGATAACCTTGGATTCGACATCTGCGAACGGTCTGAAGAGGCACTGATCATGAAAAAATCCATTGCCCCGAGGTCCAAACGCACCTGATGAAGACAGAAGCAAAGAGGCCAATCTCATAAATGCCGCCTTTCTGAGAGCGTTAACCGGCTTCATCATAAGGAGACACGACAACTCTATGAAACCGTCACTGAAAAGATCGCACTGGCTGTCGGCGCTTGTATTGGCATCGATGTTGGCTGGCTCGATTTTCACCCATGGCGCAGAAGGTCCTGACACCTCATTGATCGAACCTACCAACAGTGCTGTTGTACTGTTGATTGCCTTTGTTTTGCTGGCGCTGATTATTTCATTTCTCTGTTCAGTGGCGGAAGCCGTGCTCCTGAGTATCACGCCTTCCTATATTGAAGGCCAAAAGTTGAAAAGGCCGGAGCGTGCCGCTCTATTGAAGCAATTGAAGCAGGATAACGTGGACCGGTCTCTGGCGGCGATTCTCACACTCAATACCATTGCACATACGGTCGGCGCTATCGGAGCTGGAGCGCAAGCTGCAGTCGTGTTTGGAAGCGCCTGGTTTGGCCTGTTTTCGATGGTCATGACCCTGATGATCCTTTTCTTATCCGAAATCCTTCCTAAAACGATAGGCGCCGTCTTCTGGTCCAAGCTGGTGGGACCGACTGCTTTTTTTGTGAAAAGCCTGATCGTAACTCTCTTCCCGATCGTGTGGATCTCGGAGAAACTGACAAGATTCATTTCGGGCGGAAAGAGCATGCACATTTTCAGTCGAGACGAGTTCATCGCCATGGCACGGATCGGAGAAAGATCCGGCCACATTCATGGCAACGAATCCCGGATCATCCGGAATTTGTTTCGATTTGGCCTGCTGAATGTAACCGATATCATGACTCCGCGCACCGTAATTACAGCATTCCCGGAAGATCTAACCATAATGGAGGCATTGAAGCAGATCGCTCAAACTCCATTTTCCCGCCTACTGCTCTATACGACCGATATCGACCACATAACCGGCTTTGTTCTCAGAGACGACGTTCTATTGAAGAAGGCGCAGGATAGAAGCGACCAACCGCTCAAATCGCTGAAGCGTGACATACTTGCGGTTCCGGAATCAGTATCGTTATCGATGTTGCTGGATCGTCTACTCAAAGACCGCCAGCACATTGCCATTGTCGTCGATGAGTATGGGGGAACCAGGGGGCTGGCGACGCTCGAAGACCTGGTGGAGACATTGATTGGCATTGAAATCATAGATGAAAGAGACAATGTTGAAGATATGCGGGTGTTGGCCCGGAAGCTGTGGATACAGCGCACCAAGGCGCTCGGCATCGAGACGGAAAACATGCTATAGGCAACGCCGCCCAAAGCTCAGCATCGATCGACAGTTCATCCTAAAGCAGTTGCCGATGGCGACAACCGAAGCATTTCTAATACTCACACTAATACATTCGGTGGCGAAACAGCCAGCTCGCAATACTCAGGTTGACTATTCCAATCGCTGCCATCGGCCAGAACTGATTGATGAGCAGTGAAAAAGAGGAGCTTTCCAGAAAGGCTCCGCGCAATATCACCAGATAGTATCTGAGCGGATTAAGCAGGGTAAGTCGTTGCACCAGCTCCGGCATGTTGGCAATCGGTGTGGCAAAACCGGACAAGATTATGGAAGGAACAATGAACAGAAACGCTCCCAGCAAGCCCTGTTGCTGCGTGACCGACAGTGAAGAAATCATGAGCCCTACCCCCACAGCGGAGAGCAGAAAGAGCAGGATACCGGTATAAAGCGTCAGAATATTTCCTCGAAGCGGCACATTAAACCAGAGCACCGCCACCAGGATAATCAATGTGGCTTCGCCGAGCCCGATGATGAAGCCCGGCAGGGCCTTCCCCATGAGGATTTCCGCGGGACGCAAAGGAGTTACCAGAAGCTGATCGAAGGTGCCCTGTTCGCGCTCCCTGGCAACCGAAAGACCGGTGACCAGAATAGTCACCACCAGAGTGAGAATGCCGACGATACCAGGTACAATGAACCAACGGCTTTCCAGGTTTTGATTGAACCAGAAACGGGTCACGAGCTGAGCCATCGGGGTCGCCAGCCCATGGCTGCGGATCCATCGAGCATTGTAGTCACTCACGATCGATCGCACATAGCTCAAAACCACCATAGCCGTGTTGGAATTTCTTCCGTCCACGATCACCTGCAGCTCTGCCGCACGCCCTGCAAGGAGATCGCGACTGAATTGGCGGCCAACGTGCAAAACCAATAACACTTTTCTACTATCTATTAGAGGGGCGATCTCGTCATTTCGAGAAAGCTGAGCGACTTGGCGGAAATTGGTCGAACCGGTGAAGCCGGCAAGCAAGTCTTTAGCCGCAATCCCCGGATCTTCATTGTAAACGGCATAAGGCACCCGGGTCAGGTCGAAGGTGGCCGCGTAACTGAAGACCAATAGCTGCACAAGGGGCGGAACGATAATAACGGTCCTGCTCCTTTTGTCCTTCAGCAAGGCCAAAAACTCCTTGATCATCAAAGCGAAAATTCGTTGCCACACGGACTTGCTACTCCAATCGTTTGCGCGATTTCCGGCGGGTTAACGCAAGGAATAGAGTCGCCATTACGACCAAAGCCAGAGCGTTCGGAACGATTACCGACCATACATTGCCCGCCAGAAAAACGCTCTGCAAAATCGCTACGAAGTATCTGGCCGCCACGATATGCGTCAGACCCTGCACTACCGTCGGCATGCTGCCGATATCAAAAATGAAGCCGGACAAAATGAAGGCGGGAAGAAAAGTGCCGATAATGGCGGCTTGACTGGCCACAAACTGATTCCTGGCCAAGGTGGAAATCAGCAGCCCCATCCCGAGCGCAGTCAGCAAAAAGAGCGCGGACGCTGCGAACAGTACCCAAAGGGATCCCCGAAGGGGAACATCGAACAGCCAGACCGCCATGGTTACTGACAACCCCATGCCGCCCATCCCCAGAATAAAGTATGGCAGCAGTTTACCCACGATCACTTCACGCATGGCAACCGGGCTCACCATAAGAGCTTCCATCGTACCTCGCTCCCATTCCCGAGCCATTATCAATGCGGTTAACAGCGCACCGATCAGCGTCATAATGACCGCTATCAGCCCTGGCACCAGAAAATTCTGGCTTCTGACTTCACTATTGAACCAGATGCGCTGCTGCACCTGAACCGGTACAGAAAGCCCGTTCCCTCGCCTTAACGATTCCCGTCTGGTCCAGTCGCTCCACACCCCTTCCACGTATCCTGAAATCAGGCGGGCCGTATTGGCATCAACTCCGTTGATGAGCGCCTGAATGGCGCCTCCTTCTGGGCGCATGAGATTCTCTGCAAAATCTTCACGCAGGTAGACAATGCCGTTGGTTTCGTGCTGCAGCAGAGACTGTATCGCCTTCTCCATGCTAAAAAACTGCTCCGGCTTGAAATAGTCAGAACCATAGAACCCGGCTGTGAATCCGCTGGTATCCGCGCTCGGCTTCTCAACCACCAGAGCGATCGGAACCCGCTCCGCATCCAGCGACACACCGTAACCGAAGAGCAGCAACAGCACCACCGGCATCAAAAAAGCAATAGCAATACTGCTTGGATCTCGAAGGATCTGTAAAAATTCTTTGCGCATCAGCCCGCGCAGACGCATGAGAGCACCGCCGCGTCTGTCAGGAGTGTGTCGGCGCGTGTTTTTCATTGTCATCTCCTGGCTCGAATGACTTGCTTACCCCCTTCTTCAACTCTTCACGCTCTGCTTGGAGCCGACTTCGTGAACAGTCTCTCTTATAGCTTCCTCTGCGGTTAATCGCGGCTTCCCGAGCTTTGCTCATCCGCCTGGATCAAGTGAATGAAGGCGTCCTCCATACTGGGTTCGGGGGTTTCGGCTGACATGGCCTGCTTCTTTATATCTTCAGGTGTACCCAATGCCAGGATTCTTCCAGCCGACATGATGGCCAGCCGGTCGCAATACTCGGCCTCTTCCATGAAATGGGTGGTAACGAGAACCGTGACTCCCTGTTCAGCCAGCTCGTTTATCCGGTGCCAAAACTCGCGGCGGGCCAAAGGATCAACGCCGGAAGTGGGCTCATCGAGGAACAAAATTCCCGGCTCGTGCATGAGTGCACATGCCATTGCCAGCCGCTGTTTGAAGCCAAGAGGCAAATCGCCGCTGGTCGCATCGGCCTGTGAGGTCAGATCAAACTGTTCCAGCACGACAGAAATTCTCTCGGCCCGACGCTCCCCTGAAAGTCCGTACACGCTGCTGAAAAAGTTGAGGTTTTGCCGGACACTCAGGTTCCCGTACAATGAAAATCTTTGCGACATGTAGCCTATGCGGGCACGTGCGGCAGCGGCGGCCCGCCTTAAATCGAGACTGGCAACCAGGAGCTTCCCTTCACTGGGGGGCAACAGTCCGCACAACATCCTGAATGTTGTCGATTTACCAGCCCCGTTGGCGCCCAAAAGTCCGAACACCTCACCCTGTCTAACATCGAAGCTGGCATCCTTTACCGCATAAAAATCACCAAATCGGCGGGCCACATCCCGGACTTCGATGACCCGCTGCTCGCGATCCACCTGCAGATCCTGCAGGGTGACCTTTCCTGAAGCCTTAGCATCCGATTCTTTGGTCTTCGACTTGAGCAGAGCGATGAAGCTGTCCTCAAACCGGGCAGGAACGGGTTTCAAAGAGGCATCATCGGCTCCAGGCAAAAGTTCCCCGATTCTTGGCCGCTTCTCCGATTTCATTACCAGGCGGACCTTCCCGCCCTGAATGACGGCATCTATAACACCCTCACCCTTTGTCAGTACCTTCTGCACGTTGCGTTTGTTCAACCCTGGCGCCGCAACGGTATAGGTGTGCCCTTGCAGAGTCTCACTGAATGCTTCGGGCGGCCTTTGCCCCAATAATCGCCCCTCGTGAAGGATGATGACCTCCTGGCAACGCTCGGCTTCATCCAAATAAGCGGTGCTCAATAGAACGCTGGTCCTTTCCTCTCGCACAAGTCGATAGATTATATTCCAGAGCTCCCTTCGGGACACCGGATCGACGCCCACCGTCGGTTCATCCAATAACAGCAGAGTAGGAGGATGCATAAGCGTGCAGGCTAACCCCAGCTTCTGCTTCATCCCTCCCGACAGCCGGCCCGCCAGCCGCGAGGCAAAAGGGGCCAGCCCCGTCATGCGCATCAATTCCTGGTATCGCAGCGGGCGCTGACTTTTGGGAACACCCTGCAAATCCGCATAAAGATCAAGATTCTCCTGAACCGAAAGGTCTTCATAGAGGCCGAAGCGCTGAGGCATGTAGCCGATGGAGGCTTGCACCGCAAGCGAATCGCGCGTGGCATCGAGTCCGAGCACCGTGATTCTACCTTCGTCTGGCACAAGCAAGCCTGCCGCCAGCCGCATGAAAGTCGTCTTGCCCGCCCCGTCCGGCCCGATCAATCCGGTAATCACTCCGGCCAGCACCCGCAGATCGATTGCTTCCAGTGCCATGATCTTGTGCTTGCCAACGGTGAAGCTCTTGCTGACCTTCCTGAATCCCAGGGCGATCTTTTCCCCCGGGTCGTGTTCTCGACCTAGTTTGTAGCTATCGTCGCTCACCGGTTATTGCAGCGATATGATTCAGCTCCGTCTTCCATTCTCGGCTGATCAAGAAGAATGGTTACAGTTGCCGGCATGCCCAGGCGCAGCTCGTTTTGGGGATTACAAGCGAAGACTCTCACCTGATAGACAAGCCTGGTCCTCAACTCGGTGGTTTCTACCGTCTTGGGAGTGAACTCCGCAGTCGGAGAGATGAATCCCACCCATGCTTCGTAGTGCTTGGCAGGATAACTGTCCGTTGTAACGGTGGCGGACATGCCGGGCCACAACCTGCCGAGGTCCGACTCCGAGACGTATACCCGCACCCATACGGGGTCCGTAAGCGCCAGAGTGTAGACCGCCCTTTGCGGCGAAGCCATATCGCCAGGCTGCAGAATTCGGTCTTGGATAACACCGTCAGATGGTGCGTACAAAAAGGCATCGGCCAACTTGCGCTGTTCAAGGGCAAGTTCAGCCCGATTGGCATTGAGAGTCGCTTTTGCCGCGGCAATGTCTTCTTTGCGAGGACCTTCAACTGCCAGGTCGAGCGTCTCACGGGCAGCTCTAAATCTTGCTTCGGCGGCCTCTGCAGTGGTTTTGGCGTTGTCAGTCTGCTCCTTGGAAAGCGCATCCTTCCTGACCAACGGTCTCCTACGTTCATACATGCGCAACGCATTGCCCGCCTCAGCTTCGGCCGCTTCCGCTTCGGCGCGGGCTCTGCGAATTTCCTGCCGGCGGCTTCCCGCTTCCAAACGGGCCACGACTTCCTCCTGGGCCAGAACTTGTGCAGCAGCACGGGCGACAGCTTGTTCCAGGCGCGCTCTATCGATTTCGGCCAGCAATTGCCCCGCTCTCACCACGTCACCTTCTTCGACCAGCATGCCGACAATTCTTTCGCTGCCGTTAAATGCCAGCTCAACTTGACGGATATCAACGTTCCCGTATAACACCAGACGGTCGACGGATTCACTTTGCTGACCGGATCGCCACCACCAATAACCGGCTCCGGCGCTTGCCAGAACTACCAAAATCAGGACTAAACCGACTCGTCCTTTTGTCCGCATGTGCTTCAGTCCTCTATTGACCTGCTTTAAACCCTTCCAAAATGAACGGCATAAAAAGATCTGAGCGCCCGTCACGGCTCCAGAGAAGTGAGCCCTTCCCGGATGGCGTACTTGGTCAGATCTGCCAGACTGCGAACTTTCAATTTATGCATGATTTGTTGACGATGCGTTTCGATGGTCTTTATACTCACATGCAGCCGGGTGGCAATTTCCTTCGTCGGCTTGCCTTCGGCCAGTAACTGCAGGACTTCTCGCTCCCTGACCGTGAGGATGCTGAAGCCGGAAGAATCCATCGTTGACAGATACTGCACATAGTCTTCAATCACCGAACCGGCAATTTCGGGACTCAGGTAGGTCTGGCCCGACATTACGATATTCACCGCCTGTGCCAGTTCTTCAAAAGCGCAATCCTTGAGCAGATAGGCGGATGCTCCCGCCTTGAACATCTGCGCTACGAAGCGTTTGTCCGAATGCATGGACAATGCAATGACTCTTACTCGATCAACTTCTGCAATGATCTGGCGCGCGGCATCTATCCCGTTCAAGTCGGGCATGCCTATGTCAATAATGACGATATCGGGATTAAGCTCACGGGCAAGCCGTACCGCTTTTCGTCCGTTCTCCGCCTCCGCGATCACCTCCATGTCCGCCTGTTGTTCGAGCAAGGCACGCAAGCCGTCTCGTACAATCTTATGGTCATCTGCAATTAAAATGCGAATCTTCATACTCGTCTTTCTTGTTTCTGTTCCTCGTTGTGATTCAAAAGGCGGTCGCGCTTCCCGTGACTGACTGGTGCAATAATTACAATGTGAGTACCGCGGCCCTGTTTCGAATCTACTTTCAGCTGCCCGCCGATATGGTTCAGTCGCTCGCGAATGCTGAATAACCCAAAACCTTCGGCACTGCTTCTGCGAGAAGCCACTTCCGATACATCGAAACCGACTCCGTCATCTTCAACTTCAACCACAATATAGTCGTCTTCCAGTCGACTGGACAATGAAACCGTTTTTGCGCTCGCGTGTTTCACCACATTGACCAGCAATTCCCCTACAGCTTGGAATAGCATTACACGGATATCATCATCCAGTGGCTTCGGATTATCGTCATCTTCATAGAGCACAAGAATACCATGTTTTCTCTGCGTCTCTTCCACCAGCCACTCCACTGCGGCTTCGAAACCGAGCTCGTAGAGGATGGGCGAGCTGATTTTGAAAATCAGTGAGCGAGTATCCCGAATCGCCTGCACTACCAGCTTACGGACATCATCGACCATTGTGGCAAAGGCGTCGGAAGGAGCAGATTCTCTCAAAATACCAAGCTTGATTCTGGACATAGCCAGCGCCTGTCCAACGTGGTCGTGTAAATCTATGGCGATTCTTCGCCGTTCTCGCTCCTCGGCCAATGACAACTGCGAAGCCAATGAGCGCAGCTGTTGCTGATAGGTTAAAAGCTTCTCCTGGGCGCGCCTTTGCTCGGTAATATCTCTCATAATGCCTTGCAGGTAATGAGAATCATGCTCTTCCGATCGAACTTTAACCGCCTCGTCGGTAAACCACAGCTGCCGTCCGTCTCTGGAGAATATCCGATATTCACAGCTAAACCTCTTGATCGACTCTTTTGTACAGCAGCCGGCAAGCTCTTGTCGAACATGCTCCAAATCGTCCGAGTGTATTTGTTGGATCCAGAGACGACCGTCCTCCACCCATTCATGCGGGGAAAATCCCAGAGTCTCGGTCACCTGAGGACTGATATAGAAAGTGCTTCGGTTTTCGTCCAGTCTGGCGGCATAGGTTATGGCGGGTATCTGCTCAACGAGGGTGCGGTATTTTGCTTCTGCCTCACGCAATTGAGACGTGCGCTGCTCCAATGTGTCGGCCATTTCGTCAAACGCACGCGCCAGTCCATCTAACTCTCCGGTCCCGTGCGGCAAACCGCTGCGTGCCGTCATGTCGTCCTTGGACAAACGTTCGACAGCTCCCACCAGGGCTTTCACCGGCCTCAGAATAAGCACCTCACTGCCATACCAAACAGCCAGAAGCGCCACCAATATGCCGATACTCAGCCCCGCAAAATGGTGTATTAAAACTTTTTGAGCCTCACTGTAAGCTGCTCTTTTAGGAATTCCAACACCAATAAAGAGGCCCGTATCCACCACACTGGAAAGAGGAGTGAAAGCATAAAGGCGTACGACCCCATCCAATCCGGAGAGCTCCATGACGCCATGGCCCTTTGTCAATATTTGGGCAAGAATCGGTAATTCCCGTATCGATTTACCCGCCCATTCTTCATGCTTCGGCATATGAGCCAGAATGTTGCCGCTCCGAGACACCATAAAAAACTCAGCCATTGCCGGCAACTGAATCTGGTAGGCTAACTGATTGATTTGAGCCATTTCCAGCGCAGCAAACAGAACGGCTCGGATGTTTCCGGCATCGTCAAGGACGGGATAGCTCACGTTGAGAGTAGCCTTCTCATCTCTGCTCTGGCCGATGGCAAAATCCTTCGCCTCCATGCTGTGCTGAAACCAGGATTGACCGGCAAAATCGACGTCTTCAGCCATTCGCACTGCACTGCAGATCAAATGACCACCTGGGTTAACCGCACCCATGTTTGCATAACGAGGATACTCCTCCAAGATTTCGGCAAACACTCGGCTGCACGCCTGTTCGCCGGGATCATGGACTACCGGTATATTGGCCAAAGCGACTAGCATTTGTCTCGTTGTTTCTATAAATTGTTCCTGATCGCCAGCAACAAAGCGTGCTATGCGCAAAACATCCTCACGGATATGGGAAACGACTTGCTCCCGTTCGACCAAATAGGTAAAAAAAGTAAGGCCGAGCAACGGCAGCATGGCGAGAAATACGAGCAGTGCCAAACGAGTTCGGAGGCTGGCTAATGGAAATCTCTTCTTCAGCATATTCTTGTTTTCGTCAGAAGGCAGCAAAGATTGTCGGCCCAGTCGTCTTTTCACACACAATCAGTTACGGTTTGTACTTTTATCCTACTCGTTTACCCATCAAGCTGCTAGAATGAATTTGTATTATAGAATCTGCATGTTGTCCACAATCGCTCACGCCAAGCGGGTAGCTCTGAGGCAGCATCAAATTGATGGCAAAACAGCCATCGGAGTAGTGCTGGTTCGTCGCTTGGTGAAGCGAAAAGCGAAAAATATGATCTGTCATAGCCTAATAACGGATACATGATGAAACAATCACTGCTGCTGCTGATGTTTTTGCTTTTCACAGACTCGTCAGCCATAGGCCAGGAATTTAAAGATATCGTGCAACATAAAACCTGTAAGTATTGCAACATGGATCGTCAGCAATACGCCCATAGTAGAATGGTACTCGTTTACAGCGACGGAGAAGAATTTGGATCATGCAGCCTGCATTGCACAGCAGTAGATCTTGCGCTGCACATTGACAAAACCCCAAAGGCCATACTCGCGGCGGATTACAACACCAGGGAGCTGACTGACGCAGAGAGCGCCTATTGGGTCATAGGGGGGAATCTCCCCGGTGTAATGACCAAGCGGGCCAAATGGGCTTTCGCTGAAAAACGGGATGCGCAGGAGTTCGTCACTAAGAACGGAGGAGCTATAGCGACTTTTGACCAGGCGATGAAAGCATCTTATGAAGATATGCACGCCGATTCCAAGATGATTCGCAACAAACTTAAGCTGAGGAGAATGCAAGCGCAGCCATGAGCTGCTTGACAGTGGCT
>Ga0068714_10001870_pt1 | contig 28772 bp, 43 predicted proteins | sample MTBNYHSulfiMetaG_FD_62988 | JGI IMG/M metagenome (GOLD analysis project Ga0068714, IMG submission 62988) | Enrichment culture microbial communities from rom New York Harbor, USA that are MTBE-degrading - MTBE-NYH (New York Harbor Sulfidogenic)... | ecosystem: Environmental > Aquatic > Marine >...
TGGATGGGGATGATTTGTCCCGGCTGTCCCGCGACGGCCTGGCGCGGATCCGCAAGGAGAAGATCGGCTTCGTGTTCCAGCAGTTTTTCCTCCTGTCCCGAGCCACCGCTCTCGCCAATGTGGAGTTGCCGCTCGCCTACGCGGGAGCGAGGCGCAAGGACCGGCAGGACAAGGCGCGCGAGTGCTTGGCGAAGGTCGGACTGCTCGCCTTCGCGTCTCACCTCCCGACGCAGCTCTCCGGCGGGGAGTGCCAGCGGGTGGCCATCGCCCGTGCCCTGGCGAACGACCCGCGGATGCTCCTTGCCGACGAGCCCACCGGCAACCTCGACTCGGAGACCACCCACGAGGTGATGGACATCATCGCGTCCCTGCACCGCGAGGGGCGGACGGTCGTCGTGGTCACCCACGAGAACGATGTCGCGGCGCGCGCGCAACGTCGGATCCACTTGCGGGACGGACTGATCGAGGAGGATTCGCATGCGACTATCTGAGATGCTCCGCACGGCGTTTGGCGCCCTGTCGGCGTACAAGCTGCGCGCCGGGTTGTCCGTCTTGGGAATCGTCATCGGGGTCGCGGCGGTCGTCGCGATCATCGGGATCGTTCAGGGCGCGACCACCCAGGTTCGCGCGCAGATCGCGGGTCTCGGGATGCGCACGATCACCATCACCATTTTTCCGCAGGCGATGCGCAACTCGGCGCTCTCCACGAGGCTGGTCTCCGAGGAACTGTCGAGCAAGCTCGCCGCGGCACCGGCCGTCTCCCAGGTCGTCCCGACGGCGATGGGCCGCGGCACCGCCCTGATCGGCACGCAGCAGTACGAGGTCAGCCTCCTCGGCGTCACCCCCGCGTATCCCCAACTCTTCGGCAACTTCACCCCGGCGACCGGCCGTTTCCTGAGCCCGATCGACGACAACCGCACCATCGCCGTCTTGGGATCGGGAATCGCCGAGACCCTGTTCGGATCAGCAAATCCTGTAGGGAAGACTTTGACGGTCGAGTCGTGGGGACAGAAGGTCGCCTTCACGGTGGTCGGCGTCATGGCGTCCCGCGGAACCGTCGGCAACCAGAATCTCGATAGTCAGGTCTACGTCCCGCTCTCGACCGTTCAGCGCTACAGCGGTTCGCGGACGTTCACCTCCTACATCGCCGAGGCATCGAGCACGCAGAACGTCGACGAGGCGTCGACTCAAATCGAACGGATCCTCTCCCTGACGTTCGCTTCCGCGACCAGCCAGAGCACGGCGCGGTCATCCCGCGGTGGCTTCGATCAGTTCTTCCGCACGCCGTATCAGGTGACCGTTCAGAAGGAGCAGGTCAACGCCTACGACCAGAGCACGCGGACGATGATGTTCATCCTGGCGGGGGTGGCCGCCATTTCCCTCTTGGTCGGCGGCATCGGGATCATGAACATCCTGCTCGTCTCGGTCACGGAGCGGACCCGCGAGATCGGCATCCGCATGGCGATCGGCGCCCGACCTCGGGAGATCCGCAGCCAATTCCTCGTCGAGGCGGTCACCGTCTGCCTTGCCGGCGGACTGATCGGGCTGGGGCTGGGGTGGCTGGCGACGTGGATCGTCTCCTGGTTTGGAGGCTGGCCGGTTGTAATCTCGATCATCCCGGCGGTCCTGGCCTTCTTCTTCTCACTCGCCATGGGGCTGACGTTCGGCCTGTACCCCGCGGTGCGCGCGGCCCGGCTCGACCCGGTCGAGGCGCTGCGCTACGAGTGAGGTCGGTTCATGGGACGAACGGCGGGGACTGATGGGCACGGCCGTCCCTCAGACGGGGAAGGCGTGACGCTACACTGGAGGGCGTGATGAACGAGCGGATTCTGGTTGTCGATGACGAACCCTGGGTTCGGGAGATGGTCAAGAGCTACCTCGAGCAGGCCGGCTTCGATGTAACGACTGCGGCCACCGGCGACGAAGCGATGGCCCGCATCGGGGCCGAGAAACCGGTGCTCCTGATCCTCGATTGGATGCTCCCGGGCCTCTCCGGCCTCGAGATCGCGCGCCGCGTGCGGACGCGCTCGACGGTGCCGATCATCATGCTCACAGCCCGCACCGACGAGGTCGACCGCATCGAGGGCTTGGAGGCCGGAGCGGACGACTACGTCGTCAAGCCGTTCAGCGCCCGCGAACTCGAGGCCCGGGTGAGGGCCGTCCTGCGGCGCGCCGATGGGAGCGCCGATGCTCCGGTCATCCTCGAGTCGGGCACCCTGCGCATCGATGTCAAGGAACACCGCGCCACGGATGGGGGCAAACCGATCGAGCTCTCCCCAATGGAGTTCGACCTGCTCGTCTTCCTGCTCGAGCACCCGGGCCGCGTGTTCACCCGTCTCGAGCTGCTCGAAGCGTTGCGCGGGACCACCTACGAAAGCTTCGAGCGATCCATCGACTCGCACATCAAGCGGCTCCGCCAGAAGATCGAGCCGGATCCCCGCCACCCGACCCGCATCGTGACGGTCTTCGGTGTCGGGTACCGGTTCGCCAAACCGGAGGCCGCGGGATGACCCTCCTGCGCCGCCTCTCGTTCCAGGCCAAGCTCCTCCTCTCCTTTGCCCTCATCGTTCTCCTGACGACCGGCCTGGGGTACTTCCTGGTCAGTCAGACGATCGGCCGCGCGTTCATCGACTTCTCGGAGAGTGCGTTCGAGCACCTCGACCCCGTCACGCTCCAACTCTTGGCCGGCTACTACGAGCGCACGGGCACCTGGTCCGGCCTGAGCCGACTCCTGGGCGGCGGCCCGCAACGGCAGTTCCCGGCCGTTCTCGTCAACGCGGACGACATGGTCGTCCTCGCGCCGGATCCGACTTGGATCGGACGCACCGTTCGGTCCGCCGACCTCGCGGGTGGCGTTCCGATCACGGTCAACGGCCAAACCGTCGGAACGCTCCTCTCGCCGTTGCTCCTGCGCTGGCGGAGTCCGCTCGAGGCGCGCTTTCTCAGCACGGTGAGCTTGTCCCTGTGGATCGCCGGCCTGGCGGTCGCTGGGTTCGGTATCCTGCTGGCCTTCGGCCTCCTTCGCCAACTCACCGGCCCGATCAAGGCGCTCGATGCCGCGAGTCGAAAGATCGCCAAGGGCGACCTCGACCAACGCGTCGAGGTCCACAGCCACGATGAGCTCGGCCGGCTCGCCGCCTCTTTCAACGCGATGGCGCAGAGCCTCGAACGCTCCGAAGACGCCAAGCGGCAGATGATCGCCGATATCTCCCACGAGCTGCGCACGCCGATCGGCTCCGTGCGCACCGGTCTGGAGGCCCTGCGAGACGGGCTGATCGAGCCCACCGCCGAGAACTTCGCCGCCCTCCACAACCGGCTTCTGCTCACGGGACGACTCGTCGGCGACCTTCAGCAGCTGGCCCTCGCCGATGCCGGCCAGCTCTCGATGCGCCGCGCGCCCTTCCGCTTGCGGGATCTCGTCGACCGGATCCGCGCGACCATCGGGGCAGAGATCGAGGACGCCGGTATCCATCTGACCGTAGACGTCCCGGACGACCTGCCCGCGGCGTTCGGGGATACCCAGCGAATCGAACAGGTGCTCGTCAACTTGCTGTCCAACGCGATCCGCTACACCCCGTCCGGCGGAACCGTCCTCGTCAAGGGCGCACACGACGCCACCTGGCTTCGGGTCAGCGTCTGCGACGACGGCCCAGGCCTGTCGAAGGAGGCCTTGGACCACGTCTTCGACCGCTTCTACCGCGCCGATCGGTCGCGCGAGCGGCAGACCGGCGGAACCGGACTGGGACTGGCGATCGCCAAGGCACTGGTCGAAGCCCACGGAGGACGAATCTGGGTGGAGAACGCGACGGGGGAGCGCACCGGCGCGTGCTTCCACTTCACACTGGAGCGCGACCGCTCCGCGGCCTAGCCCGCTTCCCCGACCTCCTCCCCGAGTTCGCGCACCTGTCCTTGCCGCCATCCCGACGAATCCGCATCATGGAAGCGTGGTCGGGCTGGGATGCCGTCTGTCGGGAACGGAGGGTTCATGGCGGTCGTCATTGCGGGGCTCCTCGTCGTGTGGATTGCGCTCACAGGCAGTCTGGATCCGGTTTCCCTCGCCGTCGGATCGGCGGTCGCGGCCGGAGCCGCGCTGATCCAGCGCCGCCTCTTCCCGACCGTTCACGCGCACGCCCTCTCGCGCTTGCTCCGACGGCCGCATCGGTTCCTCGCGTTTCTGGCGACCCTCTGCGCGCGCTTCGCCGTCTCGACGGCCCGCACGTGCCGACTGATCCTGTTCGACACCCCCGAAGGGATGATCGTCGCCCTGCCGACCCGCCTCAGGACGCCCATTGCTCAGTTCTTGCTCCTGCAGTCGATCACGATGATTCCCTCGACGATCTCCCTTCTCCTTGAGGAGGACTTGCTCTACATCCACTGGCTGCAGGCAGCGGGTCGCCGAGGCGACTGGCAGGGGATCAAGGAGGCCCTCGAGGCCAGGCTTCTCGCAGCGTTCGAGGAGACCGACGATGCCCATCGTTGAAGGCACCCTCCTCTTGTCCCTGGTCGGCGTCCTCGCACGACTGGGACGCGGCCCGACCCACGGGGACCGCCTGCTCGCCTACAACAGCGCCTCGAACAGGGTCTTTGTCCTCCTTGCGGCGGTCGGCACCTTCACCGGTCGCGCGGGATTCCTCAGCGCCGCCGTGGTCTACGCCGCACTGAGCTTCCTCGGCGTCGTGATCCTGGCCCGTTTCACGGAGCGCGGGGGAGGCCACCGGTGATCTCCTGGGCCCTCATCGCGCTTGGCCTGCTTCTCGTCCTCATCGGCACCCTCGGGGTGCTTCGCCTACCGGATGTGTACTCCCGGTTGCAGGCGAGCGGCGTGTCGGACAACGCCGGCCTGGGGCTCGTCTTGGCCGGCCTGATCGTTCGCAACGGCTTCGAGAAGGCCGACCTGACGCTCGCTCTGTTGCTCGTTCTGCTCCTTCTGACGAACCCCATCGTGACCCACAGCATCGCCAAGAGCACCTTCACGCTCGAGCATCGGGAGAGGAAGGAGGACCGGTGATCGCCCGCACGAGTCTCCTCCTGCTCTTGCCGATCGTCGCCGCGTTCGCCCTCACGCGCCGGCGTCGCATCACCGCGGTCATCGGCATGGCGACGTTCAGCCTGCTGCTGTCTGGCGTGTACCTCTTGCTCTACGCACCGGACGTCGCAGTCACCGAGGCCGCGATCGGCGCCGCACTGGTCACGTTCATCTACGTCCTGGCGATCCGTCGCACCGGACGGCTGGTGGTCGTCGGCGACGAGGCGCCCGGACTGCTCGAGCGAGAGGGAGAGAGAATCATCGGTCTCGAGCACGCCATCTTGACCGGCTTCGCCAAGCACCTGGGCCTCGATCTGGTGGTTCACTTCCTGCCGAGCGCGGAGGCTCGCGCCGTGCTGCGCCGTGGCGAGGCGGATCTTGCCGCGGGCGGGATCGTGGCCCGACACCTCGAGGAGGGGCTGCGCGCGAGTTCGGGGTTTCTCGAAACAGCGTTCTTCGACGTAGCGGGGCCGGGACCGCACGGCGCGGAGGCGGGACCGCCGCCCTCCCCGACCTACTTCGTCGATGTCCTCGACGCGGTGCGCGAAGGGCGCCAGTTGACCGCAACCTTCGATCTGGCAAGGTTCCTCGCCTTATCACGCCTCGACCTGTCACGCTACCGGGTGAGGCGGCTTCCCGGGACCGAGCAGTACGTGTTCGCGCTGCAGGAAAGCAACACGGAGCTCGCACGCCGACTCGAGGCGTTCCTTCTCGATCTGCGGGCAAGCGGGCGGCTCGAGACGCTGCGTGCGAGGTACATCCAGTGAGGCGCGTTTCGTCTGTGCTCGCCGTCGCCGCCGTCCTCCTCATCGTGGGCCTGTGCGCCGCCCTCCTGCTCCTCTTCGGCTACGACGGCCCGGCCGCGCACGCGGGAGCGCCCTACCTCGATCGGGCGGCACGTGACACCGGCGCGGCCAACCTCGTCGCGGGCATCGTCTTCGACTACCGGTTCTACGATACCCTGTTCGAGATCCTCGTCTTCGGGGTCGCCGTACTCGGCGTGCGCTTCGCCCTCGCCCAGGAGGCCCCCTCGGCGACCGCCGAACCGATCCCCGAATCGCGCATCGTCCGGATATCTGCCGATCTCCTGTTCGGGCCGATCCTCTTGCTCGGCGCCTACCTCATCCTCCACGGCCACCTCTCACCGGGCGGCGGATTCGCCGGTGGTACGGTCGCGGGAACCGGACTGCTCCTGTGCGCCGTCGCTCTCGGGGCAGACCGAGTCGCCGCGTTTCTTCACGAGGGCCTCCTCGAACGGCTGGAATGGCTGATCCTCTTCGCCATCCTCTTCGTCGCGCTCCTCCCGACGCTGCTCGGCCTCGCCCCGCTGACCGGGCTGCTCCCCAGGGGCGTTGTCGGTCGACCCGCCAGTGCCGGTCCGGTGCTCCTGCTGAACGTCCTGGTCGGCGCGAAGGTCTTCATCGGCGCCTGGGCGGTCATCTACGCCTTCAGCCGTCACCGGGGGGAGATCTAGTGCCGGGGCTCGATGGGGTGACAATCGCCATCGTCCTCCTCGGTATCGGCCTGCTCGGTCTCGTCCTGCGCCGCGATCTGGTGATGAAGCTTCTGTCCTTGGGCGTCGTCGACGCGAGCGTCATCCTCTGTCTCATCGCCCTGGGCGCGCGACGCCAGGGGGCCCCGCCGATCCTGCAGCCGTCCGCGGCCGCACCCTACGTCGATCCCCTCCCACAGGCGCTCGTCCTCTCGGCGATCGTCATCAACTTCGCGTTGGTGGCGCTCGCGCTGGTCTTCGTGATGCTCCTCGTCGAACGCTACCACACCACCGATCCGGAGCGGATCGAACGGGAGATCGCCGCCGAAGAGGAGGAGCGATGATCGCCGCGCTCCTGCCCCTTCTGCACCTCCTGTGGGGATCGCTCTCCCTGGCCTGGGGACGGCGAGCCCGGGCGATCGCGTGGGTCGCGCTCCTCGGTGACGTCGTACTCCTCGGCCTCTTGTGGCCGAGGATCCTCGCCGGCAGCGAGGTGCGCCTCGCCCTGGGCGGGTGGGGACCCGGACTGGGGATCGCCGTGGTGGCCGACAAGACCGCCCTCTGGTTCACCATTCTCCTCGTCTTCCTCGAGGGCGGTGTTCTCTCCTACCTGCGACGCACCACGCTCGCGCCGGTCTTTTTCATGCTCCTGCACCTCCTGCTCGGCGCCGCGCTCGCGCTGCTCTTCTCCAGGGACCTGTTCAACATCTACGTGATCCTCGAGCTTCTGACCTTCGTCAGCTACCTGCTTGTCGGCTACGAGCGGCGCTCCGGCCAGATCTGGGCGGGCCTCAAGTACCTCATCCTCGCGTCGGTCGGGATGAATCTCTACCTGCTCGGGGTCGCGGTCGTCTACTACCACACCGGCACGCTCGACCTGACCCTGCTTTCGAGCCGCCTCCCCGCGCAGGCCCCGTGGATCCCCCTGGCCGCCGCGCTGCTCGCGGGAGGGATTGCGGTGAAGGCGGGGATCTTCCTCTACTCCCTCTGGCTTCCGCGGGCGCACGCGAGCGCCCCGCCCGCGGTCTCCGCGCTCCTTTCGGGTCTGGTCATCAAGATGGGCATCGTGGTCCTGCTGCGCCTCGCGCCGATCTTCCCGCTTCGGACCGCCCTGCTCGTCCTCGCGGGCCTGACGGGGGTCGCCGGCATCCTCTACGCCTACGTCGCACTCGATCTCAAGCGCATCCTGGCCTTCCATACGCTCTCACAGATCGGCTACCTCCTCTTCGGGATCGGTCTGGGCACCCCCGCGGGCCTCCTCGGTGCGACCGAGTACGCCGTCTCGCACGGGCTGTTCAAGGCGCTCCTCTTCCTCGCGGCAGGCACGGCCGTCAACGCCACCGGCCAGCGCGCGGTTCCCGGTCTGATCCGCGAGCGGCACCGCATCCCACGGTCCACGCGCTTGGCGCTGCTCATCGGAACCCTCGGGATCGTCGGCCTGCCGCCGCTCGCGGGCTTCTGCGGGAAGGCCACGCTGTGCGCCGACCTGCCGTCCGCGTTCCTCCTCGCGTTGCCCCTCCTCTTCACGCTCGGGACGGCCTTGTCGTTCTCGAAGCTCGTCCCGCTCTTCATCCTGTCGCCGGGACCGTCGGCGCCGACAGGACAGGCCACGGCGTACGCCGTCCTCGGCCTTCCGATCCTTCTCTTCCTGCCGGCGGTGCGACCGCTCCTCTCCGCCACGGAGTGGGCCGTCGCGCTCCACCCCCTCCCCTTTGCAGAGACGATCGGCGCGATCGTCCTGGGCGCCCTCGCCTACCGCTTCTTCCCCAGCCGCCGGCTTCCACTCCCCCGGCGCCTCTTCCGACTGGAGGAGGCGATCCTGACCCTCCTTGCAGGCGTCCTCTTCATCCTCGTCCTCTGCCTGGTCTCCTAGCCGCCCGTTGCCTGTCCCTTCCCGGGCCCGTACAATAGAGGCGTCCAGTCCGTTTCACATCGCCATTTCAGAGAGGAAGGGGGCTTCATTGACCACGACGCACAAACGAATCCTGGTGACCGGCGCGGTCGGCCAGATCGGCTCCGAGCTCGCCTTGGCCCTGCGGGACCGCTACGGGAGTGACCGGGTAATCGCGGCCGGGCACCGGACGCCGCCGGGGGCCGCGCTGCGGGACTCCGGCCCGTTCATCACCCTCGATGTCGTCGATCGTGATGCGATCGACGCCGCGATTGCGGCACACGACATCGGAACCATCTACCACATGGCGGCGATCCTATCGGCAGTCGGAGAAGACAAGCCCCAGCTCGCCTGGAACGTGAACATGCACGGCCTCTACAACGTCCTCGAGACCGCCCGCGACCGGGGGCTCGACCGGATCTTCGTTCCGAGCTCGATCGCCGTCTTCGGACCCGATACGCCGCACGACTGCGCCCCACAGGACGGGCCGCTTCACCCCACGACGATGTACGGGGTCACCAAGGTCGCCGGCGAGCTTCTCGGAGACTACTACGTCCGCCGGTTCGGCCTGGACGTGCGCGGCCTGCGCTATCCGGGGATCATCTCGAGCGAGACGCCTCCGGGCGGCGGCACCACCGACTACGCAGTGGCCATCTTCTACGAGGCGGTCCGGACGCGCCGCTACACGTGCTTCGTGAGACGGGACACCATCCTACCGATGTTGTATATGCCCGATTGCATCAAGGCGACAATCGATCTGATGGAGGCCGACGGCCAGCGCCTCCAGCACCACTGCGACTTCAATCTCGCGGGGATGAGCTTTTCGGCCGGCGAGCTGGCCGATGAGATCCGCAAGCACGTGCCGGGCTTCACCTGCGAGTTCGTTCCCGACAAACGTCAAGCGATCGCCGATTCCTGGCCCCAGCGCCTCGACGACTCCGCGGCACGGCAGGAGTGGGGCTGGTCGCCGGACTACGATCTGCCCGCGATGACCGAGGCGATGCTCACGCGCTTGCGCGAGCGCCACGCGGCGGGCGAGTTGTCCTAGATCAAGCGTGAGCGGTCCGTTCACGCCCTCCGCGTGATCGGACCGCTTCCCGAAGCGACCGGTTGCCGGGTTCGACGCAACCTAGACGAGCATCAGCCTCGCCAGCTCGGCGCCGTCGCCCTGCCGGGGGCCAAGCTTCACCAGGCGTGTGTATCCGCCCGGTCGGTCCTTGAACCGCGGGCCGAGCTCCTCGAAGAGCTTGTCCACAGCCTGCTTGTCCTGTAGCCGGGAAAAGACGACGCGTCGCGCGTGCCCGTCCCCACGCCGCGCCAGGGTGATCAGCCGCTCCGCGTAGCGCTGCCCGGCCCGCGCCCGCGCGAACGTCGTGTCGACCCGCTCGTTCTCGATGAGGCTCTTCGCAAGGTTCGCCAGAACGCTCTCGCGATGTGCTTTCGTCATCCCGATCTTCTGCACCGTCCGTCGATGCCTCATCTCACTCCTCCCCTTCGCCCTTCAAGGTGTACCCGAGCTCCCGCAATCGGTCCTCGACCTTGCTCAGTGTCTTGGCACCGAAACCGTGGATGTCCAGGAGCTCCTCTCGCGGACGGGCGAGCAACTCGCCGAGCGTCGAGATCTCTGCTTCCCGAAGTAGGTTGCACGCACGCTGCTCAAGCCCGAGCTCTTCCAGGGCGATCGTCAGCGCGCCTTCCTCTTCCCTTTCCTCCTCGACGGCAAGACCGAACGGGTGCTCGGCAAAGCCCTGGAACAGATCCAGGTGGCGGCGCAAGAGCCGGGCCGCCTCCGAAAGAGCCTCCTCGGGCTTGATGCCGCCGTTGGTCGACAGCTCGAGGATCAGCCGCTCGTAGCCGGTCTTCCCGCCGACCCGCGTCTCCTCAATCGTGAAGTTCACCTGACGAACCGGCGAGAAATCCGAATCGATCGGGATGACCGACAAGGGTGAATCGTCGAGCCGGTTCATCTCCGCGGCACGGTAGCCGTATCCCGCCTCCACCTCGAGCTCCACCTCGAGAGACCCCTTCTCGTTGAGCGTCGCGATGTGCAGGTCGGGGTTGATGACCTCCACGCCCGCCGGCAGGTCGAGATCCGCCGCGGTGACCACGCAGGGACCCCGCTTGTCCAGCGTCAGCCGTTTCAGCTCTTCGCCGTCACGGAGCCGCAGCGCCAGCCCCTTGATGTTCAGGATGATCTCGAGGATGTCCTCGCGGACGCCGTCGATCGTGTCATACTCGTGCGTCTTGCCGGCGACGTTCACGCGGACCACCGCCGCCCCAGGAATCGAGGAGAGCAACACGCGGCGCAGGCTGTTGCCCAACGTCGTCGCGAACCCCCGCTCGAGTGGTTCGATGACGATCCGCCCCTGCGTGTCCTGCAGCTCGTCGACCTTGACCTCGGAGGGAAAAACCAGCTCGTTCATCTCTGCCTCCTTAGCGGGAGTAGAACTCGACGATCAGGTTCGCAGCGATCGAGTAGCCGGTCTCCTCCAGATTCGGAGAGGCGATCGTCTGAAACGTCATCTTCTCAGGGTTCTTCTCGAGCCAGCTGGGCGTCTCGCGGTCCTTGCTCGCCTCGATGATCCCCTTCACCCGAGCCTGCCGACCTTCCTTGACCGCCACAAGATCCCCCTCCCGCAAGAGCGTCGAGGGGATGTTCGTCGATCGTCCGTTCAACTGGAAGTGGCCGTGGGTGATCAGCTGGCGCGCCTGCGCACGCGACGCAGCGAAGCCTGCACGGTAGACCGCGTTGTCGAACCGACGCTCGAGCAGCGTCAACAGCGCCTCCCCGGTTGCTCCCTTGCGACGCTTCGCCTGAGCCACATACGTCCTGAACTGGCTCTCGCGCACACCGTAGGTTCGGCGCGCCTTCTGCTTCTCGCGGAGGTGGATCTGGTACTGGCTTCTGCGCGGGCGGCGCTTCTTCGGCCGCTCACCGGGCGGCGTCGTGCGCCGCCCGACCGGGCAGCTCGACGTGTAGCACCGGTCGCCCTTGAGGAAGAGCTTCTCCCCCTCTCGGCGGCACTTCCTGCACTTCGGCCCTGTGTCCCTTCCCATTATCTTCTCCCCCTGTTTCCGCTGTGGGAGACCGGAGTCACGTTCCTCACTTCCTCCACACGAATGCCCGATCCCTTGATCGTCTGAATGACGGACTGCCGGCCCGAACCCGTTCCCTTGACGGACACATCGACCGAGCGCACGCCGATGTCCTTGAGGTCGCGGATGAGCGACTCGGCCGCGATCTGCGCAGCATAGGGCGTGCCTTTTCGCGACCCCTTGTAGCCAACCACGCCCGGGCTCTTCCACATGATCGGGTTGTCGTCCCCGTCCGTCACCGTGATGATCGTGTTGTTATAGGTCGCGTGAATGTGGATCCGCGCACGCTCAAGCTTGATGTTCTTGGCCATCCCTACCTCTTCTTCCCCGCCTTGGCCGGCCGCGGCCCTTTCCAGGTGCGCGCGTTCGATCGCGTCCGCTGTCCATGAACCGGAAGACGCCGCTTGTGCCGGATACCCCGATAGGCGTTGATGTCCTTCAGCCGCTGGATGCTCCCGTGCACACGCCGGCGGAGATCGCCTTCGACCACGTACTGCTCGACCTCGCGCCGTAGAGCGGACACCTCCTGCTCAGTCAGGTCCTTGCAGCGGATGTCCGGCGAAATGCCCGCCTTCTCGATGATCTCTGCGGCACGGGTACGGCCGATGCCATAGATGTAGCACAGGCCGATCTCGACCCGCTTGTCGTTGGGTAGGTTGACTCCAGCAATGCGCGCCATCTTGTCTCCCCTTAGCCCTGTCGCTGCTTGTGCTTCGGATTCGTGCAGATGACCATGACCCGCCCATTGCGACGAATCAGCTTGCACTTCGTGCACATCTTCTTGACTGAGCTTCGTACTTTCATCTCATCCTTCGCACGGTGACTAGCTCTCGCGGTACACGATCCGTCCCTTGGTGAGATCGTACGGAGAGAATTCCACGATTACTCGATCTCCCGTCAAGATCCGGATGTAGTGCTTGCGTATCTTCCCAGAGATGTGGCAGAGAACGACATGTCCGTTCGGAAACTGCACACGGAACATGGAACTCGGAAGACTCTCGATCACCTCGCCCCGCTGGCGGATCACATCCCGCCCCTTCTTGGGTCCGGCTGGCGACCGCGTCTGACGCCTTCCTCCCTGCTTTCCCGATTTAGCCACTGTGCTTGGATTCACCTCCTCCGGTCAGGATATCCGCTCCGTTCTCCGTTACCGCGATGGTGTGCTCGAAATGGGCGGCCAAGCCGTCCGCCGAAACGGTCCATCCGTTCTCGAGAACGCGCGTTGGACCGGGGCTTGCTTTCACCATCGGTTCGATCGCAAAGACCATCCCCGCCCGCAGCCGCGGCCCACGCCCAGGAGGACCGTAGTTCGGAATCTGGGGGTCCTCGTGCAACTCCCGCCCGATCCCGTGACCGACATACTCCCGGACCACGTGGAAGCCCTCACGCTCCACGTAGGTGCCAATCGCGTGCGAGATATCCGACAACCGATTGCCAATTGTAACCTGCTCAATCCCTTTACACAAGCTGTCCCGCGTCACCTCGAGCAGCCGCTGCGCCACGTCGCTCACCCTTCCCACCGCGACCGTCGTCGCCATGTCGGCGTACAGGCCGTCGCGCACGAGGCCGATATCGATCGACAGAATGTCCCCGTCGCGCAGGACCGTCTGCTGCGACGGGATCCCATGCACGACCTCCTCGTTGATCGAGGTGCACAGCGTCGCCGGGAACCCCCGGTATCCCTTGAACGCCGGCTGCGCGCCGCCTTCCCGGATCAGCTCCTCGGCCAGCGCGTCGAGCGCGCCGGTCGTCGCACCGGGCGTCACCGCCTCACAGACGGCCGCGAGCGTCCGAGCAAGCAACCGACCGTTCTGACGCATCGTCCCGAGTTCGGCCGCCGACTTGACGACGATCATGAACGCAGGAGCTCCATGATCCGCTCGCTCACTGTCTGCATGGGCAGCGTCCCGTCGATCTCGCGAAGGATCCCGCGTGTCCGATAGAAGTCGATCAGCGGCGCCGTCGCCTGCATGTACACATCGTAGCGGTTCTCGATCACCTCGGGCTGATCATCGTCCCGGCGATAGAGCTCACCGCCGCACTGCTCACAACGCCCCGGGGTCTGCGGTGGATTGAACAGGAGATTGTAGATCTTCCCGCAGTCTCTGCAGACGCGCCGCGCCGACAGGCGATCGATGACCGCCTCTCGCGACAGGGCGATGTTGATTGCCAGGTCGAGCGGCGTGATTCCCGCGAGCGCCTCCGCCTGTGCCACGGTCCTCGGAAAGCCGTCGAGGATGAAGCCATCCGCAGCGGTGATCCGGGAGCGGATCATGTCGACAATCAACCCATCCGGAACGAGATCTCCCCGATCCATGTACGCCTTGGCCTTGCCGCCAAGCGCCGTCGCACGCGCCACCTCATCCCGAAGGATGTCCCCGGTCGACAGGTGGACGTAGCCCGTCTGCTTCGCGATCCGCTTGGCCTGCGTGCCTTTCCCCGCTCCGGGAGGTCCGAGAAACGCGATGTGCTTGAGCATCCCTGGCGTCTACCTCCTCCGCCCGAGCAGGCCGCCCGACTTCACGAGGCTCTCGTAGTGGCGCATCACCAAGTGGGCCTCCATCTGCATGATCGTGTCGAGTCCGACGCCGACCACGATCAGAAGCGACGTCCCCCCGATGAGGTACATTGAGCTCATGCCGCTCAGCCACGAGAAGATGTACGGCAACACCGCCACCGCCGCCAGGAACACCGCCCCGACGAGCAGGATCCGGTTGAGGACGCTCGAGATGTAATCGGCCGTCGGCTTGCCGGGCCGAACCCCCGGGATGAATCCGCCGGACTCGCGCACGTTCTTCGCCACGTCCTCCGGGTCGAAGACGATCGAGCTGTAGAAGTACGTGAAGAAGAAGATCAGGACCACGTAGGTGATCGTGTACGGCAGGCTCCCGTTTCGGATGTAGGGCACCAGCCAGTTGAGCGCCGGGATCGAACTGAACAGCGTCATCGGCATCGCCAGGAGCGCCGATGCGAAGATGATCGGGATGACGCCTCCCTGGTTGACGCGGATCGGCAAGTGAGAGGTGTGCCCTCCGTAGACGCGTCGACCCGATGTCCGCTTCGCGTATTGGATCGCGATCTTCCGCTGCCCTTGTTGGATCATGATGACGCCGCCGATGACGACGACGAACAACAGGACCAGGGCCACGCCCCAGAATGGGCTGGCCGTCCCGGTCGTGATGTCGTTGAACGCTGATTGCAGTTGCACCGGATAGCGCGCGAGGATGCCGATCATGATGATCATGCTGATCCCGTTTCCGATCCCGTTCTCGGTCATCCGCTCGCCCAGCCACATGAGGAAGATCGTCCCCGCGGTCAGGCTGACCACCGAGATGACGTAGAACCAGATCGTTCCCTCGGCGAGGCCCCAGTTGACGACGAGCATGCTGATCGTGACCGCCTGCACCACCGCCAATCCGAGCGTGGTCCAGCGGGTGTAGGCCGTGATCTTGCGCCGGCCCTCACGGCCCTGCTCCTGCATCTCCTTCAACTTCGGGATCACGGCCGCCAACAGGCTGAAGATGATCGACGCGTTGATGTACGGGGTGACACCCAATGCGAACAGGGAGAACCGCTGAAGCGCCCCGCCCGTGAACATATTGAGGAAGTCGAGGATGCCTCCCTGCTGACCGGCGAAGAAGTTCTTGAGCGCCGTGGGGTCCACGCCGGGTACCGGGATGTGGGTTCCCAAACGAAACACGATGACCGCGCCGAGCGTGAAAAGGATGCGATCCCGCAGCTCCGGGATCTTGAACACATTGGTGATCTTCTCCCACACGCTAGATCACCTCTGCCTTTCCCCCGGCTTGCTCGATCTTCTCCCGTGCCGCGCGGGTGTAGCGGTGGGCGCGCACGGTGAGCGGTTTCGTCAGCTCGCCGCCCCCGAGGATCTTCAGGCGCGCCACGCGCCCCTTCACCAGGCCGGCCTCGCGCAACGCCTCGAGCGTCACCTCGCCCTCCGCGGCGAAACGCTCCTCCAGCGTTTGCAGGTTCACGCAGGCGTACTCGATCCGCGCGGGATTCCGGAAGCCGCGCTTCGGAAAGCGCATCCAGATGGGCGTCTGACCACCCTCGAAGCCCGGACGGACCCGGTTCCCGCTACGCGAGTTCTGTCCCTTCGTGCCGCGGCCGCTCTCGTGACCGCCCCGGCCGGAGCCGTACCCACGGCCAACGCGCTTGCGCCGGTGCATGCTTCCCTTCGTCGGGCGAAGCTCCTCCAGTCTCATGACGTGACCTCCTGCGCCGCCGGCGCCGCCACCCGCCGCTGCGCCACGACGTCCTCGCGGCTGCGCAGGCGCGACAGCCCCTCGATCGTCGCGCGGGAGAGCGTCAGCGGGTTCGTCGTTCCGATCGACTTGGTGAGCACGTTCGAGATCCCCGCCAACCGGCAGATCGCCCCGACCGTCACCCCCGCGATGACCCCGGTCCCGGGGTGTGCCGGCTTCAGGAGGACGCGGCCCGCCTTGAACTTCCCGGTTACCTCGTGCGGGATCGTCCCCCCGTCGAGGCTCACCTGCACCATCTGCTTCTGCGCATCACGGATCGCCTGCTGGATCGCCCGCGGGATCTCCGTGGTGTTGCCCACGCCAACCCCGACGCGGCCGTTGCGGTCGCCGACGACGATCGTCACGCGGAACTTCAGGTTCCGACCGCCTTTCGTAACCTTGCTGACCCGTCGGATGTCGATGATCTCGTTATCGTACTCGTCGTTGCCCCGCCGCGTGCTGATCAAAACGTCAACCCTCCCTTCCGGCAGGCCTCAGCCAGCGCGGCGACGACCCCGTGGTAGGGGTACCCGCCCCGGTCGAAGACCACGGCCTCGATCTTTCCGTCCTTCGCCCGCTGCGCCAGGAGCGTGCCGACCTTCTTCGCTGCCGCGATGTTGCAGCCGGTGACCTCGTCACGCAGGGCGGCCTCCACGGTGGAGGCCGTCGCCAGCGTCCGCCCCGTCTCGTCGTCGATCAGCTGCGCGTAGACATGGTGTAGGCTCTTCGTCACGCACAGCCGCGGGCGCTGCGCGGACCCGCTGAGGGTGCGACGCAGCCGGCGGTGCCGCTTGATCCGTTCGGCTTTCCTATCGATCCTTGCCATCTTCCCCTTGCCTCCCTACTAGGCCGCCGCCCCGGGTCCGCCGAGCTTTCCGGCCTTGTGGCGTACCTGCTCGTCCTTGTAGCGGATCCCCTTGCCGCTGTAGACGTTCGGCTTGCGCAGGGCGCGGATCTCGGCCGCCACCTGCCCCACCTGCTGCTTGTCGATCCCCCGAAGGACGATCTCGTTCGGGTTCGGGAGCTCCGCCTCGACGCCCTGCGGCAACGGGTACTCCTTGGCCTCGGCGTACCCGAGATCCAGGATGAGCGTGGTCCCCTGGAGTCGCGCGCGGTATCCCAGCCCCTTGATCAGAAGCGAGCGCTCCCAACGCTCCGTCACGCCGCGAACCATGTTCGACAACAGGCTCCGGTACAGGCCGTGCGCGGCTCGATAGACCTGCCCCTCCCTCCGCCGGGACACCGTCGCAACACCGTCGCTCACCTCGATCGACACGAGGTCGGGCCGAAAGTCCTGCACGAGCTTGCCGTGCTTGCCCTCGACCGTGACCGCGGACGCCGCCACGTTGATCTTGACGCCATCGGGGATGGCGACGGGCACCTTCCCAACCTTAGACATCTCTAGAACACCTCACAGAGGACCTCGCCGCCGATACCCCGCTGCCGAGCGTCCTTGCCGGTCAGGACCCCTTCCGAGGTCGACAGGATGCAAATCCCCATGCCGCCCAGCGGCCGCGGGATCTGATCCTTGCTGACGTACACGCGCCGACCCGGCTTGCTGACCGGCCGGATCGTCGTGATCACCGGCTTCGCGCGGCTCCGCTCGCCTACGTACCGTAGGCGGAGCACCAGCTCAGGCTGCGGCTCGCTCGGGTTCACTTCGTAGCCTTCGGCGTACCCCTCGGCCACCAGGATGCGAGCGATCGCCTCCTTCAGTGTCGAGTGCGGCATCGCGACCTGCGGATGGAACTTCGCGTTCGCATTGCGGATCCGGGTCAACATGTCGGGGACCGGGTGCGATATCATCATGGTTCTCTTCCCCCTACCAGCTGGATTTCTTCACGCCAGGGAGCTCCCCTTTGTGGGCGAGCTTGCGGAAGCAGAGCCGGCAGATTCCATAGTCCCGGATGTACGCGTGCGGACGCCCACAGATGTTGCAGCGATGGTAGCCGCGCGTCGAGTACTTCGGTGACTGCTTGCTCTTCAGTATCAACGCTTTCCTTGCCATAGCGCTCCCTAGTCCTTGAACGGCAGGCCGAGTCCCTTCAAGAGGGCATAGCCCTCCTGGTCGGTCCGCGCCGTCGTCACGATGGTGATGTCCATCCCCTGCGTCGCGACGATTTCGTTGTACTCGATCTCCGGGAAGGTCAGCTGCTCCGAGAGCCCGAAGGTGTAGTTGCCCCGGCCGTCGAACGAGGCCGCGGAGACCCCGCGGAAGTCGCGAATCCCCGGAAGCACCGCGTTGAACAGCCGGTTCAGAAACTCATAGGCCCGCTCCCGACGCAGGGTCACCTTGCAGCCGATCGGGTCGCCGGCGGTCAGGTGGAAGTCGGAGATCGACTTCTTCGCCTTCGTCACGATCGGCTTCTGCCCGGCGATCTTCGTCAGGTTCGCCACCGCACCTTCGAGCACCTTCGGGTTGTCCTTCTCCGAGACCCCCATGTTGATGACGACCTTCTCGATCGCCGGAGCCTCCATGATATTGCCGAGCGAAAGCTCCTTCATGAGTCGCGGCGCTATCTCTTCCCTGTATCTCTCACGTAGCATCATTACCGGAACGTCTCCCCACACTGCGTGCATCGCCGCATCTTCTCGCCCTCGACGACCGCGAAGCCGACCCGCGTCGGCGCGCCGCACTCCGGGCACAGCGGCAGGACGTTCGAGATGTGAATCGTCCCTTCACGCTTGATGATCCCCGGTTCGCGCAGAGTCTGAGTCGCCCGCTGGTGCTTGGTGATCATGTGGACGTTTTCGACGATGATCCTGTTCTGCTCGGGGTACACGACCATCACCTTCCCGATCTTGCCTCGATCGTTCCCCGCGATGACCTTCACCCGATCTCCCTTGCGAACCTTCCTCATGGTCGACTCCTCCTACAGCACCTCGGGGGCGAGCGAGATAATTCTCATCATCTGCTTGTCCCGCAACTCCCGAGCCACCGGTCCGAACACGCGCGTCCCGACGGGCTCACCCTGCGCGTTGATCAGGACGACCGCGTTGTCGTCGAAGCGGATGTAGGTCCCGTCCTTTCTACGGTACGCGCTGCGCGTTCGGACGATGACGCCCTTCACGATCTGCCCCTTCTCGATGTCGCTCGTCGGCAGGCGCTTGCGGACGGACCCCACGACGATATCGCCGATCTCCCCCACGCGTCGGTGGGACGGACCGAGGACGTTGATGCAGCGGATCAGCTTCGCGCCTGAGTTGTCCGCCACTCTCAGCATGGTCTGCATCTGAATCACGGCTATTCCTCCGCCTTCTCGATCACTTCGACCAGCCGCCAGCGCTTGAGCCGGCTATAGGGGCGGGCCTCTTCGATCTTCACGAGGTCGCCCAACCGCGCCGCACGCTCCGGACTGTGAGCGTAGAACTTCGAATGCCGCCGGATGTACTTGCGGTAGTGGCGGTGGAACTGCTGTTCCTCGACCCGAACGACGATCGTCTTGGCCATGCGATCGCTCACGACTCGCCCGATCTTCGTCTTCTTCATCCCTGCGCCTCCCGAGCCTTCTCCCCGGCGATCGTCATGACGCGAGCGATGTCCCGGCGCGTTCGCTCGAGCTCGGCGCTGTTGTCGAGCTCTCCCCCCGCTTTCTGAAAGCGCAGGTTGAACAGCTTCCGCTTGAGCTCCCGCTCCTTCTGCAGGAGCTCCTCGCCGGTCATCTCGCGCAATTCCTCAGCCTTCATACCTCGCCTCCAAACACCATCTTGCGCTTCAGCCGCGTGGGGATCGGCAGCTTGTGGCTCACGAGCTCGTGCAAGCGCCTGGCTTCCGCTTCCCCGATGCCGGCGATCTCAAAGAGGACGGTCCCCGGCTTCACCACGGCCACCCAATGATCCACCGGGCCCTTCCCCTTTCCCATCCGGGCCTCGGCCGGGTGCTTGGTGATCGCCTTCTGCGGGAACACGCGGATCCACACCTTCGAATTGCGGTGCGTCCGACGGGTGATGGTCGTGCGGCAGGCCTCGATCTGCTGGGCGGTGATCCATGCCGGCGCCATAGCTTGGATCCCGTACTCTCCGAACGCCACCTGGTTGCAGCGCGTGGCCTTCCCCTTCATGCGGCCCCGCTGGAACTTCCTGTGTTTCGTCCTCTTCGGAAAGAGCAGCGCCATTCTAGCTCACCTCGTCCCGCTGCGCGCCCGGCGTCTGCTCACCGCGGAAGACCCATGCCTTCACGCCGATGTTCCCGTACTTCGTGCGCGCTTCGGTAAATCCATAGTCGATGTCCGCGCGGATGGTCTGAAGCGGCACGCGACCTTCCATCATCGTGATCGACCGCGCGATCTCCGCCCCACCCAGCCGGCCGCTCACCTTCACCTTCACGCCCTCGGCGCCACCGCCCATCACGCGCCGGATCACTTCCTTCATTGCCCGGGCCGGCGCGATGCGGCTCTCGATTTGGAGCGCCACATCCTGCGCGACGAGAATGGCTTCGAGATCCGGTCGCTCGACTTCCTTGATCGCGACCTTCACCGTGCGGCCGGTCATCCCCTCGAGCGCTTCCTGGAGCTGGTGGATCTCGCTGCCCCCTCGCCCGATCACGATCCCCGGCCGCGCGGACCGGATGACGACCGACACACGATCCTCCTTGGACCGCTCGATGTTCACCTCGGCGATCGCGGCGCGGCGGTACCGCTGCCCCACGAGGTCGCGGATCTTCTTGTCCTCCGCGATGTACTCCGGGGCGAGGCGGGGATTGTACCAGTTGGAAACCCACTTGCGGGTGACCCCGACCCTAAAACCGACCGGATGTATCTTCTGACCCATTACTCACCCCTCTCGTCGCCGACGGCGATCGTAATGTGACTCGTCGGCCGGCGGATCACGTCGGCCCGCCCCATCGCCCGCGGCAAGAGCCGCCGGAACGAGCGTCCCATGTCCACCGTCGCGCGAACGACGATCAGCTCGTCCACGTCGACATCGTAGTTGTTCTCCGCATTGGCGATCGCCGATTCCAGGGTCTTCCGGATCGGGCGTGAGGCCTTCTTGCTCGACAGGGTCACGATTCGCAGCGCCTCGTTCACGTTCTTGCCGCGAATCTCGTCGATCACCAGCCGCGCCTTGCGCGGGGAGATGCGAACGTCTCTGGTCGTCGCACGTGCTTCCATCGTCTTCTCCCTAAGTCAGCCCTGGGGCTCGCTTCTTCTTCATCCCGCCGTGGCTGCGGAACGTCCGCGTCGGAGCGAACTCGCCCAGCTTGTGGCCGACCATGTTCTCCACGATGTACACCGGCACGTGCACCTTTCCGTTGTGCACGCGGATCGTGAGCCCCACCATCTCGGGGGTGATCATCGATGCACGGGACCAGGTCTTGATTTCCGCGAGCTCTCCGCGCTTCGCCTTCCGCACCTTCTCGAGAAGGCTCTCCTTCACATACGGTCCTTTCTTCGTAGACCTCGGCATCGATAGAACTCCTTATCGTCTCCCCTTGCCGGCCCGCCGCACGATCAGAGCGCTCGACCGCTTGCGCTGCCGCCGCGTCCGCCCGCCCTTCGCCAGCTTGCCGGTCGGCGAGACCTGAGGCCGCCCGACGCGGGCGCGCCCCTCCCCGCCACCGTGCGGGTGGTCCACCGGGTTCATCGCCACACCGCGAACGTGCGGCTTGCGCCCCAGATGGCGAGTGCGTCCTGCCTTTCCGGACTTGACGTTCTTGTGATCCGGATTCGACACTTCTCCGACCGTGGCCCGGCAATTCACGTTGAAGATCCGCACCTCACCCGACGGCATACGGATGTGAGCCCGCTCGCCTTCCTTCCCGATCAGCTTCGCCGACGTCCCCGCCGACCGTGCGACCTTCCCTCCGCTGCCCGGAGAGAGTTCCACGTTGTGGATCACTGCGCCGAGCGGGATCCGGCTGATCGGAAGGGCATTGCCGACGGCAACTTCCGCTTGGTCACCAGCCATAATCGTCGCACCAATCTCGAGCGACACCGGGGCGAGGATGTAGCGCTTTTCGCCGTCCGCATAGTGCAAGAGGGTGATCCAGGCGGAGCGGTTCGGATCGTACTCGCGTGTCACGACGCGCGCCGGGATGTTGTCCTTGTCCCGGGCGAAGTCGACCATCCGATAGCGCCGCTTGTGCCCGCCACCCCGCCAACGGACTGTGATCTTCCCTTGCACGTTCCGCCCGCCAGTCTTCGGCATCGGCCGCAGCAGGCTCTTCTCGGGGACCGACGTGGTCAGATCGCCGAAGTCGGGCAGATCAGCGTGTCGCTTTCCCGGAGAAGTGGGTTTGAATCGCTTGAGCGCCATGGTCTGTCATCCCCCCATGATGTTGATCCGGTCGCCCGGCGCCAGCTTGACGATCGCCTTCCGCCACCGCGCCGTGCGGCCCTGGAGCTGGTTCAGGCGTTCGCGGCGCGGCTTGCCCCTGTGGTTCGAGGTCCAGACCTTCTCGACCCGAACCTTGAACAGCTCCTCCACCGCCTTGCGGATCTGGATCTTGTTTGCGCCGGCCGCCACGCGAAAGGCGTACTTCCGCTCTTCCATCTTGGTCCACGTGTCCTCGGTGAGCACCGGCGCCAGGATCACGTCTTCAGCGTGCATCAGCTTGGGCATCAGGAGAACCTCTCTTCCAGTTCGTCGAGTGCGCCGCGCGTGATCACCAGCTCGTCGTGCCGGAGGATGTCGTAGACGTTGATCCCCGCACACGCGAGACACTTCGCATCCTGCAGGTTGGAGAACGACTTCTTCACAGCACGCCCGTACTCGTCCGACCCCACGACGACCAGCGCGCTCTTCTCCACGCCGAGCCGCTCGAGCAATGCAACCGCCTGGGCCGTTTTCGGGCCGTCGAAGGCGATCCGGTCAACGACGATGACCTTGCCCGCCTGCCCGCGGTCCGACAGGGCCGACCGCAGGGCGTTCCCGCGCATCTTCTTCGTCAGCTTGACCGTATAGGACCGCGGCTTCGGCCCGAAAACCGTCCCGCCGCCGGCCCACAACGGCGAACGCCGCGAGCCAGCGCGTGCGCGGCCTGTCCCCTTCTGCCGCCACGGCTTCCGTCCGCCTCCGCTCACCTCGCCGCGCGTCTTCGTGGAACTGGTCCCTTGCCGCCGGTTCGCCAGCTGCATACGCACGGTGCGGTACAGGAGGTCCGCGTTCACCGGCGCGCCGAAGATCCGCTCGTCCAGGCCGATCGTCTCCGGCTCGCCCGTGCCGTCAAGCGTGTACTGCCTCGCCTCAACCATGGCTCTTCCTCAAGCGCAACACGCCCCCCCGCGGCCCGGGGGTCGACCCCTTGAGGATCACGAGGTTCTTCTCCGGATCCACACCAACCACCTTCAGGCGCTTCACCGTGACGCGGCGACTTCCCATGTGTCCGGGCAGCTTGCGCCCCTTCACCACTCGCCCGGGCTCCACGCAGTTGCCCACGGACCCCGGCCGCCGATGGAAGTGCGAGCCATGCGTCTTCGGTCCGCCCGCGTAGTCCCAACGCTTCACCACGCCCTGGAACCCGAGGCCGCGCGACACGCCGATGACATCGACCTTGTCTCCCTCAGAGAAGATCTCGCAGCCGATCTGGTCGCCGACACTGTACGACGCAGGGTCATCGACCCTCACCTCGAACAAGTGCCGGTGCGGCGCCACGCCCGCCTTCTTGAAGTGTCCCTGAAGCGGCTTTCTCACCATCTTCTCGGACGCCTGCTCGTAGGCGAGCTGGAGCGCATTGTACCCATCGGTCTCCTCGTTCTTGACCTGCACCACGGTACACGGCTCCGTCTGAATCACGGTCGTGCCGACCGCAGCGCCGTCGACGAACAGCTGCGTCATTCCCACCTTCCGTGCTAGGATCGCTAGAGCCATCGCCTCATCCCTCCGTCGCCTACAGCTTGATCTCGATGTCGATGCCGGTGGGAAGCTCGATGTCCATCAGCGCATTGATCGTCTCAGAGGTCGGTTCCTTGATATCGAGGAGCCGCGTGTGGATGCGTCGCTCGAAGTGTTCCATCGAGCGCTTGTCGATGTGCGGTGAACGCAGCACCGCGTACACCCGTCTCTGAGTGGGAAGAGGAATCGGCCCGGAGACCTTGGCCCTGGTCCCCTTCGCCGATTCCACGATCCGCCTGATCGAGCTGTCAACCAGTTCGTGATCGTAGCCGCGCAGCTTGATTCTGATCTTCTCTCTCGCCATGGCTAGTAACCTCTGCTCCTGATGATCTCTTCCTTCGACCGCTCCGGCACCACGTCGTAGTTCGTCACCTGCAACGTATAGAAAGCCCGTCCCTGCGTCAGGGAGCGCAGGCGCGTCGCATATCCGAACGTCTCCCCCAGTGGGACGGACACACGGATGATCTGCACCGTCTCCCGCAACTGCAGTTCACGGATCCTGCCGCGACGACGCGCCAGGTCTTCCAGTACTTCTCCCACGTACTCGCCCGGGGTGACGATCTCCCCCTGCATGATCGGCTCAAGGAGATCGAACGTCCCCTTCTCATACGCCTTATGAACCGCAGCCACAGCGGCCGCGCGAAAGGCCAGCTCGGACGAATCGACTGGGTGAAAGGACCCCCCTATCAGGGTGGCCCCGACATCGACCAAAGGATACCCGGCGAGGGGGCCGTTTGTCAACGTTTCCTGCACCCCCTCTTCGACAGCGGCGTGGAAGACCTCGGGGACCTCCTCGGGACTGGCGTCCACCGCGAACGAGAAGCCTTTTCCCCTGGGCAATGGCGTCAATCGAAGCGACACCTCGCCGAAGTGCGCCCGACCGCCCGTCTGCTTGAGGAACGTCTCCTGGACCTCGATCGGATCCCGGAGGGTCTCGAGATACGCCACCTGCGGCGTGCCGATGTGCGCCTCCACCCCGAGTTCCTCGCGCAACCGTCGCATCAGCACCTCGAGATGAAGCTCTCCCATCCCGGACACGATCGTCTGGTTGGTGGTCTCGTCGAAGCGCACCTGGAACGTGGGGTCTTCGGAGGCCAGCTTCGCCAGCCCCTCGTCGAGGGCGGGCTGCTCCGCCTCGGTTCGCGGCTCGACCGCGATGAAGACGACCGGCGCCGGGAACCGGATCTTCTCGAGGACGATCGGCGCCTCCTTGTCACACAACGTGTCGCCCGTCGAAACGTCATTGGACGCCACGATCGCCACGATGTCTCCGGCCCGCATCAGCTCGAGCGGGGTGCGGCGATTGGCGTGCATCCGATAGATCTTCGTGATCCGCAGCCCCTTGTCCGTCGACATGTTGATCGCGTGCCCACCGGCCCGACGCGTCCCCGAGTAGACCCGAATGAAGACGAGCCGCCCGGCGTAGCGGTCCGAGACCACCTTGAAGGCGAGCGCGGCAAACGGCTCGTCGGGATCCGGTCGGCGAACCTGCTTGCCGCCGGCTCCCTGGATCGGCGGAACCTCGATCGGCGAGGGCAAGTAGCGAACGACCGCGTTCAGAAGCGGCTGAACCCCCAGGTTCTGGAAGGCGGCGCCGCCGAGCACCGGGATGAAGCCGTGCTCGATGCAGCCGCGCCGCAGGGCCCTGTGGAACGTCTCAGCCGCGATCTCCTTGCCGGCCAGGTAGGCTTCCATCAACCCGTCGTCCACTTCGGCGACGCGCTCGAGCATGGTCTCGCGATAGCGCTCGACCATCTCCTCCATCCGCTTCGGAACCGGCGCCTCGCTCCATCTCTGTCCCTTGGTCTCCGGGTCCCACTCGATCAACTGCCGCGTGAAGAGGTCAATCATCCCCACGAGGCGGCGATCCTCGTCGCGACAGGGTAGCTGCAATGGGACCGCGACGACTCCGAGGCGTTCCTCGATCATCTCCACGGTCTTTGTGAAGCTTGATTCCACGCGATCGAGCTTGTTGACGAAAACAAGACGGGGGATGCGGTACCGGTCGGCCTGTCGCCAGACGGTCTCCGACTGCGACTCGACCATCTCGACGCCGGAGAAGATGACGACGCCGCCGTCGAGGACCCGCAGCGACCGCTCCACCTCCGCGGTGAAGTCGACATGCCCCGGGGTATCGATGATGTTGATCGTGTGCTCGGCCCAGGAACAGGTCGTCGCCGCGGACGTGATGGTGATCCCGCGCTCCCGCTCCTGGTCCATCCAGTCCATCTCGGTGTCCCCGTCCTGGACCTCGCCCATGCGGTGGGTCTGGCCCGTGTAGAAGAGGATCCGTTCGGTGGTCGTCGTCTTGCCGGCGTCGATGTGCGCAATGATGCCGATGTTGCGCACATGATCGAGCGCCACTGGTGCGGCGTCAGGCATGGTCACCCTCTCCTTAGTGGACGGCTGACGGATTCAGGAGGTGGGAGCTGCCGAGCGCCTACCAGCGGTAGTGCGCGAATGCGCGGTTCGCCTCCGCCATGCGGTGGACGTCCAGGCGCTTGTTGTACGCCTTGCCTTCCTTGTGCGCCGCATCCATCAACTCACCGGCGAGGCGGGAGGCCATGGTGTGTCCGCCCCGCTCGCGCGCTGCGGCGACGATCCAGCGCAGGGCAAGCGCGACCTGTCGGTCCGCGGGGACTTCATAGGGAACCTGGTAGTTCGCTCCACCCACGCGCCGGGAGCGAACCTCCAAGCGGGGAGAGCAGTTGCTGATGGCCTCGTTGAAGACCTCGAGAGCGCCATTCTCACTGCGCCCGGCGATCTGCTCGAGCGCGTCGTAGACCACGCGCGCGGCCGTCGCCTTCTTCCCGTCGAGCATCACGTAGTTGATCAGCTTCGCCAGGAGTTTGCTGTTGTACTTGACGTCGGGCTTGACGTCCCGGCCTGGTATCTGCATCCCGTCCTCCTAGCCTGCCCGCTTCGCTCCATACTTGGAGCGGCCCTGGCGGCGTCCCTCGACCCCTTCCGCATCGAGCGGACCTCGGATGACGTGATAGCGGACTCCCGGCAGGTCCTTGACCCGGCCGCCGCGCACCATGACCATCGAGTGCTCCTGAAGGTTGTGGCCTTCCCCCCCGATGTAGGCGGTGACTTCCTTCCCGTTGCTCAGACGCACACGGGCCACCTTACGCAGCGCGGAGTTCGGCTTCTTCGGCGTGCGGGTGTAGACCCGCGTGCAGACCCCCCGCTTCAGCGGGCAGGAGGCCAACGCCGGAGCCTTGCTCTTCTTCATCTTCGGCTTTCGCCCTAGTCGGATCAGCTGGTTAATCGTCGGCATACTCACACTCCAGATTGCGGCAGATTATAGATTGCGTCCCAAATCCTGTCAAGCTTTCGACCGTTCCGCGACGGGCTCGCTTAGCGCTTCCGACGGCTCGTCGCCGCTCGCGTCACTCTCCGGCGCGACCTCATCCTCCTGTGTGGGGACGGAGAGGCCGGGTCCGGTCGCTGTTCCGAACCCTGTTCCGGCTGGGATCTTCTTGCCGAGGATGACGCTCGGCTTCAGCCCCTCGAGTTCGTCGATCTCCCCGCGCAGGGCGGCCTCCGAAAGGACCTTCGTCGTTCGCTGGAACGACGCGGCCGAGAGCCAGCCCTTGGTTTGCAGCGCTGCCTTCGAAATTCGCAGGAGTTCACGCTCACCCCGCGGGAGCCGCTTGTCGCGCAACGCGACCTCGACCGACTCTTCGCCCTCCTCCTCGACGATGCGCACCGTTTCGACGTTCGCGCGCCGCGCCGCGGTGATCATGTCTTTGGTCAGCGGGTCACCGGCCGAGGCGATCAGCTGCCCCTTCGCGATGACGTCCTCGGCGACGGGCTTCCCGAGCGCCGTGCGCCGCGCGCGCTCTGCCTCCTGGTTCCACTGAGACAAAGCCTTGACCTCCTGCTGGAATTCCTCGAGCATCACGAGATCGCCGAGCAGGAACCGCGAGTCGCCGCGCGCCACGATGCGAACGTTGTTCAGGATCTGGCGAATGACGACCTCGAGGTGCTTGTCGTTGATGTCTACGCCCTGCGCCTTGTAGACCTTGTGAATCTCCGTCAGGAGGTATTCGCGCGTCTTCTGCACACCCGCCATGTCGAGAAGCGCATGAGGGGCGATCACGCCCTTGGTGAGAAGATCTCCCTTCTTCACCTTGTCCCCGGTGCGGACCGTCGCCATCATGTCGATCTCGACTTCACTCTTCGGCCGCACCGTGACGCGGACGATCGCGTCCTCCTCGTCGATCCGCTCCACCCTGAGGAGTCCCTCGTGCTGGAGCGTCACCGCCACCAGCTTCTCACCCTCGCGGACGCGCTGTCCGTCTGAGACGAGGAGCTCCACGTCCCGCGTCAGCGGGAACCGCAAGGCCCGCCCCTCGGGGTTGAAGACGATGACCCGATCGCCGCAGACCTGCACCGTGCCGCCCCCCTCCGAAGAGACCACAAGCGGCTTCGAACGCGAGGTCAGCGCGGTCCCCTCCTCGACGAGGTCACCGGGCTCCACCAACATGCGTGCGCCGTAGGGGATCTCGAAGGTGTCCACCTTCCCGTCCTCGCTCGCGAATTCGAAGGTGCGCTTCTTGCCCTCGGGCACCCGGACTGCGCCCTTTCGATCGGCGACGATCGGCTCGTGGTTGAAGCGATCCGTCAGCGCATCCCCAGCCGCGACCGTCTCGCCGGTCTTCACGGACACCGTCGCCTCCGGGGGCAGCCGGTAGACCCGATCTCCACCGGACCGGTCGACCACGAGGACCTCCGTCGTATCGCCGCCGCGGAGCAGGCAAACCTCCCCCGCGCACGGGCTTCCCGCCGCGATGAGGTCTTTGGCCTCGACCTCGTCAGAGACGGCGGCCTGGAGCAGCGCCGTGGGCAGCTCGATCAGACGCCGGTCGCCGAGGACTTCCACTTGATCGTGCCCGGTCTCGAGGGGCGTCACCGACACGATGTGCCCGTCGAGCGGCGAGACGCCGGCCTGACCGCTCTTGACGGTCTGCCTCGCCTCGAAGAGCTCCTCGGCGCGCGGCAGGCCCTGCGTGATGTCCTCGCCGGCCACGCCGCCCGTGTGGAATGTCCGCATCGTGAGCTGGGTCCCGGGCTCACCGACCGACTGCGCCGCGATGACGCCTGCCGCCACGCCCATCTGGACGGGCTGATGGTTGCTCATGTCGAACCCGTAGCACATCTGGC
>Ga0068714_10001871_pt1 | contig 28763 bp, 26 predicted proteins | sample MTBNYHSulfiMetaG_FD_62988 | JGI IMG/M metagenome (GOLD analysis project Ga0068714, IMG submission 62988) | Enrichment culture microbial communities from rom New York Harbor, USA that are MTBE-degrading - MTBE-NYH (New York Harbor Sulfidogenic)... | ecosystem: Environmental > Aquatic > Marine >...
GGATTCGAAACCTGACAGGGGACAAAATAAAGATTATAAAAAGCGCAGAAAGTATCCTTTTAAAAAGCACACCGGCAGATGACACTGCCGGTGTGTTCTACTTAGAACAACTGTCATTAATTGTTTTTTTGATTATATTTCCGGAAAAGTCTTTTTAATTCGGTCCAGCTGTTCTGCGGAAATAGGATTTTCCTTTGATGAACGACGGAAGAAATCTTTGAGTTTGTCTATTGAAAGCGTCGGAATGGGCGCGTTTTGGGCATCAACCCTGGTTCTCTCATCCGTAAAAACGAGAACGCTATTGACCGGAGGCGTATTCTCGTTAAATACATCCGTCAGAATTTTTTCCATCTCTTTTTTGTGATCAGCAACAATTTTTTCTGGATTTCCTAAACCCTCTTGCGAAAAAATTTTTAAAAATAGATTTACTTTAGATTGCTTCCATCGGTTTTTCTGCTCGTTAAAAGTGATTTCTCCGCGTTGGTGGAAAACTTCGAGGGTCCAGACCCCAGCTGGTCCAACCAATACATGGGGGATAGGAAGCATGTAATTGTACAGTGTGTAATCTCCAGGCAGACCTTTCAGGGCTTTGACAATTTTTTCATCCGGTCGCGGCGAAGTTCCCCAGCGATTAACAAAATAGATACCAATTTGAGAAAGTAAGTAGCCAAAAATAAGAGCCACATAGGACCACAGCGCAAGTTCGGGTTTGGAAACGGAAATATAGAATCCGACACCCAGCACGCCTATGGCGGCCAGAGTAAGAAATTTACCAATTTTATTGTTTCGTGTGATCAGTTTTTTGTTTGTAATTATTTTCATCGGGCTTCCTGTAAAGTATTAATTTTCTAGTTGGGACATTCTATCCTGAATTGCCATACTCAGGGCACCAAGCAGGTTTTCCCGTACCGCGTCATGAGCAACACGGAGGGCGCTGGTGATCGCTTTTGCGTTCGATCGTCCATGCCCAACGAAAACCAGCCCATCAATCCCAAGCAATGGCGCGGCACCAATATCTGTCGGGTCCATCATTTTTTTGATGGCACTCAAAGCAGGTTTAGCCAGGAGAGCGCCCATTTTTGTCCTGAAAGATGACATTAATTCTTCTTTGAGGGTTGTGGCAACCATTTTAGCTACCGCTTCACTTGATTTCAAGAGAATGTTGCCGGTGAATCCATCTGTTACAGCCACATCCGCTTCACCGTTGAAAAGTTCTTTGCCCTCAATATTTCCGATAAAGTTTAATCCGCTTTGTTCTAATAAAGGATAACTTTCTTTAATCAATTGGTTACCCTTGCCAGCTTCTTCGCCATTTGATAAAAGCCCAACTTTGGGATTAGTTTTGTTAAGAACTTTTTCGGCGTAAATACTGCCCATGATTCCGAACTGTAACAAAAAATCGGGGCGGCAATCCGCATTTGCGCCAATATCCAGAACTACACAATACCCTTTACGGACCGGGAAAAGGGCGGTGAGAGCAGGGCGTTGAACGCCTTTGATTCTGCCCAGGGTTCGAAGAGCGTTGAAAAGCGCCGCACCAGTATTGCCAGCCGTAACAAAAGCCTGTGCTTCTCCCGACTTAACCAGGGACAAACCAACAGCCATAGAATTGTTTGGCTTTTTGCGTGCGCTCTCAACTGGTTTGTCTGTCATTTCCATCACATCAGGGGCATGGTGGATGCGGATTGGCAGCTTTTTGGTGTTAAGCATGTTTAATTTTGGTTCAATTAACTCTTGCTGTCCAACCAGGATAATGTCTTCATCTAAGAGCTGTGCCGCGTTGATTGCGCCCTGAATTTCTGGATCAGGGTAATCATCGCTCCCCATTGCATCTAAAACAATTGTCATGATGTCTCCTCTTGTTTGATCGTATTCGCTTACTATCGGAATTAACTTGACAAGGATTTATTGCCGATTATAATAGTCGTTGCACCCGCGCTGGTGCTGGAACTGGCAGACAGGCATGGTTGAGGGCCATGTGCCGAAAGGCGTGAGGGTTCGATTCCCTCCCAGCGCACTAAAATACCGCTGAAAAGCGGTTTTTATTTTAACATTGATGCAGCGACTTGAATAGTAGTAGTTGATCACTGGTATTCCTGAATCTCTGAAGTTATCATTGAATGCGTCTTGACAGATAAGACAACATATCCAGCAGACCGTGTTGACCACTCGACTCCGGCAGCAGCATAAGCTGTTTTTGACCAGCGTGGATATGTTGATCGATCTTAATCAGCGCTTTATTAATTGCCGGGCTTTGTTTGATTGCAGTCAAGATTGTCGAGACAAGGGCTTCGTTATTGGCACAGGAGCCGTCCATGATGCTGGCGGCATATGGGCTTTGTGGATTATCTGCTAAATATAGAATTGTGGGCAGGTTTAATATACCCTGTCGCAAATCACTTCCAACCAGTTTTCCCAAATTATTTTCCTCGCCCACAAAATCCAAAACATCATCCATCATTTGGAAAGCCATTCCTGCATGGTAACCAAACAAACGCAAAGCTTCAAGCAATTCAGGTTGCGCGTCGCATAAAATCGCCGCAAGCAAGGCGGAGGCTTCAAAAAGCGAAGCTGTCTTTTGATAGATTCGCTTTTCGTATAGCCAAATATCGGGTTTGGAGCTGCCGGGCAAGTATTGGTGTATTTCTCCGTTAATGATTGTGAGCAGCGTGTTGGTGAAACTGACTGTAATATCCTTAGAACCAATCTCGGCTACTATTTTTGCGGCATGCGCAAAAAGATAATCTCCGACAAGTACCGCTAATTGCGGAGAATCAGTTATGTGGATAGTGGGGTGATGGTGTCTGAAAGCCGCGTCGTCAATCAGATCGTCGTGAATCAGAGTGGCATTGTGGAGTAGTTCAACAGCGGCTGCCAACCGAATTATTTCATCTTTCGGTCCTTGAAGCGCTTTTCCGATGAACAAGATAATCGCGGGGCGGACCCGCTTTCCACCAGTAAATAGTCTTTGTTGGATGGTGTTAAGAACTTCTGGTTGACAATCCTTGAGCTCAGCCAGGATCAGTTTTTGGACATTTCCCAGCTCTTCTTGAACAGGAAGTAGAAATTCGGGAAGGGAAGATATCAATCTGTTTTCCATTGGAATAAAAATTCCGCGTTTTTTGAGGTCTGAAAGGCGATTTCTTCAACAGTCAACAATTTCAACTCGGCCAATTTGTTCGCAATATTAACGATCCTTGCTGGTTCATTTCGCCTGCCACGAAATGGATGTGGGGTAAGAAAAGGCGCATCTGTTTCCAAAAGCAGTGCTTTCAGGGGAAGCCCGGTCATGATCAACTGGCGTTCTTTAGCGTTTTTAAAGGTGACAGGGCCAGAAACGCCGATCAAGAAATGATGCTGGATAGCCAGGTTGGCTGTTTCAAGGTCGCCATCAAAAGAATGTAAGACACCAGGGCGATGAGCAATTTGAGATCCAGTATGTTCAAGTTGGGATTGCCATGCTGACAGGATCGGCCATAAATCGTGTAAAGCATCACGGTTATGGATGATTACAGGTAATTCTAAATCAGAGGCTAAATCAAGTTGAGTTCTAAAGACTTCTTGCTGTAGATATCTGGGTGTCCGGTCGCGGTAGTAATCCAATCCGATTTCACCGATTGCGCGCACTTTGGGGTGGCGCGCAAGGGTTTTTAACTCGTTAAGCGTGTTTTGCGTCCATTCACCCGAAATATCGTTTGGGTGAAAACCAACCGCAGCATATAAGCCGGGATGGGATTCGGTGAGAGCCACAGCCTGTTTACTGGTTTCCAGGTTAATACCCGGAATCATAATATGAGTTATTCCGCTGGCCCTTGCGCGTTCTAAAACCTCCTGCAGGTCTTTGTGGAATAACTCAAAATAGAGATGGCAATGAGTATCAGCCAGATCAGGCACTACACCAATCCTGCAATACGCAAACCATCCTGTAAGATTGGTTGCACGCAATCTTCGTGGGTGGTTTCGCAATAAACACGCATTACTGGTTCTGTGCCGGAGAACCGGATGAGTAACCAGCCACCATCTTCCAGGGTAAATTTAAAGCCATCCTGTGAATTAAGTCCGGTCACTTTCAGGCCACCTATTGTTTCTGGATTCGCGCTTATGATTCTGGCTTCACGGTCCTGGCGATCGCCAGAAAATTTCCTGTCGATGCGGTCGTAATAATGTGCGCCCACTTTGCTGAACAAGAGATTAATTAATTCAGTGGGCTTACTGTTTAGCTTGACCATCATATCCAGGATCATAAGCCCCGCTAAAATACCATCACGCTCGGGAACATGACCACGGAACGCGTAACCACCGGATTCTTCACCGCCGATCATGGCATCTGTTTCGACCATTTTCGGCGCAACATATTTGAACCCAACACCTGTTTCGTGAACAGGTACGTTATATAGTTTCCCCAATTTAATCAACATTTGCGTCGTAGAGAGTGTCTTGACAATTGCGCCTCTCTGCCCGCGGACTTCCAGCAGGTAATACGCAATAAGTGCATAAACGCGAAGCTGGTTGATGAATTCACCATTCTCATCTCCCACACCTAAACGATCAGCATCACCATCGAAAATGATGCAGACATCTGCGTTGTTATCAACAGTGGCTTTTAATCCCGCATCCACATTGGGTGGAATAGGCTCCGGGCGAGTCATTTCGGGGAATATGGGGTTACGCACGTTGTGGATTTCGATAATCTTGGTTTTTCCGCCGCTCAGCAATTTTGGAAACCATCCGGACCCATTGCCCCACATTGGATCTACCAGAACTTTGAAGCCCGCGTTACGGATGGATTCCAAATCAACAAGTTTTTTAAGATTTTCAATGTATGCCCGCGCGGGGTCAAAACGCACAAGGTTGCCATTCTTTTCGGCTTCTTCCAATGAACCTTGTTTAATGTCTTTTGTGTCATCCGGAATAAGCGCTTCAATTTCTTTCAGGCCTGCCGGCGCAATAGCGCCACCAGTATGATCGCGCACTTTGAAACCATTATCAGTTGGGGGGTTGTGGGAAGCGGTAATGTTTATTGCTCCAATTGCTTTTTTTTCTACTACCGAATAGGAAATCGTTGGGGTTGGAGTAGGGCCGTCGGTGAGATAAACACGGAATCCATTGCCGATCAATACTTGAACGGCAGCCAATGCGAAGGATTCTGAAAGGAATCGTTTATCGTATCCCACGACAACCCATTCGCCTTTTTTTCCCTCTTTCAGGTAATAACTCGCAAATCCCTGAGCACATCTTCTAAGATTTTCAAATGTATAACCATCCGCAATAGCACTACGCCAACCATCAGTCCCAAACTTGATTTTTAATGTCATGACACCTCCGCCCAATATTGGTTTATAAATAAATTCATAGAATTATTATAACAAGGATTGACGTGGTAGATCTTTCTTGCCTGCCACGTGCTATAATTTCAAAATTCTTGTGCGGTAACTTTGAAGAGTGGGCGATTAAGAGGATAAAAGATGGTTGGGAAACCTGGTGTTGTTGTTGGGTTAAGCGGGGGTGTGGACAGTTCTGTTGCGGCAGCTTTGTTGTTGCAACAAGGCTATCGCGTTATTGGGGCAATGATTAATGTTTGGAAAGATCAGGAATCCCAATATGCGGCTGCAATCTCGGAAAGCGCAGCCCGTGACGCGAAAAGGGTGGCTGACTGTTTGGGTATTCCCTTTATTGTTGTAGATGCTGAATCTGCTTTTCGGGAAGAGGTTGTTAAACCGTTTGTTTCCGGGTATTTGAAAGGAATCACACCAAGTCCATGCTCGCTGTGTAACCGGCAATTAAAGACGAAAGTTCTCCTGAGGATTGTTGAGGAACAAGGTGCGCAATACGCTGCCACAGGACATTATGCTCGTTTACAAAAGAATTTAGAGACTGAGGAATATGAACTCTTGAAGGGCGTTGATCCGAACAAGGACCAATCATATATGCTTGCACTGGTTGACCACAGAGATTTGAAACGATTTCTTTTTCCGGTGGGGGCGATGCTGAAGTCCGATATTCGGGAAATGGCGTCTGAGATGGGACTACCGGTTGCTCACCGGAAAGACAGCCAGGATTTGTGTTTTCTTCCTGACGGAGATTATCGGGGGTTCCTGAAGCGTTACACTGGTGACGCGATAACGCCCGGCAAGATTGTAAACACCAAAGGGGAAGTGTTGGGCGTACATGAGGGGCTCTCCTTTTATACGATTGGTCAGAGGAAAGGTATCCGGGTCGCGGCACCACAACCATTATATGTGTTGCAGAAAGATATCCTGGCGAATGAATTGGTGGTTGGCGAATTGGAAGAGTTGGGTAGGAGCACACTGGTCGCAAAGGGAGTCAACTGGATCTTGGGAGCCGCCCCTGATGAGCCATTCAGAGCTGAAATCAAAGTTCGCTATCGCTCTGCGCCAAAATGGGGATTGGTAATCCCTCAGAAGGATGGTTCGGTCACAGTCCAGTTTGACAAAAAACTACGAGATATCACCCCAGGACAGGTAGCAGTGTTTTATGATGGGGAGAAAATCATAGGCGGCGGTGTGATTGACTGATTTTGAGTAGAGCGAGATCGTTTCTTATAAATGGGGAAATTGTAATAAAATGGACATATCAACATGATATATGGAGGGTGTATCGGTGCATATAGCGGTGGTGATCTTTGGTTTTTTAGTGGCATCTCTTCTTGGGTCTGCTTTTCATTTATGGAAGGGAGGAGGGCCAGGGAGGCTAATTTTATATATCGTGTTGGGTTGGATTGGGTTTTGGGCCGGGCATTTAATCAGCAGCCAAATGGGATGGACCTTCCTGAGTATAGGTCCATTGCGTACCGGCACCGCGGTGCCTGGGTGCATCCTATTTCTTTTCGCGGGGCATTGGTTAAGTCTTGAAAATTCTGCTGATAGTGAAAACAAAAAGGCATCATAGCAAATTACAGTAAAGAGCTGGTCCATATTAATCGTTTTTTTTGCCAGGTTGTTTAAGATTATGATTAACGATTGTTTTTTGAACGAAGAAGAAATACATAATCGGTTATTGTCTGTTCCACCTGTAGTTGCTTCAGATTTGGGTAGAATGCGTTATCGTCGCGCCGCAGTATTAATTCCCGTGGTTTGTTGGGATGATGTTTGGCACCTGCTTTTTACAAGGCGAACGGACACGGTGAATGACCACAAAGGACAGGTTTCATTTCCGGGTGGGGCGCTAGATCCTGTAGATTTGAACCCAGTAGAAGCCGCGCTGCGTGAAGCGTATGAAGAAATTGGTCTTATTCCCGATAATGTGCGCGTTTTGGGGCAAATGCATGATTTCCCCACTATTTCTCAATATCTGGTTACGCCGGTTGTTGGGCGGATACAAAAGCCGTTTGAAATCCGATTATCCACGAGTGAAGTGAGCAGGGCTTTTACTATCCCCATTAAGTGGCTTGCGAATAGCGCGAACTGGGAAGAGAAACCATATCAAACGAGCACTGGGGAGATCCACCAGGTTGTTTTTTACAAAGAATATGACGGTGAGGTTTTGTGGGGGATAACCGCAAGCATGACAATCCTGTTCCTTGAGCAAATTGGTTTGCTTTAGCAAAATCAATTAAAGTAAAACAGCGGTGGACAAATTGTCACCGCTGTTTTTGCTTTCCTGGTTGGAAGATTTTACTCTTCCTCTTCTTCTTCCTTCTTGCCGTGTTCAATTACTTCGGGTTCAGCCTCCTGGTCCAGAACTCCTTCTTCCTCACCCTCTTCGGCTTCAAGAGAAGTACCAGTGGTGATGATCGCGATCATCTCTTCGGGATCTGTGAGAATTTCAACTTTGCCAGGTAAGACTATGTCTTTGACAAAAAGCCCATCTCCGATGTTCGCAAGGCCAGAAACATCCAGAACGATCCGCTCCGGAAGATCCTGGGGTAAAGACTCAACCTCAACACCAGTGACGCCGTTAACCAAAATCCCATTGAAATCTGCGATAGCGGTGGGCTCACCAGTCAACTCAATCCCCACCACAGTGCGGAGTTTTTCTTTAAGAGAAACAACCTGAAAATCAATATGAAGCAATGTTCCTCGAATTACGTCGCGTTGTTTTTCTCGGATCAGGGCGGCATGTTCTTTTCCGTCTAAACTAACATTGACAATACTGGACCCGCTAACACCACGCAAAGCTAATGTGGTTTCGTGAAGATCCAATGTGATCGTTGTAGGTTTGAAACCATGCCCGTACATGATCGCGGGAATTTTCCCTTCCCGGCGAAGTGCTCCAACTTTCTTGCCGGTTACTGTTCTTACTGTCGCATTAAGTACTGTTTTTTCCATTTTGAACCATCCTTCGAGCGCCTCTTACCTCAAACAGGTTACCTTCGCTCTTGATATATTTCGGCGTGAACAACCGAATTTGAATAGTAAATGATCGTGGTTATAAAATCAACACGGTCACTTTCGCAAGGTCTGATTTTATTCGGTTTTTCAAGAATAGTCAATCAATTTGTTGTACTCTTGAAAACCATACTACATAGGTGGGCGAATTCGTGGGGGGAATTATATGGAATGCGCCATTTATAAAATAGATTGGCTTGTTATATCTTATGTTGTTGAAGTATGATTAGTATACGTAAAAGAGAACTGCGTTGCGAAACAAATCCCACAAGCGAGGTTTGCCATGACAACTGATTTTGAAAAGAAACGTTGGGAAAATGACACCCTGAAGCCAGTTATTGAACGTTATCCCGAGCGAAAAAAAGAATTTTCCACTCCATCAGGAATACCGCTGCCGATTATCGCAATACCCCGGACAGATTTTGACTATGACGCGAAGCTTGGTTTTCCGGGGGAATTTCCATTCACAAGAGGAATCCAACCGACGTTGTATCGGGGTCGTTTTTGGACGATGCGGCAATACGCTGGTTATGCCACAGCTGAAGAATCTAACCAGCGGTATCGTTATTTGCTGGATCAAGGGCAAACCGGCCTCTCAGTTGCTTTTGATTTGCCGACGCAAATTGGTTACGATGCCGATGACCCACTTGCAAGCGGTGAGGTTGGAAAGGTTGGCGTCTCAATCTCTTCGCTAGAGGATATGGAAACGCTGTTCCGTGAAATACCTTTAGACAAAGTGTCTACCAGTATGACAATCAACGCTCCCGCCTCTGTTTTGTTGGCAATGTATATCGCGGTTGGAAAGAAGCAGGGAGTGGAAGAGAAGAAACTCAGGGGAACAATTCAGAATGATATCTTAAAAGAGTATATTGCCAGGGGTACATATATCTTTCCCCCCGAACCTTCCATGCGCCTGATCACTGATGTCTTTAAATACTGCAAAACCAATGTGCCACGTTGGAACACCATCAGCATTTCCGGTTACCATATCCGGGAGGCCGGTTCAACAGCGGTACAAGAGGTCGCGTTCACGCTTTCGAACGCAATTGCTTATGTAGAAGCCGCAATTGAAGCCGGGATGAAGGTGGATGAATTTGCTTCCCAATTGTCTTTCTTTTTTAATGCCCACAACAACTTTTTAGAAGAAGTGGCAAAATTCAGAGCCGCGCGCCGATTGTGGGCTATGATTATGCGCGATCGATTTGGCTGTCAAAATGAACGGTCGATGATGCTCCGTTTCCATACGCAGACAGCTGGTTCAACTCTGACAGCTCAACAACCCGAGAACAATGTTGTGCGAGTAACTCTTCAGGCTCTGGCTGCTGTTCTTGGGGGAACCCAATCTCTTCACACCAATAGTATGGATGAGGCGTTATGGCTTCCAACAGAGAAGTCGGTGCGAGTAGCTTTGAGGACACAACAAATCATCGCGCACGAATCTGGCGTGGCTGATACCGTTGACCCGCTGGCGGGTTCGTATCTGGTGGAAGCGTTAACCGATGAGATCTGTGAAAAGGCAATGGATTACATCAAGAAAGTTGATGAAATGGGGGGCGCATTGCGGGCCATCGAAAACGGTTTTGTTCAGGGTGAAATTCAGGAATCGGCTTATCGCTATCAGCAGGAGGTAGAGAACGGGGAAGAAGTTGTAGTGGGTGTGAATTCGTTTCAAATTGATGAAGATTTGGACATGGAAGGCTTGAGAGTTGATCCATTGATTGAACAGAATCAAAGGGAAAAACTAAAAGAGTTGAAAAGCCGTAGAGATAGCGCGCGGGTCAATGAACTTCTTTCCAAAATTGAATTGGAAGCAAGGCAAGATCAAAGTAATTTAATGCCTTTGTTTATTGAAAGCGTTGAAAATTTAATTACTTTAGGTGAGATTTGTGGTGTGCTGCGTGGTGTTTGGGGTGAGTATCAGCAACTAACCTGGTTGTGATCTTTGAGTGCAAATAGTCAGGGAGTGTGAAAATGGCAAGAGTGGTAAGTGTTAATCATATTGCGATCGCGGTGGATGATTTGGATAAAGCGTTGGAGTTTTGGCGCGATAAGCTGGGGTTGGTATTGGATCACATCGAAGAAGTGCCCAGCCAGAACGCGGAAGTGGCTTTTTTGCCTGTTGGCGACAGTGAGATTGAGCTGGTAAAACCAACTTCTGACGATACCGGACTCGCCAAATTTATCAAACAGCGCGGAATGGGACTTCACCATCTTTGTATGCAAGTTGATGATATTGAGGAGATGTTGAAGAAATTGGAGTCTGGCGGTGTTCGGCTGATTAATAAAGAAGCAGTGGAATTACCAGGACGTAAAATGGCTTTTATCCATCCCGCCAGTACAAATGGCGTATTGGTCGAGTTGTATGAATTGGTGAAATGATCTCCGGGTGTTTTTAAAAATTAAATTTACACTTAAGGTCAGTAATGATCTGGTGCGAGGCAGAAAATTGATGTAAATAACAAGCCTGCTAAGAAATTTATTAGGAAGGAATTGTGATATGCTTCTGAGAGGGCGTAATGTGCCTGGATCAAATTCACTTAATATTCAAATAATTACATCTTAAAGTTTCAGCCGTTTTTGTTCCCTAGACAATAAAAGCCCTTTCAAGTAAGATAAAAAATTGTTAAATTGTTTGGAAGCAATCTGATAGATAAAATTTTGCTGGAGGTTTGATGTCAGATCAGTTGTTTAATCGTATCACTTCTGAATTGAATAATAAAATTGCCTCCTTTGAGACACAATATAAAGTTAGAGATGTCGGAACTGTTATTGAGGCGGGAGATGGAATCGCGCAAGTTTCGGGTTTGATTGGTGTCCGGTCTCAAGAACTGGTGGAGTTCGAGAATGATGTGCCGGGGATTGCTTTCAGTCTCAATAATCAACAAGTTGGAATCATTATTCTTGGCGATTATGCTTCTGTTTCTGAAGGAATGACTGTCCGTTCAACGGGGAGAATTGCATCTACACCAGTTGGTGAAGGTCTTGTTGGGCGCGTTGTAGATGCTCTTGGCAAGCCAATTGATGGGAAAGGCCCGATACCTTTTGAAAAGTATCGCCCAATTGAAAAACAAGCCCCTAATGTGATGGAGCGGCAGGATGTGGATAGTCCTTTGCAAACCGGGATCAAGGCGATTGATGCCATGATCCCCATAGGCAAAGGACAGCGGGAGCTCATTATTGGGGACCGACAAACTGGAAAAACCGCAATCGCATTGGATACGATTATTCATCAAAGAAATAAAGATGTAATTTGTATTTATGTCGCGATTGGACAGAAGAAAGCCGCTTTGGCCAGGATGATATCAACTCTTGAAAGATATGGTGCAATGAAGCACACAGTGATCGTGACAGCTTTTGCAGATGAACCGGCTGCTTTGCTCTACATCGCGCCATATGTGGGTTGCGCAATTGGCGAAGAATTCATGGAACAAGGTCGTGATGCTCTGGTGATTTTTGACGATCTATCGAAGCACGCATGGGCCTATCGACAGATTTCCCTGCTATTGAGAAGGCCGCCTGGCCGTGAAGCATATCCTGGTGATTTATTCTATTTGCATTCCCGCTTGTTGGAACGGTCAGCAAGATTAGCTAACAAATACGTCGTAGTGCCCAAAGATTATCCAAATAATATTGCTGAAATTTCTGACAGTGTTGACGGGAAAGTATTTGATGGACCAATTTCATTTGAGGCATCTGAGGCGGCACTGAAGGCTTTGCCAAATTCTGTGGACTACAAAATCTGTAAAGTACGGGGAAGCGGTGGTTCTCTTACTGCTTTGCCAATTATTGAGACATTGTTGGGGGATGTCTCTGCTTATGTGCCGACCAATGTAATTTCAATCACGGATGGACAGATTTACCTTGAAAATGATCTGTTTAATGCGGGCGTGCGACCAGCTATTAATGTAGGTATTTCTGTTTCTCGGGTTGGTGGATCGGCGCAGATCAAAGCAATGAAACAAGTGGCATCAAGATTGAGGTTGGATATGGCGTCATACCGCGAACTGGCTGCATTTGCGCAATTCGGATCAGACTTGGATAAATCAGCCAGAGGACAATTGGAACGCGGAAAAAGGCTTCAAGAAGTTTTGAAGCAACCTCAGTACCAGCCCATGCCAGTTGAGCGACAAATTGTAGTTCTGTTTGCAGCCACCAATGGGTATGCTGATGGTCTGCGTGTAGATGCTGTTCCGTTCTGGGAAAAAGACCTATTGAGTTATATTCACTCTCACTATCCCAAAATTTATGAATCGATCTCGGCACAAAAGATGATCACATCGGACACGGAAGAACTGCTGCGCGAAGCGATTCAAACCTTCAACAGGACCTGGAAAAGCCAGGATCAATAAGCTGGAATGATATGTCGTCGATTCAGGAATTAAGATTTCACATCAGAAGTATTAAGAACATTTCACAGGTGACCGGAGCACTGGAAACGGTAAGCACCAGCAAGGTGCGCCGTTTGGTGCAAGCGTACAAGACTGCGCAACCTTACGCAGAAAAAGCCTGGAAAGTTTTATTACATCTTGCCCGTCAGCCCGGGCATGCCAGTTTGCATCCTTTATTGAGAGAGAGAACAAAGGTAGACAAAGTACTGGTGATCCTGGTTACCAGCGATCGTGGATTGGCTGGTTCATATAACATCAACATGGTGAGAGATGCATTAAAAAAGTTTGAGGACTCTTCAACACCGGTTTCATATGTTCCGGTTGGCAAAAAGGGGAGAGATATGCTGATCAGGCGCGGAGAGCATGTCATGGCCGAATTCAGTGATATTCCCTCGCCGCCCTCATTTATTGATTTATCCGCCATCGGTTACTTGGTGGTAAATGAATTTCTTATGGGAGAATATGATCAAGTTTATCTGGGATACACCCGGTTCATCAATATGACTCATCAGGAACAGGTGGTCCGAAAACTTTTACCTTTGGATGTGAAATATGGGGATGAACAGGCTTCATACAATGTTACGCACCATTCAAATCTGATCTTTGAGTATGAGCCAAACCCAATTGAGCTGTTGGATGAAATTATTCCACGTTTTACAGCATGGCAGATATACGCAGGCGTTTTGAGCGCACAGGCCAGCGAACACGCACAGCGGCGGATGGCAATGCATAGCGCTAAATCAAATGCCAATGAGTTGATTGGTGATTTGGAGTTGGAGTACAATAAAGCGCGCCAACGGATCATCACGAATGATATCTTAGACATTACAGGTGGGGCAGAAACGTTTAATTTATCTACGTAGGCTATTGGTATTCAGGAGTTTTATCTACTATGGAAAATGCGATTGGTAAAGTCGTTCAGATACAGGGGAGTGTTGTCGACCTGGACTTCTCTGAGGGTGAAATCCCGGATATTTATGAAGCTATCGAAATTAGAGGGGACGCAGAGCAACCGCTCATCCTGGAGGTACAAAAACATCTTCCCGGGAATTGGGCGCGCTGTGTAGCCATGGAATCTACAGATGGCCTCCAGAGAGGGGCCTTGGGCTACAGAACATATAACCCTATTTTAGTTCCCGTTGGTGAAAACACGCTGGGACGCGTGTTTAATGTGCTTGGAAAAGCTGTTGACGGGAAAGGGCCTGTGGAAAGTGACGTTTATTTCCCAATTCACCATCCAGCACCAGGATTGGATGATCAGGTCACCAGGGTAGAAGTTTTTGAAACAGGATTAAAGGTTGTGGATCTTATTGCGCCTTTTACAAAGGGTGGCAAAACAGGAATATTTGGGGGCGCCGGTGTGGGAAAGACAGTGATCATTATGGAGCTTATCCGGTCAATCGCAAAGGTGCATCAGGGCAAGTCTGTTTTTGCGGGGGTTGGCGAGCGAACACGCGAGGGAACTCAACTTTATCGGGAGATGTTAGAATCCGGGGTTTTAGAAGATACTGTGATGGTGTTTGGTCAAATGAACGAATCATCCGGGGCACGCCTGAGAGTGGCACTGACTGCCTTATCCATGGCTGAGTATTTCCGCAATAAAGGGATGGATGTTCTTTTGTTTATTGACAATATTTTCCGGTTCACCATGGCAGGTGCAGAGGTGTCTGCACTGTTGGGCCGGATGCCCTCAGCGGTTGGATACCAGCCAACGCTTGCAACAGAGATGGGGGAGTTGCAGGAAAGGATCACGTCCACACACACCGGGTCAATTACCTCCATGCAGGCGGTTTATGTTCCCGCAGATGATTATTCGGACCCGGCGCCGGTTACCACCTTCAGCCACCTGGACGCCACCATTGCGCTTGAACGTTCAATTGTTGAAAAAGGAATTTATCCTGCAGTTGATCCTCTTTCTTCAACTTCCCGCATTTTGGATCCACTTATTGTTGGCGAGGAACATTACCGCACTGCTCGAGAAGTTCAAAAGATCCTGGAGCGTTATAAAGATATGCAGGATATAATAGCTATTCTAGGTATCGATGAACTTAGTGAAGAGGATAAATTGATCGTTTCAAGAGCAAGAAAAGTGGAACGATTCTTTTCTCAACCCATGTTTGTAGCAGAGAGATACACTGGTCTGGCTGGATGTTATGTCCCACTTCGAGAGACTGTTAGAGGTTTTAGGGAGATCTTGGATGGCAAACAAGATCACTTACCTGAACAGGCGTTTTATATGGTGGGGACCATTGATGATGCAGTTGAGAAAGCCAAAAAAATGATGACGACAAGGTTGGAGTAGTGAAGCGGAATGCCTATACAGTGTGAAATTATTTCTCAAGACAGCATTGTCTTTCAAGGTGAAGCAGATATTGTTGTTCTCCCTGGAATTGATGGTGCTATGGGCATATTACCTAATCACGCGCCAATATTATCTGTTTTGGGGTATGGTGTGATTTCGGTACGCCGAAATGAAAGAGAAAATTTGTTTACAGTTTCTGGTGGGGTTGTTGAGGTTCAGCCTGATCAAGTGACTATTTTGGCTGATGCGGCAGAGAATGTAGAGGAAATTGATTTTCAACGAGCACAAGAAGCAAAAAATCGGGCAGAGAGTTTGTTGGAAGCCGGGGTAAAGGAAGATATTGATCAATATCGATCGATCCTTGCCGCGCTAAGACGCTCACAGCTACGTCTTTATGCAGCCAAGAGATACAGGCAAAGATCTGGGGCGCGTAAGAAAACATCAAAGTAGCCAGGAAAGGAAAACGCAATGCCAGTTTTTACCCGAGAATTTGGAATTGACCTAGGGACAATAAATACCGTGGTTGCCGAGGGCAGCCAGATACTCATGCAGGAGCCGACGATCGTTGCGATCATTGTTGAGGAGCAGAAGCTGGTTGAATGGGGGCAAGCAGCGAAAGATATGTATGGACGCGTTCCGGACACGATTGAGGTGCTTCGGCCGCTTCAACATGGCGTTATCGCAGAGTACGAGGTAACTGAAAAGCTGTTAAGCTTTCTAATCAGAAAAATCAGTGGACCAATGTTGATTTTCAGACCCAGACTTATGATAACAGTGCCCTATGGTGTGACAAGTGTTGAAAGTCGGGCTGTACATGAAGCAGGTTTAGGCGCGGGTAGTCGAGATGTATATTTAATTCAGCAACCACTGGCAGCGGCTCTGGGAGTTGATTTGCCCATAGGGACACCATCTGGAAATATGATTGTCTGTTTGGGAGGGGGAACAACTCAGGCTGCTGTTTTGGCAATGAATGGAATTGTCACCGCCGAAACATCCAGGACTGCTGGATTACAATTAGACGAAGCGATAATTTCCTATGTCCGGAAAAAATATGGATTGATTATCGGACAGCCCACTGCAGAACAACTAAAAATACGTATTGGCGCGGCGCTGCCACAAAACGAGCAAAATATGATGGAGGTCCAGGGCCAGGATCAGGTTACTGGCCTTCCTCGTCCCATAAATCTAACAACTGATGATATTGTTGAGGCGTTGCAAGAGCCATTGAATGAAATTGCTAACACCGCGAAACGCGTATTGGAGAAAACGCCCCCAGAATTGCTCTCTGATATTATTGACAGAGGGGCTGCGTTGTGTGGAGGTGGGGCAATGCTTCGCGGGATTGATAAATACCTTACCAAATCATTGGGGATACCAGCATATCTTGTTGATAACCCTGTAACCTGCACGGCAGAGGGAGCAGCCCGCGCGAATACATTGCGAGAGTCTTTGCGTAGAAGTTTACTTACGGGTTGATTGGATAAAGTATTTCTTAGCTGAATCAAAATCGACTTCCCATAAAGAAGTCGATTTTGATTCTATGATGATGAAGGGTTCAGTCCAAGAAGAAGGTCATTTGTTGAAGCTGCTTGATCGGATCAATGTGGAGAACCTGAACTGAATCGGATGGAAGGTTTAAGGTTACTGGCGCATAAGTAAGGATTGCTTGAACTCCGGCTTTAACTAAATCTTCGGCTACCCTTTGCGCTGCGCTTGCCGGAACGGTTAGCATGGCAATTTTTACTCCGGATTTCTTTATAATCTCGACAACATGCGCGCTATCTTGAATGATAAAATCACCAATTTTAGTTCCAATAAGTTTTGGGTCATTATCAAAGATCATCGCGATTCGAAAACCACGATGTATGAATTGGGGGTATTGTGCAATGGCCAACCCCAATCTGCCCGAGCCAATTACTGCCACATCCCAGATCTGGTTTAAATTAAGAATGCGTTTTAGCTCAGCGATCAATGTGTCGGTGGAGTAACCTGTACCTTGCTTTCCAAATTCACCAAATTGCGAGAGATCTTTTCGGATCTGGGCTGCGGTTATCCCCAACCAATCTCCTAGTTCCTTCGATGAGGTCTTCCGGATTCCTTGTTTCTGCATCAGCTCAAGCGTTTCAAGATAAATTGGGAGCCTTGCAATAACGATTTTAGGGATGTTTTTATTGTACATTGTGCGGCCTCATTTTTTTGTGTAGTGTGTTAAATTTATCACAAAATAGTGACCTGTGCATAGATGGTTTGGGTATTTCCGAAAAAACATCCGATTTATTTTGGGTTAAGAAAATTTATGATGATTTTAAGGTCGTGTTCTCCCTGTATCTTGAGAATTGAGATAGGAAAGGGCAGATAGTGACCATCAGAAAAGATTTGATTGGGGTCTTCGGGTTTTGACAGATATGGATATGAATTTGAATAACTCGTTGTGGTTAGCTCAAGACAATTCTCAACAAAACCTGTAGCTATGTGAAGATTATTGTCAAGAACAACAAACTCGAAATTTTGCTGGCCGTTGTCGACTATTACAAGATTGGATTGAACCGGATATTCGTACCAATGAGGATCATTGGGGATTGATAAAAATGATGTTTGGGGGCTGTTTGAGTGGAGTTGAATGGACAACTGTTGGTTTTGCAACTGATAAGTTTTTTGGATGCTTTGTGTTGAATACAGCAGGCTGTCCGGCAGGTTTGCAACATTAAATGATATGGATTTGTCGGATTCCCCAAAAAAGGCTCCAGGAAAATGAAAAGGGTCAGCTCCAAGTCCCCTATTTAACACCCAATCCTTTTGATCGCCAGTCCCAACGCTGAATTGAGAAGATGGGCCAAAGATTTGAGAAACTCCTTCAGCAGTTTTTATGAACGCAGAATATAAGACGCCACCGTCCCGCTCAAAGGTGGTGAAAATGTTTTGGTTGTACATCATACATTCATCCACGCCGTCCCAGTCAATATCCTTACAATGGGTTGTTGTATTTACGCCGGATGTGTTCTGATACCATTTTGATGCTTCGATCAGGTGCCCAGTGGATCCCAAATAGTTTGCCTGGAGAGTAAGCCGATCTATGGATGTTGAAGGCGTAGTGAGCATCAGATACATTTCCCAAGCCGAATCTGTAATGGGGTTATTCGACAAGGATAAAAGGGATTCTTTGACAATTTCTTTCAATTCGGCATAGGAGTAACCTACAATCCCCGGATTTTCGGGGTTGAGGACAGGATTTAGATCTGGAAATTGCGGGGAGCATAAAATATCTGAGCAGTTCCCGGTAAAGAGGTTACCAATTTTTTGTGTTTTCCAGGAAAGTAAATCTTCTTCGGTTAATGGCATGATCCACGGGTGGTTGGCAATGTACTTAAACACATCGTCAGAAATATACTGCGCTGCCCATAATCCGTTTTTGAGATTTCCACCAACAACAGTGATTTGAGATGGGTCATTTGATAACGCGCTTTGAATCAATTTGGTTTTTGCTTGATTGGTTAAACCATTCTCGTCCAATATTTCGTATTGTAATTGTGAGTCGAACGCGTCTGAGGAAAGATAATACGGCATAGGCAGGGGAATAATTCTTTTTCGGGAATTGGAGTAAATGTGGTTGGGTTCGCTTAGAAACGCGAATATGGTATTGTGTTCATCCAAAAAGCCCAGATCCCTAAAGGGGCCAAATGCCAAGGTTGTGTTTTTTAGATTATATAAACCTGTGCTTTTCAGGGAATAGCCAATGCTGATAGCATTCGCGCCCGGATCACCATATGCTGCTGTGGGAAGAGCGATCAACCCTTCTTGCTCCAGTGTTCTGATCCAATCAATCTGTTCCATAAAAGATAACGCCGCAAGAGGGTCAGGCTTTTTAATATCTAAGATGATTACCGGTACCCGATGGGCTTCCACTGCCGTTAACAGGTGGAACAATCCATGTCTTTGCCCGATAATCCCGGTATGTGCCCCATTCCATAAGCGCAGTGCTTGAGCCGGCGTTTGCGCTTCAAAACTGTTCCAAAAAATCAGTAAAAGTGGGGCGCGTTGTCTTGGGGGTTCACCAAGGAACTCGAAACTGTTTGTTTGGTCCCATACCCGATCTGAAGGGCTTGTTCCTTCGGAAAGAACCTGAATTCTGAGGGATGAGAGATCTTTGTCGTCAATAAGGGTTTTAGGAAAAGTAATAAAAATCGCATCCAGATCATGATCAGAAACCACTTGGGTGGTGTTAATTTTCTCTTTTCGCACCACGTCATGATCAAAAAAAGTCAATTCATTTGATTTGCCTGAAAAAAGAATATCCCCAGCGATATCGGATTGGATGTTGTCAGAAATTTCCTTTGACCCACCCTGGGTGAAATCCAGAGCAACTAAGAGCCCGTCAAGACTGGTCTCATCTAAGCTCAGGTAGTCAACTCGGATGGTGAATTGTTTGGCCTCTTCTTTGGAATATATTGCAATGATGTCATTGGCAGGGTTTTTCATGTCAACAGCATCAATCAGACGTAGATGTTGACTGCTCCATTCGAGGAAATTTTCTCCGGTTGCTGCTGCTTCATCAATACGTGATTGTGGATCTTGCCCGGCAGGAACACAAGAGGAAAGAATGAAAAATGTCAGCAATAGACTTAAAAAAACTGAATGGAGTAGAGTCTTATTTTTTAGCATCGTTTTGATAACAAGTATAATTAGAAATTAGACCTGAGATGTTAGTTTCCCAGGTCTAAGCTTGTGTAAATTCGAGAGCCTTATCTTCTCCGCCTACCCAAAAGCAGATAAGCATAATATAAAAGTGTGGATAAGGCTTGAATGGCGGCTGCGACATAAGTGAGAGCTGCTGCATCTAAGACACCATTAATGCCAGCCATTTCTTGTTGGTAAATAACACCACTTGTTGAAAGCCATTGCTTCGCGCGGCGTGTAGCATTGAATTCTACGGGCAATGTGATAAAAGCAAAGAGGGCTGTTGCAGCAAAAAGCACCAATCCAAATAACGATATTTGGAATCCAAAATTAGTTGATGAGCCTGAGAGATAATCCAGGAATAAGCCAGCCATAAAGATGAGTGGGCCAAGCCGGGATCCTATTTGGACTGTGGGCACCATTGCGGACCGGAATTGAAGCGGGAGGTATCCTTTTTTATCTTGCAACGCATGTCCAGCTTCGTGTGCGGCGATGCCGGCGGATGCCAGACTATTGCCCTGATAAACTGCGGGACTAAGTCGCAAAACTTTCTTTCTGGGGTCATAGTGGTCGCTTAAAAATCCATTCACCTGTTCAACGCGGACTTCGTTGAGATTATTGGCGTCGAGCATCCTTCTGGCAACTTCTGCGCCAGACAGATTGTTGTAATTTCTAATTCTGGAATATTTGTTGTAAGCTGATTTCACTTTTGCCTGCGCCCAAAAACCAAGTAATAGCGCGGGAAGTGAAAAGAGCAGATATAATCCATAGCCGCCAAATGAAGTGTTCATGTTTCGGTTCTCCTATGAGATATGCCTATTATATTCTCAAATTATATGAAACGAAGATTATTTTAATTTAAAGGAAATAATAGAAATTTATTAATCTTTTGATTATAAGAGCTTTTGTTGCAATCAACAGTTGTGAGATAATACAGCTGATTTTGTTTCTTAGGTGAAGTATGTATCATTTCTCTGCAGTTGAAGACTTTTATAAAGCGCATCGTAAAGCAAGCCTGAAAGAAATTGTGGCGACTCTTGCGGGCCGACAATCGGGTTTGCTGCGTTATGATGAGATTTTATGGAAGTTGCATTCTAAAGGTCAATCCGATAAGGGGTTGCAGGATATTCCACTTAATGCAATTGTTGGCAGCGTGGGAAGATATTTGGACTTCACGCGGGATTTTCTCCCAAAGCGAATAAATGATAAAGATCGCTGGGTAAATGTAAAAGCGGCTATGATGGGCTTAAAGGGTGTTCCTCCGATTGAAGTCTACCGGGTTGGTGAAGTGTATTTTGTTAAAGATGGTAATCATCGTGTTTCGGTAGCCAGAGAGATGGGGCATGAATATATTCAGGCTTATGTGGTTGAGATTAACACTTTGGTTCCGTTAAGTATAGATGACGACCTCGCTGATATTATTATTAAATCAGAATACGCAAGTTTTTTAGACAAAACAAACTTCCACAATATATTCCCTGATGTTGAATTGGAAGTAACTTTGCCTGGACAGTATGAAAAACTGGAAGAACACATTGAAGTGCATCGTTACTTTATGGGTTTAGAGCAAAAACGTCATGTTCCTTACCAGGAGGCAGTGGAGCATTGGTACAAGCATGTCTATTCGCCTGTTGAAGAAGCGATTGAAGATCAGGGAATTTTACGCGATTTTCCTAACCGAAAGACTGCGGATTTATATTTATGGATGATGAAATATCGAGATCAGTTGGAAAAAGAACTGGGATGGAAGATTAAAGAAAAATTTCTGGTCTCGTTTTTCAGAAGACAATTTGAAACGAGGGCTGTATCAGAGTTGAAAAGGCTTTTGTCATGGATGAAGTCTATTTTGTCTGATGTTTTTAAAGGCGTTCGCAGGTCAGTAGATGATGAGAAACGCATGGCAGCATCTCAAAGGAGATTGTTTGAGAACGTTCTGGTGGCTGTTTACGACTCACCCGCAAGTTGGAGAACACTGGAACAAGCAATCATGATCTCAGAACTCGAAAATGGAGAAATCTTCGGACTACATGTTGGTGAACCTGGCTATGTCCCAACCAATACAATTTGTTGTATCAGGGAGAGGTTTGATCAACTGTGCAGCCAGCACCATGTTCGGGGTACCCTGGCTATAGAACAAGGCAAAATAGCAGAGAAGATCATAGAGAGAAGTTATTGGGTAGATCTGGTTGTGCTAAACCTGGCGCATCCTCCCCAAACTCAAATTCTGGCGAAATTAAGCTCTGGTTTTCACACGATTATCAGCCACCTTGGGAGACCATTGCTGGCGGTTCCCGGTGATACAGTTGTTGCATTGAAAAATTGTCTGGTTGGGTATGACGGCAGTCCAAAATCTAAAGAGGCGTTGTATGCGGCCGCTTATCTTGCGATAAATTGGGGAACGTCATTAACCATTCTGCATGTAGAGGAAAAAGAACAACGGTCGAGGTGGAAACTTAAAGAAGCAAAAAGCTATTTGGAAAACCACCAGGTAAAAGCAGATTATGTGGTCGGTAGAGGTGATCCGGCAGATGCTATTCTGTCTGAAGTGAGCGACTTAAAGTGTGACCTGATTATTATAGGAAGTTATGGATACGGCCAGGTGTTTGAGGTTGTTCTGGGGAGTACGGTAGACCGTATTTTGTTGGAAGCACAGTGTCCAGTATTGATTTGCAGGTGATCAAGAGCACAAAAAGACTGCTTGAAATAAAAAAGCAGGGCTTTTGGGGGGCCCTGCTTTTTGGCGTTTGAGGAGCGCTCAGTATTCCAGGCAACTGCCTCCAATGAACTCTCTGATCACCGAATCGCCAGGAACAATGGTTTCATCGCTCAGGGGGGTGATGGAAGACAAGAGTTTATAAACCCTGTCCGCTCTGGTAAAGGCATCCTCCCGGAGTGGATTGTCGCGATATTTATCAACCCAATTCTTGAAATGTTCAATCATTTTAGCGGTATATATTGGCAGTTCATATGGCATGGCGCTATTAATGATGTAGTCTGTGGTGTTAATGTAAGGGATGATGTTCCGGAGTTCTGATGAGCGCACATAATGCCAGTGTTCCAGGGTTTTTGTTGGGTCATAAGCTCGATGTGAAGCATCCCGCAGCATCCGCCTTATTAAACGAATATCAGTCCAGCGCACATATTCACCATTCAGATTACGCATTTGCATTAATGGCTCTAAATACAGTTTAAACATTTGCTCGGGCAATATTCCTTTTGTCATTTCGCCGTACAGCCCATGCAGGCTGTCGATTAAAATAATGTCATTCTCACCAATGCGCATTGGTGTTTGATCGGCAAATCTTCTTCCGGTTTTAAAGTCATAAAAAGGAATCTTTACCTCTTCTCCGTTGATAAGTCGTTGAAGGTGATCATTGATCAATACCAGGTCTAATGCCTGAGGTGTCTCAAAGTCGTAATCGCCAAATTCATCTTTGGGGTGCATTTCAAGATCAAAAAAGTAGTTGTCAACATTGAGGGTAATCAGACTCATTCCAATTCGTTTAAGCCGTTGCCCCAGCTTGATGGTGGTGGTTGTTTTGCCAGAAGAAGAGGGGCCAGATATGATGACTATTTTCAGGTTTGCTCTTTTTGAGGCAACCATTTCGGCGGCATTTTCAACGTCTTCGTTATAAGCTTTTTCTGATTCATCGATGATATCCACAATTTCCCCCCTGGCGATTCTCTGGTTCAGCCCTTCAACGGTGTTTAAATTATGGCGGACCGCCCAATCCAAAATACGCCAGATTTTTGCCCATGGAATATTTTCTGAAGGGGCCGAAGCGCGCTCGGCTCGTTCCACGCGTCGCTTTGCCTGTTCGTTGCGATATAAGATATAAGCCTTTGCTACTTTGGCGTGCCCGTTTTCGATGAGAATTTTTTCAACGATGTCCTGAATCTCTTCTATGGTTGGGGTATAATCCGGGGTAGAGTTTCCTTCAAGTGTTTTTACTACCTGCTTGCATAATCCTTCAGCGATAGATCGATCCCTGCCTCCAACCGCAACTGCCGCGCGATAAATGGCATTTGTTATTCTGTCTGGAGTAAAGGGGACTTTTGCTCCACTTCGTTTTACAACATATTGAATCTTGCTCATCATTATCCTCATACTTAACTTTGAACCAGTTTATTAATTGTCTTAATTTATTTTATACATTTTTATAAATAATACCTAATTCTTTTGAGGGGTTCGCTTTGTGGAATAGCGTGTCACGGGTGTTACTTGACGAGTTATGGATGGGTGATAGAATATATTGAGAGTAATGAGATAAGGATTGAGTTTATTTTATGTATAATTCTGACACTGAGTTAATTTTTCCCATCAGAGTAATTTCGGAGCTATCAGAACTCAGAGGGCCTGAATGGGCAAATCTTGTACAAAATGTGATAGATGAAGACGCAAAATTAAGCACCTGTTTAGCGTTTGTTTTGATGATGGTGAAGCTGGACGGATGTGGAACATGTAACGCGGATTCTTTCAGAGCAATGCGTGGATGCACACAATGCGCAACGCGAACCATTCGCAGGTACAAAGGAAACGACAGTGAATTGGTAGAATTACATCAACAATGCCAGAAAGAAGTTGATGATTTTGTTAAAAAAAATTATTCATAACAGAGTGACTCTGAGAGGTAAATTGTGACATCAGGAAAAATAATAGATCAAGAGATGATTTTAGATGCATTGCGGACAGTTCAAGACCCTGAACTGCACAAGGATCTTGTTTCGCTAAACATGATTCGGGATATAAAAATCACTGGAAATAAGGTGTATTTTAAAGTTATTTTGACAACCCCTGCCTGTCCACTAAAGAATAAAATTGAGAAGGATGCAAGAGAAGCGGTGCTTAAGGTGCCGGGTGTGGAGGAAGTGGAGGTGGACATGGGAGCGAAAGTGAAGGCGGATGGTCGAGACAGGGACCAGTTTCAGCTTCAGATTAAGAATGCAGTGGCAATTGCGTCTGGAAAAGGTGGAGTAGGAAAAAGCACAGTTGCGGTTAATGTAGCCATAGCGCTTGCCCAGTCCGGCGCATCCGTGGGCTTACTGGATGCAGATATTTATGGCCCTAATGTGCCAACAATGATGGGCGTTAAGAGCCTGCCAGCACATACCGGGAAGAAACTGATCCCGGCTGAAGCCTATGGTGTGAAACTCATGTCAATTGGATTTCTTGTTAATAAAAATGACCCTTTAATCTGGCGTGGTCCCATGCTGCATTCAGCGATTCAACAATTTCTACGCGATGTGGAGTGGGGAGAGCTGGATTATCTGATTATTGACTTGCCGCCAGGAACAGGGGACGCACAATTGAGCCTGACCCAATCCATTCCATTGAGCGGAGGTGTAATTGTAACCCTGCCCCAACAGGTTTCTCTGGAAGACGCACGGCGCGGTTTGGAAATGTTCCGGAAATTAAATGTTCCGATTCTGGGTGTGGTGGAGAACATGAGTTATTTGGAGCTTCCTGATGGAAGCCGCGTAGATGTGTTTGGGTCTGGCGGTGGCCAGATGCTTGCCGATGCAACCCAGGTGCCTTATATGGGCGCAATACCAATGGATCCCTCTGTGCGGTCCGGAGGAGATCAGGGCACGCCAATAGTGGTTTCAAACCCCGATGCACCATCAGCAAAAGCTCTCAGGGAAGTAGCAGAGAGTGTTGCTGCAAGGCTGAGCGTGGAAAATTACTCTTCGTTGCATGGAACCAAAATAAATTTTGTGGATTGACTTTAACCCTATGCCTGAAATTAAAAAGTTGATAGTGGGTGTTCGTTTTACAAAAGGCGGAAAAATTTACCATTTTGACGCTACTGAGACTCCTGATCTAAAAATAGGTGATTCGGTTGTTGTTGAGACCAGCCGAGGCTGGCAGTTGGGCGATGTCGCCCAAATACTTCCTGATCCACAACAAGAGGTTGAGGGTGGGTGGAAATCAATAGATCGGCGGGCAACCCCCCGGGATCTTTTAATGCGCCAGAGCTGGCAAAAGAAAGAAGAAGCAGTAGTAGAAAAAGCACGTCAGAAAGTGAATGAGCTTGGAATAACAGGCGTGAAAGTGGTAGCTGCCGAGTACAGTTTTGATGGCGCCCACCTTACTTTGCTTTACAATAATGAAACTGAAGAAAAAATAGACTTGAAATCATTGAAAAGAATTCTTCAGAGATCTTATTCACCTTCGCAAGTGGAATTTCGACAGATTGGCCCGCGTGATGTGGCTAAAATTATAGAGGGGATTGGGGCGTGCGGCTTAGAAAAACGATGCTGTTCAAAATTTTTGATGGAATTCAGTTCTATTTCAATTCGCATGGCAAAGAATCAGGGGGTTTCGCTCACTCCTTCTGAGATTACGGGAATGTGCGGAAGACTGCGCTGTTGTCTTCAGTATGAGAACGAATTGTATGCTGAGGCAAGAAAAAGACTGCCAAAAAGGAATAAACGCGTAACCACACCGTCGGGAGAAGGGAAAGTTCTTAATGTAAACCCTTTGACAGACACTGTTTTGGTGGAAATCCCAGAAGTTGGCCGAAAGGAGTTCCCTTTCAGTGAGATCTTAACCAAAGATGAATCTGTTCAAACCCCAAAGGATCGTAAGAATTAACAGATTTCCTTTTTATCAGGGAATAAGGATGTTAGCATGTCGGCTAATGTCCTTATTTTTAATCTGAAAGGATCATTGATGAAAACTTTTGGAGCTCCAAAGAGGGTTGTTTCGTTAGTGCCATCCATCACCGAAAGTCTTTTTGATATGGGATTGGGCGAAAGCGTGGTTGGGGTTACGGATTATTGCATATTTCCAACTGATAAGGTGCGCGGTATTAAAAAGGTTGGAGGACCGAAAAGTGTAAACATCAATAGTGTATGTGAACTATATCCGGATTTAATCTTTGCCAACCAAGAAGAGAACGAAAAACAAGAGATTGAAACTTTGATTTCGCGAAATATGCAGGTTGTTGTTTTTTTTCCAAAAACGGTATCCGAAGCGATTAGTGATTTATACGAGATTGGTAGATTATTTCATAACTCGAATTCGATTCGGGTTGTTCAGTTACTGGAAAGGTCTCTTGATTGGCTTCGTCTATCCATTGACAGTATAGAAACCTTCAGATATTTTTGTCCGGTTTGGCAGGGGAAAGGAAAGGATGGTTTGGAGTGGTGGATGACATTCAATAAAGAAGTTTACGTAAACGATCTCTTGCATTTGTTCGGTGGGCGGAATTGCTTTGCTGAAAGAAGAAGAAAATATCCGATAGAGGCGGACATGGGTCTTGTGCAACCCGTTCCACTAGCTGGGAGAGATGATCGTTATCCGAGAGTTACAAAAGAGGAGATCCTTTTATCTAATCCAGACATGATCATTTTGCCAACAGAACCTTATCCTTTTACACACCGACATATAGTAACGTTTCAGAAAATGTTTTCGGGATCAGGGTTGGCAAAAAATATAAAAGTGCTGTTGGTTGACGGCACATTAATAACCTGGCACGGAACAAGAATCTCCCTGTCAATGGAACATCTCCCCACACTTCTTCAAGGATAAAAAAGTGACAAACGTCCGTTGACTCTGAAGTGAGGACATGCTATACTCAATTTAAGCTTACAAATCATCTGATTAATCAGATGAATTATGGTTTTGTGGTCAAATATGGCGTATCGAAACTCGCATTCTGAAGAGTTGTCTGAGTTTTTTAAATTTCTCGCCTGGAACAGTCAATCAGGGCTGGAGAAGCTGCCTTCTTTAGTTGAAATCAGTCAAAAACTTGGGATGAGTATTGCCAGTGTTCGTGAACAGCTAGAAGTCGCCCGAACTTTAGGTCTGGTTGAAGTTAAACCCAGAACTGGCATTAAAGTGAATCCATTCCAGTTTTCAAAAACGCTGATACCCATTCTTTTATATGCGATAGAAGTCAATCCAGAATTGTTTCTGGATTTTTCTGATTTAAGACGCCATATTGAATCATCCTATTGGTATGAAGCAGTTAGCTTGCTCACATCAAAAGATTATGAGCATCTCGGAGGGTTGGTGTCGCAGGCACAAGCGCTTTTGAATTGCGAACCAGTGCAAATACCACATCAGGAGCACCGTGAATTTCATATGACTATTTTCAAACGAGTTGCCAATCCGTTTGTTCTCGGTCTCTTAGATACTTATTGGGAATTGTATGAGAAAGCTGAACTAAACGTATATACAGATTTTGATTATCTGAGTCAGGTTTGGCGGTATCATCAAAAAATTGCCGACGCGATTCGAGCGGGAGATTTTACGGCAGGTTTTAATGCGCTGAATGCACATATGGACTTGTTGAGTCAGCGCCCAAAATCTCCGCCAAAATCTCTTTTTGAATAATATAGAATTGGCGAATCGGCTTGGATTTCAACAAAAAGAGGAGCGAATATGTCTCAAGAAGCTGGTGCGGAAATTGACATTACTTTCCAGAATGAAAAAAGAGTAAATGATTTTACAATCACGTTCAGCACAGTCAACGGGTCGGGGAGTGCTACTGCCAACACAACTTTACTGAGGGCGCTTTTTAAGATGGGCATTCCAGTTTCCGGTAAAAATATTTTTCCGTCGAATATTAAGGGGATGCCTACCTGGTACACGCTGAGATTAAGCAAAGAAGGGTTTCTTTCCAGGGTGGAACAGGATGATATTGTCGTCGCAATGAATCCAGCGACTATCTTGAAAGAAATGGAGTATGTTATTCCTGGTGGTGTTTTATTGTACGCCGATCACATTTCCTTACCTTTATCCCGCCAGGATATTCATCTGTATCCCATGCCTGTCAAGCAATTAGTAAAGCAATCTAATGCGTCCGCCAAGATCCGAGAGTATATTGGGAATATGGTGTATGTTGGCGTGCTTTCGTGGCTGCTGGGAATTGATCTTGAAAAAATTAAAGCGGCTTTATCATTTCAATTCAAGGACAAGGCATCCGCGGTCGATCTTAACTTTAATATGGTTGAAACGGCTTATAACTGGGCGGCAGAAAATTTAAAGAAATCCGACCTGTATAAAGTGGAACCAATGAATGCCACCGATGGTTTCATCATGGC
>Ga0068714_10001873_pt1 | contig 28756 bp, 26 predicted proteins | sample MTBNYHSulfiMetaG_FD_62988 | JGI IMG/M metagenome (GOLD analysis project Ga0068714, IMG submission 62988) | Enrichment culture microbial communities from rom New York Harbor, USA that are MTBE-degrading - MTBE-NYH (New York Harbor Sulfidogenic)... | ecosystem: Environmental > Aquatic > Marine >...
TGAAACTTTTAATATTAATTATTACTATAATTCAAAAGTTCAAATTGAAAATAAAAATAAATATTTAGCAACAAATTGCTAAATATTAAAAAAATATGTTGATATTTCATAGGAGAAAATTATGAAAACAAGAATTTTTATAATTTTAATTTTATTAGGTATCACAATACCTTTGTATCCTCAAAATTTAAATGAAATTGAGGGAGAGATAATTTTTAATGAAAAAGGTAAAATTTATATTTATCTAGTTGATGACGCTTCATTCAATAAGAAGGAATTTATTGATTTTAAAATTATTGAGCCTAATGTTGAAGAGTATAAAAAAGGAAAAGTCTATTTTTCTTTTAAAGATTTAAAATCAGGAACTTATAGTATAAGATGCTTTCAGGACACAAATAGAAATAATGAACTTGATAAAGGAATATTTGGTCCGAAAGAACCCTGGGGGATGTCATGGAAAAACAAGAAACCTTTTGGAAGACCTCCGGTTTTTGATGATATATCGTTTAATTTAATAAGTTATAAAAAAGTTAAAATAATATTGGATTAAGGAAGGAGCGGGTTTATGAGAAAAATTTTTATTTATATTTCATGGGTATTGTTATCATTATTAATTTTACTTGTTTTTATATTTACTTTTATGAAAACACCGGAAGAGTTGATAAAAATGCTCAGTACAATATCATATCAAACAAGATATTTAGCAGTAATAATACATGGTGTTTATTTAATGATGCTTGTAATTGGATTTTTATTTAAAAAGATTAGGAATATTATATTTTCATTATTAATGCTGATTATATCTGGAACGGCTTTTATTGTATCAATAATTTATTTGATTCCACCAAATATAATAATATTTGGCATGTTTTTTATCCTGCTGTTAGTTGCATTAATAAAAAAACAACTAAATTTTGATCTTAAAAATTTAAAGTGTATTAATTTCATCATTAGTTTCATTGGGATAATTTTTGGTTTTTGGTATTTACACTGGGTGAAAGAGCCGTTGTTTTTTAATGCATTAATTTATTCTCCATTAGGAATAGTAAATTGTCCTTCAATGGTTGCTATATGCGGTTTGCTTTGTTTAACAACAGGTAATAAATCAGTTTTTTTAGAATGGTCAGTCGGTATAATAACTCTCTATTTTGGTTTTTTTGGAGTATTAAGATTTAATGTTTATGTTGATATTGCACTTATTATAGTAGCATTATATATCATAATTAGATCAGCTTCAAATTTGGATTATAATAATACTTTTTTAAAAAACAGTAATGATTTTTAATTTTTTATGATCCCTTATTACTCTAATAATTTAATTATAAATGGAGTAATAAGGGATTTATGTGATGTAAGATTTTAAATAATTAAATAAATTTAAAAAATTGGGGTAAAAATGAAAAAAATAAATAATTATACACTGGGTTTAATTATTGGACTTATTGCAAGTATTTTATGGATATTTTTAGGTCTGGACTTTGGATTTCATTTTAAAGCATACGATCAATTTTGTAATATATTAACCTTATTTGGTTTTCGTCATACCATTATATCAATATTAGTAATGATAATGATACCTCTATGTGCCTGTGAAAATATAATAGGGATTATTGGTTCTATGATTACCGGAATTATTACATTTTTTTTAACCGCAACACATATTGTTTATTTAATCATTATTAAACAAACTGAATATATTTTTGGACCCGTTATATGGTTATTAATTCATATTACGATCATAATTTCTGCTTATTTATCATATAAAGAGCTTAATAAATAATATTAATCCAAGATGTTAAAAGGATTTGTCCTAACTGCAAATAAGTAGAAATACGGATAATTTTCCTTGATATACTTCATGTAATTAATCCATTGATATGCCAATAGATTGTATGCTCTTTCAATATCTTTTTTTGTATGACTGATATCATCCTTTGATAATTTATCAAGATTTCTGGATTTTAATTCTTCTGCAATATGAAAAATTGCCATTATGGTTTCTGTAAATGCTTCATGCTCTAAAAGATTGGGATTTTGCAGAAGATTCATAATAAAAAACCTTTTATCTAATAATATTTTTTTGAGTTTTTTTAAGTCGATTTTATCAATTGATAAATCCGCTTTATATTTTTTAACTTCTTTTAAGATATTATTGATTGTGTTATTTTCTGTATTAAGATCAAAATATTTACTGATATTTTTAAAATTATTATCATATTTAGCCAGGTGAATTAAAAATTCCCTGCCGAATTCACTGAAAAAAACTTCGATTACCATGTTTAATTTTTTTAAATGGCTGTTTTTTTCCCATTGATTTAAAAGCTGATGAATTATTAATGTAACCAGTATTACTTCTATAAATACAAATGCAATATCTCCTATGAGATAGATAAAAATATGATGGGCGTCATGAAATATAAGATAATGAATGAAATAAAATATAATAGACAAAAGTAAAAATATTATCGCTGTAATAATTCTCCAATTTTTTACCTTCATTAATCCTAGCCCTCCTTTTTATTACTAATTATATAATAAATATCTTAAATATAATTAAATATCCAGAGTTTTTATAAATAACTTTAAAAAAAAGCTTTTTTTATTTTAAATAAAATAGTATTTTATTATATTATTTAAGATTATACTTGGAGTTGTCTATGCCTGATCCATTAACCCCGTATGGCAATAAGCCAATGGTTACACCCATTGTTAATGCTGTAAATTATGAATACAGTTCTTTTGAGGTCTTACGAAAAATAACGGATGGTGAAATTGACGGTTATACATACCATAGAGATGATAATCCGACAGTAAGAGCCGTTGAAAAAAAGATAGCAAAGATGGAAAATGCAGAAGATTGTATAGTCTGTACAACAGGAATGGCTGCCTGTACAATGATATACCTGACTTATTTAAAAAACGGAGATAATTTAATTCTTTTTCATGATATATACGGAGCTAACTATAAGGTTTCGCTTATACTGGAAAGGTTTGGTATTGATATAACATGGATAAATGCCGATGAATCGGATAATATAGAAAAATATATTAAATCTAATACAAGGATGATATTTTGTGAAACACCTACAAATCCTTTATGTAAAGTAATTGATATAAAAAAAACAGCAGAGATCGCTAAAAAGCATAATATTATGCTTATTGTTGATAATACCTTTGCTACACCGTATCATCAAAGCCCTTTGGATCTCGGTGCAGATCTTGTCGTGCACAGTGCAACAAAGGGACTGGGTGGACACAATGATTTAATGGCAGGAGCAATAGCAGGCTCAAAAGAGCATTATGAAAAATTGTGGTTTACAAGGCAGGCTATAGGTACTACGCATGATGCATACTCTGCATCATTACTGGAGAGAGGGTTAAAAACTTTTAATCTAAGAGCAAAAAAAATGTCTGATAATGCATTGACAGTAGCACAATATCTTGAGAAACATGATAAAATTACCAATTTAAATTATCCGGGATTAAAGAGTTTTAAAAGATATGATATTGCAGAAAAACAAATGAGAAACGGGTTCGGCGGACTTATGGCATTTGATGTCGGCAGGAATCATGATGATGCTAAAAAATTTATAAATAATCTTAATGTTGTATATCATGCAGTGAGTTTGGGTGCAACAGAAACTCTTATTTGTATACCTTATTTAACAACTATGTTATATCTTCCTGAGGAAAGAAGAACATCTTTCGGAGTTAATTTAAATACTGTAAGGCTTTCAGCAGGTATTGAAGATATTGATTTACTTATAAATGATATAGAACAGGCCTTAAAAACGATTTAATTAATAAAAAATATAAAGAAATTAATTTTAATTGAAATTATAATCTATTTTTTCTAAAATATTAATAATTAACATAAGCAAATATGCCGGGAGGTAGTAATGGCATTTAAGGATGATTATGATTTTGATTTACTAATTAATGAGGCAGAGCAGCTTGTAATTTCAGAGTTGGAAAAACAGCTTGCCGAGGAAAATAATCAGGATATTTGTAAGTGCCAGGATTGTATTTTAGATATGGCAACATTGGCTTTAAACAATGTTGCTCCAAAATACAGATCTTCTTATACCGGTGTAATCTATGCACAGCAGTATTATTCAGGTAAACATAGAGATGAAATAGTAAATTCCGTTAAAAAAGCAATAGAAAAAGTTAAGAAAAATCCTTCCCATGAATAATTATTTTTTTAATAAGATACCACAGGGGCACTGAGGGACAAGAGCTTCACAGAGTTTTTTTGTTTGTAAAAAATAATTGTGATGCAATAGGCTTAAATTTGTCAAAAATGAAATAAAATACTTTCTAATTCCTCCATCTAATAGACTTGAACACTTGAAAGGAAATAGATTAGGACAATATAGTATTTGTATAAATGACCAATGGCAAATATGTTTTAATTTTAATGATATTTATTATTTGATTATAGTTTTTTTATAAAATCAAAAAAAACAATTATTGACAAATAAGGACAATAAGATTAGAAATATTCTTAAAATTATATAAAATATTTTTGGGAATTATGATGAGTAAAAAAAAGAGATTAATAACATCGGCGCTTCCTTATGTCAATAATGTTCCTCATCTGGGTACATTGATAGGCTGTGTTCTTTCTGCAGATGTATATGCAAGATACTGCAGGATGGCAGGATATGAAACAAGATATATTTGCGGTACTGATGAGTACGGTACAACTACAGAAACAAGGGCTTTGCAGGAAGGATTAACTCCTAAGGCTTTATGTGATAAATATTATAAGATACATAAAGAAATATATGAATGGTTTAATATAGATTTTTCCATATTTGGGCGTACATCGGATAGTAAGCAGACGGAGATAGTACAGGATATTTTTTTAAAATTAAATAAAAACGGCTATATTATAGAAGATATATTGACTCAGCCTTATTGTGAGAATGACAGGATGTATCTTGCAGATAGATTTGTTGAAGGTATTTGTCCAAATTGTGGGTATGAAAACGCAAAAGGAGATCAATGTGAAAACTGCGGAAAATTACTGGATCCCTCTGATTTAAAAGATGCAAAGTGTACTGTTTGCGGCACGGCGCCTGTTTTTAAAGAAACAAAACATTTATTTTTAGATCTGGAAAATCTTAAACCTAAACTGGAAGAATGGATTAACAAAACCTCAAAATACGGAAAATGGTCAAACAATGCTTTAAGCATTACAAAGGGATGGCTTGATCAGGGATTATTAAAAAGATGTATAACAAGAGATTTAAAATGGGGCATACCTGTTCCTTTGAAGGGTTTTGAGGATAAGGTTTTTTATGTATGGTTTGATGCTCCTATCGGTTATATTTCAATAACGGCTCAAGCTTTTAATGATTGGGAAGATTTTTGGAAAAATCCGGAAGAGACAGAATTAATACAATTTATGGGCAAAGATAATATACCTTTTCATACTGTTGTATTCCCTGCAAGCCTTTTAGGCAGCGGGGATAACTGGACACTTTTAAAAACAATAAGCTCCACGGAATATTTAAATTATGAAGACATAAAGTTTTCTAAAAGCAGGGGAACAGGTGTATTCGGGGATCAGGCAAAAGAGACAGGCATTGAAGCTGATTTATTCAGGTATTATTTATTAAGAAACAGACCGGAAAAGGGTGATACTCAGTTTTTCTGGATAGATTTCATGGAAAAGGTTAATGGTGAAATAATAGGCAATTATGCAAATCTTATAAACAGGATTACTCAGTTTATTAATAAATTTTTTGACGGGGTTGTGCCTGAAATTAATATCGATAGTGATTCATTCTTAAATAAAATGGATATGAATAAATATAAAAATGAAATAATAAATCAATTTGAAGAGATAGAGTTAAAAAAGACTCTTTTATATATACTTGATATATGCTCTGAAGGTAATAAGTATTTTCAGGATTGTGAACCATGGGCTTTAATAAAGAGTGATAAAGAAAAAGCAGCTTGTGTTATTGCAAATTTATGCGGTTTTATTAAAGACATCTCTATATTTTTATGGCCTTATATACCAGATGCAGTCGAAAGAGTATTCGGTATTCTCAATCTTGATAAAGAAAAAATTAATCTTGATTATATCGGTGATTATACCGGTTTAAGCGGAAACAAAATAAATAAACCGGAAATATTGTTTAATAAGCTGGAAAAGAAAAAAATCGATGAGTTAAGAGAAAAGTTCAGCGGTAAGCAGACGCAAGTTAAGACTCCCGAAGAATTATTTAAAAAGCTTCATTTAAAAGCAGGAAGGATAATTGAAATAGAAAGACATCCGGAGGCGGATAAACTTTATATAGAAAAAGTAGATATGGGCAACGGAGAGATAAGACAGATTGTTTCCGGGTTAGTACCGTTTTATAAAGAAGAAGAATTATTAAATAAAATGATTATATTGGCATATAATCTAAAACCTGCAACATTAAGAGGTACGGAAAGCCAGGGAATGCTTTTGGCTGCCGAGACAAAAAAAAGAGATATAGTTGAGGTGATTAGCCCTGACTGCGAAGTTGGAGATATTATTTCAATAGGCGATATCACTCCAAACAATGAAGAGATCACTATAGAAGAATTTTTTAGTGTCCCGATGACTATAAAAGATTATGCTATGACATTCATGGATTTAAAATTAATGGTAAAAGGCAAATCAATAAAAGTAGAGAGGGTTGAAAACGGTAAAGTGGGTTAATGAATTTTTTTTATGAAACAATAAGCTTCAATCTATTTTTTCTATTCACACAGCAGTGAGTATAGGAGTACAGAGACATCCCCTATGTTTGTTAAGACTCTACACCATCCTTCTATTGAGATTTTACAATCCTTTTCTTTACAAATAGTTGGCTGGATATATAATATTAATTTAATGACATAAAAATAGTGAATGGGAAGCAATCTGTAATTATTTTATAGATCAAAAAGCCTCCGTCTGCTTTTCCAATCATTAAACTGCTTAGATTAAGTTTGGTGACCGGGTGATTGAAAAAGCAGAGGCATAAATTTTACTTTAAAATAGATAGAAGGTCTACGGCTGTTCTATTTTTTTTGACCACGCCGCAGATTCCCGATAAAGCGAATTTAGTAAAAATTTTTTTGTTATTTTATTCTCCTGAGGAGCTTAAAACAAATCCTTTTTTTGTTCCGCCTGTACTTGACGATGTGCCTGCAATCCTTGCAAGATATGCACTTCCGAGATTTTCAATATGCTCTCTTACATTATCAAAATAATTTAGATGTACCTGCTCTTCATTGATTATATCTTCAAAAAGCTTTGCTGTAATACTGTCGCCGTTTTCACTGCTGATCTTTAAAAATTTATTATATGCATCTATTGCATCATCTTCCGCCTTTACATCAAACGGAAAAATAGCTTCAACTTTTTGTGCTTTTTCTACTCCGCCTGAAGGTTCGGCTACCGGCTCTCCTCCCAATTCTTTAATTCTCTCTGCAAAAGCTTCCGCATGACGCATTTCATCAATTGCAATAAGTTTAATATTTTTCGCAAGCTCGCCGTAGTCCATATTATCTAGATTGTAATGTTGATTCATATATTGATAAATTGCCTGTAACTCCATTGCTCTTGCTTTGTTTAATACATCTATTACATTTTTCTTTTTTTCTGACTGCATATTATATACTCCTTAATTTTTGAAATATTAAAATAACTATTATAATTTATTATGTTTATTCTATATAAATTTTAAAAAATTTAATTGTTAAAAAAACTTTAAATAAAATTATTTTGCAGTATTTAAATTTTATTCACATTTTAAAAGAGCATCTTTTATTTCTTCCATTTCAATAGGTTTCTTTAAGAATACATTAGCTCCTGCATTAATAGCCGCATCTGTTTTACTTGTATCTCCGCTTATAGCTATTATGAAAACATCTTTTAATTTTACGCTTGATTTAATATTCTTAATAACCTGCAATCCGTCAAAATCAGGCATCAATATATCAACTATAATTATTTTTGGCGGATCCTGTCCCATTGCAAGTAAAACATCCGTACCGGAATAAAAACTTTTTAATTCGAATCCTTTAATCCTTGTCAGCATTTCATTAAATACTTCATGAATGTCTTTTTCATCGTCTACAAGATAAACCATTTTTTTAATTACCAGTTCTGATGGTATTTCATAATTATGAGTTTCTAAAAATTTTATTAAATCCTTAAATGGTATTTTCCTGTGACCGCCAGGTGTAATGACTGCATTAATCTCTCCTGCATCAACCCAGTTTATTACTGAGCCGACTGCAACATGAAGAATGCCTGCAACCTCTGATGTTGTATAAAATTTTTTTCTAATTAATTTTTTCATTCTCTAAACCTTTTAAAAATTAGAATAATTATAATATCTATAGTTTTAATATATCATCTTTAAAAAATATTTCAAGCTAATTTTTAAAATTTTTATTATTTTTTTAATTTTTTGGGTTCTATGAGGATTAAAAATTCACCTTTTTCAATTCCTATATTTGTAATTTTATTCAATACAGATGCCGGATCTCCCCAGATTAACTCTTCATCTTCCATTGTCAGATTATATGCAATAAAAATTTTCCTGTTATATATATGTTTTTTTAATAATTCTAAAATACTTTTTAATCTATAAGGAGTCTCCATTATTATTATAGCTTCTTCTCTTTTTAATAATTTATAAAGTTTTTGTGATTTTTCCTGATTATTCTTTGGTAAAAAACCGGCGTAATAAAAATTTTTTATTTTAAATGGAGCAAGAGAAAGCATTGTTATTAATGAATTTGCTCCCGGCAGGGAAGTTATTTTATATCCTTTTGCTCTTATTTGACCGATTAAATTAAAACCGGGATCCTCAAATAGAGGAGTACCGCAGTCTGATATTAATGCTCCTTTTTCTCCATTATCTAATAAAGGTAATACAAGTTCGATAGCCTCTTTTTCATTATGTTCATTACATAATATATATTTTTTTTCTTTAATTCCCAGATGGTAAAAAAGCTTTTTATATTCCCTTTCTTCTTCACAGACTATAAAATCCGCTTCTTTTAAAATATTTAATGCCCTTATACTTATGTCATCATAATTACCTATAGGTGTTGCAACAATATAAAAATTAATCAATTGGGATCCTTTTTATAGATTAATAAAAAATATATTAATTTAGTATTGTATAAATATAACATCTTTTGTATAAACTATTAATATGAAAATTAAAAAAGAGCAATATATTTCTTTAATTAAAACAGCGCTTCATGAAGATCTTTTGGATATAGGCGACATTACAAGCGAGCCTATATTTAAAAATGAAAGCGGGACATTTAATCTTTTATCAAAGGATAATGGGATCCTATGCGGGATAGATATCTTTACGGAAGTTTTTAAGCAGATTGATAAAAATATTCTTCTGCAATTTTATTTTAATGATAAGGATATCATTAAAAAAGGTGATATTGTAGCAAGGGCTACAGGAAAAGTGCTGAATCTTTTAAAAGGAGAAAGAACAGCATTAAATATTATTTCTCATTTAAGCGGTATTGCAACAAAAACCTCAATATTTGTCAGGGAGACAAAAGGCAGGTTAAAAATCCTGGATACAAGAAAGACCATACCGGGATTTAGAATACTTGAAAAATATGCAGTTACTTGCGGCGGGGGAATGAACCACAGGATAGGTTTGTATGATATGGTATTGATAAAAGACAACCATATTGATGCAGCCGGGGGAATTACCAATGCCGTTAAGAAAATAAAAGAAAAATGGGGCAATAAATATAAAATAGAAGTAGAAACAAGGAATATAGAAGAAGTCGAGGAAGCCCTATCCTGTGGAATTGACCGAATAATGCTGGACAACATGAATAACAAACAGATGAAAGAAGCAGTGAAGGTAATTAATGGCAGATGTGAGACGGAAGCATCCGGCAATGTAACATTAAAAAGGATAAAATCTATAGAGAAAACAGGTGTTGATTTTGTATCGGTTGGAGCTTTGACTCATACAATAAAAGCCTTTGATTTTTCATTCAAAAAAGAATAATTATTTATAATAAAAGGGAGTTTTTTATAATTACTAACCAACAAGGCACTAAAGTATTATATGTATTTAAAAATATTTGCTGAATCCTTCTTAAATATTTATGGTTTATTGAGCAATATTTTTTATTATTTCCTTTGTGTCTTTGCGGCTTAGTGGTTAATTTATATAAGAGGGCATTATTATGGATAAAGAAAAATTAATTAATAAAATTAAAGAAATAAAAAAGGATCTTGGTAAGCGGATTGTTATTCCCGCACATCATTACCAATCACCTGATATTGTACAATTCGGCGATTTTATCGGGGATTCATATAAACTGGCTGTAGAATGCAGCAAGACTGATGCAGATTATATTGTATTTTGCGGTGTTCTTTTTATGGCGGAGGGAGCAAGCATATTATCAAGAGATAATCAAAAGGTGCTTTTGCCTGAAAGATCTGCCGGGTGTCCTATGGCAGACATGGCTGCAATAGAGTTTGTAGAAAAGGCATATGAAAAAATAAAAAAGGAGGTAAAAAGAGACATCGCTCCTGTTGTATATATGAATTCATATGCGGATTTAAAAAGTTTTTGCGGTATACATGGGGGCAGTGTATGTACTTCCAGCAATGCAGATAAAATTTTTGAGTATTATTTTAAACAGGATAAGGCTATATTGTTTTTTCCTGATTATTATCTGGGCAGGAATACAGCTAATACCATGGGTATTGATGAAAAATATATTGTTAAAATTAAAAAAGACTCCTCATTTAAATCAACTGGGGATATAACTGAGGCAAAGGTTTTATTGTGGGACGGGTACTGCCCGATTCATCAAAGATTTACTGTTGGCGATATAAAATATTTACGTGAAAAATATCCAGGTATTAAAATTATAGTGCATCCCGAGTCAGCTGTCGAAGTTGTAAATGAAGCTGATATGTCGGGATCTACAGAAAAGATATTTAGATTAATTAAAGAGTCGCCTTCCGGATCAAAATGGGGTATCGGTACAGAATCCACTTTTGTAAACAGGCTGGCTGATGATTATCCTGATAAACTTATAGTTCCTTTAAGAGAATCCAAGTGTAAAAATATGCTGAAAATAACATTAGAAGCTCTGAATAATTCATTACAGTCTATATTGGATTATCAAAAGGGTAAAGGAAAGTTAATAACCGAAATCAGGGTAGCTGAAGAATATAAAACCGGTGCAAAAAAGGCTCTTCAAAAAATGATTGAAATAGTCGAGGGATAGGTTAAAAAATTGTGCAGTTTTGATTTTGTGTTGTTTGACCGAAGTGAGTTTATTTATATTGTACTTTTTAAGATGGTGTAACCGCCACAGCACATACTAACGTATATGCTGGACAAGCTGATAAACGTGGATGCACGCGTTTGGAATGTGTTTTTATTAACAGCGTTAATCAGCGTCCATCTGCGGTTAAATATTGCTTTTTAAGGGGTTGCATTTATAAAGAGCGTTTTTAATATCATACTTTTAAAAAAGTAACTGTTAAATCAATCATACAATTTTATTTTTCTTTTTATGTGACGGGAATATAAAAAGGGGTGTCTCCTTCTTTTTAGACACCCCATTAGTTCAAGATTTATTTAGATATTTTAATCAAAATCTTCCATATTGAACAATTGCATTTCACCATCCGGTATTTGTACTTTTACTACTATTTCTATATGATATTTAGGACCTTGAAAGTATTTTATTACTAGGTCATATTCTTCTCCTGCAACTAAATCAACAGAACCGGTAAATGTTTTATGGTAATTTAATCCGTCTCCATTTACAATTACATTATTATCAATATATAATACTGTACCGTCATCACATGTTATTTCAAAATTATATGTACCTGATACCGGCGCTTTAATGCTGCCTTCATAAATTACACCAAACCATTCAAATATGTCATCTATCCCCGGGAATCCATCGGAAAAACTTCTTAATGGAATATTTATTTCTTTTGTATAAAAATCTATGCCTAACGGATTATTGGTATCAATATCTGCAACGGTAGTACTTGAGCCGTTTTTACCTCTTGGTATTACATGGTATACATTTGCTTTTAAAGAATTATACATTTCCTGTGTAGAGCCAAACGGATTTACATATGTAGTTTCATCTGTGTTTACCTGAATGGTCTGTGATGTAGGATCACTATTTGAAGGATCAATTGTAATAGTTGCTTCTCCACTCGGGACATCTTCAAATACATATGTAGGATTATCATATGTTGTACTTGCAGTCTGAGTAGTGCCGTCGGATTGATTGATTGTAATGTCGGCATTACCATCATATGCACCCTCAACAGTTCCTGTTCCCTCATTATCTGTTTCTGTTACAATTTCATTATCACTGGCGCTTTTTTTCTTATCCTTTGAGCTATCATCATCACTGTTATTTAACATCCAGCAGCTTGTAAGTAGCAATAAAACCATAATTAAGCCAAAAATCAGTATTTTATATTTTGTCATACCTGACCTCCTTTTAAAAAATATTTTGCCCTCATACTTATTAATTACAAGCAACAATAATGCCAAAAATTTATTAATTATGTAACTCTTTTTATATAAATAAATTAAGATGTTTTTTAGAAATTTTGTAATAAAATTTATTATGCATTTTAGATAAATTTTTCAAAATTTATGCATTATGCATTATGCATTATCAAATTAGCGGATAATTTTAAGTGTTGATTTTAATAATAAAAATAATAAAAAAGAAAATATTTGATTTTATATTTTAAACTTACTCTTTAATCTTCTGGATAATGTGGATTGAGCAACACCTAGAAGCTGTGCAGCGATTGATTGGTTGCCCCTTGATTTTTTTAAAGCTTCTGTTATAAAGAAATCTTCGATTTCTTCAAGTGTAGGAAATCTCCCGGAATAGCTAACCTCACAGTCTCCTCCTATATAAGAGGTCGAACTTCTTTTTATATCATGACTGTGCCTTTTTATATAATCATTAATAAATACAATGTCCAACTCATTGCCTTCTGTTCTGCTAACCGCATCATATATCATTGACTGGAGCTCTCTAATATTCCCACGAAAAAAATATTGCCTTAATATAGAATAAAGTTTTTTTGGTATTACAGGCTCTTTTCTATCAAGTGATTTTACGGACTGTTTTAAAAAATGCTCTACTAAAAGCGGTAGATCATCCAGCCTGTCTCTTAAAGGAGGTAAGTTTATATGATGGGCATTTAGTCTGTAATAAAGATCCGTCCTGAAAATCCCCCGTTCCTGTTTATATTCCAGATCCGCATTTGTTGATGTAATAACCCTTACAACCGCTTTTTCAGGTATATCCGAGCCTAATGGATAATATTCATCCTCCTGCAATAATCTTAGAAGTTTTACCTGTGAATTGTTGTCCAAGTCTCCTATTTCATCAAGAAATAATGTTCCTTCAGCCGCCTGTTCGATAAGCCCTTTTCTGCTTTCCTCGGCACCTGTAAATGCTCCTTTTTTATGTCCGAATAATGTATCCGAAAAGATAGTATCATCCAATCCGGCAACATTTATTGCAACAAATTTTTTATTTTTCCTGCTTATATCATGTATTGCCTTTGCTATTAATTCTTTTCCTGTACCGCTTTCACCTGTTATTAATACTGCTTTCGGGCTGTTTGCTATTGCTTCAATATATTTAAATATGGATTTCATTGTATCATTATCAGTTATAATAGAAGAAAAAACTTCAGGATTTTTTAATTCTTTGCCGTTAAAAATTCTTCTCGGCTGGATTTCTTCCTCTTTTTCAACAGGGGCTGTTTCTTTTGCTTTATTTATTGAGTTAATAAGGGCATCTTTATCCAACTCATTGATAAAATCAAAGACACCTACTTTCATGCATTCTACCGCAATGTTTACATCTTTATTTTTGGAGATGACGATCAACGGCACCTGCTGTTTAATATCTTTAATTTCTTTAACAAAGTCTATACATGTGATATTAGGTATATCAAGATTTAATATAATTAGTAATATATCATTCTTTAATATAAAAGAATATCCGTCTTTGCTTGTTGTACAAATTTTATAGTTGTCCAGTTTGCTTTCTTTTAAAATTTGCAAATACAGTTGATTATTTGTTTCTTGATCATCGATTATTAAAACAGGATCCTTGTTCATTGCAAATAACCTCAATATTATTATCGTAACATATATGTGTATACGTTTAATATTAAATTATAAATTAATATTTTTTTTATTCCAAATTTTTCATTAATTTATTATTAAAAAATAAATTAATTTAATTAGAGAATACTGAAAAATATAAAAAGAATATCAACAAAATTATTATTTTTTATGATCCCATGCCTGTTTAATAACCGGATTAATATCCATAAATTTTTTTCTTGTATTTTTATCAACTTTGTTAAAAGGACATGCAAAATTCATACATTTGGTACATAAAAAAGCATGCAGCATGAATAAAGAAATAAAAGTAAAAGCTGTATAAATTATCATTATAATAAAATTATAAGACAGGAGAATAAAAATATACGGATAGATAATTATTAAAATTAATCCCAGGTAAAATATGATTTTTTCATTTAAAGACATTGGTCCAGGTCTGTATTTCCATATCTTAGGTGATCCGTAATTTGCCCAGCATTTTAAGCTTTTTATTTCAGGCTCTGCATAATGCGGACAATGAGAACACATAACACGGATTTCAATAAATCCGAAATATGAAATAATAAGCGCAATCCAGGGAATTATAAATAATGGATAAAAAAACCAGATGCCTATTCCTCCGATTATAAAGGGAGGGAATGCAAAAACAAGAAAACTTATTAATTGCTTGATATTAAAATGGCAATTTATTTTATTTTTTAATTCACAAGTATTGCATTCTTTTTTTATACAGGTATGCAAAGGTTTTTTTGGATCTAAGAAAATCATAAAATAATTCTCCTTTGAATTTTAATTATCTTTTTTTACTATTTGCACAATTAAAATTAATGGGATTAACAGTAATAATAAAAACGGGATATTAAATATTGCATTAAAATAAACACCGTAATAGATCGAAAACGTTTCGTCTATCGGGAACCATACTATTACAGAAATAAATATGCAAAACCATGCCCATTTTTCTTTTTTTCTTAAAGCAAACTTAATTATAAAAAAAAGTTGTATACCCCAAACTATCATTAAAACTCCAAGAAGACTGTATATAAAACCCTTAAATAAAACCGTCCCAGTATCGATTATTCCATTCCCCCAGAATACCAGGTCAATCGGGGCGTCAAAAAGAATAAATAAAGGAGTATTTTTTAAGAAAGCAATATAAACACCTACCGCAATAATAATGAAGCTGTCAAATAAAAGCCATTTATAACAAAAATCAAATTTTTTCATTTTATATCTCCATTTTTTTATTTTATTTAATTAATTATTTTTTAAACTTTGGAAAAAACATCCCTGTTTGCTGTTTATAAGCAAGATATGATTCACCGTATCTGATTGCCAGATCTTTTTCTTCTACAAAACAAATATAAATCCACGGGGGCAGAAGCAATAATGAAGCAATTATCAAGAATGGAGAATTCAGTAAAAAAGAAATTATAAACCAGATAAAATATTCTCCAATAGCCTGCGGATGCCTTATCTTATTATAAATTCCTTTATATAAGGTATGCTCCTTTTTTGGCTGCATTGTTTCTTCCCCTGCATCAATCATTCCTTTAATAAACAGATATAAAGACGGTACTGCTATAATTAAGGCTATGATTATGTTAACATAATATTCCCATGGGAAAACCTTGGGCAGTAAAATCGGAAGAGGGAAAAAAACATAAACAATAAAAGTTGCCGATATTATAAACATAAAAAAAGAACATATCGTACGATATAAACTGCATCTTTTATATGCGGATATACCGATTTTTTTTTCTAAAGCTGCAGGCTGGGCGCTTTTTATATAAAAAAAGAAAGTAAAAAAGCTGCTTAAAAGCATTACAATAATATTGATTACACCTATCATAAAAAACCTCCGTTATATAATAATTTAATAATACATATATGCAAAATTTTGCTGTTTTATATTAAAATGATAGGCTAAAGTTAATAAAAAATAAATAGAGAGAAATACTTAAATTTAAAAAAATATAATAGGTATTTTTACCTATACGATTGGATTCCTAAGTAAATTAATATTTTTTAATTAAATTAATTAGATCAATTTTATTATTAACGCTGCATTTTTGATAAATATTGGTTATGTGATTATTTACAGTACGTTCTGAAATGAATAATTTGCTGCCAATTTCTTTATATGTTAATCCTTTGGTAAGAAGATCTATAATTTCTTTTTCACGAATTGTTATTAAAAATTTTTCTATAAAAGAATCAGATATTTCTTCATTATGAATATTATTAATTACAGATATACCGATATGCTTTATATTGTACAGCAAGTTAATAATACTCAATAAAAAACAATAAACGGAAAAAGTCAATAAACCTAAAGGTATGTATGTTTTTATATGAGTATATTTTAATCTTAAAATATACTCTGCAAATTCAACGGGGATTAAAGATAAAGAAATCAGGAGAATAATAATAAATATTTTTTTGTATTTATCCGATAAAATTTTTTTAAAATTAATCAATGAAAAAAAACAAACAATACCGATCACTGCAAGTGTTACGGCAACACTTATTATCAATAATCTTTGCTGCCATACAATAATGCATACACTGGAAAAATATAAAAATAAAAAGAGTAATACCGCAAGACCTCTTTTTTGAATTGCTGTAATCTTAACTTCATATAAAGTTAGTGATAATCTAGTAATAATATAAATTAAAAAACCGCTTAAAGTCGTGATGAATAAAATTTGTATTTTTTCTAAAATTTCCGTAATCCTGTAACTGTAAAAAAAAATAAAATAAAAAATTGTATAATTTAATAAAATTAAAAGGATGAGAATTAAAAAGGCAATATAAAATTTCATCCATGTTATTTTTGTTTTAAGGTAAACTATTATGGTAGAAAATATTGAAATAGATGATGTAAATACTGAAGTTATATAAAACCAGAAAATCAAATGAAAAAACAGGTTCGGCATTTACAAAATTTATACTTAATTTATTATATTAAGTCAATAATAAGATTGATATGTTATGTAAATATAATAATTATTTTCAATTTTTTTTATATATACAAATGTCTTGACATATATATTTAAACTATCATATTCTTATTATTAGGGATTAAACAGATATTTCTGGAGGCTTTTATGAAAAAAAAGCGAATAATTGCTTTTTTAATAATTTTAGTGTTTTGTGTAAGTTATTTGCTTTTTGCAGCAGAAAATAATTTTATTTCTGGCTATTGGTATTATTATAATGATAAATCAAATAACGGCTCCAGTAAGATAGTAATTGATAATGAACAAACATTAACCTTTAAATTTATTAAAGAAAAAATTGGCGGTAAAAATAAGGATGTTGCATTATTAGCTGGTGAAGTAACGATTGATTATGTATATGGTTTTATAGGTATGGGTATCAAACTATCCGAAAGCGGAAAAAATTTAATGAAAAAAGCAAAAGGTATTAAATTTAAGATAATAGGAGACGGGAAGGTATATAGATGTAAGCTGGATACCACTAATGTAAAAGATTTTGATTGTTTTGGCTATAATTTTAAATCAACCCCAAATGTTTCTGTTATTGAGATACCATTCAGCAAGATGAAGCAGGAAGGCTGGGGAGAGACAGTTGGATTTAATAAGAGTTTAATCTGGCAGATACAGTTTCAAACAGTAGGACAGCCGCATAAAAGTGTATTTTTAAAGGTGTTTGATCTGGAAATAATCCCATAGTTATTTAAGGTTTATTGGTTATATAACTTGACATTTATTTCTTAGCAGATTATAATTTTTTCTATTATTCAATTTTATATACATATTTTAACCGGGATTTTTATATATGACGCTAAAAAGTGATGATAAATCAATTAATGAAGTAAAGAAAAAAATAGATAAACTTATAAAAACCAATAAAGAAACTTATTCCAGTATATTCTGGCATATTATGCCGTTTATTGTAATTAATATATTATTATTTGTTATATATTTTTTTACTACACCTTTCGGATATCCCTGGTTTTTATATCCGCTTTTTGGTTGGGCAATAGGTCTTGCAAGTCATCTTGGTATTGCAGTTGTTTCAAAAAAGCATTATACCCTGCTGAAAAAACTTCCGCATAATATATCGGTAAACCAGTTTAAATATATAAAAAGATTTTTAGAAAATGAGTCCGGCATAGTATCTCATATTCCTACATTTATTGCAGGCAGTATATTTTTGATTATGATTAATTTTGTTATTAACTCGATTGCTTTCCCTTTTTCATTTATTGCTATTGCCGGCTGGGGTATCGGCCTTGTTTCCCATTTAGTTTCTTATTTTAATATTAAAAATAAAACAAAAGAAAAACTAAAAGAAAACGGGTTTGATTTTGATAATATAAAAAATACAGATATAGCTGTTAATATAAATATAAAAAAAGATTCTGCAATAAATCTTGATAAATTTTCTAAAAACATACTTGAAGAAGCAGAGCAAATAATAAATACTATTTTATCCAGAATTAAAACTTCGGAGAATATTAAAAATAAACTTGATGAAGATATTGGGAATGTTTTTGATAAATATATCAGTCAGATTAAAAAATTTCTTAAAAGGAAATCACAGATACTTGAAACAATTAATACAATCTCGATTGATGATTATGAGAATAAAATTTTGGAATTACAAAAAAAGATTGAAAAAACTGATAATAAGAGTTTAAAAAAAGAGTACCAAAAGTCAATAGATCAATATAAAAGACACGAGGAGTCAAGTAAGAAACTGCATGACCAGATGGAGCTTATAGATATTAAGATAAACCAGTCATTAATGGCAGTGAAACAGCTTCATCTTGATATTACTCATCTCGATGAGGTTGTTGAAAAAGATGTTGATACATCCATTGAAACAATTTTAATGAGAAGCAAGCAGATTTCATCTTATGTTGATAATCTTAAAACCAGCTATGAAGAGCTGGACAGAGAGCTTTAATAAAACCGCTGAGGACGCAAGAGATTTTTAATTACTCTAATTTTAATTTGTTTAATAAATAAATATTTGTTATAATCTGTTAAAATAGAAATAATGGAATGAAAATGAAAGATACCATAGAGAAAAAACAATTAATTGAAATTAATCATATTAAAACATGTAATTGTAAACCTAATCATATTAATTGTTTAGTACCAAGAGAATGGTTAAAATCTCAACTTGGTGTATGGCAATTTACATATGAAAAAAGAGATATAAGGGATAAGAATCTACATCCAGCAACTTTTCCTATATCTTTATCTAAAAAAATTATTGAGTTATTCTCTCATGAAGGTGAATTAATTTTAGATCCATTTGTTGGTAGTGGTACAACATTACTTGCTGCTAAAGATTTAAATAGGAATTCAATAGGTTTTGATTTAAATAATAATTATATTGAACTAGCAAATAATAGATTAAAAGAGAATATTTTATTTAATGATTCTAAACAAATAACAGTACAAGATGATGCAAGAAATATTAATAAATATATAAAAGATGAGACATTAAGTTTAATTTGGACATCGCCTCCTTACTCTAATTTACTAAATAGAAAAAGAAAAAATAAATCTAGAAGAGATAGAAAAAATGAACAATTAGATAAAATAGAGCAATATTCTCAAGATGAAAGGGATTTGGGGACATATGAAATTGATAAATTTACAAAAGAGTTTGGTGATATTTTTGAAAAATTATTACCATTACTAAAAATAAAAGGACATTGTGTAATAAATGTACCCGATATGTGGTGGGAAAATAAAAGGATTACTATCCATATTTCAATAATTCAAGAATTAAGAAAAAGAGGTTATGAATTAAGAAATACTATAATTTGGGACAGAACAAATATCGTTAATCAAATTGGAATTTTTGGTTGGCCTAGTAATTATATAACAATGGGCACTACATTTGAATATTTATTGCACTTTTGGAGACCTCCTGTAAAAAAATAAAGAAGTCAACATGGAAATATTTACAAAAGAAAAAATAATAGAAAAATTATTAGAGATCAAAAAAAATGGATGGATAAAAAATGTAAGACCTGGTAATGTAGGTGGCATTGGAAATACATTAGAAAATTTATTAGGAATTGATGAAAATAATCTTCCAATTCCAAATGCATTTGAATGGGAATTAAAATGTCAAAGGAAAAACACATCATCATTAACTACTTTATTTCATATGGAGCCATCTCCACGAGCTTTAAAATTTGTCCCTCAAATATTATTATTAAAATATGGATGGAAACATAAGGAAGCGGGGAGTAAGTATCCTAAAAATGAAATGAGTTTTCGTCAAACAATTGGCGGTAATAATAGAAGTGATAGAGGTTTTAAAATTGTAATTGATAGAAGAAATAAAAAAGTATTATTATCATTTGATGCAAATTATGTAAGTGATCATCATGAAGTATGGCTAGAATCTGTAAGAAATAGAGTTGGACTTAATGAAATAGAACCACAACCATATTGGGGATTTGATGATTTATTTCATAAAGCGGGGACTAAATTGTTGAATTGTTTTTACATTCAAGCCCAAGTAAAAATAGAGAATAATGTTGAATATTTTTTATATGATGAAATATTAATGTTACAAAAATTTAGTATAGAGAAATTTTTGATAGCATTAGAAAATAATAATGTACTAGTTGATTTTGATGCAAGAACGGGGCATAATCATGGCACAAAGTTTCGATTGAAACAAAATAAATTACCTGATTTATTTGATATTGTTAAAGAAATAACTTGATGTAATGTTTTTTTTACTATACTGCTGTTTATTATTTTCCTTAATTAAAAACAATATTCTCCTTAAAATAAGAATAATTATGATTATTTACAGGCGGTTACTCAGATTTTCTTTATAATTTGCCGAAATTCATAATGAAAAATAGTAATTTTTTTATAAAATACTATAATTAATAATAGATAATTGATTATTATACTTAATAATAAAAAAATAATATTGTTTTTAAAAATTCGTTTTTTATTATTGAATGAGAAAATTTATAATATAAAAGGAAAAGGGTATTTAGGATAATTTTTATATGTCTAACCTGATGAAAGCATTTATTCTTTTTTTAATTTTTATTCTAGCATCAATTATTATCTTTTTTCTTTTCTTTTTTAACATTTTTAAAATAGATAAACTTGATTTCATAAATAGTTTTCAGGAAAATAAAATAAAAAAAGAGTTAAACAGTATATCGGAAGCTATTGATACACATTTAGAAAAAAATTATAAGACTACTATCAGCAAATATATAGAAACATTGGATAATAAAAAATTTATTAATAAAGATGCTTCAAGGGGTTCTTATATTTCTAAAGAATTATCCAATGCAAAGAATCTTATTATATCTGATCCTAATTTAAAAGCTGTAAAATTGTTTGATAATAATAAAAAAATTATATTTTCTACTCTCGATGCAGATAAAAAAGGTGAAGGCGCGTATCTCTCATTTAAATCCTCGGATAATATTGAAGACAGAAAAGATTTTTATGATTTTTCAAGTAATAAAATAGGATATATTCTGGATTCTAAAACAAATTCATTGGTTTATAAGGTAAATTTAAAGTATTCTGATAAGACGATTGCTGTTTTATTATTTTATTATGATAATATTTTTTTAGTTGATTTGTTAAAAAAACTAAATTTTACCGGTATAAAAAGAATAGTATATACTGACAATAATATTATTATTTTGAATAAACCTGATTTTGTAAAAGAAGAATATTTAAATTCTCTTACTATACAGGAAAAACTGTTTCATTATATCTACAGGGATGAGTTCGGGAATGAAATAGAGGAAACATTCAGGGTTTTTGGGAATTATTTAAATAAAAATAATCTTATTGCCTGTTTTTTAATAAATAATGATGATCTTAAACTCCAAAAGACACAAATTATAATAGTTTTTTATCTGGCAGTTTTTACATTGTATTTATTGATACTTTCCTTTTTTTTATTGTCGGAAAAATCAAAATATGAGAGGGCAAAGGGCAAAGCATCGCTGTTTACGGCAGCTTTACTGGAAGAAATAATTAATGCAAAAAATAAAAACGAGCTTGCGTCATTACAAAGGCATTTAAGCATAAAGAAGGAGAATGCATTTAAGATTCTTATAAATGATACAAAGAAGCTGGATGAAAAAGAGATAAAAAATATAAAAGACCAGCTTGATCTTGTTTTTGATAAAATAAATGAAACATTAGAGGACAAATTAAAGGATTATACAGGTTCTGGAAATTTAGATAAGGTGGAAGCTTTACTGGAAAAATTTGTTAATACAATTGCTCAAAAAGGAATCCAGATAAATGCACCGGTTAATGTATCAGCTGTGCAGAAAGGTAAAGAAATCAGGGTAGAAGAGGTAGAATCCCTTGAGGAAGTTGAATCTGTTGAAGATATAGAAGAAGCTGAATCAGTTGATGATATTGAGGAAGCGGAAGAAATAAGTGAGGCAGAGGTTATAGAAGAAGCCGAAGCAGTAGAGGAAATAGATGAAGCGGAAAGTGAAGAAGAAATAGAAGAAGCTGAGTCGGTTGAAGATATAGAAGAGGCAGAATCTGTAGAAGAAGCCGAAACCGGTAATGAAATTGAGGAAGCTGAGTTTGCAGAAAACATTGAGGAGACGGAATCAATGGAGGAAGTTGAAGAGATTGAAACTTTTGATAACGGAGCAGCAGAAGAAATTGAGGAAGCTGAAATTGTTGAAGATTTTGATGAAGATGAAGGTATAAAAGAGGAAGAAATTATAGATAAGACGGAAGATTTGGAGGGTTTAGAAGAAGAAGTATTAATTGAAGATGCGGGAGCGGAAATTAATGATTTTGAAATTGAAGAAGAATTTAAGGAAACAGAAGATATTGAAATAGAAGACTTAACCGAAGAATTTAATGATGAAGATATGACGGATAATATAGATTTTGATGAAAGTGATATAGAAGTAGAAGTAATTGAAGAAAATGATAAAAAAGATAAAAGTGATATTGAAGATGTCCCGAAAATACCGAAAGAATATTATGAAAATAATATGAAAGACGATCTGCTTGCAAAACAGATTCAGGAAATATCAGAAAAAAGGACACCATTGCAGGAATTGCTGTATGATATATATGATAATATGAATGTTGATAAACTGTCGCTTCTTATCAGTGCCAAGGACCAGCATTCTTTTTTACAAATAGATCAGATCGGCAGCAGTGAAATAATGTTAAAAAAGATTGTACTTGATATAAATAATCCGCTTGTTAAACATATTTATGATACTCAAAGAATGGTATTTGTTGCTAATCCAGACAGATTAAAAGATATTTGTGACAATGATGATTTTGAGAATGCTTATTCCGATATGAAATCCTTATTTATTTATCCGGTTAAATATTTCGGCAAGATAAGATCATTGATATTGTTGTTTTTTAAGAATGACAGAAGTGAAGATTTAGAAAATATTATTGATTCTTTTGACAAGTTTAAAAGTAAGCTTAAAAAGAATATCAACAAGGTAATTTAATAAATCAAATATATAATAATTATCGGAGTTTATATTCATGCAGGATCCTATTATTATTGACGGTTTTAGTATTAATGAAAAATCCAGGCCATATATTGTTGCTGAGATCGGGTTAAATCATAATAATGATTTAAATCTTGCAAAAGATTTGATCAAAAAAGCAAAAGAGTCCGGAGCTAATGCAGTAAAATTTCAAACGTATATAACGGAAAATTTGTTATTAAAAAAAGAGCCGGCTTTTAAAATTTTTAAAGATTTAGAATTATCAAAAGATCAGTTTAAAATAATTGCGCAGTATGCCAAACAAATAGGCGTTACTTTTTTTTCTACTCCCTTTTGTTTTAAAACCGTTGACTGGCTTGAAGAGTTGAATGTACCATGCTATAAAATTGCTAGTATGGATTCTGATTATTATGATTTTATAAAATATATAGCCCAAACAGGTAAACCTGTTATTCTCTCAACAGGTATGAGCAGCTTCGGGATAATAGAAAAAGCCATTAATACAATAGAAAAAACAGGAAATAATAAAATAATAATCTGCCATACTATATCAAAATATCCACCTGAATATTCTGATATGGATATGAATATGATAAATAAGATAAAAAATACTTTTAATTATCCTGTCGGGTTTTCTGATCATACACAGGACAACACTATGGCTGTTGTCGCAAGAACATTTAAAGCAGTACTTTTTGAAAAGCATTTTACTCTTGATAAAAATCTGGAAGGCCCTGATCATTCTATATCATCAACGCCATCAGATTTAAAGGATCTTATGGAAAAACTTAAAGCAGTTGATGAGAGTCTTATCAAACATAAAGTAAGAGAGGATATGAAAATAGAAAAGGGCGCAAGAAGAGGCTTGTATGCGGCAGGAAATTATAAAAAGGGCGATATTATAACAAGAGAGATGATCAAGGTTGTAAGACCCAAAACAAATATTCCTCCGGAATTATTGGATATTTTTATAGGTAAAAAAATAATTAAAGATTTATATGAGGATGAGCCTTTTGATTTATCATGCTTTTAGTTTTTTAATTTCTTGACAATAGATAAATTATTCTATATATTTCATTAAAAAAATATCATTTATTAAAGGGACATATTCTGGATAAAAATCAGACACAAGAGCTTATATTATCATTAAAAATAATACTTTTCGGTATTTTTTTATGGATTCTTATCAGATTATTTAGATATATAACATTATTTTGGTTCATTAATCTTCATATCAATTATATTTTTGGATTTGAGATAATCGGCACATTATTAATTTTTATAGGTATTTTAATTGTTCACAGAGTATATCCTTTTCCGTATTCTGTAATTGCAATATTAATTAATATTATTCTTCTAATTATTAATATACTGGATTTTATTATTTATAGTAATAGAGTATACCATGAGATTCAGCAGTATACTCCTCTTGTCATGTCTTTAATGCTTATTTTTTTAGCAAAACTCATGGAAAGCGGTATCAGGTATTTCGGTGATCCTAAATTATCTAAAAAATGGGAATATATAAGCATCATAATATTTTTTGGTTTTACAATTCCTTTTTATACATATATTTCTTTAATAAACTGCGGATTTGTAACATTTGACCGCATAAAATTTAATCTTAAATTTTTTATGCTGTTTACCCCTCTTACCCTTGTCCAGTTTTCAATTTTTATATATTATCTTCATGCTCTTATCAAAAGTTACAGATTTTTGATATTTGTAAAAAATTCTAAATAAAAAGAAAATAATATGAAAATGGAACTAATGTCTCCTGCGGGCAGCCCGGAAGCATTTTTTGAAGCGTTAAATAATGGAGCCGACTCAATATATCTTGGATTAAAAAAATTTAATGCAAGAAAACCTGCCGTAAATTTTACTATTTATCAGCTTAAAAAAGTGATCCGGATAGCCCACGATCATAATGTAAAAATATACCTCACATTAAATATAGATTTAAAATCAAATGAGATTAAAGAAGCTTTTCAGATATTAAAGCTTGCAAAAGAAATAAACATCGACGGTATAATCATAAAAGATTTAGGTTTAATTAATATTATTAACAAGTTTTATGAGAATGATATTAAGATTCATTTATCTACACAAACAGGTATTACATCATCTCTCGGCTTAGCTTATGCAAAAAAAACAGGTGCATTTAGAGCTGTACTGGCAAGAGAGATAGAATATGAAGAACTTAAAAAAATATGCGGGATAGAAGGTATTGAAAAAGAAATTTTTACGGAAGGCTCAATGTGCTTCAGTATTTCAGGCAGGTGCCTTCTTTCTTCATGGGTAGGCGGCAGAAGCGGTAACCGGGGTGTTTGTACTGCTCCATGCAGGGTATTATGGGAATCAAGTAATCAAAAAGATAATTATTTTTCCATGAAGGATCTTTCTTTACTGGGAAGCATGGATAAAATTAAATTATTAAATATAGATGCATTAAAGATAGAGGGCAGGCTGAAAAAAGCATCATGGGTTGGCTTAATAACATCGATTTACAGGAAAGCCGTTGACGGTGATCCGTTGCATGATGATTTATTTAATGAATTAAAAAAGTATTCTGCAAGAGAGATTAAAGACGGCCATTTATTTGGGCATAATGATCTTATCGGCAGGAATGAAGAGTGGCAAAATTATCAGTCTGTAAAGGTGATATCAAACAATAGTAAAAGTTATGATTTAAATTTAAAATGCAATGTTAGTGTAGATATTGATGACAGGTCACTAAATGTTATAATTAAATTAAATGGGGCAGAAAATAAAATTATATTAAAAAATCCGGGCAGACCAAAAAAAGCTAAGAGTATTCCCATAAAAAATATTATTGATTTAATAAAGAAAGATCTAATTGATATAACTGATATTTCATTTGAGATTAAAAAGGAAGATTATGATTTTGCTTCTTCCTTTATCCAAAAAACAGCAAAGGAAATTAGTAGGATAATAAATAATATGGTTATGGAAGTGGAAAAACTTCCTGATATATCAGAAGAAATGATGGATTTTATTTTTCCTGATAAGAATAATAAAATCCGTATTAAAACTTTGGGAGATTTACCGAATAAAATAATTATTTTATCATCTCAATTAAATTTATTTAATAAAATAGATTATAAGATAGATACTATTGTAATTGAACTTGATAAAAAAATTAATATAAATTTAATAAAGTCATTAAGCGGTAAATACAAAATAATATTATCATTGCCGTCTGTTTTATTTGAAGAAGATGCCTCTGAAATGAAAAATTTTGTCAATACACTATATAATGAAGGTTTTAACAACTTTGAAGCAAATTCTTTTACCGGATTAGAAATACTGTCCGGATTGGATTGTTTTAAGACAGCGGGACCTGAAATATCTGTAATGAATCATCTGGCTGCCGGATATTTACATAATCTCGGTTATTCATCGGTATATGCTCCATTAGAGTCTGATATTTCTATATTAAAGTCTTTATCCGGTTTTACGGTTTGCGCAGTTGATGTAATTGTTTTCGGCAGGATACCCTTATTCCAATCAAGGGTTAGTTCACCGGATTTTATAAATAATAATGTTTTTAAGGATAAATTTAATATTGGATTAGAATGCAGAAAACATAATGGGTTAAATATTTTTTTATCAAAAACACCTTTTTCATTGATCGGCAATAAAATTAAGGATGAAAATATATTTTTTGACAATTTAACCTGTGATCTTCGTTTTTTTAATGATCCTTTTGCTGTTTTAAGAGATGTTTTTAACGGCAGGTTTAATGAAAAAAATACATCTTCATTTAATTATTACAGGAAACTTGTTTAATTTATTTTGTAATTTTTCCTCTTCAAATTTTGCTAGATAATCTTCCATTTCTTCTTTTATTAGTATTTTATCTTCAACCAGGATTTCACCGAGTTTCATATATCCGTCTGAAAACCTTTTTTGTTTCATTAATGCCTCCATTACATCATTAGATGTAACCTTACCGTTTGTGATTCTCACAAGAAATTCTCCAAATCTTTCTAAACTCAAAATTTTATTTCCTTTTATATACTAATAAATATTTTAACAATAATATTTTTATAATTAAAACATTTTAATATAATTGATAAAATTTTATATATAAATTTATATATTTTTAGTCTTAAGTGTATTATTTTTTATAACAATTGTATTTATATGTTTTTATTATTAAAAATTGAGTCTTATAATTTCTTTTATATTAAGCAATTATAAATGTTTTATATATTTGGCATATATTATGCATATTATATACTAAGAAAGTTGAAGAATTTAAATAAAGGTAAAGGAGATTATTATGAAGAATAAAATTGGATTATTTATTACAATAATAATCATTATTTTATTATTTTTTACTAATTGTTATGTTAATGAAGATGACAGCGATAATAGTAAAAAGAGTAAAAATACATCAGGTACAACAACAACTACAACAACTGAAGAAGGGACAGGATCTGTAACAGTAATATATGATGGGGATGCAACAGTAACTGTTGATCCCGAAAACGGAGATCCTGTATCAGGTCAGACAACAACAGAAAATCCTTCTGTTACAATACCCGATGTACCATCCGGACCGGCAACCGTAACAATAGATCCGGACGACGGGGATCCAACAACAACTACCATACAGGTAAATCCTGATGAAACTACAACGGTTACACCTTTTGGATCTGATCAGGAAATGGAAGATTCATTAAAGGTAACAATTTATCCTGTTGATTATGTTGATGATCCGGATCAGAACTCAGTATTCCCATATTATAAGGCAACAACCTTGTCAAATATGAGGGATGAAGAGATCGGATCATTTTATACAAAGAATATGAATGTACCGGATCATGATTTTGAAGAGGGTTTTCCGGTTGAAGAAGCAGCAGGGTTATTGGAATGGTTTGCACTCGTATACACAGGAAAGATAATAGCACCGGTAAGCGGAACATATGAGTTTGAAGTAAGATGTGACGATGGAGTATTGCTGTATATTGATGACAGTTTAATAGTAAGCGGAGACGGTGTACATGCAGCTACGACATATACGGGAACAGTTGATTTAACAGCAGGTGAAGAATAC
>Ga0068714_10001874_pt1 | contig 28747 bp, 21 predicted proteins | sample MTBNYHSulfiMetaG_FD_62988 | JGI IMG/M metagenome (GOLD analysis project Ga0068714, IMG submission 62988) | Enrichment culture microbial communities from rom New York Harbor, USA that are MTBE-degrading - MTBE-NYH (New York Harbor Sulfidogenic)... | ecosystem: Environmental > Aquatic > Marine >...
ACACCAAAATCGGTAATCGTTAAATTGAAAACCAGTGCGGCGGCACTTGCAATTCCATATTTGGCTGAAGGGAGGGTGACTTTATAAAACGTCTTCAGAGGGGAGGCGCCAAGGCTCTCCGCCGCTTCGTCCAATCGCGTATCCACGGCGGAAAGGGTGGTATATAGAATAAACAGGGCATTGGGGAAACAGTAGAGACACTCTGCGACGATGATCCCCGTGGCCCCGTAGATGTTCCAATCCGTATGGAACAGGTAGCGGGTGATCAATCCATTTTTCCCAAACAAAAGGATCAGGGCCAATCCTTGAATGATGGAGGGGGCGATCAGGGGAAGAGTCGAAATCGTGTAGAAGATATTTTTTCCACGAATCGTCGTTCGGGTCAATCCATAAGCGAAGAAGAAAGCGAGGATCGTGGTGATGACCGTGGTCACACTGGAGACAATAAGGCTATTGGTCAAAGAGCGAAACATTCTCGGATTGGTGAAATAGGAAACATAATTCTCAAGGGTGAGGACTTCCCTTCGATAAAAACTTAACTTGCAGATGTCAAAAACGGGGTAGAGCATAAAAAAGATGAGGACGGCAAGGAGAAATCCCATCGTGATCCCAGTGAGCCATCGGTCACTACTGATCGGGGCAGAAATGGTAAGACCCTGGGTCTTTTCTGCTCGACTCACGAAGGCCTCTCTTTTACAGGTGCAGGATAGACAATAAAAGCCTCGGGAGGAAAATAGAGAAGGACTTCGTCTCCTTGTTTTAACTGTCTCTGAGCAAACTCTTTTTCAATGACATCCGATATCAACTCTTCTCCGCCCATATTGATGGTTAAACGGACCGCTGCGCCTAAAAAGGTAACCACATCGATTCTGCCCGGGACGATGTTCGAACGCTCTAAATGATTCGGGGGGTCTTCGTATTTAAAGACCTCTATCTTTTCCGGCCGGATGGCCAAATAGACCTCCTCTTTGGCTAAATCGCCTCGTTGAGAAATGATGAATTCCCTGGACCCGGTATTCACTCGATTCTCTGATCGAGCGCCTTTAAAAAAATTTGATGTTCCGACAAAATCCGCTACAAAGCTGGTGTTCGGGCATTGATAAATCTCAATAGGCTTTCCAACCTGCCGAAACTGTCCGGCCTCCATCACGACCACCCGGTCTGCGATGGAGAGGGCTTCCTCCTGATCGTGCGTCACATAGATCATCGTTTTCTTAAGTTCCTGTTGTAACCTTTTAATCTCAGCCCTGAGTCGGACCCGAATTTTTGCATCCAAGGCGCTCAAAGGCTCGTCCAAAAGAAGGACTTGGGGGTTGGGTGCCAATGCCCGAACCAAGGCTACCCTTTGTTGCTGACCTCCGCTCAATTGAGCGGGAAAGAGGTTTCTCCAGTCACGAAGACCGATCAGGTTGAGCATCTGATCCACTCTTTCCGCGATATCCTTTTTGGACATCTTCCTTACTTTGAGACCAAAGGCGATGTTTTCCTCTACCGTCATATTTGGAAAAAGCGCATAAGATTGGAAAACAATCCCAAACTCCCTTTTCTTAGGAGTGAGACCATTGATCACCTTTCCATCGAAGAGGATCTTTCCCTTCGTCACTGTTTCAAACCCAGTGATCATCCGGAGGATGGTCGTTTTGCCGCAACCGCTCGGCCCGAGAAAACAGATGAATTCCCCTTCCTCGATCTCCAAGTTCACATGATCCACTGCGGTCAGCGCTCCGAATCGTTTCGTGAGGTTCTCCAACCTCAGGTTTCTTCCCATCTTCCACTTCCTCCAAAGCTGTCTACCTGTCTAAAAAGTTTTTAAACGAATATAAAAAATATGTCAACCCTGCGGAGTCTAAAAAAGGAATCCCTCAGACGGCCGGAGATTCTATTCTCAAGGTCGGGGTGGTCTCTCCGGAGAAAACTTGAAGCGGCATCCTTGAAAGACGAGCAGAAGGGCGGAGGCCTTTAAAAGGTTCCCTTTAACACAGCCTGCCGATACCCTTCCTGATGATGATCCGCTTTTCAAGGTTTCGGAGGGGAGACCACTCCGACTCTAATCGCATCTATCACTAAGGGATTTCCTAAAAACCATAACGAATTCGCCAAATATTCAATTTCGTCCTAAAAATCCTCTCCCTCTTTAGACCATGAGTGCATGACTCTATAGGGTCAATAAAAAAGGGCACCCCATATAAAGTGGGATGCCCTTAGGATCACCTTATCCTTTCATTATTACTTCTTATTACTTCAAGAAAAGGCCTTCCCATTTTTTCAGGATCTCATCCCGGTTTTTGGCCTGCCAGGCAAAGTCCATCGGATAGAGTTTAATTTCTGTCAATTTTGGCATATCCGTACGGGTGGGGATTCCAGGTAAGGTAACACCTAATTTAAATTCTGAATAAAGTTTCATGGCGTTCTGACTGATAGCCCAATCTAAAAACTTTTTTGCTGCTTTTGGATTTTTCGCCCCCTTCAGGAGAGCATTGGCTTCCACTTCATAACCTGCTCCTTCCACAGGAAATACAAACTCCACTGGAGCTCCCTGTTTCTTCAACTCACCCACGACGAAATCGAAGGAGCATCCTATTGCAAACTCTCCCTGGGCCGTCATTTTGGCAGGTCTCGAGCCGCTTTTGATATATTGCCCCATATTTTTATCCAACTTTTTTAAGAACTCCCAACCATCTTCCTTTCCTTCTTTCGCCCCATACATTTGAAGGAGACTTGCCACTTGTAAAAAGCCTGTCCCCGAGGCAGCAGGATTGGGCATCGCCAAAAGACCTTTATATCCAGGATTGAGCAGATCGTTCCACCCTTTTGGCATGGGAAGTCCTTTTTCTTTCAGAACCTTTGTGTTCACGCAGAAGGCGGCGATGTACATATCGATTCCAGTATAAAAATATTTAGAGTGGACAAATCTCTTCTCCAATTTCTCAACCCCTTTGGGTTTATAAGGCTCTAACATTCCCAACGGGATAAACTGCTCCGTGTTGGTCACCGCCCATCCCCAGATGCAGTCGGCTTGAGGATTATCTTTCTCTGCCAACATCCGTGCCCCCAGTTCCCCTGTCGAAAGTCGAATGATATCGATCTCAAGGTCGGTAAGCTCCTTTCTGGCCAGTTCCAGATATTTTACCGTCTCATCCGTTTCAAGAGACGTATAAACCGTCACCTTATCTTTGGCAACAGCCGTTCCTAACATAAACATTACACTGATCATGCTGATGATCAAACCTATCCATTTTCCCTTCATACGTTTAACCTCCTTTTTTCTCTTGGATACCATGAGTGAATTCTCTTCTTCCCCGAAACCCTCAAATCCTCACCTCCCCTCCTGTATTTAAGATTTTAAAATCGGTTGAGTAATTTAAATTTTTTTATATCGAAAACAAATATTTTTGTCAATATTTTTGCTGTTGACAAAAACACTTTTTTAAATTAGTCCTGTCTAAACAGCTAATAAGGTCTTAAAATGAACAATCTCCCCTCGCCCCCTTGACTAAGGGGGGGGTGGAGGGATTCGCTTATAGGAGGACCTACACCATGAAAGATCAAGCAAGGGTCGTGATTATCGGAGGCGGAATTACGGGCTGTAGCATTGCTTACCATCTGACCACAATGGGATGGACAGACGTGGTTCTTTTGGATAAAGGAGAACTTACCAGCGGGGCAACCTTTCATGCTGCTGGCCTGGTCGGCCAGTTGCGTTCCTCAGTAAACATCACAAAGATGTTAAAATACAGCATCGAACTATACTCTCGCCTGGAAGAGGAGACAGGTCAGCATACCGGCTGGAGTGAGGTGGGTGGTCTCCGGATCGCTTCATCAAAGGACCGAATGGAAGAATTACGTCGATCAGCGGCCATGGCGAAGAGCTTTGGATTGCCCATGGAATTAATCAGCCCCAAAGAAGCCTGTCATCTCTTTCCGGTGATGGAAAAGAAGGGAATTGTGGGAGCGGCCAATCTTCCGACAGATGGGCAGATCGATCCAAGCGGGGTGACTTATGCACTTGCGAAGGGCGCTAAAGATCGTGGGGCGACAATTTATACGGAAACCCGTGTGACAGGGATTAACTTAAAAAACAGGGCGGTCGATGAAGTTTTGACGGAAAAGGGAAACATCAAAACAGAAATCGTTGTGAACGCAGGAGGAATCTGGGCCCCGGAGATAGGACAAATGGTAGGGGTCGCGATCCCAATTATCCCCATGGAACATCAATACATCATCACGAAACCCATAAAGGGAGTCCGAAAGGGAATGCCCACCATGCGGGACCCCGATCTTCTCGTTTACTTCCGGGAGGAAGTCGGGGGACTCATCATGGGAGGATATGAGCACAATCCCATCCCGTGGGCCCTGGATGGAATCCCAAGGGATTTTACCAAAACATTGCTCAAATCCAACTATGAACATTTCGAACCTCTCTCCCTTCTTGCCATGAAGCGTGTCCCTGCCATTGGCAATGCTGAAATCATCACTCTCCTCAATGGCCCTGAGGCTTTTACCTCTGATGGAGATTTTATCATGGGGGAAGCAGCGGAAGTGAAAAACTTCTTCGTTGCCGCTGGCTTCTGCGCCCATGGAATTGCGGCCGGAGGGGGAGTTGGCAAAATGATGGCTGAATGGATCATTGAGGGGGCGCCCAGTTTAGACCTCTGGCGTCTCGACATCAGGCGTCTCGGAATGCACCATGGAAGCCAAAAATATGCTCTCGAAAGATCCACCGAAGTCTATGCCCACCACTATTCGATGAGTTGGCCATACGAGGAAATGCTTTCGGCGAGACCATTGCGTACGAGCCCTCTTTATCACCGCTTAAAGAAAATGAGGGCGGTTTTCGGAGAAAAGTCTGGCTGGGAGCGGCCCAACTGGTTTGCCCCAAAAGGAGGTGCTCAAAAGGATAAATTGGGATGGGGACTTCCAAATTGGTTTGATCATGTAGGAGACGAGCACAATACGGTCAGAACAAAGGCAGGGGTCATTGATCAGACCTCCTTCGGTAAAATTGAGATCAAGGGTCCCGGGTCGCTCCAATTCCTTCAAAAAATTGCAGCGAACCAGATGGATAAACGTGTGGGTTCGATTACCTACACCCAGATGCTGAATGAAAAAGGAGGAATTGAATGTGACCTCACGGTGAGCCGAATTGGTGACGATCATTTTTATCTGATTACGGGTACAGCCTTCGTGAACCATGACCTGAGGTGGATCCAAAAACACCTCCCCAAAGATTCTTCCATATTGATCAACGATGTTACTTCTTGTAAGGCCTGCATCACCCTTTGCGGACCTCAGTCACGTCATATTCTAAAAGAACTGACCAAAGACGACATCTCTAATGAAGAATTCCCTTATATGACCTGTAAGCAAATCAACCTTGGTCATGCCCCTGCCCTCGCCCTTCGAATCACCTATGTGGGTGAGCTGGGATGGGAATTGCATGTACCGATAGAATATGCCTTGAATGTTTATAATGCCATCTGGGAGGCAGGAAAATCTTTTGGTTTAATCAATGTGGGATACCGGTGTATTGACTCCTTGAGATTAGAAAAAGGGTATCGGTATTGGAGTGGAGATATCTCTCCAGAGTATACCCCTTTTGAGGCAGGGCTCGATTTCTGCGTGAAATTGAATAAGGGCAATTTTATTGGGCAGGAGGCTCTTTTGGCTCAAAGAGAAAAAGGGATCTCCCGACGCCTCTGTTGTCTCACTCTCCAAACAGGACCATTGATGCCTGTGGGTAAAGAAGCCATTCTTGATGGAGATAAACTCATCGGTTTGGTGACCAGTGGAGGTTTTGGGCATACGATTGAGAAACCCATTGCTTACGGATATCTCCCCATTGATGATTCGAAACCCGGAACCCGATTACAGATTGAAGTCGCCGCCAAGAGATATGAGGCCACCGTTGAAAAAGAACCTCTCTATGATCCGGAGAATCTGAAAGTAAGGAGTTAGTCCGGAGTAATGAGTTCGCCTGCCGCAGGCAGTGAGTTCGAAAAAATTAGAAAAATAGACTAAAATTCGTAAAATTTTAAATCCCGAATGGAATGAACGACAAGGTCAGCCACCTTTTCCAACTCCTCTCTCGGTGTCACCCCGCCTTCAAGGATCCCGACGGCCAACGCCACACCCGCTCTCTTTCCCATCATCATATCCGTTACCGAATCCCCTACCATCACCGCCTCATGGGTTGGAACAGACAGCCTCCGGCAGATGGTTAAGATGGTTTCGGGATGAGGTTTGGGTGGTTCCACCTCTCCCGCACAAAGGATGATATCAAACAGACCATTCATATCAAGATGAGACAGGATAGCCTCCGTATCTTTTCTCTCGTCATTGGTGGCAAGAGCAGTATAGACTCCATCCCTTTTCAATCGAGAAAGAAAAGCTCGAATGCCTTTGATGGGAACCACCTTTTCTCGCCAATCTCCCTCTGCATCGGCTTCGTCAAAGGCTTGGCTCGCCCACTGCTTCGATTCATCCCATGGATATCCGTGCTGATAAAGGGCCATGGTACCAATGATGATTTCATCCGATCTCGGCGATACCGGACAAGGCCCTCTTGGATCCACTTTTCCGGTCAACGGGTCAATCCCCCAGGATTTCAACAGGAATGCTTCTAATTCCCTGCCTCTTCCTAATTTCTTTAAAAGAAAAGCGGCTCGCTTACGAATGAGGGGAACCCAGGTTGCGGTAAAGTCAATCAAGGTTCCATCCTTATCAAAGATGATTAATCGGCAGGATATACGTTTATCTTTATATTCAATCCCTATCACTGATCATATCCTCCAATAACTAAAAATATCATAAAAGAGGCTTGAAAAGAATTCAATCTCAATTATAATATAGGGGCCATCCCCCCTCTCCCCCCTTTGGCAAAGGGGGGTTGGGGGGATTTTATTGATGATTTCTTTGGTATCGGGGGGTTGTTGATGAGCAAAAAAAGATTTGATGCTGAAAAACTGGATCAAGGGTCCCTTAAAAAGCTATCTGAACTGGCGAGATTGGCCAGAGGGGATATATTAAAGATGACGACCCTTGCCGCATCGGGACATCCTGGAGGATCTATGTCCTCCATTGATTTTTATCTGGTTCTCTATTCGTATGCCAATGTTCATCCTCAGTCTCCATCGGACCCGGACAGGGATCGGATCGTCATCAGCCATGGTCATACCTCCCCTGGCGTCTATGCGGCCCTCGGACGTATCGGTTTCTTCCCAATCGAGGCAGCGATTGCAACCTTTCGTAAGGCAGGAAGTCCCTTTGAAGGTCATGTGGAGAAAGGGGTCCCAGGGGTGGAGTGGAATACCGGTAATTTGGGTCAGGGATTGTCAGCGGGGTGTGGTTTTGCCTTGGGATCCAAAATATTAAAAAAGGGATTTCATGTTTTTGTCACCATGGGCTGCGGAGAACAGCAGAAAGGCCAGATCTCCGAAGCTCGTCGGTTTGCCATCAAATACGACCTCGATAACCTTACGGTGATCATCGACTACAACTTAAGGCAGATCAGCGGAGTCACGCCGGAAATCATGCCCCAGAATATCTCAAAAAATTTTGAATCTGACGGATGGCAGGTCCTGGAAGTCAATGGCCATCAATTTCAAGAGATCTATTCTACATTGCGAAAAGCCACATACTCCAAACACCCCACCGTGATTATTGCCCACACCACCATGGGAAAGGGAATCTCTTTCATGGAAGGAAAAGAAGAATTTCATGGAAGGGCTCTCACCCTTGAGGAATATAAAAAGGCCATTCAGGAATTGGAAGTTGAGGATGATTTAGATCGCTACCGCCAAATTCGGGAAAAAGGCGCGCTCCCATTCCCTGGAAGGGAATATCCCAAAGAGGCCCCCTCGATCCAGATCGGGAATCCAAGAAATTACGAAAAAGATCAAAAGCTGGACAACCGAAGCGCTTTTGGAAATGCCCTGGTCGATATTGCCAAATCCAACCTTCGAGAGGATTTTTCCCTCCCCATGGCGGTTTTCGATTGTGATTTAGCCTCCTCTGTCAAAACAACTGGGTTTGCCAAACAATTTCCGAACCATTTCTTCCAGGGAGGAATTCAGGAGCATAATACCGCCACCATCGCTGGATCGATCTCTACTCTCGGCCTTCTTTCTTTCTTTGCCGACTTCGGAGTCTTTGGCGTGGATGAGACGTATAATCAGCACCGCCTCAATGACATCAATGAGACAAACCTTAAACTTATCTGCACCCATAATGGTATGGATGTGGGCGAAGATGGAAAAACTCACCAGTGCATTGACTACATCGGAGTGATGAAAAACCTCTTTGGAGTCAAAATTATTCTTCCAGCAGATCCTAACCAAACCGACCGTATCATACGATATGTCGCTAAAACCTATGGAAATTTCCTCGTCGCCATGGGCCGATCTCCAATCCCCATCCTTCTTAGCGAGGAAGGGGCCCCAATATTTGGCAACCCTTATGAGTTTCGGTATGGAAAAGCCGACCTGGTCCGAAACGGTAAGGATGCAGCCATTATCACCTCTGGAGGAATGGTCCATCGAGCGATTCAGGCCTGGCAGAAATTAAAAGAAATGAGGATAGAGGTTCAGGTTCTAAACATTTCTTGCCTGAGCGATTTGGATATTGAGGCCATTCTTAAGGCTGCCCATACAGGAACGGTCATCACCTATGAAGACCATCAGATTCATACAGGTCTCGGGAGCCTCGTTGCTAATGTGATCGCAGAGCATGGTTTACCCATCCGTTTTCGGAAAATGGGAATTACTCAGTACGGAAGTTCTGGAAAACCGGACGACCTCTATAAAATGCAAGGGATCGATGTGGGAAGTCTTGTCCAGGTGGTGCTGGAAGAGATCAAAAAGGGATAGGCTGAGGGTAAGGTTAAGAAGCCAGTTCAGTATATCGTCAAAGGGCTAAGCTTAAAAGATAGTAACGACCAACAGTTTAACCTCCCAACGAAACAGGCATCTTAGCCATGACCTTTTGACCATTCCCTTTTACTTTCAAAGACAATTGGAGTTTTATGAATTTGGATATTCTCGTTTTCGATATGGATGGGGTTCTGATTGATGTCTCGAGGTCTTACCGTGAAACCATCCAGCGAACCATCCAAATCTATCTGGAGACCTGCCTGGGGTTTGAAAGAAATAGGGAAGATTGGGTCACGAATGAGGAAATCTCTCTTTTTAAATCGACAGGAGGATTTAATAATGATTGGGATTTGACCTCGGGGCTCCTCCTCTACCTTCTCTCCATTTCAGAGATTCCACCTCTCCCAAAACAGAAAAGATCTTCCTCTATCCAGGAAATTGTCTCTTTTCTCAAAACAAAATCCTCCGCATTTCACCGGAAGAAAGTCATCCGAATAAGAAGGAAGCATCTTTTTTCATTTTTAGAAAAAGTAAAGTCGTCAGGAGGAGGGGTAAAAGGGATTCTCCGGATATTAGAAAATTCGTTGGACGGTTGGGTCTATCGGTCCGGGGACCTTAGTAAGGAGAATTTGATCAAGCGTATTTTTCAGGAAGTCTACTTAGGAAAAAAATTTACTTCTACTTACCATCTTCCCCTTCTCTTTTACAGGGGGAAAGGGTTTCATCTGCAAGAAAGAGCTCTGATTCCAAAAACAATCTTGATCGCTCTTCGGAAAAAAATCCGTATGGGTATTGCCAGTGGTCGCCCAAGATTTGAAGCCGAACTCGCTCTGAAGCGGTTTCGCCTTCTCCCTTATTTCGAGAGCGTGGTGACGCTGGATGAATGTGAGGAGGAGGAGAATCGCATCCTTCGCTCAACAGGAAAAAAAATAAAATGTTCGAAACCCCATCCCTATTCCCTATTGAAGACGGTCCAAGAAATAGGACTCCCGCACCCCATTTGTGGGTATGTCGGGGATGTGGTCGATGATATGTTGGCCGCCCGAGCAGCAAAAAACGATTTATCAATACTTGCCATCGGCTTTCTCAGTGATCAACGTAACAAGAAAACAGCTGAAGAATCTTTGATCAAAGCCGGTGCCGATTTGGTGATCAAAAATCCAGCGGAACTTCTCGGTTTGGTTTCTTAAATAAAAATATTGACAAAATGGTCATTTTTATTTATACCTGTCTACATAGGTGGTTAGCTTAAAGATGGGGGTTTCTCATGGTATTCGGGTTTAAAAAGAGGAAGCCTTTCCCCAATGGCGAAAGCCGGTTTTTTGAAATCCTCGCTCGCCAGTCTTCGAAGACCGTAGAAGGTCTGGAGGCCCTCTGGAAATTTGCGGAGAAAGGAACGAAAGAAAATGCCAATCTCGTGCGGAATGTCGAAAGGGAGGCAGATGAGCTGAGACGAATCCTGATTGAAGAACTAGACCAAACATTCGTCACCCCCTTGGATCGGGAAGATATCTACGCCCTCTCTCGGGCCATCGATGATGTCGTGGACTATGCAAACACCACGGTGGACGAAATGGAAATTTATGAGGTGAAGGGAGATGGACATATCAAAGAGATGGTCAACATCCTACGAAAAGCAGCCCGGGAGTTGAATGATGCAGTCAAAATCTTGAAAGATTACCCCAAGATCGCCTCAGAGCATGCAGTCAAAGCAAAAGCTTATGAGAACCAGATGGAGAAGGCTTACCATTTAGCACTGGCCCATCTCTTCAAGGGAACGGATACGGTCTACATGCTCAAGATGCGTGAGATTTATCGCCATCTTAGCAATGCCGCCGACCGTGGAGACGAAGCCGCCAACATCATCTCCAGCATTGTCATGAAACACACATAATTGAAGTGTTGGGCTTGGAGTTTCAAATCTAAATAACCAGATTGAAAAATCTTAAATTGAATCATTTTGCATTCCGCAATGCGACGGCCTTCATCCTGCATTCCCTACTTACCGTCAGGCAAGCAAAATCCTCCCGAATTTGAAAATGACAAGAGAGTTAAAAAATAGACAACCTTTTTTGACTTAAGTCAAAGCAAAAACAGACTTTTGGAAATATATTGACGGGTAGACAAATAAGCAAAGGAGGAAGTGTAATGGAAAAACAGGACATGTTTTGTTATCAGTGTGAGCAAACGGCTAAGGGAGAGGGATGCACCAGGATGGGAGTTTGCGGTAAAGAACCCGAAGTAGCCATTCTTCAAGACCTTCTTATTTATGCTTTAAAGGGGCTATCCCAGTATGCGGTGGAAGGCCGTCGGGTTGGAATTAAAGATCGGGATGTCAATCTCTTTACCTGTGAAGCCCTATTTTCAACTCTCACTAATGTAAATTTTGATCCATCGCATTTTGTTAAACGAATCCGCCGTTGTGCGGAGATGAGAGAGGACCTTAAGAAAAAAGTCCAGGAGGCTGGTGGCCAGGTCAGTTTTACAGAAGAACCAGCCACTTTCAAACCAGAGAAAACTTTGGAGGGGCTCATTGCTCAGGGTGAAAAAGTAGGATTGAAATCCGATCCCGGCATTCACCAAGATATTCTTTCTCTCCAGCATACTTTACTCTTTGGAATAAAGGGAGTCGCGGCCTATGCGGACCACGCCTTAATTTTAGGGAAAGAGGACGATGCAGTTTTTGCATTTATTCATGAAGGGTTGGCCTCCATGTTAAGAAAAGATCTAAGTCTGGATGATTGGATCAAATTGGTTCTCAAATGTGGAGAGATCAATCTCCGGACATTGGAGCTTCTTGATTCCGGAAATACGGAAACGTATGGTCATCCCGTGCCCACCAAAGTTCCATTAGGATCGAAAAAGGGGAAAGCCATTCTCGTTTCAGGACATGACTTGAAAGACCTGGAAGAAATCCTCAAGCAATCGGAAGGCAAAGGAATCTATGTCTATACCCACGGGGAAATGCTTCCCGCCCACGGCTATCCGGGATTGAAGAAATATTCTCATTTTCGTGGCCACTACGGCACGGCCTGGCAGAACCAAGCCCGGGAATTCGAAAATTTTCCTGGTGCTATTTTAATGACGACAAATTGTCTTCAGAGGCCAAAAGATTCTTATAAAAATAATATTTTTACCTGTGGAACGGTTGGATGGCCCGGAATTCCACATGTTTCGGATCGGAATTTTGCTCCCGTCATTAAAAGGGCTTTAGAGTTACCTGGCTTTTCGGTAGACGGGAATGGCCGTTCGGTCATGGTGGGGTTTGCTCACAATACTGTTTTGAGCATTGCCGATAAGGTGATTGGGGCGGTGAAAGGCAAAGCCATCCGTCATTTCTTCCTGGTTGCCGGATGTGACGGGGCGAAGCCGGGGAGAAATTATTATACGGAATTTGTGGAAAAGGTCCCAAAGGACGCTGTGGTCCTAACCCTTGCCTGTGGAAAATTTCGCTTCTTCGACAAGGATCTGGGGGAGATTGGAGGAATCCCTCGGCTCTTGGATATGGGCCAATGTAATGATGCTTATTCGGCGATTCAGGTGGCTATCGCCCTATCCAGAGCGTTCAATGTGGGAGTGAACGAACTTCCTCTTTCCCTCGTTCTATCCTGGTATGAGCAGAAAGCGGTCGTTATTCTATTGACGCTTTTATATCTGGGAATCAAGAATATTCGGTTGGGACCGAGTCTTCCCGCTTTCCTTTCCCCCACTGTATTGAATACTCTGGTAAAGACGTTTGATATCAAACCCATTACCACTCCCGAGGCAGACCTGAAAGCGATATTAGGAAATTGAAAATTTCCCCTCCATTAAAACAAAGTCATAGAGGTGGGGTCAGAAATGGCCCTGCCTTTGTGTTATGCATGCTTTATATCCGTCGGTGGAATATTCGGTCAGGACTTCTTCTGACGCCTTTTATTTTATGATTTAGCGGAGAGAATGGGCATAAGCCCATTGTGGATTGCGGAATTCGGATTGCGGAATGTGGAATAAAAGCTATTATTACTGAGAGCATGAAATAGTTTACATCAGGAACCACCAAAAGTTGTCATTGCGAGCCCGAAGGGCGTGGCAATCTCGTTTTGAGATTGCTTCGTCGGTACACTCCTCGCAATGACTTACTGGGGTTAATGCAAACTATAATATGCTCTGCATAATAAATCCCAAGTTCCGAAAAATTCAATTTGGAACGATTTCCCCTCTCAATGAATGAGCGTATACTTCGACAATGCGGACGGGGACGAGTTTTCCTACTAATTCTAAATCCCCTTCAAAGTTAACGATTTTATTGGATCGGGTCCTCCCGGTCACATCTTGAGCGCCCTGTTTGCTCCGTCCTTCTACTAACACCTCTTCCACATAACCTTCCAGTACCTGATTTTTTCGATGAGTGATGTGTTTTTGAATTTCCTGAAGGAGAGAAAGACGCTCCTGTTTTACCTTCTCTTCAACTTTATCCTCGATTTGGGCCGCCCGGGTCCCTTTTCTCGGCGAATATTTAAAAGAGAAGAGGTCATCGAATTGAACCTTATCCATCAGATCGAGGGTCTCTCTGAAGTCTTCCTCTTCTTCACCCGGAAATCCGACAATAACATCTGCCGTCAGGGCAATGGAAGGACATCTTTCTCTCAGACGGTCTATTTTTTCAAGATAGGACTCCTTCGTATATCCCCGGTGCATGGTTTTTAAAACCTTATTTGAACCCGATTGAAATGGAAGATGCATATGCTCGCAGAGCTTTTTCAACTTTGAAAAAGAATGAATCAATTCTCCCGATAAATCTTTCGGGTGGGAGGTGGTGAACCGAATTCTTTCGATCCCTTCAATAGGGTGGATGCGCTCAAGCAGTTCAGAAAAACTTATCTCCTCTCCCCCCAATCCCTTCCCATAACTATTCACATTCTGTCCGAGGAGGCAAACCTCTTTCACGCCCATCCCGGCCAGATGCCTGACCTCTTCGATGATCTCCTTGCTCGGCCGGCTCTTCTCTCTTCCCCTCACATAGGGAACAATACAGAAGGAACAGAAATGGTCACACCCTTGCATGATCGTCACGAAAGATTTCACCTTGCCGATGGACTTTTCGGGAAGGACAGTCTTCAAATATTGCCCATCTTGGTCAAAACTTGTTTCACAAATCCTCTCTCCCGAAACTTCTATTTGCTGTAATAATTGTGGGATGATCGGGATGGCTTGCGTTCCGATAACCATATCCAGATAAGGAATCCGATCTAAAAGCTTATCCCCTTCCTGTTGTGCAACGCACCCAGCCACTCCAATAACTGTTCCCCTCTTCTCTTTCAAGCATTTATACCTTCCCAACGCACTATAGACTTTATGCTCCGGTTTCTCCCGAACGCTACAGGTGTTGATCAGGATAAAATCAGCCTCTCTGGCATCCTTTGTTTCAAAATAATCGGCTCCTTCTAAGAGGCGAAGGATCCGCTCTGTGTCATGCTCGTTCATCTGACAACCATAGGTCTCGATGTAAACGCGCTTTTGCATAAAGGTTTTAGTTAGAAAATAAGTATTCGGGAAGGGTTAGGGTAAACCTAAGCTTGCCCTGCCTACCGGCAGGCCTGCGCAGTCAGGAATGCCCGGTTAGGTGTAGGGTTAGGTCATCGGTCTTTAACCCTTTGATGTTGTCCAAGCCGGCCCTGAACCTAATATGGTACAGGGCTGGCTTCCTAACCTTAACCCAAAACCAAGGACTATTTTGATGGCCGATAAGTGACAATACTATGTGGTATTTGGCTTGCCTGCGCGAAACCCCGCCTCCAGAAGCCTTACGGGGGGCAGGCGCTTCTGCGCTGGCAGGTGCTTGGAATTTTCCCTTTCCCCGCTACTTTATCACTTTGAACTTTTTGTCCAGCATGCCCATCTTCTCTACGATTCCGCCATATTCCAATTCACCGTAAGGCAACATCGCTACCCCGGAAAAGCCCTGTTGCCGAATCTCTGTCGCTTTCTGAGATACTTTATTTCTCACCCAATCCCAATAGGGATGATCAAAAGCATCGGCAGGTTCGGTCAATTTCCCATTATGGACACAGAAGGCATGACAAGCGACGACAGGAGGTCCGTCGAAGTAAGAGATCGGCGAATTGAATCGGACAGGCATTAACGGCCCGGTATGGCTTCCCCTCATAAATCCCGCAACATAATGACCAATATTGAAGGGAGCCAGGACTTCACCCGTTGCTGGAAATGCGCCCTGAACCCTCACCAACATGACCGGGTCGTCCTTTCCTGTATACTTCCCGGCGATATTATGAAGTCGAGTCGTGCTCACTGAAGCGGCAATATCCCCATTGTTTCTGGAATAGATGGCCTCGACCACAAAGCGCTGATTATCCCTCAACAGGGCAGCAATGTCGTAGATTTCCTCAGGGGCATTTAACTCAATCACCCGATCGCCTTCGGTATAATTCACATCCATGATGACGAACCGAAACCCCTTATTCATCGAAGGGCTGAGCATCAATCCCGCATTATACATGGGATCTGAAAAAGCTAAATATAGAGGAAGATTGTAGGCTCCGGGGTCGGTTTTATCTGCTGCAAAAAAGAGGAAGGGTTCATTCGGTCTCTCTTCAAATTCCATCTCTGCGACGGCCGGACCCATCCCCCTTACATTTCCTGAGAAGGAGTCTTTCAACAGGTCCTGACCGGCTCCGTAAAGCCCTTGCTCTTTTGCCACTTTTGTTCCGGCAACAAATGCATCCCAGGCCATTTGATGGACTTTCTCACTGCCTTTTCCCAGCGAATGGGAGAAAAGAATAGCAATATCATCTCCTGTATGACTGATAAAAAAATCAGTGATGATCCCTTTGCCTTTTTGGGCCACATAATTCCTAACCTCCGCAATCAATTTCTCGCTGGGTCGAATATGCCCCCCGATACTACCAATATCGGCCTTGATGATACTGAGTGTTGTCTTCATAGTTCTCCTCCTAATAATGATGGAATATTGGAACAATGGAATATTGGAACAATGGGGTCCAAACGAAAAAAGATTCTTCTTGACTTTTTAAACCCATCATTTTAGCATCCCACGATTTAATGTTTTACTAAGCTCTGGTTTCACAGTCTCCACTTTTTTAATTCTCGGACGGAAGAATAATTTGTCAAATCGAGCTTAAGTGGGGTGATAGAAATATAAGATTTTGACACTGCCTCCATATCTGTATTCCTCTTTTGATCAAAGAGGAACTGTCCTCCCCCGATCCAATAGTACTTTCTCCCCCTAGGATCCACTTTCTCAACCACCCCCGTTCCATTATGGATCCATCTTCCCTGTTGAGTGATCTTATAGGATTTAAGCTCTTTCTCATCCAGGTTGGGAACGTTGATATTAAGAAAAGTATCCTTTGGAAGGCCCCTTTTGATAATATACCGAGCCACTCTAAGGGCAAACTGAGCAGCCACGTCGAATTTAAAATGGCTTCTGGAAACCAAGGAGATTGCGAAGGAAGGGATCCCCAACAAGGTCCCTTCAAATGCAGCAGAAACCGTTCCAGAATAAGTAATATCATCCCCCAAATTTCCACCTTTGTTAATTCCCGATACGATCAATCGGGGCCTTTTGGAAAGAATGGTATTCACTCCGAGATGAACGCAATCCGCTGGGGTTCCATCCACCGCATAAAAATTCTTTTTAATCTTTTCTGCTCGAAGCGGCCGGTGAAGGGTGAGAGAATGGGCAACGGTACTCTTCTCCCGATCTGGCGCGACCACAAAAACCTCCCCAATACCCTGGAGAATCTTTGCCAATACGACGATGCCTTTTGAATGAATCCCGTCATCGTTGGTGACCAGAATCATGAATGTTCAACCATCCAAGTATTATGACTTAGGTTTGAGGCTTAAGGATTGAGGCAAAAGATTTGTCCCCTCCTTCCTCTACCCTTAAACCTCTAACCTCAATAAAACATGGTCGGGGCGAGAGGATTTGAACCTCCGACACCTGACACCCCATGCCAGTGCGCTACCAGGCTGCGCTACGCCCCGATCATTATATAATGGAATTATGGAGTAATGGAAGATTGGAATACTGGGGATTATAACAAAGAGCCTTTTTTATTATAGGCCTAAACCCATTTTTTCAATATTCCACCATTCCATTATTCCGAGCTATTTCTACTATAGTCAATTTTACTTCAAAAGTCCAGTTTCCTCTTAATCGACCACCACGGCTGTCCCTCTGGCTCCGACAAGCAACATCACCATATCATTATGAGCTCCCAAAACTTTACAAATAATATCCACCCCTACCACTGCATTTCCTCCCAATTCGATTGCCTCGTCTTCTATAGACTTGATCACAAGATCCCTTCCGGTATGAATCTTCTCTGCCCAGGAAAGGGCAATACCACCATTAAACTTCGCCAGATCCAACTCGTTCACCAATCCAACTCCAAAAACATGCTCATGAGAGACCATCCCGAGTGTCTTTAAAATCTTTCGGTTGGCAAACTCAGGCGTGCTGATCGAAATGATTTCTTTCCGCTTTTGCTCCTTCTCTAAAAATTTCTTGACCTCTTTTTTCCCCTTTTCGGAACAAACAGGACACATATCCGGCAGTCCCTGGCCTGACTCATAAACATAGGAACTGCCGCATAATATACAGCTCACAACCCAATTCATAATCCCCCTCCTGAACTCCCCTCCATTTTTATGTGAGGAGTGCTTCCGCTTTTCCCCTCTCTTGAAAAGACCAGCAATGCATGGCTAAAGGCAATGATCCAGAATAAAAGAAAGCAGACAAAGATAAACCACAGAGCAAGGCAATGATGATTTTCGACAGGCTCTCCCCTGATAAGGGTTTTAAAAAATAAAATCTTTGATCATTTTAGGATGGAGGTGAACTATTCTAACATTTTTCTGATTCCCCTCAGTTCTTCCCGGAGGGCGACCAGAAACTCATGCGCTTTTCCGTTGGATCCCTTCTCCAGTAGTCTTAATCTCGTCTGTTTGTTTTCCAATCTCTCCAGATCTCGAATCTTTCTCTTTGCTCCGGCGATGGTAAACCCATCCTCATAGAGGAGCTTTTTGATCTTCAAAATAAGGTCTAGATCTTTCCTCCTGTAGAGACGCTGTAAAGATCCCCCCTTATGGGGTTTGATGACTTTAAACTCCGATTCCCAATAACGAAGCACATGGGGTTTGAGACCTGTAATGCGGCTCACCTCACCGATCCGATAATAGAGCCTTTCATGGGAGATGTGATTTTCAATCTCGTGGCTTTTGAGTGGCCTGGCCATGATTCCTCTATAACTGCCCCCTGCCGTTGGTAGACAGGAGATACAGACCCTTGCATGGAAAAATGTAGAAAACTAAATCTCCTTACGATTGAGGCCTGCCTTTAATACCTGACTCGGCTTAAAGGTTAAGATCCTTCTTGCCGTGATCTCGATATCGTTCCCTGTCTGTGGATTTCGGCCCCGCCTTGATCTCTTTTTTCGGACAACAAAGTTTCCAAATCCAGAGATCTTGATCTTATTCTCCTTGATCAGGGTATCTTTGATGATGTCAAAAATATACTCTACAATTTTAGCCACCTCTTTCTTTGAAAATCCCACTTTCTCATAGATTTCCTCAACGATATCTACCTTCGTCATACCCCGCTCCCTCCTTTCTGAGGAATAGTTATTGCCTCAATTCGAGCGAAAAGACCTCTTTTAATCTGGAGAGGATCTTTTCATGGTATTGATTAACCTCTTCGTCCGTCAGGGTGCGATCATTTGCCTGATATCGGATTCGATAAGAAATCCCCTTTTTCCCCTCTGGGATTGGGGGTCCTTCATAGATATCGAAGAGGCTCACCTCTTCAACAAAGGGCTGTCGGAAGGCTCGGATCGCTTCCATCACCCTTTCTGATTCCAAGGTTTTATCGACCACCGCTGAAATATCCCGGTAAACCTCTGGAAATTTTGGCAACGATTGGAATCGCTTTTCCTCCCCTGCCCACTGTATCATCTTGCTAAAATCCATTTCAAAGAGGTAACTCTTTCCATGAATTTCATATCGTTCTAATACTTGGGGATGAAGCTCACCCAAAACTCCCAACACTTCATCCTCAAAGATGACTCTCGATGCCTTTCCCGGATGAAGGTAAGGGATATCCTCTGCCCTATCAAATTTTAATCCCCTGATCTTCAATGCCTCTAAAAGATCTTCAACGCAACCTTTGATATCATAAAAATCAACAGACCTCGGAGAAAAAGCCCAATGGGGATCCCGATCAAACCCCATGGCCACCCCCGTCAGATATTTAACTTCTCTGGGAAGTCTTTCTCCTCCCCTGGGAATGAAAACCTTTTTCAATTCAAAGAGCTTGAGATTGGAATTTTTCCGCGAGAGATTATGGCGTGCGGTTTCCAATAGACCTGGGATCAGCGTGGTTCTCATGACGGAGAGATCCTCTGTCAGGGGGTTGAGAATTCGAAGATGCTGTCTTCTCGGGTCGTCCAGTGAAAGTCCAATGGCATCCCAAGAATCAGGAGACGTAAAACTGTATGTGATCACCTCATAGTAACCATGATCGATGAGGGTGTCGATGACTCTCCTTTCAACAAGGAACTCTTTGCTCCTTTCTTCTGACGAAGGAGGCCCCTTGGGAATCGTAATGGGAATCTTCTCATATCCATCCAAACGGGCCACTTCCTCAATCAGGTCGATCTCTCTCTCCAAATCTCCTCGAAAAGAAGCGGGAGTCACTAAAATGATGTCTTCATCCTGTCCTTGAACTTCCAATTCCAAATCTTCCAGGTAGTTCCTTACCTGCTTGGCAGAGACCTCCGTTCCCAAGACCTGATGAACTTTTTTGACACTTAACCGGATCGGACTTGGCTTAATCATCACCGGGTAAGCGTCCACGACCCCTTCCAGCACCCTTCCCCCAGCCAATTCTTGAATCAAATGAGCGGCCCGGTTCGCTGCAGAGAGGCATCCTCCATAATCGATCCTTCTCCCAAATCGATAGGCCGCTTCTGTTTCCAGGCCGAGTTTCTTTGAGGTCCTCCGATTCCCTGCCGGATCGAAATAGGCGCTTTCAAGGAGAACCTTCTGGGTATCTTCTTTAATCTCTGAATTGAGGCCACCCATCACACCAGCAATGGCAACAGGCTTTACGCCATCACAGATCATAAGCATTTCCTTGTCCAACGTTCTCTTCACCCCATCTAATGTAACAAATCCCTCCCCCTCCTTCGCCCTTCGAACAACAATCCGACCTTCTTCCAGCAATTCGAAATCGAAGGCATGAAGAGGCTGCCCGTATTCCATCATCACATAATTGGTCACATCGACCACATTGTTAATGGATCGTATCCCTACTTTTTCTAATCGATCGCTCATCCAGTGGGGAGAAGGACCGATCTTCACCTTTTCGATCATCCTCGCCACATAACGAGGACATAAATCTTGATCCAAAACCGTAACAGAAGTTTTTTGATGGATCTCTTCTCCCCGATCAGAAAGAGAATGGGTGGGGTATTTCACTTTTTGATGAGTTAATGCAGCGATCTCTCGGGCAACTCCAATCACACAGAGGCAGTCCGGACGATTGGGTGTGATGCTGATATCAAGAAGGGTGTCTTTCAAGCCCATTGCCTCGCCTAAGTCAACCCCCAAGGGGGCATGGGGGGGGAGAATCATGATACCGGAAGCTTCCTGGCCCAGAGCGAGCTCTATTTCTGAACAGAGCATCCCCTCAGAGGGTACCCCTCGAATTTTCGATCTCTTGATTTCAATCCCGTTGGGAAGCCGGGCTCCTACAACGGCTAATGGGACTTTCTGCCCTTCCCTGATATTGGTGGCACCGCAGATGATTGAAAAAGTCTCTTGATCGGTCTTGACTTCTACTAATGAGAGCCGATCCGCATTAGGGTGCTTTCGAATAGAACTGATCTCTGCCACAACCACCTTCTCCAATCCTCCGCCCAGGGAGATGGCCTCTTCCACTTCCAGACCAGCCATGGTCAGAAGATTGATCAACTCCTTCAATCCCATCCGGATAGCAACATAATCCTTGAGCCAATTCAGACTGACTTTCATTCCGGTCTATCTCGTTAATTTGGTCTTTTTGGTTTCTCTGGTTTATTTAGTTAACGAAAGAAACGAAATAAACTAAAGAAACCAGATCAACTAAAATTGTTTGAGGAACCTCAAATCATTCATAAAGAAGAGTCGGATATCATTAATCCCATATTTGAGCATGGCAATCCGTTCGATGCCCATTCCAAAAGCAAAGCCAGTGACTTCTTCGGGATCATAATCCACAAACTTGTAAACCGCCGGGTCCACCATGCCGGACCCCAAAATTTCTAACCATCCGGTTTGAGAACAAACTCCGCATCCTTTTCCGCCACAGATAAAACATTCGATATCAATTTCTGCACTGGGTTCCGTGAAGGGAAAGAAGCTTGGCCGAAATCGGAGTCTCGTCTCTTTGCCGAACATCTGATGGACAAAGATGGTCAAGACCCCCTTCAGATCTGCAAAGGTAATCCCCTTGTCCACCAAAAGGCCTTCGACCTGATGAAACATGGGGGAATGGGTTGGGTCTGAATCGCAGCGGTAGACTGCTCCAGGACAGATCATTCGAACTGGCGGCCGCTTCTTCTCCATGGTTCTCACCTGAACGGGTGAGGTATGAGTTCTTAAAACGACATCCTCTGAAATAAAAAAAGTTGCCTGCATCTCTCTTGCAGGATGGCCCTTTGGAATGTTGAGGGCTTCAAAATTATAGTAGTCCAATTCGACTTCCGGGCCTTCCACGACTTCGAAGCCAAGGCGGGAGAAAATGTCAATAATTTCTTGGAGCGTTTGTGTGAGAGGATGTCTCCTCCCGACAGGAATCCTTCTGCCAGGAAGTGTCACATCGATCTTTTCTTTTTCTAAAGCCTCCTTTCTCTCCCGGTCTTGAACCTCCAAAAGGCGTTCCGCAAACCTTGCCTCCGTACTTTCTTTAAGTTGATTCGCCCTTTGGCCTCTCTCTCTGCGCTCTGACTCAGGAAGTGTCCCTAGACTTTTAAGGATTTGCGTAATACTTCCCTTTTTCCCTAAATACTTCACACGAATGTCTGAGATCTCTTTCTCGGTGGAGGCTTGAGAGATAGAAATGACTACTTCGTTATGAAGTTTTTCCAGTTCATCGAGCATAAATCGATCCCTTTCCTCCTCAATCATCGCCTCTTTCCATTTGAAGAGAGGTGAGATGAGGGGAAATTTATGCTATTTGGATTTAGCTTTTGCCATCTCAGCAATTTTGGAAAAGGCACTAGGATCATTGACCGCCAAATCGGCTAATACTTTCCGATCCAACTCAACATGGGCTTTCCTCAGGGCATCCATGAGACGGCTATAAGAGAGACCGTGCAATCTTGCTGCCGCATTGATGCGAGTGATCCAAAGTCTTCTGAAATCTCTCTTCCGGGCCCTTCGATCTCGATAGGCATAGGCGAGAGCTCGATGGACCGCATCAACCGCCGTTCGATAAAGCCGGCTTCGTCCTCCCCTATAACCTTTCGCCATTTTTAGGACCTTTTTCCTTCTCTCTCTTGTTTTTGGTCCTCCTTTTATCCTTGGCATGATTGACCTTCCTCCTAGTAATGATTCGTTGCAAATCTCAAAATTCAAATTGCAAATTGCAAATTCAATAATATCAAAGTTTGAATTTTATATTTTCAAATTTACATTTTGCATTGACTTTCTAAATGTAAGGAACTAACTTCTTAATCCCTTTGGTGTCCGTTTTCTCGATGAGCTTCGGCTTTCTGAGACCGCGCTTTCGATTCGTCGGTTTCTTCGTCAGAATATGTCGGGCAAAAGCTTTTTTGGCCTTGATTTTTCCTGTCCCGGTCTTTTTAAACCGTTTTGCCGCTCCTCGATTGGTCTTTATTTTTGGCACGATCTCCTCCTCTTTATAAATAAATTCAATGTGATGTCTTTTTACCCGGAATCCACGAAAATGGTCTTTGGGTGAGGGTTAAGAAGTCGGTTTGGCTCAAGGTCAAAGGGTTAAAGCTGAAGATTTTTAAGACCCTTAACATTACCTACCGACTCAACTGGCGTCTTTCCCTTAACCATCAAACCCAACCTTCCTTCCTCTTAGGGTTTTTGACTCTGGAGGGGAGCTAAGACCATGACAAAATTTCTTCCTTCAAATTTGGGAGCCTGCTCAATCTTTCCCCATTCCTTTGCCTCCTCGGCAATTCTTCCCAGCATGTTCCTTCCAAAATCTGGGTGAGCTAACTCCCTCCCTCTAAAAACGACGGTCACCTTGGTCTTATTTCCCTCCTTCAAAAATCGCTCAATATGACGAAGCTTGAATTGAAAATCATGTTCCTCCGTCTTCGGCCTCATCTTCACTTCCTTAAGATGAACAACGGCTTGTTTCTTTTTTGCCTCATGGGCCTTCTTGCTCTGCTGATATTTAAACTTGCCGTAGTCCATGATGCGGCAGACAGGGGGTTCCGATTTCGGAGAAACTTCTACCAGGTCTAACTCAAAATTGGTTGCCAAACGAAGTGCTTCGAATATCGCTAAAATTCCCAATTGTTTGCCTTCGGGGTCAATGACCCTCACTTCCTTCGCTCGAATCTCTCGATTAATTCGAACATCTCTGACGATAAACATCACCTCCCTCTCAACTGATCGCTATGCGCATAGCGTCAAGTGCTTAGCGTGTTTTTATTATAGGGTCGGATATTCCGATTCAATTTGTTTGACGAAATCCTCAAGCATCATCGAATTCAATGTTTCTCCACTCCTCTTTCGAGGAGAGAGGGTTCCCTCTTTCACTTCACGGTCCCCAACAACCAACATATAAGGAACCTTCTGAATCTGGGCTTCTCGAATCTTGAACCCCAATTTCTCATTACGGAAATCCTTTTCCACCCTCACTTCCCTTTGAATCAATTGACGGTAAATCCCTTCTGCATAAGGAATCTGTCTATCCGTCACGGTCATCAAAACGGCTTGGGTGGGGGCAAGCCAGACGGGAAATGCTCCGGCATAGTGCTCGATCAACACTCCGATAAACCTCTCCATCGCCCCGAGGATAACACGATGAAGCATGACCGGTCGATGCCGTCCCCCATCGCTCCCCACATAAGTCAGGTCGAACCGTTCAGGCATGGCAAAATCCACCTGAATCGTTGCACATTGCCACCTTCGATTGAGTGCATCTTTCAGTTTGACATCAATCTTCGGACCATAAAAGGCTCCCTCCCCTTCATTGACATCATAAGGAAGATTTTTCATCTTGAGGGCCTGAAGTAGGGCTTGAGTGGCTCTTTCCCAATCCTCATCCTCGCCGATGGACTTTTCGGGCCGGGTGCTAAGTTCCATTTCAAACTCAAAACCAAAGACCCTCATCACATCATCCACAAATTCGATGATCGCGCAAATCTCATCATTCAATTGATCGGGTCGACAGAGGATGTGGGCATCGTCCTGAGTAAACCCCCTCACCCGAAGCAGACCATGGAGTTCTCCGGATTTCTCATGGCGATAGACCGTCCCCAATTCGAAATAACGGAGGGGGAGATCCCGATAACTTCGAATCTGAGACTTGTAGATAAGCATGTGGGCAAGACAATTCATCGGTTTAATTCCATACTCCGCATCTTCGACTTTCGTGAAATACATCTTATCCCGGTAGTTCTCGAGATGGCCCGATTGTTTCCATAGCTCGAGCCGGAGAAGCTGCGGACCAATGACAATCTGATACCCCCGTTTGAAATGTTCTTTTTTCTCAAAATCTTCCAAGATCGTCCGGAGCATGGCGCCTTTGGGATGGTAAATCACCATCCCTGGGCCGGCCTCTTCGCTAAGACTGAAAAGGTCGAGTTCCTTCCCCAGCTTTCGGTGGTCTCGTCTGCGGGCCTCCTCAAGCATATCGAGAAACTCCTCTAATGCCTGTGGAGCCGGGAAGGCAGTTCCATAAATTCTTTGGAGAACCCGATTCCGAGCGTCGCCCCTCCAATAAGTACCCGATACATTTAAAAGCCGAAAGGCCTTGATTCTTCCAGTTGAAGGGATATGTGGCCCTTCACAAAGGTCTAAGAAAGTTCCCTGACCATAGAGAGTGACATCATCCGGAAGGTCTTCCAAGTGTTCAATTTTATAGGTTTCTCCCATCCCCTGAAATTTTTTAATGGCCTCCCCTCTTGAGACCTCATTCCGAATAAAAGGCTCATCTTTAGCAATAATATCTGACATCTTTTTTTGAATCATCTCAACATCTTGTGGGGTAAAAGTTCGATCATAATCGAAGTCATAATAGAAACCGTTTTCAGTATGAGGGCCAAAGGTCAATTTTACGGTTGGAAAGAGTTCCTTCACTGCCTGGGCCATGACATGAGATGCAGAATGGCGCAATATTTCCAACCCTTTTTTCGTATGAACGGAAACAAATGAAACAGCAGCATCTTTTTCCACTGTTCGACTGAGATCAAACAGCACACCATCCACTTGCGCTGCGACAGCCTCTTTATCCCACTGGTCAGCTAACTCCTGAAGTTTCGTCCCTTTAGGAATTGGCTTTTTTTCACCATCGGGCATTGTGATCATTACCTGCTCTCCCATTTTTCTTATTGCCTCACTTGAATTGAAGCGGAAGAGGCATCACCCATAAATAAAACTGAATGATGCCTCTTCAATTTTTTGAATTAAAATATTTGTCTCTTCAGCAACTTATGCTTCACTTTATAATAATTTGGTTTCAATGGTAGGCACGTGGGGATTTGAACCCCAGACTTCTACCGCGTCAAGGTAGCGCTCTCCCCCTGAGCTACGTGCCTTTTGACCTCCTTTGCCCACCCTTAGATAAGGCGGGCAGACTTACGAAAAACGTTGTATGCATAACAGGTTTTTCAAATATTGTCAAGAAAATTGTTAAGTTACACCTCTATGCCCTGAATACTAATTCCCCTTTCTTGTCATCCATGTCTGCTGTGATTGTGCTCCCTTCCTTAAATTTACCTTCCAATATTTTCATGGCCAATCTATCCTGAATCTCCTTTTGAATGACCCGCTTAAGTGGCCTCGCTCCATAAGCTGGATCAAATCCTTCCTTGGCTAACCACTCCTTTGCCTTTTCAGTCATTTTGAGTTGTATTCGCCTTTCTAAAAGTCGTTGTTCAAGTTTTTTTACTTGGATCTCAACGATTGCTTTGATCTGTTCCAATCCAAGACTATGGAAAATAACCAACTCATCAATTCGATTTAAAAATTCGGGCTTGAAATGAGCTTTGACTGCCTCCATCACTCGACGTCGCATTTCCTCATAATCCTTCTCAACTAAATCCATAATCCATTGACTCCCGATATTGGAGGTCATGATGACCACTGTATTTTTAAAGTCAACCGTTCGACCATGGCCATCCGTCAGCCTCCCATCATCCAAAATTTGTAAGAGGAGATTGAACACCTCCGGATGGGCCTTCTCAATTTCATCCATCAAAACAATCGAATAAGGCCTTCTTCGAACCGCCTCAGTAAGAAATCCTCCTTCCTCATATCCAACATATCCCGGTGGTGCTCCGATCAATCGGGCGACGGAATGTTTTTCCATGTATTCTGACATATCAATTCTTGCCATGGCCTGTTCATCATCGAATAGAAATTCAGCCAAGGCTCGAGCCAGCTCTGTTTTTCCAACGCCGGTGGGTCCCATAAAGATAAAGGAACCAATGGGTCGGTTGGGATCTTGTAATCCCGCCCTGGCCCTTCTCACCGCATTGGAAACGGCAAGGACGGCATCCTCCTGCCCCACGACCCTCAGTCTGAGCCTCTCCTCCATACGGACCAGTTTCTCAACCTCTCCCTCCAACATCTTTGAAACAGGGATGCCGGTCCATTTGGAAACCACCTCTGCGACATCCTCCTCATCCACTTCTTCTTTCAGCATCTTTTCATTCTTCTGAAGTTCGGTCAGTTTCTCCTCTTCCTTCTTTAAATCGCTTTCAAGTTTGGCCATCTCCCCATATTGCAGCTCGGCCAATTTGGTATAATCGACTTCCCGCTCTGCTTCTTTCATCATCTGTTTTGTCTTTTCGATCTGTTCCTTAATTTGATGGATTCGCGAGATGCCTTTCTTCTCATTCTCCCATTTCAGTGTTTTTTCATTCACCTCGTTTTTTAAATCCGCCAGTTCTTTTTCAAGTTTTTTCAACCTTTCGGTGGAAGCTTTATCCTTCTCTTTCTTCAGCGCCTGGCGTTCAATCTCCAGCTGCATGACCCTTCGTTGGACTTCATCAATCTCCATCGGAACGCTATCGATCTCTATTCTCAGCCTCGATGCTGCCTCATCCATCAAATCGACCGCTTTATCTGGAAGGAAACGGTCTGAAATGTATCGGTGCGAAAGCATGGCCGCTGCAATGATCGCAGAATCCTTTATCTTTACTCCATGATGAACTTCATAGCGTTCTTTCAGACCTCTCAAAATGGCGATGGTATCTTCAACCGTGGGTTGGCTGACATAAATCGGTTGGAATCGTCGCTCCAGGGCCGCATCTTTTTCCACATACTTACGATATTCATTGAGCGTGGTGGCGCCGACACACCGCAATTCCCCTCTGGCCAGCGCGGGTTTCAGCATATTGGAGGCGTCGATGGCGCCCTCTGCTGCACCTGCTCCCACCAGGGTATGAAGCTCGTCGATGAAGAGGATGATATGGCCCGCCGCATTCGAAATCTCTTTTAAAACGGCTTTCAACCTTTCTTCAAACTCACCCCTGAATTTAGCACCGGCGATCAGGGCTCCCAGATCCAGGGCAACCAATTTTTTATTTTTCAATGTCTCTGGGACATCTCCCTTGATGATTCTCTGCGCCAAGCCCTCCACAATCGCTGTCTTTCCTACCCCTGGTTCCCCGATCAACACAGGGTTATTCTTTGTCCTTCTTGAAAGAACTTGAATCACCCTTCGAATTTCATCATCTCTGCCGATCACGGGGTCCAGTTTTCCTTTCCTTGCTTCTTCAGTGAGATCCCTGCTGTAGCGTTTTAAAGCCTGGTACTTTTCTTCCGGATTCTGATCGGTCACACGATGTGGTCCCCGAATCTCTTGTAACACCCTGAAAACGGCGTCTTTGGTCACTCCATTTCTCTGGAGAATCTGATGGGAGGCCCCTTGTTTCTCATCCGTTATCGCCATCAGGAGGTGCTCGGTCGAGAGATATTCATCCGTCAATCTCTCGGCTTCTTTTCCAGCTATGTTGAAAATTTCATTAAGCCGACTGGACAGATAAACTTGTCCTACTCCTCTACCCGTAACTTGAGGAATGCGGTTTAACTCATTCTCTAATTGAGAAGCGATGATATCCGGATTAGCCCCCAATTTTTGGAGAATGGGAATGACAATCCCCTCCCTTTGTTCCAGGAGGGCTAATAAAAGATGCTCCACATCTATCTGTTGATGATGCTTTCTTTCTGCAACGGATTTGGCTTCTTGCAAAGCCTCTTGAGCTTTCAATGTGAATTTTTCTATATTCATTTATTCTACTCCCCCCGTTTGTTTTGCACTAAAGATAATCATCCCCTTGAGGTTTTGCAAACAAAATTTTGGTGCTATTTTAAGGCTTCTGCTAAATAAACAAGCTCTTGAATCGTGAGGGTTTCAGGTCTTCTTCGAGGATCTATTCCAATTTTCTCCATCTTCGATTCGGTCGATTTGGGGAGGGGAAGTCCTGAGTGTTTCAATGCGTTCATGAGAGTCTTTCGGCGATATCCAAAACACCCTTTGACAACTTTTTTAAACCATCTTTCATCTTCTAAGTTCACTGCCGGCTTTTCCCTAAAACTCATATGCACAACAGCCGATTCCACTTTTGGAGGTGGGAAGAAGGCAGAGGGTTTGATGAAAAAAC
>Ga0068714_10001875_pt1 | contig 28726 bp, 24 predicted proteins | sample MTBNYHSulfiMetaG_FD_62988 | JGI IMG/M metagenome (GOLD analysis project Ga0068714, IMG submission 62988) | Enrichment culture microbial communities from rom New York Harbor, USA that are MTBE-degrading - MTBE-NYH (New York Harbor Sulfidogenic)... | ecosystem: Environmental > Aquatic > Marine >...
GACTGGCCCGGAAGCGGCTAAATCCTTCTTACCTTGACCGCATGCGCTCCCTTGTCGCTGTGCGCGATATCAAACTCGACCTTATCCCCCTCCTGCAAGGTACGAAACCCCTCGCCCTCAATGGACGAGTAATGAACGAAGACGTCCTCCCCGTCCTCTCGAGAGATAAATCCATAGCCTTTCTTATCGCTGAACCACTTCACGGTTCCGACGATCATCGAATCCACCTTCTTTCCGTGGCAGGATTTGACGATTCACCTTCGAGCAGCGGGAGAATGATGGAGTGCCTGAGGAGTGTTCCAAACCAAAAGAAAGGACAGCCTTCGGATCTACTACCGGCGAGTATCCAGCGAGCCACACCCAAAACGCCTACCATCTCTTCCTGAGCGTTGCGCCGACAGAAATCTTCAGCCACTATATGAATTGTATCTGAATTGCAAGCGGCTTGTCAAGCCGCGAGATGCAACAACCTGACGACCCGGTGACGGTTCAAGGATAAGCGGCGCTCAGCAGAAGGCTTACGGCAATTCGGGCACTGAGGGCAAAAACGTAATAAACAGAGAGAATAAGGCTCTTTTCCGGCTCGTCGTTTTCACTCAGCGCGGGAAGAGCGGCTTCAATCCCCGCGGGGATGGGTGCGGTCGTAGGCCTTCTTCAGGTGCTCCACGCTGATGTGGGTGTATTTCTGGGTGGTGGACAGGCTGGCATGGCCGAGCATTTCCTGCAGAGCGCGCAGGTCGGCGCCCCGGTTGAGAAGATGGGTGGCGAAGCTGTGGCGAAAGGTGTGGGGAGAAACCTTGCCCAAACCCAAGCCAAGGGTGTATTTTTTGACCCTGGCCTGGATGGCGCGCGCGCTCATCCGGCGGCCGCGCGCGCTGACGAAAAGCGCCGGCTCGTTGTGCTTCATCAGTCCCGCTCCCTCCAGGATTTCCCGGCGAACTTCCAGATAGGCCAGGATAGCTTGTTCAGCCAGCCGGCCGACCGGCACAATGCGTTCCTTGCTGCCCTTGCCCACAATTTGCAGACTCCCCCGCCCGGCGGCAAAATCGCGGACGTCGAGTGACACCAGTTCGCTGATCCGCAGCCCGCTCGAATAGAGCAGCTCCAGAATGGCAGCGTCGCGCAGTCCCAGGGGCCGGTCGAAGTCGGGCGCTTCCAACACCGCTGCCACTTCGCTTTCGTCCAGCGCCTTGGGATAGGTGATCCGTGTCTTCGGTGTACGGACGCGGGCCGCCGGGAGCTTGTCCCACTGCCGGGCCTGCTGAAGGAAACGAAAAAAGGAACGCACCGCGGCCACCTTGCGAACGACCGAGGAGCGCTTGTAGCGGTGGGCGCTCAGGTAGGCCATAAACGCGCGCAGAGCAGCCCGGTCCAGATCCGCCAGTTGGAGTTGTGCCAGCGCCTCCGCCGCTTCTTCCTCCAGCCGCGTTACCTTCCCGGCCTCCGGCTCGATGCCTGCCGTGTATAAGAAGAATTGCAGCAAGTCTCTTCGATAAGCACGGCGCGTGTGCTCGGAACCGGTACGGCTCACCCGGCGCGAGTCGACGAACTCATCGAGCAAGGTCAGCAATTCGGAAGGCACCCCGCTATCCCCCTGTTCCAAGGACGGAAACTCAACAACATAGGAGAGAAGAGGCGCCCTCAAAACGGGTCGCCTCTGCCCCTCCGATTCTCGATCAACGCTTCCCGCGCTTCTTCTTCCTGGTGGCGGCCTCCTCGATCAGCGCGACCGCTTGCTCCGAGGTGACCGCGCCGGGATCGGTTCCCTTCGGAATGGTGGCATTCACTTGGCCGTCGGAAACATAAGGCCCGTAGCGGCCTTCGTAAATGTTGAGCTCCTTGCCGCTCTGCGGATGCTTGCCCAATTCACGCAGCGGTTGCTTCGTGCGGGCGGCGCGCCGGCTTCGCTTCGGCTGTGCCAACAGTTCCAGGGCGCGCTCGAGGGGGACCGTAAAGACATCATCCTCCGGACCCAGGCTTCGAAAATCCTTTTCGTGCTGGACGAAGGGGCCATAGCGCCCCAGACCGGCCTTGATCGGCTTGCCCGATTCCGGGTGTTCGCCGAGCGTGCGGGGCAGGGAGAGCAATCGTTTGGCGAAGTCGAGGTCCACCTCATCGAGGCTCATCCCTTTCGGCAGGCCGCAGCGCTTCGGTTTCTTTTTCTTCTCGCCCTCGCCGAGCTGCACATAAGGGCCATAGGGGCCTTCGATCGCATAGATTGTCTCACCGCTGGCCTCGTCCACGCCAATGTCAATCTTGCCCTTGCCTTTGCTTTCGAGAATCTCCCGGATACGATGCGTGTCCAGCTCATCAAGAAACAAGTCATGAGGCAGGGTCGCGGTATTCTCCGGGCCGCCTTCCCCGCGCTGGACGAACGCGCTGTTGGGGCCGATGCGTACTGTCAGCGGCTCACCGGTCACCGGGTCCCGGCCGACCGGGATCGCCGGGTAATCAATCTTCGGCAATTCTTCTTTGATTCGCCTCACCAGCCCCTGATCTGTTTTTCCGTTTCCGTGATAGAACGTCCTCAGAAACTCCACCCATTCGCGCTTGCCGTTGGCGATCTCATCGAGCGCTTCCTCCATATGGGCCGTGAACTTCAGATCGACATATTGGCTGAAGTGCCGGCGCAGCAGTTCGACGACCGCCATGCCGACGAACGTGGGCACCAGCGCGCCCTTCTTCTTGATCACGTAGCCTCGCTGCTGAATGGTGGAGATGGTCGGGGCATAGGTCGAGGGACGACCGATGCCCTCTTCTTCCAGTTTGCGCACCAGGGTCGCCTCGGTATAACGCGGCGGCGGCGAAGTCTCGTGGCGCACCGGTTGGGTTTCAAGCAGCACCAGAGCGCCCCCGGCCGCTGCTTCCACTCTCTGGCCTTGCTCGATCTCGGGCAGAATAGTTTCTTCCCCGTTACCCATCAGTTTGAGGAAACCGTCGAAGTGGATGACGGAACCATTCGCCCGATAAACGTGCGGGATGCCATCGAGGACGACTTGAAAATCCACCGTGGTCTTTCCCAGAACGGCGTCCGTCATCTGCGAGGCGACCGTGCGCTTCCAGATCAGTTCGTACAGGGCCAGTTCATCCTTTTCGAGGTACTTGTGCAGACTGCTCGGGGTGCGGGACACTTCTGTCGGCCGGATCGCTTCGTGGGCTTCCTGAGCCGATTTCGATTTGGTTGTGTAGCGCCGGGGCCCGGCGTAGTAATCCTGCCCGAAAGCCCGGCGAATATAGTCGCCCGCCGCGCTCAGCGCCTTTTCGCTCAGGGTCACCGAGTCGGTACGCATATAGGTGATAAGCCCTTCGCGGTCGCCGTTTCCGAGATCAATGCCTTCGTAGAGTCGCTGGGCGAGGGTCATTGTGCGACCCGGAGACATGCCAAGCTGGGAGCTGGCCGCCTGCTGGAGGGTGGACGTGATGAAAGGCGGCGCGGGCCTTCGCTTCTGCTGCTTCTTCTCGACCGAGGTAACCAACCAGGGAAGGTTCTTCAGCGAGGCCTGCGCAATGCGAGCGGCGCCGCTTTCATCCAGGACAAGGACCTCGCCGGTTTTGGGGCGACCGGTCGAGGGGTCGAAATCCTTGCCGTTGGGAATGCGCTTGTCGCCTACGGAAACGAGCGTTGCCGTGAACTGCTTATGCCCTTCTCCTTCGAGCAGGGCTTGGACGTCCCAATACTGTGCGCTCTGAAAGGCGAGGCGCTCTTCCTCCCGCTCGACGACCAAGAGAACCGCGACGCTCTGGACCCGCCCGGCGCTGAGCCGCCCCCGGACCTTTCTCCACAAGACCGGGGAGAGCGAGTAGCCGTAAAGCCGGTCCAGAATACGGCGACTTTCCTGCGCCCGCACCAGCGGGTCGTCAATGTCGCGGGGACTTTCCAGCGCGGCTTGAATCGCCGGCTTGGTGATTTCGTGAAAGGTGATGCGGCGCACCGGCACCTTCGGCTTGAGCAGCTCCAGGAGATGCCAACTGATCGATTCCCCCTCGCGGTCCTCGTCCGTAGCCAGAATCAGCTCGTCGGCCTCCTGGAGACGCCGTTTGAGTTCCTTGACATGCTTCGCGCTGCTGCGGGGAATGACGTAGACCGGGGTGAAATCGTGCTCCGTGTCCACGGCCATCCGCGCCCAGGGCAATCCCCGGACCTTCTCCGGAATCTCGCCAGCCGAGCTGGGCAGATCCCGAATGTGGCCGTAGCTGGCTGCGACTTCATAGTTCCGGCCCAGAAACTTACTGATCGTTTTCGCCTTGGCCGGAGATTCGACAATGACCAGTGACTTCTTCAAACTCCCACCAACCTCCTCGATGTGGAGTGCTATGTGGAGTGCGAAAGCGGAGCTTTCGCCGCCCCGATCCCGGGCTGAAGCTGGGCAGAACCTTCGCTTCCGCACTCCATAACAAGGCGGACCCGGCGTATCCGGTCCGCCTGTTATTGTAACCGTGAAACGGGGGACTGTCTACCACAGCGGCAGATCAAAGTAAAGGGCCTGCACGCAAGTCCTTTAATCAGAACAGGTTAGACTCGTTCCCCTTTTTTCTGAATGGATAATGTCCGCTCCAGCTGTTCGAGTTCCGCCCGGGAGAGGTCGCGCCAGCGGCCCCGTTCGAGGCGGCCCAAGTGAATCGGCCCTTGCCGGTAGCGCTTCAGGGCGATGAGAGGCAAGCCGGCTGCCTTGCACATCCGGCGAATCTGCCGTTTCTTGCCTTCGTGGAGGGTCAGCGAAAAGGTGGTCGTTGGAGAGCCAGCCCGGTATTGCGTGATTTTTGCCGGGTGGGTCGGGCCGCTCGGTAGTTCGATGCCCTGTTCCAGCACAGCCAGCTTCTCCCGGGGCCACTCCCCTCGGAGCCGTACTTGGTAAGTCTTGTCCACGCCGAACTTGGGATGGGTTAAGCGATAGGCCAGCTCGCCGTCGTTGGTGAACAGCAACAGCCCTTCGGTATTCTTGTCCAGTCTTCCCACGGGGAACACCTCGGAGCGCAGCGACTCGGGCAGAAGGTCATAGACGGTTTGCTTGCCGTAGGGATCGGAGCGCGTTGTGACGTAGCCGGCGGGCTTGTGAAGCATCAGGACCCGGCGTTCCCGGCTCATCTGAACCGGCTTGCCATCCACTCGCACCCGATCCGATTCGGGGTTAACCTCGGTGCCTTGCTGGCGGACGACTTGATCGTTGACCGAAACCCGGCCCGCCTCGATGAGAGATTCACAGAAACGCCGGGAGCCTAGCCCACAGCGGGAGAGATACTTTTGCAGTCGCATACCGATTCAACCTGGAGACCGACGGATCACAGAAACACTTTAACACGCCTTGTCCTCGCTGTCCGAGGCATCCTCCTTGCCGATGGGTTCCTGCTCCTTGGGCGGCGAGGCCGATGGCTCGCCCGGCGAGGAAGGCTCCTCTCTCACGCCGCCGAACAGATCGGGTTGCTCCTCCTCCGGCTCCTGGAGAGGCTGAAGTCCGTGGGTAATATCATCCACTTTCGGCAGGTCCGCCAGGCTCTTCAGGCCGAAGTACTGAAGGAACGATTTCGTGGTCCGGTAGAGGAAGGGCCTTCCCGGAATCTCTTTCCGCCCGGAGATTTTCACCAGCCGCCGTTCCAGCAGGGAGTGCAGGACCCCATCCACGTTGACGCCTCGGATGATCTCGATCTCCGCCCGTGTGATGGGTTGCCTGTAGGCGATGATCGCCAGCGTCTCCAGGGCGGGCTTGGACAGGGTTCGGCTACGGCGCCGCTCGAACAGCTTGTTGATCGAGGCCGAATAAGCGCCCTTGGTGCACAGCTGGTAACCCCCGGCGATCTCGACCAGTTGGATGCCGAAGCGCTCGGCGGTGTATTCCCGCATCAGGCTGTCCAGGGCGTCCTGAACCTCCTCGGGGCTGGTCCCTGGAATCGCTTCCGCCAGCCGGGAGACGCTCTGAGGCTCCTCGGAGACGAACAGCAGCGCCTCAAGATTCGCCCGAAGGATCTCGCTATCCATGCTCGTCTTCGCCTCTCTCTTCGTCGAAATCATCCCCGGCCGATTCGGATTCGTCTTCGTCGGCGTCCGCCGAGGGCGCCTGCGAACCTTCCGGCCGCATAATCCAGATGTCCCCTTGAAGCCCGGCTTGGCGCGCCAGAAGCCGGCGCCGCCGGATCAGCTCCAGCAGGGCCAGAAAGGTGACGATAACCTCCAGCTTGGCCCGCATCAGACGCAGATAATCGCTCAGGTTGGCCCGGGGCGTCTCCTGCAAGAGCTCCTCCAGCTCGACCATCTTCTCGTCCACGGTCCAATCTTCGTCTCGGATAACTCCCCGGTCTTCATCGCCGATCTCGCTGAGAATCTTCTTGAAGGCCGAAAAGAGGTCATAGACATTGAGGTCATAGAACTCGACCGTTTCGCCCAATTCCCGGGAGGCCTCGGTGCGCCGATAATAAACCTCCCGATACTGGATCTCCTGGGTTCGCAAGATGTCGGCCGCCGCTTGAAAGCGTTTGTATTCCTCCAGGCGGCGCAGCAGCAGCTGGGGATCTTCTTCCTCCGCTTCCTCTTCCTCGGTTTCGGTCGGCAACAGCGCCCGGGATTTCATCAGGACCAGGGTCGCCGCCACCGCCAGGTAATCGCCCGTCAAGTCAAGGTCAAGCTGCTGAAGCAGGCCGAGATAAGCCAGGTAATCCTCGGTAATCTTCCCCAGGGAAAGCGAAAAGATGTCCATCTCGTGCTTCTGGACGAGGGCCAGGAGTAAGTCCAGAGGGCCCTCAAAGGACTCCATCTGAACTCGGAAATGCTCTTTTGCTTCGGCCACGGACGATTCCATATCGCCGGCCTTTCCGCTTGAGTCCGTTGGATGAGAAGGATTCGATTCCACTCGTCAATCTCGCCTGATTAAGCCCGCGCTCCCGGCGTGGGCCAAAACCCCGCTCGGGGCTGTTGAAAAACCCTCCATTGGCGGAGGATACCGTTCAACATGTCATTCTGAGTCCCGATTCATCGGGACGAAGAATCTGAAGTTCTTGGGTGAAACTGGCTCGGGAGTCAGATCCTGCGCTCCGCTCAGGATGACAGGAAAACATGTTCTTCAACAGCCCCGTTCCGCCCTTAATGTACCATGTTGATAGCTTTCTTGACAACCTGCAAGGTCTCGCCCGCGACGCGGCGAGCCTTCGCGGCACCCTCGGCCAGGACCCGGCGCACCTCCTCGGGCCGCTCGGACCACTGCGCCAGCCGCTGGCGGTAGGGGCGCAGGCGCTCGTTGATCTTCTCCGCCAGTTCTTTCTTGCAGTCGGTGCAGCCGATCGCCGCCGAGCGGCAATCCGCCTCGATCTGCGCGGTGCGCTCGGGCGTGTTGAACACCCGGTGATAGGCGCAAACGTTGCAGATTTCCGGATGGCCCGGATCGGTGCGGCGCACCCGCGCCGGGTCGGTGATCATCGTGGCGACCTTTTGCGCCGTTGTCTTTTCGTCGTCGCGCAGGTCAATCGTGTTGCCGTAGCTCTTGCTCATCTTCCGGTTGTCCAGCCCCAGCAGCCGGGTGGCCGCGGACAACAAAGGTTCCGGCTCGGGAAAGACCTCGCCGTAGTACTGGTTGAATTTGCGGGCCACCTCCCGGGTCAGCTCGATATGGGGCAGCTGGTCCTCGCCGACCGGCACGTGGGTTGCCCGGTAGATCAGGATGTCGGCCGCTTGCAGCACCGGATAGCCGAGAAAGCCGAAGGTCTGAATCTCCTTGTGCTGCCCGAGCTGCTCGATCTTCTCCTTGTAGGAGGGAACGCGCTCCAGGCGGGCGATGGTCGTGAACATACTGAACAACAGGTGCAACTCGGTGTGCTGGGGCACGTCTGACTGAACGAACAGGCAGGTGGTGCCGGGGTCAATGCCGATGGCCAGCAGCTCGGTTGCCATCCTCTCGCTTTCGCCGCGAAGATCCAACCGGTCGGCATAGGTCGTCGTTAACGCATGCCAATCAACGACACAAATAAAACTTTCATATTCGTGTTGCAGCTGGACCCAGTTCTCCACCGCACCGGTAATGTTCCCCAAGTGCAGCAGCCCGGTGGGCTGGATGCCCGATAGAATCCGTTTCACGAGTAGATAACCTCCTGCCAGAGTCGAAAATCACTTCTCAAAAAAGAGACCACTTGCCCCAGTTGCAAGCCAACATTGCAAGCGTTTTCCCCGCAGCTTGCCCCACGAAGAGCGCTATCCAAACCAGCCGAACAGGAGCGCCGTCAGCTCCACCGTGATGGAGTTCAAGGCCCACCGGAACGGCGCAGAGAAAAGCCGTATCCACCAGAATATGGGGTTAATCCAGCCCTCGGTCAGCCATCCCAAAACCAGCAGTCCCAACAGGATTGGCATTCCATACGGCCGCAGCTGCGCCAGCTTGTGCGCTTGCACGAGAGGCAAGGATTGCATGAGCACCTTTTCGCCGTCAAGCGGAAAGAGCGGAATCAAGTTAAAGAATGCCAAGGCCAGGTTGATCGAGACGCCCATCATCAGGAAATACTGCACAAAGTTCAGCAGGATCTCATCCTCCCACTGTCCCGTTACGGCCAACAGAAGCAGGATAAAAGGGGCGATCAAGGCGAAGGCGGTGGCCTGCAGGAGATTCGAGATCGGCCCGGCGGCCGACACCCACAGCTCATCCCAGCGCGGATTGCGAAAATTGGCCGGGTTGATCACCACCGGCCTGCCCCACCCGATACCGAAGCCTGAGAAAACCGTGTACAGGATAAAGAATACCCCGAAAGGGTCGAAGTGGGCCACCGGATTCAGGGTGATTCGCCCTTGCTGCTTGGGAGTTGGATCGCCGCAGCGATAGGCCACCCAGGCATGAGAAAGCTCGTGAACCGTGATGGCGAAGAAAATCACCGGCAGCGCCGCCAGGATCTGGAGCAGGGTGTCGGTGTCCAGGCCGAAATCAGGCATTCCCGGACCCTCTCTCCACTCGATCCCGGTAGATCATCGCCAGCCCCTTGAGCGACAGCTCGGCGTCGGCCCGCTCGATTAGAGGGCATTCCTGCGCCATCTCTTCGGCCAGCCCTCCGGTCGCGATGACCCGGGTTGACTCGCCCAGAACGGCCCGAAACCGGTTCACAATAAAGTCGATCTGCCCCAGCAAGCCCTCATACAGGCCGATCTGCATCGCCGCCCGCGTGCTTTTGCCGATGTCCCGCGTGGGCTTCTTCAGCCGCACCCGGGGCAGCAGAGCGGTCTTCTCGAACAGCGCCTCGGCGGCCAGCTCCACCCCGGCCGCGATCGCGCCCCCTTCATAAGCGCCCTCGGCCGAGACCACGTCAAACGTTGTCGCCGTGCCGAAGTCAATGACAATCAAGGGCATCTTATAGAGATGCTTTGCCGCGTAACAGTTGACAATCCGGTCCACGCCGACTTCCGCCGGGTAATCCACATGGACGGGCATCAGGTTCATCGCCACGGGGTTGACGAAGATCGGCTCGAACCCCAAGTGGCGGCGAACCATGAGATCGAGCTCCATGCCGACCGGCGGCACCACACTGGCGATGATGGCCGCGCGGACCTTGGACGGTTCGAACAGCCCCTTGAACAGCACGGCATATTCATCTGCCGTGCGCTCCCGGACGGAGGAGAGCCGGTAGGAGCTCTTCAGATTCAGGCCGTCAAAAAGCCCCACCTTGGTTCTCGTATTGCCGATATCAATGGCCAGCAGCATTCTTTCTCAGCCCCTTATTCCAATCCTGTTGATGGGACTTCACAGCCAAAAGAGGTGTAACTTTAGTCGGTTTAGGCCTCTGTGGCAACCCCCAATGTTCCCCGAGAGACACCGCTCGCGCCGGGGAAAAGAGCGATGTTGCTCTCCGGCTTAGAAGGCAGGTGCTGTGCCCGACATGCGGGAAGCCTTTACATATCCCCCGGCTTGCTATATCAATAACTTGGCAGGAGCAAATATGGGGGCAGGCATCAGAATACCGCCCTTCACATTGCCTATCAGGAAAGAGACGATAAGTTATGCCAAATGAGAAGGTTGCAATCCTTAAGACCCAACCGGCGACGGTGCGCTCGGATTATCACGAGCTGCTGAATCTTGCCGGGTATCAGGATGAGCTGGCCAAGGATGTGGATACCGCCCTGAAGATCAACATCTCCTGGCACTTTTTCTTCCCGGCCAGTTCGACCACGCCTTGGCAGCTGGACGGGGTCATCCGGGCGATGCTCGCCGATGGGTATGACCGGGAGCTGATTCATGGCTGCCACAACCGGACGGTGGTCATTGACGCCCACCTCGGCGAACGGGAGAACAAACAAGTTGACGTAACGGATGCTTACGGGCTTCGCAATATCCATTTGTACGAAGGCGGCGAGGAGTGGATGCACATCCGGGACGCCGTCGGCGATCTAACCGAGAAGTTCCTGTGTTTGAACGACGTTTACCCCAAGGGCTTCTCCATCCCCAAGCGGCTCATCGGGGAGAACATCATCCACCTGCCGACGATCAAGACGCATGTTTTCACGACCACGACCGGAGCGATGAAGAACGCGTTCGGCGGCCTGCTGAACGAACGCCGCCACTGGACCCACCCGGTGATCCACGAGACGCTGGTGGATCTCCTGATGATTCAGAAGAAGATTCACCGGGGGGTGTTTGCAGTGATGGATGGCACTTTCGCGGGAGACGGCCCCGGGCCTCGCTGTACGATCCCTTACGTGAAAAACGTAATCCTGGCCTCCCGCGATCAGGTCGCTATTGACGCTGTGGCGGCGAAACTGATGGGATTCGATCCCCTGCGGGACTGCAAGTATATCCGCTTGGCGCACGATCTCGGCCTCGGCTGCGGCGACGTGCGGGCGATTGAGATCGTCGGCGACCGGCAGGCGGCGCAGGAAAACTGGAACTTCGTCGGCCCGTTCAAGAAGATGACGTTCGCCAGCAAAATGCAGCACAAGATTTATTGGGGGAAGCTGAAAGGCCCCATCGAATGGTCGCTCAAGACGTGGCTGGCGCCCTGGTCCTATATCGCCAGCGTGCTCTACCATGATATGTACTGGTATCCCCGCTTCAGCCGGCGGACGATGGGCGCGTGCCTGGGAAGCGAGTGGGGCCGGCTGTTTCAGAATTGGGGCGTTGTGCCGGAGGCGCCTGAAGGGTTTCCCGAGGTGGGCACCGAGAAGGCCAAGTTTCATCGCAATATGTCGGCGATGTTCAAGCAGGCGACGAAGGTCTTGGGCAGTTGTGTTGTCGAGGCTCCGGAGTTCGAGTCCCGCCGCCGGGCGAAGCAGAGAGGCTAAGGCTACCTTGGCTGAAGCCCGGCTAAGCGGTCAGAGCCATTGGAGAGGCTTAATACTGGATGTTCTTATCTGCTTAGCTGCAAGCGTCCGGTTCATTGTTTCTTGGTCCCTTCTCGTTTTGAGATTATCTTTGGATTGACAATATCCCCAAGACGATTATGATACTGGGGATTTCGTGAGCGGGGGCAGGGAAGTCCGGTGTGAGACCGGCGCGGACCCGCCGCTGTGATCAGGGACGAAACCCGGGAACAAAGCCACTGTCCGACCCCATCGGACGGGAAGGCCCCGGGGAGTAGAAAGATCTGAGAGCCAGAAGACCTCCCCGCTCACGACAGGGCGTTTTTTGACTTCCTCGCGGAGTGGGAAGGTCCCGAACTATGACTGACACGAACCCAATGCCTCATCCTTCGCGCGATGGGGCATTTTTGTTTTTCTCTTCGTTCGGACAATGAGGATGCTAGCCGAGGCTCTCGAACTACAGGATATCGCAGCCGGGTACAATGGAACCCGGATACTCACCGGCCTGTCCCTGACGGTCGGGCAGGGAGACTTCCTGGGCATCCTGGGCCCAAACGGTTCAGGAAAGACCACCCTCCTGCGCGTGATGTGCGGCCTGCTGCCCGTCTGGGAAGGGGAGGTCCGCTTGCAGGGCCGGGCGCTGGCAGTCCTCTCGCGACGGCAACTGGCGCGGCAGGTCGCTTTCCTGCCTCAACTGGCGGTGACCGACATTGACCTGTCGGTCTGTGAGATGGTCGCTTTGGGTCGCTGGCCGCATCTGGGCCGACTCGGCCGGCTGGACAAGCGGGATACCGACCAGATTCGGCAATCCCTTCGTGCGGTAGATTTGGAAGCGGTGGCGGAACGCTCCATGCTCAGCCTGTCGGGCGGAGAGAAGCAGCGGGTGCTGCTGGCCCGGGCGCTCGCCCAGGAACCCCAGGTTCTCCTGCTCGACGAGCCGACCAGCCATCTGGACCTGGCCCATCAGGTGGAGTTCTTCGAGCTGCTGAAAGGCCTCCACCGCGCCGGGCGAATGACGATTGTCTGCGTTTCCCACGATGTCAACCTCTGCGCCAACTATGTCGAGCGCATCGCCCTGATTCGGAAGGGGCAACTGTTTGCCCGCGGAGCAGTCGAGGACATAGTGCAGCAGGAAGTCTTGGAGGCGGTTTTCGGCACCCCCGTCCAGCTCGGCAAACATCCCCAGACCGGACGCCCCCAGGTCTTTCTTCAGACTCGGGCTGAGTAATCATATGAAGTTTAATCATAGACTGTTATCTTTTGTATTTGCTATACTTACAACGGTTGGTCTGACATCCGTTCCATCGTTGGCGGAGGTTGAGCCGTCCAGCCCTCAACCGGTGTTTCCCTTGAGATTAAAGGATGACCTCGGATACGAGATCGTACTCGAAGCCCCTCCGGCTCGCATCATTTCTCTGGCTCCGAGCAACACCGAGATTCTTTGCGCCTTGGGGCTGGAGGACCGCCTCGTGGCCGTGACGACGCTGTGCAACTGGCCCCCTTCGGTTCGGGACAAGCCGAAAGTGGGCGGCCTGGTGGATTTCAACGTCGAGCAGATTCTCGCCTGGCAGGCGGACTTTGTTTTTGCCGTGCGGGGCAATCCGGCCGAGCGGCTGAGGCGGCTCCAGAAGATGGGAACGCCGGTTTACGCCTTCGACTGCGGCCGCCTGGACGACATCTTAGCAGCTATCGAGCGGGTGGGGCTGGTCTGCGGCGTCTCGGAGAAGGCGAAGGTCCTGGCGGATTCCTTGCGCGCCAGGGTCGAGCGTGTCCAGTCCGCTGTCGCAGGGGTCTCTCCCCGCAAGAGAGTCTACGTCGGCACTATTCGCTCTCCTTATTACACGGCTGGCCGGGGCAGCTTCATTGATGAAGTGATTGAATTGGCCGGGGGCGACAATATCGCTCGCTCAGCCGGCTCCCGGTGGCCGATCCTGTCGGCCGAGCAGATCCTGGTCAGCGATCCTCAGGCGGTCTTTCTTGGTCTCGATTATGAGGATGCGGGGAAAATGAACCGGGAGAAGCTTCTGGAGCCTTTCCAGAGAGACCCGATCTGGTCCCGCACCAGCGCCGGCCGGCAGGGAGCGCTGTTCGTCCTGGATCAGGACAGCCTGCATCGGCCCGCGCCTCGCCTGGTGAATATGATCGAGCAGGTGGCCCGGGCCTTGTATCCGGAGCGATTCTCCGAGACGGAAACGAGACATCCATGAAGAGCGCACGGCGCAAATCCTCTGTCGTGCCGGGGGCGCTGGCCCTGATCGGCCTCCTGCTGGCGCTGTCGGCCTGGGGGCTGACCCTCGGCCCGGCCGACATCGGCTTCAGCGAAGCAGTCCATTGGGTGGGGCAGGGACTGCGCGCTCGGCTGGCGGAGGACAATACGCGAGGGGCTATCGTTTGGGAGCTGCGTCTGCCGAGGTTGCTCCTGGCGGCCCTGGTGGGAGCCTCGCTGGCGCTGGCAGGGGTGGTGATGCAAGGGATTTTCCGCAATCCGATGGCCGACCCGTTTCTGGTCGGCGTTTCGGGCGGGGCCGCCCTCGGGGCAACGGCCGCGACCTTCTGGGGCTGGAGCTGGGCTTTGGCGGGGATTTCCGCCACGGGGCTGTTTGCCTTTGCCGGGGCGCTGGGGGTTTCGTTCGCCGTCTACGTGCTGGCCTATCAGGCGGGCCGGGTGCCGGTGCTCAACCTGTTGCTGGTCGGCGTTGCCTTGGGGGCGCTTTGTCAAGGGATCACCGCTCTGCTGTTGCGGCTGAGTCCCTCAACCGACGTCCAGCGGGTGTTTTTCTGGTTGATGGGCAGTTTTGCCTCGGCGCGCTGGGATTCTCTTGGCGGTCTTGCGATTTGTCTTGTGGCGGCCTTGGTGTGGTTGTTGTGGCGGGCGAGAGAGCTGGACTTGCTCTTGCTCGGCGAAGAGGAGGCGGCCGCTCTGGGACTTCATGTGGAACGGACGAAAGGCGTTCTGATGGCAGTGGCGGCGCTGCTGGCCGCCGTGGCGGTGTCCGTCAGCGGCATCATCGGATTTGTCGGCCTGATGGTGCCCCATATGGTCCGGCTGTGGGCCGGTCCTAAGCATCGGCGGTTGATGGTTTTGTCGGTTCCGGCCGGGGCGGTTCTTCTGGTCGGCTCGGACCTGGTGGCTCGCTCGCTGCTGGTTTCGGAAGTCCCGGTGGGCATCATTACTACTCTGCTCGGCGTGCCGTTTTTTCTTTATCTGCTGAAGCGGAAGCGAGGATATCATTTCTCGTAGGCCGGAAAGCCTTGACACCGGAGGGAGAGGTTCGCATAATTCCTTATCGTTGACTCGGTGGAGACCTGCCTGCGTTGTCGCGAAGGTATGCCCGGCTGGAAGGGCGCGAGCGCGAAGTGAGGCTGCTCGCAGCGTAAGGCGTGTGCCGAGCGGGTGGCGGAATCCCCCTCGGGCCGGCCCTCTCCCGCATGGAGAGGGCAATTGAACTTTGAGTGGAGGAAAGCATGAAGTGCTTGGTGGTTTCGGCAGCCTTGGTCGCCCTGGTCGTTTTGGGCCAGGCATCGGGCGATCTCGTGATTCTCAAATCGGGCAAGACCATTGATGGGATCGTCTCGCCGCGCGAGGATACGAATTCGCTCGAGGTCATCGTCCCGGGTGGAAAGATTGAACTATCGCAGGACATGGTTGAGGAAGTCCTCAGCGACGAGGAAGCCCGCCTTTGGAAGCAGGACCGGGAGCGATTGCAGGTGCGGGCGGAGCAACAGTCGTCCGGTGCGGCTTTGGAGGTGCTGGCCAAGGACGAACCGGTTGTCCCGCAACAGACGCTGAAGGATGTCGGCGCTCAGGACCAGCGGTTTGTCCTGGAGCGGCTGCTCCAGACGCCGCCCCAATTTCAGGGCAATGCAGCTGAGTTTTACTGGGTTTGCCTCGACTCGGATCAATTCGCGGTCAAGCGGCTCGGCAGGGTCTCCAGCAGTGGGGAGCGGCGATGGAACTTCAAAGACCCCATTTTTGAGCGGATGTTGAGGGCGGCCAGCATTAAAGACTGCTACTTCTACCCGGAGTATCTGCCCTATCCGACCGGCATCAGCCCCAAGACGCCGAAGTTTTGGATTCTCCAGCGGGTGGCCGAAGGGGTCATCGCCCTGGGCCGGGAGCGCATCGCTCAGGGAGATACCGAAGGCGGCCTGCGTGCGCTGGAGGCCGCCCTGGTCATGGGCATTCACCTGGGACAATCCGCGCCCAACATCGGCCAGTTTTCCGTCGGTTGTCAGATGGAAGTTCAGGCGAGCAAAGCCTTGGCCGCCTATTACCTGGAAGTCAACGACTTGGCCAGGTATCGCCTTTTTAACGAGTACATCGGCCACAAGGAACGGGAACTGAATCTGGTGCGGCTGACGCGACAGGATTTTCTGTACAAGTTTAAGGCGGGCAAGATCGGAACCCTCATGGATTATGCTCGCAACGGCGACTATGAACTGTTGCAGGCGCAAGCGATGAATTATCTCATTCTGCTCAAGCTGGCCGGAGAGCAACAACCGCTCCGCCGGGATATTCTCAACGAGATCCCCATCGAATTCAGCGAACCCCTCAAGCGGGTCGGCCCGGCGGACAGCGAAGAGATCGCCGAGCTGTTTCGGGAGATCCAGCGCCAGTCGCCCAACCCTTTTCTCAAGAGCCACGCCAATCAGCTGCTGTCGATGCATCCTTTCGAGTTGGCGCGGGCGGCCCGGGTGATGCTGGGGGAATGAAGGATCCCCTTTTCAGGAGCCCAAGGTGGAGGCCGCCGGACAGATGGACTCCACCATGGATGCCCGCGATTCTGCTTGACCCGGGGCAAGGAATGGGCTAGCCTCATTCACCACACTGGTTTCGCGGGCTTTCGGGGGAAAGGGGACCATGACCGAGATCTATGAGACACTTCAGTTTGGCAAGCTCGAGGTCCGGGACGAAGATGTGGTGGTCATGCCGGAGGGGCTGCTCGGATTCTCTCATTGCAGGCGCTTTGTGATTCTGGAGGATCCGGCTCAAGCGCCCTTTCAATGGCTTCAGTCCCTGGACAATACCGACTTGAGTTTCGTCCTCATCGATCCCCTCCTGATCAAAGCGGACTACCAGATCCAGGTTCCCAAGGAAGAAGTTCGCCAGCTCGAGCTGGAAGACCCCAAGGACGCCCGGGTTTATGTCATTGTGGTGGTTCCGCAGGACGTCCGCGAGGTGACGGCCAACCTGAAGGGGCCAATCGTGATCAATCCGAAGAAGCGCCGGGCCAAGCAGCTCATCCTGACGGATGAACAGTATCCGGCCCGGTATCCCTTTCTGGTCGAATTGCAGAAGGAGGAACTGAAACAGAACCCGGAGTGACGCCGGCCTGCGGAGCTTTTCGCTTCAGCTCGCTCGATGCTGCGCCGTTTCGCTCTCGGTTGGGTTGAACAGAGATGCTCGTTCTCAGTCGCAAGCGGGATGAATCGATCCTGATCGGCGATGACGTCGAGATCACCGTGATCGATGTTCGCGGAGACACCGTGAAGTTGGGGGTGAGCGCCCCGAAGAGCGTTGCCGTTTATCGAAAAGAGGTTTATGAGGCCATCCAGCGGGAGAACATCGCCGCGGCACAGTCAGCCGGCCAGGATCTGACCTCCCTGGCCAAAGCCTTGCGGGAACGAAGGCGCAGACCCGAGCCGGATGAGCCGGCGTCCTGAGGCGGTCCGCTTGTGCAACGCGGTGCGCAGGCCGCGAGCGCGGCGAAGTGACCGGCCGACCAACCCAACCGGCAGTCGAATCGTCTTGGGGGAGACGAACATGCCCTCAGCCACCCGGGAATATCCTCTCTTTATCGGCGGCGAGTGGAAGAGCGGCCGCACGACAAGAACGATCAGGAATCCCTACGATGGCAGCGCGGTCGGGATGGTTCATCAGGCCGGTCCCGAGCATCTTGAGCAGGCGGTGCAGGCGGCCCAGGAAGCCTTCGAGACCACCCGGCGCATGCAACCCTACGAGCGGATGGACATCCTGGCTCGCGTGGTGCAGGGCTTGTCCGATCGCAAGGAGGAGATTGCGCAGGTTCTCGCGCGGGAAGCCGGGAAGCCCATTCGGCTGGCCCGCGGCGAGGTGGAACGATCCCTCTTCACCTTCGGGGTCGCCCGGGAGGAGGCCGGGCGCTTGGGTGGGGAGGTCCTTCCCCTGGCGCTCAGTGCGGCCGCGCGAAGTCGAGAAGGACTGACGAAGCGGTTTCCTTTGGGGCCGATTCTTGCGATCTCCCCGTTCAATTTCCCCTCCAATTTGGTGGTTCACAAGTGGGCCCCGGCTTTGGCGTGCGGCAACACCGTGGTTCACAAGCCGGCGAGTCAAACGCCTGTCACGTCCCTGCTGTTGGCCGAGGTCCTGCATGAGGCCGGGGTGCCGCCGGGGCAGGTGAACGTCGTGCCTTGCCCGGCCTCGGTCGTCGAACCGCTCGTCAGCGATGACCGGCTGAGGATGGTCACTTTTACCGGCAGTGCCGCGGTGGGATGGGGCATCAAAGCCCGAGCCGGCAAAAAGAAGGTCTGCCTCGAGATGGGTGGTAACGCGGCGGCGGTGGTGGACGAAGGGGTGGACTTGGCGCGCGTGGTGCCTCGCCTGGTCGTTGGCAGCTATGCCTACGCGGGTCAGATCTGTATCAAGGTCCAGCGCATCTATGTGCATCAAGACCGCTTCGAGGAATTCAGCGGTCGCTTTGTGGAAGAAGTGAAGCACCGTCTTGGCACGGGAGACCCTCTGGACGAGCACACGATCTGCGGGCCGCTCATCAGCGAAAGCGAGGCCGAGCGGGTCGAAGCATGGGTGGAAGAGGCGGTGGCCGGAGGAGCCAGGCTATTGTGCGGGGGGCGACGGCGCGGAACGCTCTATGAGCCGACGGTGCTAACCAAGGTGGCCCCGGAGATGAAAGTCAGTTGCCAGGAGGTCTTCGGCCCGGTGACCGTCCTGGCGCCTTTCTCCGATTTTGAGGAGGCGTTGCAGGAGGTCAACCGGTCTGAATACGGTCTTCAAGCCGGGGTGTTCACGCATCGCCTCCATCACGCCTTCCAGGCTTTCGATGAGCTCGAAGTTGGAGCGGTGATCATCAATGACTACCCGACGTTCCGGATCGACCACATGCCTTATGGGGGCGTGAAGAACTCCGGCCTCGGCCGGGAAGGCATCCGGTATGCGTTGGAGGAAATGACGGAGTTGCGCCTGCTGGTATTGAACCGGGATTTCTGATGCTTGGCTCGTCGCCCGAAGCCCGGCCTCGGGCTTGGGAGATCGCTGTTAAGCTTCCTGGGTTGAATAGACCTTCAAGTTGTTGAGCAACAGGGTCCCCTCGGTTTCAGGTTGTGCTTTCAAGCTGATCATGTCGAAGTTCTTCACCGAGCCGGCCAGGGCAGCATCGGTCAGGACCTCCTTGCCGTCCACGCGCACCGAATACCGGTTGCCCTCCAAGTCAATCTCGCAGCGGATATGCTTCCAATCGCCCGGCGCGTATTCAAGTGTCTGCTCTTCCAACGTGAACCGGACCTGCTGGGTCTCCGGGTCGGTGTGAAACGTCATCGGAACCGAGACGGCTTCGTTGTCGACGCTTTCCAGGTAGAGGCCGATCGGGTGTTCGTTAACGCCGAGGCAGCACAGTTCGAACTCAAACACGGGCCGCGGGCCGGCCTCGGGGATCAGCATACAGTACAGCGTCTCTTCGGCGCAAGGCTCCTTGACAAATTTCAGGTAGTGGTTTGCGCCGGCGATGAGCCGGTTCTGGGACACGGTCAGAGAGGCCGATTCATAGCCGCCTTTCCAGCTGTCCACCTCATCGCCGACCTGGAGTTGATTGTAGGACTGCTCGAACTTGATCTCCAAGGCGCCGCTGGGCTTGGCCGGGGCGCGTGCCGGAGGTTTCTCGGGGGGCGCGGGTGCCTTCGGCGGTTCCCCCTCCGGCTCCGGTTTGGCTTCGAGGGCCGCTTGTCTTTCGGCGATGGTCTCCTCGAAGGCCGCTTCGACTTCCGCCTCGCTGGATTCAGGGGCGGACTCGGGAACCGCCTCAGGCTCGGATGGGGCGAAAGGCTCTTTCTCAGTCTTGGGTTGTTCGGGTTTGGCTTCGGCCTCCGGGGGCGGCGAAGGCTGCGCAGACTTCATCAGGGACTCGGGCAAGTCTTCATCGGGAGAAGGGGCTTCCCTTCGAGGCTTGCCGGCTTGCTTCTCCCTCTTCTCTTTGGGGCCTGCTTTGGGCGAAGGTTTCTCTCCGGGTTTGAGGCCGAGGATCTTCAGCTTGGTCGTGAGGTCGGGCCGGGTCTCCGCTGGTTTGGCTCCTCGCTTTCGCAGGAAGAAGAAGTAGACTGTCGCGGCGGCTCCTCCCAGGACGATGACAATCAAGATCAGCCAGACGAAAAGGCCCACCCAGGAGGTTCCCGGCTCTTCCGCCGGTTGCCGCCCGGGCTGTTCCTCGCGCTGTTGCTCGGCTTGCCTTCGGGCCAGCATTTGGTTGACCTGTTCGAGTCCTGCGGCGACCAGTCCGTTATCGGGCTGGAGTTGCCGGGCTTCTTCGAGAAAGCTTTTCGCCTGCGCCAGTTGGCCTTGGGCGATGGCGGTATTGCTCTTCTCCAGGAGGGCTTGGATTTGCCGGCTGACGCCGGTGTCCGGCGGACTCGGCGGCGGGCTGGGTCGGGAGGGGCTTGCAACCGGAGGCGCTTTCAAGTGTTCCTCAGCACGGGCCAAGCCCTCGAGGGCTTTGGAGTTGGTGGGGTCCTGCTCCAGGATGAGTTTGAACTGTACGCGGGCCGCGTTGTACTCTCCCTGCTGCAACATTTTCTCGGCCGCCTCCAGCAGCGGTCTGCTTGTCCCTTCAGCCTCGCGGATGGCATTCAGGCTGGCGGAGAGTCCGTCAAGAGCCTGCGGGTTGTCCGGCTCGTAGGACAGGGCCAACTGGTATTGGTCCCGAGCGGCCTCCCAGTGGCCTGAGTCCATGAGGCGCTGGGCTGCCTTGACGTGGGCTTCGGCCATTTTCTGCGGCGATTCCACGGGCGATTCCTGCCGCAGCCGTTCCACCTCGCTCTGGAGTTCCTTCAGGCGCTGCGCCACCTCGGGCGGGACCGCCGGTTCGGGCGCTTGTGCTAAGGCAATCTCCGAAGGAGGCGCTTCCTGCCCGGGGGCGCGCGGTTGTTCATTCAAGACCACGTTCAGAAAGCCTTTGTCCCGAAGCGTTCTCCTGAGCGTGTCGGCCTCCAACAGGCTGGTGGGAGGACCGACTTCGACCAGGAAAATCCCTGCCGAAGGAGTCAGGCGGACATCGCTGAAACCCTCGCGCAACAGGTTGCCCTGGGTTTGTTCCGCCACCGGCCGGGTGGTATAGGGGCCGACAGCCACCTGGAATTGTTGGTCCGCCCTTAAGCTCTCCGGCCGCATCTCCGCCCTTGGGGGTGTGATCGAGGCCGCCGAGGCGGGCGCCATGGAAATGACGTTCCGCCCGACGCGGGTCTCCGAGGCCCGGCTCTCGGCCACCCAGGCGTCCGGATAGCCGGCCTCGCGCAGGATCTCCTGCGCTTTGAGCGCGTCCGAGCGATTCTGATATTGTCCGACGCGCACTTTATAGAAGCTCTCCATGCGCTCGATGTCGACCGCCTGGACGCCCCGCCTTTGAAGCTCCTCTTGCAGCTGGCGAGCGTTGACCAGACTGCCGAAGTTGCCGACCTGCACCTGATAAATGACCGGCCCGGTAGGCTGGTCGGACACGGAGGAGAGCACTTCAACGACAAAGGCTCCCTCCAGACCCTCTCCATACAGGCGATCTTTGTAAGCGACCGCCTCCTGGTACGTCGGAAAGTCCCCGGCGGTGACCTTGTAGACGCCCTGCAGCTCATCCACGAAGACGGGAATCGGCACCCGGGGAATGACTTGTCGACGCAGTGCCTCGGCGGCCTGCGCCTCATTCAAGCTGCCCACCTGCAAGCGGTAGGTCTTGATGATTCTCGCCTCGGTCGGCGTCGTGCCCAGCGCGAGGAGCAGCCCAAGCAGGCTCGCCAGGCGCGTTGCGGACCACCACAGGGATCGCTTCATGTTCCACTCCTGAAGTTCATCGGCGCACCGCTCTCAGTGCACCTTGACTCGAAAGGGCCTTCGTTGCGCGTTCGCAGGAACTGTGACCGTTTGGCCTTCCCGCCGGCCGGAGAGATAGTATTCGACCCCCTTCGGGGTTACGATCCAGCCCGGAATCTCTCCTTCCCACCACTCCTGCCGGGAACTCCTACGCATGGGGGAGACTAAGTAGTTCTTCTCGCCCTGCATACGGTAGCGCAAGCGCAGATCGTCGAGGCCGACCGCTCGGGCGCGAATCCGGATAGGCTCCAGCCGGGCGGCCTCGGGCACCGGCATCGTAATGATTCCCGAACTTTCTTCCACCTCGGGCGACACCGCCGCCTCAATCGCCGGGGGAGTGGCCTGCGGCGAGACCTCGCTGCGGACTTGAGCGGCGACCCCATGCTGCAGCAGAGCGGGCAAGAGCCGGTCGGCCGAAAGGTCGGTCTGTTCGCTGTAGAGCACGGCTCCCTCGGCGCTGACGAGCACGATGGCCGGGACCCGGTACACCCCCAGTTTCTCCGCCAGAGTTTCATTGCGGGTCGGGTCGAGATAAACCGGCACAAAGCCGCTCAGGGCCGACCCGATCGCCGGCTGGGCGAGCACTTGGGTCTCAAAGTCCTGGCAGGCCACAACCGAAGCTGTTCGGAAGTATATAAAAACCGGCTGGTTACGCTGGGCGGCGAGCTGCAGTGCCGTCGGGTAGCTGTCGAGCCACTCGGCCGCGGCCGCGACCGAGAAGAGCAGGCCCAGTGCCGCCGCCATGCAACAGCACAATTTCATCCGGCCCACCGGGAGATGCTCCCTCCCGCAGCCGAATTGCCTTTTTGAAGAAGTCGTCATGGCGGATTCTGCCCGAGGCCCCTTCAGTCGTTTCGAGTGTCGTTGGATTAAATCACAACGGGCGGGAATGTCAAGGATCGTTCGGCGCCCACAGGACGGTTGGAACCTTGAGCGCCATCATGCGGTTGCCGCCCCCGAAGGGTTCGTTTTCTCGAAGCGGCACTAGACCCTCGGAGCGGATGTGTCTATAATCTGCGCCTAACTGCAATGTCGCCCGGTCGCACCTCGGTCGGGCGAGTTGCCGGGCAGGTTTGGAAATCATCACTCGAGGAGAGTTGGCGCATATGGTTAAGGCGGATCAAACACGCGGTCATCTCAAGAAGCGCTTATTGCTCTTGGGGATGCTTGTTGCAAGCGGGTGGACGATGGCGACGGGGGCGCAGGAGCCGCCGGTGACTCCGACGGCCACCCCGCCCTTGCCCCGCTATATTGACCCCCAGGAGATTCGCCGGGGGCTTCCGATGGGAGGCGTCGAGGGGAGATCGCGAAGGCAACTCTATTATGAACGCCTGGTCCAAAAAGTCCAACCGGACCTGGAGGGCGATCCCGAGCGCTTGCCGCAGTATATCGAGCTGTTCAAGCGCGAAATGGTCAACGATACCCGGCTGTTTCCCGTTGAAGTGAAGGCCGAGTGGGAGGAGGGCACGGTGCGCTTGACCGGCTTTGTCGGTTTCGAAGAGCACCGGGAGACGTTGTTGGCCCTCTTGCGCTTTCTGGGCTTCGAAAAGGTGGATGACCGCATTGAGGCGCTGCCTTCCTCGCAGCTGGGACAGCTAAGGTACGGCTTCGTGAAGGTTCCTCATTGTTTCACCTATGGCCGGCCGACGGGCTGGCGGGAACCGATGACGGATTGTCTGCTCGGCGACCCGGTTTATCTGCTGAAGGCGGCCGAGGAGGGACACTTCCTGTGCCACAGCTCGGAAGGCTATCTCGGGTACATTGATGGGCAATGTTTGCGCCGGGTAAACGCGGAAGAGTTTGCCCGTTACCAGAACGGCCCCCAAGTGTATCTGCTGCAAGACTGGGAGGCTGAGGGGCAGTCTGTGCCGGCCGGCGCCCGGCTCAAATGGCTTCGCGATGCCCCGGATGCGGTCGTTGCCGAACTTCCGACAGGGGAAGAGATGGCGCTGCCTCACAGCCGGGTGGAAGTCCGTCCGAATGTCCCCGGAGAGACGATTGAGCAGGTGATTCAGATCGCCTCCCGGATGCTGGGCGCAAAGTATGTCTGGTCCGGAAAGACGGCCAAAGGCGTGGACTGCTCGGGACTCATCCAGACCGCTTTCAAAGCGAAGGGGATCAATCTTCCCCGGGACGCCTATCAGCAGGCGTACTTAGGCTCGCTGGTGGCCACCCGCTGGTATCGGGACGGTCTGCGCCGGGGCGACACCCTGTACTTTATCGGCCGCAACGGGACGATTAACCATACCGCTCTGTACGTCGGCGAGGGACGCTATCTGGAGGCGTCCGGACCGGACGTGCACTACTCGAGCTTCAACCCGGATCACGAAGAGTACCATGAGCGAAAAGCCCGCTCCTTCTGTTTCGCCAAGCGATTGCTCGAATGATCTTCCCGCCTTCACCTTGGCCGCAGGGTGATTGTTTCTGCAAGAGACTCTCGGGCGACGCGCTGCAAACGGAAGATGGGGAAGGCCTGAAGACCTTCCCCATCTTTATTTCATTCCGATGGTAAGACCCGAGCTGCCGGTTCGTTTCCCTTAAGCCGCTTAAGCGGCTCCCACAAACTTCTTGATCCAGTCGGTGCCGACCGATTTGGGCCGGGTGATGGCAGTGCCCAGCGCGCGGTTGATCACCAGCTGGGAAAGCATACCCATGGCCCGCGACACCCCGAAGAGCACCGTGTAGTAGTCGAACTCGGTCAGGCCGAAATGGTAAAGCAAGGCTCCGGAACCCGCGTCAACGTTCGGGTAAGGATCCTTTGCTTTGCCGTGCTCTTTGAGGACGTCCGGAATATAATCGAACATCCGCGCGACGGTCTTGAACACCGGGTCCTCGGGGCAAACCCGCTTGCCGAAACCCAGGAAAGCGGTGAAGCGGGGGTCGGTCACCCGCAGCACGGCGTGGCCGTAGCCCGGGATCACGCGGCCGCTGTTGAGCAGTTCCCAGGCGTAATCCACCAGCTGCTCTTGGGTGGGCACGCCGCCGAACTTCTCGATCACCGAAAGGACAAACTTGAGACATTCCTGGTTGGCCAGGCCGTGGAGCGGGCCGGCCAGCCCGTTAAGACCGGCTGAGACGGCATAATACGGGTCGGACAGCGCCGAGCCGACCGTGTGGCAGGTGTTGGCGCTCACATTGCCGCCTTCGTGATCACTGTGCAAGGTCATATAGAGCCGGATCAGGTTGGCAAACTCGCCGTTCGGATCGTCGATGCCTAACGCCTCGGCATAGCTACCGCCCCAGTCCTTGTGTTTCTCGGGGACGATGGGGTCGCCTTTGCCGAATCGCATCCGGTAAATGCCGCCGGCGACGATCGGCAGCTTGGCCAGCAGGTTGAGGGCATCTTCCAGCGCCGGCTCCCAGTATTCGGTTTTCGCCATGCCCTCGTTGTAGCGTTTGCGGAAGACCGAGTCTCGCTCCATGACGAGGATGGCGGTGTCGAACATGCACATCGGGTGGGAATCCTTTGGCATCGCTTTCATGACATCCCAGACGTAGCCGGGGACTTTCCGTCGGGAGAGGAGATCGTCCTGAAGCTGCTTCTTGGACTTCTCGTCCGGAAGATCGCCCGTCAGCAGCAGGTAGAAGATTTCCTCCGGCAGGCGGTCGGCGATCTCGCCGATCGGCCGGCCGCGGATGATCAAGCCCTTGTCCGGCTCCACCAGGGAGGTGTCGCAGATCATCGCTTTCACCCCGCGCATTCCGCCGTACGCCTGGGCCACCGTCACCTCCGAGATCACTTTGTCTCCGTGGGCCTTGACCAAGGCCCTGATGTCCTCGCGCAAACCAGGGATTTGTTCAGATAGCTTTTCTTTGAGCGTCGTCATCGGGTTCTCCCTCCATGAAATGTGATGTTACACCAACGTCTTGCCGACTCTGTGACACGTTCCCGCCCCAAACCTCGGCGGCTGACTCCTGTGCAATCCCCCGCCTTGCTGCCGAAGGAGGACGCGCTGCGATTACTTTACCCGAGATGAGTTCGTCGGCGGCTCTCAAGTGCCTCGCTTGTCGAGTAGAACGATCACTCTTGAACGTCGGCGTTCTTCTGCGACAAACCTCTTGCGGCGCTTTGATCCTCGATGCAGGCGAAACTGGAACGACCCGCGCGCTCGAACTCTACGTGATGCACAAGCGGAGTCCACACGTCCCCCATCTGATTCTAATTATCGCGAATTCTCTACTTCCTTGTCAAGCATAAACGACCCCGAATGAGCGGAATCACGCGAATAAAATAATCTTTCTCCCGGCCAAGTCTCTCGCTCTGCACGATCCGGATGGGAGCGATTGGTTTTTTGCGATTCAGTAGAAAAGTGGGCTTGATTTTCCCGGCCGACCTGTCTTCTCGGTGCAGAATCGGGGCGAGGCGAGTGCCTTTAAGCGTACTGAACGGGTATTAGCCCGCCTTCGCCGGCGCGGGCCACCTTGCGGGAACCTTGATTGACATAGGGAAGGGACTCTGATACCTATCTGGCCCTGCGAGGCGCGGCATGGAACGCGCGCCCGATTTCGTCCATCTTGGCCGTCCACCCCGAAGGATGCGGCGCACTATGGCCTTCTGGAGAGAAGTTGGCTGGGGTTTTGACCCTCTTCTGCTGGTGGGGCTGGCGGTGTTTTTCGGTTTCTATGGGGCCCGGGTGGTCAAGGTTTTCAAGGCCCCCCAGGTGGTCGGCTACGTGCTGGTGGGCGTGGCACTGAATCTCGGTCGCATCTTCGACTTCGACTCGGTTCATCAGTATACCACGCTGTGCAACTTGGCTCTGGGGTTCATCGGCTTTGGAATCGGGGGGCAGCTGCGTTACAGCGCGGTGCGAAGACTGTCCCGGGTGATTTTCACCGTGGTGGCGTTTGAATCGCTCGGGGCGACGGTGATTGTCGCGGCACTGGTTTACGGACTGACGCGCAATGCCCCCTTGGCCCTGGTCCTCGGGGCGCTGGCGGCGGCGACCGCCCCGGCCGGGACGGTGGATGTCCTGCGGGAATACAAGGCCAGAGGCTCGCTCACGACGATTCTCTACGCTGTGGTGGCCCTGGACGACGCCGCCTCGCTGATCATCTACGGTTTCACGTTGCCCGTGGTGAAGATTCTCTACGACCCGAGCACCGCGGGAACCTGGGTGAGCTATCTCTTAGTGCCGCTGGAGGAAATCTTTTTCTCCGCGCTTTGCGGAGCCCTGATCGGGGCGGCAACCTCCGGGTTGACCCGGCGGCTTCGCAATGAGACCGATGTGCTGGTGCTGGGCGTCTCGATGGTCTTTGTCTGCAGCGGCATCGCCGGCACCTTCGGTTTGTCGCTTATCCTGGCCAATATGGCGATGGGGCTGACGCTGGTCAATTTGGCGCCTTTTGCCAGCCGCCGGGCGTTTGAGGCGATGAGCGGGTTCACGCCGCCCATCTATGTCCTGTTCTTTGTGCTGATCGGCGCCCGGCTGGACCTGCTGGCGCTTCCGGCGATGGGCCTGGTGGGAGTGCTGTATATCGCGGGCCGCACGCTGGGCAAATGGGGCGGGGCTTACGCGGGCGCGCGGCTGGCCGGGGCCGAGCCGAAGGTCCAGCGCTACCTTGGTATGGGCCTGTTTTCGCAAGCCGGAGTCGCGATCGGTCTGGCCCTGTCAATCTACAATGAGCTGCAGCCGCTGGGGGACGAGGCAGCCCGCTTGGGCTTTCAAGCCATCAGTATCATCACCGCGACGACGTTTATCGTTCAAATGATCGGTCCGCCTTTTGTTAAGAAAGCGATTGTGGCAGCCGGCGAGGCGCGCCGGCTCGACTGAGGCCGAGAACATATGGACACACACGGCTCGGCAAGGCAGCCTGGCAACGAGTTTCCCCGGGAACTCGGCAGAGCGGGGATGGAGGCATAGGATCATGCTGTACCATTTGATGATTCATCTCTACGAGGAAGGTTCCCTGGAGGATATTCTGACCGCGCTGGCCGGTCTCGGGATGGATCATGCCGTCGTGGTGGACGGCCAGCGGATGAGCCGCCTGCTGGCGTTCGACGTGCCGATTTTCGCCGGCTTTCGGGAAGAAATGTCCCGGCGCTCTTCTTACTGCAAATTGATCAGCGCCGTCACCGAAGATCCTCGGGTGCTCGATGAACTGCTGCGGCTTCTCAAGGGTGCCGGGGTGGATTTTGAACAGGAGGGCGTCGGCCTGATGATTCTGACGCCCATCGAGCGCATGGTCGGCACGCGCGGGGGATGGGCCTAGGCGGCTTGGGGCAAGGATGCACGGTATCGCGCCCTTGACTCCGGGTGCGGGCCGAGTCTATCGCGACGCTTGAGCCGGTCGCAGATTACACATGGGGGTATCGTGCCGATGAACAGTTTTCAAGTGCGTTCCCGATCCCGCAGTGAGATGATGGATATCACCTCCCAGGTGCAGGCGGTGGTCGCCGGCAGCGGCGTGGAGTGCGGCGCCTGTGTGGTCTTCGTTCCGCATACGACCGCTGGCGTAACGATCAACGAAAATGCCGACCCGGACGTCTGCCGCGACATTCTCGAAGCGTTGGAGCGGGCCGTGCCGTGGCAACGGGACTACCGGCACAGCGAGGGCAATGCCGCTGCGCACGTCAAAGCGAGCCTGATGGGCAGCGCTTGCACTGTTCTGATCCGGGGAGGTTCTCTGGTGCTGGGCACGTGGCAGGGGATCTATTTCTGCGAATTCGACGGCCCCCGCCAGCGCAGCATCCACGTGCAGGTGATTCCCTCCGCCTGAGAGTTGTTTCATCACTGGGAGGAGCCTTACCCTGCCTTGAGACCCTCGGAGCAGGGACTTCAGTCCCGTGGTGGAGTGCTCCCTGACGAGACTGAAGTCTCTACTGCGGGCATTGGCTTGAGAGCAGCAACGCCGGCTGTGGAATGTGGGAGCCGTTCGATGGAAGCGCTGAAGTTGCTTCAATCCGTCAGCCAATCAATCACCTCCTCGCTCGAGCTGAACGAGGTGCTCCGGCGCGTCGTCGAAGGGGCGACCCAGCTGCTGGGCGCGAAAGTGGGTTCGCTGTTCCTGGTGGAGGAATCGGGGCAAAGCCTTCGCCTTTCGATGTCGCACGGGCAGGCGAATCGGTACCCGCGCCGCAGCGAGATTCCGGTGCCGGACAGCCTGCTGGGGCAGGTCGTTGTGCAAGCCGCGCCGGTGACCAGCGCGGATGTGCAGGGCGAGGCCGCCTTTCAGCAGAAGGATTTCGCCCGTGAAGAGGGGCTGCGCGCCTTGCTGGCGGTGCCCCTGCTGCTCGGCGGCGAAGTGATCGGCGTGCTGGCGGTGTACGTCGAGCAGGCGCGGCCTTTTACTCCTGAGGAGGTGGATCTTCTCAGCGCTCTGGCGGATCAGTCGGCAACAGCGATTCAAAACGCCCGCCTGTACGAGCGCGTCGTTCAGATGGAGGAACAGCTCCATCAGCTGGACAA
>Ga0068714_10001876_pt1 | contig 28725 bp, 25 predicted proteins | sample MTBNYHSulfiMetaG_FD_62988 | JGI IMG/M metagenome (GOLD analysis project Ga0068714, IMG submission 62988) | Enrichment culture microbial communities from rom New York Harbor, USA that are MTBE-degrading - MTBE-NYH (New York Harbor Sulfidogenic)... | ecosystem: Environmental > Aquatic > Marine >...
AGAAGTGCGGCACGGCCTCGCCCAAGATCCTGGTCATGCCCGAGGGGGCCAGCGTCCTGCCCCGGCTTAAACCAGCGTCGGCCTGAAACGAACCCCTGGGACAAACCCCCTGAGATGAGTCAATGACCCTCTCAGGGGGTCCGACCCCGGCCGCCCGGGATCCGGGATCCCGCACCAGATCGGCTCATGAAATATTCAGGGTATCCTATCCCGGATATTTCACGAGTCGAGTTGGCCGCAGATGCAAGGCGCGGGACATGAGGCTATAGTCACCCTATGCCGATTGTCACTTGGGCGAAGCAGATGCGGCCTTCGGCTCGGTCTATTGATCTCCAGGGGGGTGAAGGCCGCCAAAGGTTTCTCACCAGGCCAAGGATACAAACTGTCACCCGCCAAAACCGTCTTAACACAATCGTAACAGATTGAACTACCAGCCTATTATCCTTTCCTTTTGGCAGCCTTCATGAAATATCCGGGCTAGGGTTTGTCCCCCTTGGGATAGGAGCCGAAGACCTTGACCTGGTCCGCCTGGCGGGCCAGGGCCTCCAGGCCGGCCCGGACCTGGTCCTCCTCCCGGTGGCCCTCCAGGTCCAGGAAGAAGAGGTAGTCCCAGGGCTGGCGCCGGCTGGGCCGGGACTCGATCCGGGTCAGGTTGAGCCCGGCCTCGGCCAGGGGGGTGAGGGCTCTCTGGAGGGAGCCGGGGCGGTGGTCGGTGGCCAGCATCAGGGAGGTCTTGTCGTCGCCGGTGGGGGCGGCCGGCTGGCGGGAGATGATCCAGAACCTGGTCCAGTTGGGGCGCAGATCCTGGATGTCCTGGGCCAGGAGGTTGAGCTCGTAGCGGCGGGCCAGGAGCTCGCTCCCCACCGCGGCCATGCCCCGCCGCCCGGCGGCGGTCCGGGCCGCCTCGGAGGTCGAGGCCGCGTCCACCAGGGCCACCCGGGGCAGGTTTCGGGACAGCCAGCCCCGGCACTGGGCCAGGGCCTGGGGGTGGCTGGCCACCAGGTCCACCCCGGCCAGGTCCTCCTCCCCGGAGATCAGGGCCAAGCCCACAGACAAGGTCAGCTCGCCGGAGATGGTCAGGTCGGAGTCCACCAGCCGGTCCAGGGTGGAGTTGACCGCCCCCTCGGTGGAGTTCTCCACCGGAACCACCCCCCAGCCGGCCTGGCCGGACTCCACCGCCCCGAAGATGTCAGCGATGGTCGCCCGGGCCAGGAACCCGGCCGACCGGCCGAACCGGTTCAGGCCGGCCTGGTGGCAGAAGCTCAGCTCCGGCCCCAGAAAGGCCACCCGGACGGGCTCCTGGAGGGAGCGGCAGGCGCTGATCACCTCCCCGAAGATGTTGTTCAGGGCCCGCTGGGTGAGGGGGCCGGGGTTGGCCGCGGCTAGGTTCTCCAAGACCTCCTTCTCCCGCCGGGGATCCAGGACCCACTGGTTTCGGTCGGCCTTGGCCAGGCCGATCTTAAGAACCAGCTCGGCCCGCTGGTTGAGCAGGTCCAGCAGCCGGCGGTCGAGTTCGTCTATCCCTTCCCTCAAGGGGGCCAGATCTTGATCGTTCATCTCTCCTCCTTCAGCTCGCCTGGGCGGGTTGGGCCGGGTTGAGCCGGCGCCGGCAGATATCGGCCAGCTCTCTCAGCTCGTCCATGATCTCAAGAAACATCCAGGGCTCCAGGGACTGCTCGCCGTCGCAGAGGGCCTCCTGGGGCCGGGCGTGGACCTCGATCATCAACCCGTCGGCCCCCACCGCCAGGGCGGCCTTGGAGAGGGGGGCCACGTAGCGGCGGACCCCGGTGGCGTGGCTGGGGTCGATGATCACCGGCAGGTGGGTCCTCTCCTTGAGGATGGGGACCACGGTCAGGTCCAGGGTGTTGCGGGTGGCCGTCTCAAAGGTCCTGATCCCCCTCTCGCAGAGGATGACCTCCGGGTTGCCGGCGGCCAGGATGTACTCGGCCCCCATCAGGAACTCCTCGATGGTGGTCATCATCCCCCTTTTCAGGAGGACCGGCTTGCCCACCCGGCCCAGCTTCCTGAGGAGGCTGAAGTTCTGGCAGTTGCGGGCCCCCACCTGGAGGATGTCGGCGTACTCGGCCACCAGGGGGATCTGGTCCGAGTCCATGACCTCGGTCACCACCGGCAGGCCGTAGGTCCTCCCGGCCTCGGCCAGCAGGGCCAGCCCCTCCTCGGCCAGGCCCTGGAAGCTGTAGGGCGAGGTCCTGGGCTTGAAGGCCCCGCCCCTCAAGACCGTGGCCCCGGCCGCCTTGACCGCTGAGGCGGTCGCCATGAGCTGCTCCCGGCTCTCCACCGAGCAGGGCCCGGCGATGACCACGAACTCCCGGCCGCCGATGGATTTGGGTCCCAGCCCGATCCTGGTCCCTTGGGGGTGGGCGGCCCGGCTGGCCAGGCGGTAGGGCGGGAGCTGGGCCGCTGTCCCGGGCTCGGGACCGCCTTCCCGGGGTGGCTCGGTTGAGCCCGGCCCGATCTGATCCGGCATCTTCTTCTCCTTGCTCCGGGGAGGGCCCGCCTTCCGCCCCCCATATCAAAAAAAGGGCCAGGGGCGGTTCCGCGTCCGCCCCTGGCCCCGGTCGGTTTGAGTTGCGCCAGCCTAGCCCAAACCCTCCCGGACCCCCGAGCGGACGGGGGTAAAGAAGGTAAAGGGGCTAAACAGCCTTCTGCTTTCAGTAAACAATAAAGTCATCTCGGATCCAGGTTGCTCCTGGTTCAAGTTCCCAATCCCTTACACCCCCGCCCCCGGGGATGTCAAGCGCCGGACCCCTCGTTTTTGCGACGGCTGAACCAAAGGAGGGCCAGGCTGTAGGACTCGGCCCCGAAGCCGGAGATGGTCCCCGCGCAGGCCTGGGCCAGAAACGATCTCCTCCGGAAATCCTCCCTGGCCAGGGGGTTGGTCAGGTGGACCTCCACCACCGGGACCCGGCAGGCCAGGATCGCGTCCAAAAGGGCCACCGAGGTGTGGGTGTAGGCCGCGGCGTTGAGGATGATCCCCTCCGCCTCCCGGTCCGCCTCCTGGACCGCGGTCACCAGGGCCCCCTCGGAGTTGGACTGGAAAAAGCCGACCTCCACCCCCAGCTCATCGGCCAGGTCCTTCAGGTCGGCTTCGATCCGGGCCAGGCTGAGCCGGCCGTAGAGCTCCGGCTCCCTCTGTCCCAGGAGGTTGAGGTTGGGTCCGTTGATGACCGAGATCTTCATTTTCCTCTCCCGTAACGGCTGTGGTGGAAAAGCATCGCCTCGGCCAGGACGAGGCAGGTCATGGCCTCGGCCACCGGCCCGATCCTGGGGCAGAGGCAGGGGTCGTGGCGGCCGTGGATCTCGATGGGCCTCTCCTTCCCCTCCAGGTCCACGGTCCTCTGGGGCAGGGAGATGGAGGGGGTCGGCTTGACGGCCAGCCGGGCGACGATGGGCTCTCCGGTGGAGATGCCCCCCAGGATCCCCCCGGCCCGGTTGGTCAGAAACCCCTGGGCGGACATCTGGTCGTTGGCCTCCGAACCCCGCTTCCCGGCCAGGGCGAAGCCCTCCCCGATCTCGACCCCCTTGACCGCCCCGATGGAGAACAGGGCCCCGGCCAGGGCGGCGTCGAGCTTGTCAAAGACCGGCTCCCCCCAGCCGGCCGGGACCCCTTGGGCCACCACCTCCACCACCCCCCCGAGGGAGTCGCCCTCCTCCCGGACCCGGTCCACCAGGGCGGCCATCTCCTTGGCCCGGGCCGGATCGGGGCAGCGGAGGGCGTCGGTCTCGGCAAAGCCGGGATCGATCGTCTCGGCCCGGACCCCGCCCACGGCCAGGGTGTAGGACAGAACCCTGACCCCTTCCCGGGCCAGGAGCTTCCTGGCCACCGCCCCGGCCGCCACCCGGCCCGCCGTCTCCCGTCCCGAACCCCGGCCCCCGCCGGGCTGGGGGTCCAGGCCGTACTTGGCGAAGTAGGTGAAGTCGGCCTGGCCGGGCCGGAAGAGGCGGCTGAAATCGGCGTAGTCCCCTGAGCGGGCGTCCCGGTTGCGGATCAGGAGGGCCAGGGGCGAGCCCAGGGTCCTCCCCCCGGCCAGGCCGGAGAGGACCTCCACCTGGTCCGGCTCCCGGCGGGGCGAGACGTAATCGGAGGTCCCCGGCCGGCGGCGGTCCAGGTCGGCCTGGATCTCCTCCTGCTTGAGCTCCAGCCCGGCCGGAACCCCGTCCACCACCACCCCCAGCCCCGGCCCGTGGGACTCGCCGAAGGTGGTCACGGTCAAAATCCGGCCCAGGACGCTGCCCATCTTTATCTCCCTGATCGGATCATTTCGCCGGGCTTGAAGCCGCTGTGGCTATAGCCGGAAAGGCGGCCGGTCAACCCGGCAACCAATCCGGCGTAGGGTGGGTTAGCGAAGCGTAACCCACCGTTCCAGGTCTCCCCGGACGGTCTCCGTATCCCGTTAACCCCATCCCCCTCCCTCCATTACCGGCTCCCTCCGGCCCCCTCGTCCCCCTTGGGGGGAGAGGGCGGGGTGAGGGGGGCTTGCTCAATTATTTGGTGGCCTCAGGGTCACCCCCCTGACCCCGCCGACTCAACCATCCTCCCCAACTCTTCCGTCCACCCAAGCCAAGGCCCGCCCCAGCTCCTCCGGCCCCAGGTCGTCCACCAGGACCGGTTCCCCCGGGGCCTTCAGCAGGACGAAGATCAGCCGGCCGGAGGCGATCTTCTTGTCCTGGCTCATCAGCTCCCAGGCCTCCCCCAGGGGGGGAAGCTCGAGCCTCCCCGGCCAGAGCCTGCGGACCGGCCGGGAAAGCTCCTCGGCCTCCTCCGGGCTCAACAGCCCCCGGCCTTGGGAGAGGGCCAAAGCCGCCAGCAAGCCCACGGCCACGGCCCGGCCGTGGCCCACCCTGAACCGGTGCCAGGACTCCACGGCGTGGCCGAAGGTGTGGCCCAGGTTGAGGATCTTCCGCCGTCCCGACTCCCGGAAGTCCTCCTTGACCACCGCCGCCTTGGCCCGGGCCGAGAGGCGGACCACCTCCATCAGGGCCGGCAGGTCCCCGGCCAGGAGGGCCCGGAGCCGGCCGCCGATCAGCCGGGCCAGGTCGGGGTCGGCCGCCAGGCCGGTCTTGTAGGCCTCGACCAGCCCCTCCTTGAGCCTTTGCCCGGGCAGCGTGGCCAGGGCCGCCCCGTCCAGGAGGACCGCCTCGGGCACGGTGAAGCAGCCGACCATGTTCTTGGCCGTCCCCAGGTTGACCGCCGCCTTGCCCCCCACGGCCGCGTCCACGCAGCCCAGGAGGGAGGTGGAGACCAGGACGTGGCCCAGGCCCCGCTTGTAGGTCCCGGCCACGAAGGCGGCCAGGTCGGTGATCATCCCCCCGCCCAGGCCCACCAGGAGGTCGTCCCGGTCGAAGCCCAGGTCCAGGAGCCGCTGAAAGAGCCGCTGGGCCGTGGCCAGGGACTTGGTCCGCTCCCCGGGGCTGAGGACCGTGGTCGAGGCCGGTCCCAGGGCCCGGAGGTAGCGCTCCAGATGGCCGCCGGCCCCGTTTCGGCCGGTAAGGTTGCGGTCGGTGAGGATCATCACCTTCCGCCCCCGGGTCAGGCCGGCCAGCCGGGCCGGGCCGTCCCAGACGGCCTTGACCGGGCAGGGCCGGGACCCCAGCCGGGCGGTGAACGAGGCCTCCGGGAAAAGCCTGGCCCTCAAGGCGGCGGCGATCTCCTCCGGCCGGCGATCGACCCTCACCTTGAGGTCGTTCTCCTCGTAGGCTGCGGCCCTCTCCCGGAGAAGGCGGGCCGCGGCGGCCGGGTCCCGCCACATGGGCCGGGCCCGGACCGCCTCCGGGTCGAGCCTCCCCCGGCACTCCTCCAGGCCGGCGGCCAGGTGGATCACCCAGCCGCTGGCGGCCATGAGCCGGCGGTTGCGGGGATATACCGGGGTTCCCCCCCCGGTGGCCACCACCAGCCTCTCCCGCCTGGCCAGCCGCCCCAGGAGGGCCGTCTCGGCCCGGCGGAACTCGGGCTCCCCCCCGGCGGCGAAGAGCTCGGCCGGGGTCCGGCTTAAGATACGGGTCAGCTCGGTGTCCATGTCCACCAGCCGCCGGTTCAGGGCCGCAGCCAGCTCCCGGCCCACGGTGGTCTTGCCGGCGCCCATGAAGCCGGTCAGGAAGAGGTTGTCCTCCAGCTTGGGCCGGGAGCGTTTCATCCGGCCTCCTTGTAGTAGCTTTTAAAAAACCTTGGCCGATTCCAGAGCCGCTCTCACTACCACCCCAATATAAAAAAGGGTGGGGTGGCGTTGGGAAAAGAGCCGGCTTTCGGAGCCGGCCGCCCCCTCGACCACCGCCAGAGTAAGTTTAAAGCTCCTGCCTGGCAACTACCTCCTGCGCCATCCATATCTTATTAGGCGGCCATCTAACCCGGATATTTCAGGAGCGATCGTCACGAGGGGGCCAGATCCGTAGGTGAGACGCGAAGACATTTGGCATTTTGGCCCGCAGGCATACTTGAAAACCGTATGTCGAGGACCAAAATGCCGAATTCAAGCGTCGTAACCAGGAGATGGGCCCCGCAGTAGATTGACTCATGAAATATCCGGGTTTAAAAGGCGACTTGCCGGCCGCGAGATAACCCACCCCACCCTTCTCTCGGCCATGGGGCTTTCAGAAATCCGGGCCGCTTCCAGAGCCACTCCCGCTTTCTTGCCCGGAGCTTGCCGCTTTCCAATCGGGATTATCCGGGATTCTTCAGGCTCCCTTTCATTATGCTCTTACACATCTTACCGAACTCTTTATCCTGGCGCCGTTTTTCATGGTAGCTCATCTGGTTCCGGGCGGTTTCACGGGTCAGCCGCAGGAAGTTCTGGTAGCGTTTCTCGTCCACCTCCCCGGTTTGCAAGGCCTCCAAGACCGCGCATCCCAGTTCAGTGGTGTGGGAGCAGTCTGAGAACCGGCAGTTTTCAGCCAGGCCTTGGATGTCGTCAAAAACCTGTTCCAGCCCCTCGTCAGCCTCAATACTGCCCAACTCGCGCAGGCCCGGGGTATCGATCACCATGGCTCCACCCGCCAGCATGATCAGGGCGCGCCTGGTGGTGGTATGCCGCCCTTTGCCGCCCTTGGCCCGCACTTCCCGGGTCTCCAGGGTTTGGCTGCCCAATAGATTGTTAAGCAAGGTGGTCTTACCCACGCCGGAAGAGCCCAAGAGGCAATAGGTATGTCCCGGCTTCATTATGGCCCTTACCGCGTCAACACCCCGCCCCTCAAGGTTGCTGAAAGGCACGATCTCCAGGCCGGGTTGCACCCGGTTTGCCTGGCGCACCTTTTCCTCAACCTCCTGAGGGGCGGCCAAATCCATCTTGCTGAGCAGGAGCACCGGATGCATACCCCCATCGCAGACCATGACCAGGTAACGCTCCAGGCGGCGCAGGTTGAAATCCGGTCCCAGTGACTGCATGATGAAGGCGGCATCCAGGTTGGCGGCAATCAACTGATGTTCCACCTGCTTGCCGGGAGTTTTCCTTTTTAACAATGACTTGCGGGATGAAACAGCCTGGATGATGGCAAAATCGCCGTTGTCCAGGATCTGAACCCTCACCCAATCGCCCACCGTGGGCAGGTCCAGGGGAGAACGCGCACCGTATAGGAGCTTGCCGGTCAGTTCGGCCCTGATCTCGGCATGGCCGTCGTGGATAATGAAACTGTCTTTGTGTACCCCGGTTACCCGTGCCGGGACCGCGCCGTCATCCTGCGCATCGGAGCTGGAAGTTTCATACCAGGAACCGTAGCCCAATTCGGATAACTGCATGGCGCTTACTTTCCAGGGGTCCACAGGACTGCCTTGCATTTTCGCGGGATGGTTTCCATTTATTATTCCGGTGGGGCCGCCTCATGAAGCGCCCTTTGGAACCGCTCCAGGCCCACCTCCACCCCGGTCCAGATCCGGAAGCTCAGCCGCCCCTGGGCGGCCAGCATGGTCTCCCCGTCCGCAAACCGGGCCCCCAGCCGCCCGGCCAGGCCGGACCAGAGGTTCTCCGGCCGGCCGTAGTTGAGGTCCATCACCAGCCGGCAGCCCCTGATCTCCAGGCCCCGGACCAGGCCGGCCAGGGGGGGCGACTCGGCCGGGCTGGAGACGGTGGTCGCGTTGACCACCAGCTCGGCCCGGAGGGGGGCTCCGGTCCCGCCGCGCGCCAGGCCGGCCAGGGGCTCGAACCGGACCCCGAGCTCCTCGGCCAGCTTGAGCCCGGCGGCCTCCTTCCGGCCGGCCAGGGTCACCCGGGCCCCGGCCCCGGCCAGGGCCGCGGCCACGGCCTTGGCCGCCCCGCCCAGGCCCAGGACCAGGGCCCCGGCCCCGGCCGGCTCCAGCCCGGCCGCGGCCAAGGCCTCCAGGAAACCGCCCAGGTCGGTGTTGTAACCGATGAGCTGGCCGTCCCGGTGGAGGATGGTGTTGACCGCCCCCACCCGGCCGGCCTCGGCCTCCAGCCGGTCCAGGAAGGGGACGACCGCCTCCTTGTAGGGCACGGTCACGTTGGCCCCCCTCATCCCCAATGCCCTCAACCCCTCCACGGCCTGGCCCACCTTTTCCGGGGCGACCTCAAAGGGGAGGTAGACCCCCTTGATTCCCTCCTGGGCCAGGATCCGGGTGTGCATGGCCGGGGACAGGGAGCGCCGGACCCGGTGGTCGGAGAGCAGCCCCAGGAGGATCATCCCAGGAGCCTCTTCAGCTCCTCCCCGAAGCCGGGGTAGGACACGGCGGCCGACTCCTCGCCCTTGATCCGGGGCTCCCCGCCGGCCAGCAGGGCGGCCAGGCGGAGGGTCATGGCCATCCGGTGGTCGCCGAAGGAGTCCAGCTCCTCCGCCGGCTGGAGCCGGGTCGGTCCCTGGACGATCAGGTCGTCGCCCTTGATCACCACCCGGCCGCCCAAGGCCCGGAGCTGGGTGGCCACGGCGGTCAGCCGGTCGCTCTCCTTGTGCCTCAGCTCCCCGGCCTCCTCGAAGATGGTCCGGCCCGAGGCCTGGCTGGCGGCCAGGGCCAGGATGGGGACCTCGTCCAAAAGGAGGGGCAGCTCTCGGCCCTGGATCCGGCAGCCCTTGAGCCCGGGGCCGTGGGAGACCCTGATCCGGCCCCAGGGCTCCGGCTCCTCGCCCTCCCGGGAAACCTCCACCCGGGCCCCCATCCTTCTCAGGACCTGGAGGAACCCGGTCCGGGTGGGGTTGAGGAGGACGTTTTCGGCCTCCACCCGGCTCCCGGGGATGATCGCCGCGGCGATGATGAAGAAGGCCGCCGAGGAGGCGTCGCCCGGGACCCGGAAGCGGGCCGGGAGGTCCAGCCCGGAGGGCTCCAGCTCCAGGACCGGGCCCTCCCTGGTCAGCCTCGCCCCCCAGGCCTGGAACAGGTTTTCGGTGTGGTCGCGGCTGGGCCCGGGCTCGGCCAGCCTGGTCCTGCCCCGGGCCTGGAGCCCGGCCAGGAGAAGGGCCGTCTTGAGCTGGGCGCTGGCCATGGGCAGGCGATAGTCGATCCCCCGGAGCGCCCCGCCCCTGACCGTCACCGGCGGGGTCCCGCCGTTGGTCTCCACCCCGGCCCCCATCAGCCTCAGGGGCCGGGCCACCCGCTCCATGGGCCGGCGGTGGAGAGACTTATCCCCGTGAAGGACGTGGCGGCCGGCCACCCCGGCCAGGAGGCCCATCAGGAGGCGGATGGTCGTCCCCGAGTTGGCGCAGTCGATCTCCGCCTGGGGGGCCACCCGGCCCTCCGCGCCGGTGATGGTCAGGGTCTCCCCCCCCTCCTCCAGCTCCGCCCCCAGGAGCCTGGCCGCGGCCAGGCTGGCGGCCGCGTCGGCGCAAGGGGAGAAGTTGGAGACCTCCATCCGGCCCCGACCCAGCAGGGAGAAGAGGGCCAGCCGGTGGGAGATGGATTTGTCGCCCGGCGGGGCGAAGGTGCCGCTTAAACCCATGGCCTGCCTCCAGAGGAAAAGCATCATGGCCCAAAAGGGTTGCCGGGGTCAAGGGTTGGGGGCCGGATGGGGCCGGGAGCCAGGCGGTCGGGGAGGTCGGGGCGGCCAAGGCTGACCCTAGGTCTTCATTCCCCCGGCGGTCCTCTGGATGATACCGGTTACGCGACCTTTCCCCATTTTATGGCTCCTTCCGGCCCCTCTCCCCCGGTTCCGGGGGAGAGGTCAGGGTGAGGGGGTCTATCTCAAGTATTTCATCAAGTTAAAGGCAAGATAAGGGGCCATGTCCTTGACCCCGCCAACACCTCTGTCTCTTCCCTGATCGCGGAGGGTGGGTTAGCGAAGCGTAACCCACCGTTCCGCCGCCCCGTTTGCAGCCGCGGAGGGAGTTTACCCCGCCGGTAAACCTCCGGCCCCGTCGGATCGAAAGCCGGCTCAGCCCTCCTCCCCGGCCTCCGGCCCCGGTTGGCGGAGGGCGAAGCGGAGAATGTCGGCCTTGGACTGGGCCAGGTGGACCCGGACGGCCCGGGCGGCGGCCTCCTTGTCCCGCTTTTTGAGGCAGTCCAGGATGTGGCGGTGGCCCTCGATGGCCCGCAGCCCCGTCTCGGCCACGTGAAAGCTCCCCACCCGGTAGCGGTGCATGTGGCCCCGGAGGTTCTGGCACAGCTCCGAGAGCCTTTGACTGCCGCTGGCCCGGACCAGGAGGTCGTGGAACTCGGCCCCCCGCCGGACAAAGGACTCCGGCCGGCCGGCCTCGATCTCGGCCCGGCCTAGTTCAAGGTTCTCCTCCAGGGCGGCGATCTCGGCCGGGGTGATCCGGTCCATGGCCCAGGTCACGGCCAGGATCTCGTTGACCGTCCTGATCTCGACGATCTCCTCCACCTCCTCCCAGCTGACCGGCTTGACCCGGTAGCCCACCCGGGGGATCTGCTCCAGGAGCCCCTCCTGGTGGAGGAGGTGAAGGGCCTCCCGGACCGGGGTCCTGGAGGCGCCGATCATCCCGGCCAGCCGTCCCTCCACCATCCTGGTGGAGGCGGGGATGGCCCCTGAGAGGATCCGTTCCCTGAGCTGGGAGTAGACCTTCTCCCGGATGGGGACCTGGTCCTCGATGATCAGGCCGGTCGGTTCCATGTCCACCTCTCCTCCTTGTATAGATTCCGCAATCAAAGGCAATAAATGCCTTTGATTGCTTACGGCCAGCAAAAGCGTGGTTTTGCTGGCCTCACGAGCTCTTACGAGCTCGGCGCGTCCACGTGGACGCGTATACCAAGTTGCCTTGAAAGAGCAACTTGGTCTTAGGTCCTATCCTTCAACCGCAGCCAGGTTGGTCAAGAGCTCCTCGGCCCGCTGGGGGTTGAAGATGCCGCACTCGCACAGCCGGGAGAGCTTGGCCGCGGCCTGAGCCGGGGTGGTCTTCCCCTGGTTTATCTTCTCCACCAGCGACTCCACCAGCCGGGGGGCGATCAGGGCGTGGCCGCACATGGTGGTGATCTCCAGGATCTCCTCCCGGGGCAGCCGTTCGGTCCGCCCGTGGGTCCCCAGGGAGTGCTCCACCGTGTGGGGGGTCAGCCCGGCCCGCCGGCAGATCTCGGCCGCCTCCTCGAAGAGGCCGGAGACGACCACCGAGATCCCGAACTCCTGCTCCTTGAACTCCCTCAGGCAGTCCTCCACGGCCTTCCGGTCGCTGAAGACGGCGTGGGAGATTCGGCTCCGGCCCTTGATCAGCCGCTCCAGGTCCACCTTCTGGGAGTTGCCGTCGGAGAGGTTGCCGTAGTTGACCAGGCCCTTGTCCCGGTAGTGGGAGATGACCTCCCACATCCGGCCCATCTTCTCCTCCGAGCCTTCCAGGTTGAGGCCCCGGGCCGGGAGGATGAGGACGATCAGGTCCCGGCACAGGCCGGCCTCGCGGCCGCGGCGGTGGAGGGTGTGGGTCACCTCAAACCTCCCAGGTCTTCAAGGGCCGTCCCAGGCCGACGTTGAGCTTGGTGTTGGGCCGGGGCCGGAAGCCGGCCCGGCGGGCCGCCTCCACGGCGGGGGCCGAGCCGTCCGGGCCCAGGAGGGAGATCAGGCCCAGGGAGCAGACCGTCTCGATCTTCGGGGTGACCTCCTTGAGCTTTTGAAGGATCTCCTCCAGCCGGTCCAGGCCCACCCGAAACTCGATGATCGCCGACAGGGCCCTCTCCTCCAGGAGGTCAGGGGCGATGGTCCCCTTTTTCGGGTCGTCCATGAGGGCCGTGACCGGGTTCTGGGGCTCGAACTCGACCCCCGCCTCGGCCAGGGCCCGGGCCACGGTCTGGAGATCCCGGAAGGTGGTCGAAAGCCCCGGCCGGCCCATCTCCACGGCCACCCCGGCCACCCCCGGGCCGAAGCGGCCGGTGACGTCGTTGGTCTTCATCTCCTCGGTCCCCCGGCCCTGCTCCTGGTTGGAGGCGTGGGGCCGGATGGGGTTGGAGAAGGCGGCCCTGATGGAGCGGAGGCGGTCCAGCTCCGGCTGAAAGATGGCCTCGGTGGGGCAGACCCCGGAACGGAGGCAGACCCCGCACTCCACGCAGAGGTCCAGGTCGATGGCGCTTATTCGCTCCGGGGAGTCCGGGACGGGGCCGATGGCCTCCACCGGGCAGTAGACGTGGCAGGCCTCACAGCCGATGCAGGCCTCCTGGTCGATGATCATTCCTTACCTCTCATCTTAAAGTTCCCGCAATCAAAGCTAATAAATAGCTTTGATTGCTTACGGCCGGCAAAAGCGTGGTTTTGCCGGCCTCACGAGCTCTTACGAGCTCGGCGCGTCCACGTGGACGCGCTGACCCAAGTTGCCTTGAAAGAGCAACTTGGGGTCACCGCCCCAACCCGGCTCCTTGATAAAGCAGGGCGGCCATCTGGACGATCCCGGTCAGGTACTGGTCCAGGCCGATGTTCTCGTTGGGGGCGTGGGTGTTGGCCGTTTCAAAGGGGGAGCCCAGGCCGATGATGAAGGTCGGGCCGCCCAGGTAGCGGTGGAACCAGCACAAGGGGCCGGACCCGTCCAGAAGGGGCCAGACCACCGGGTCCCGCCCCGTGGCCGCCCGGGCCGTGTCCATGGCCAGCCTGGCCCAGGGGTCCGAGGGCGGGCAGCGGTACTCCTCGAAGTGGGGCTGGATGTCCAGCTCAAAGGGGCCCCAGGGCGACTCCGAGGCAAAGCGCTCGATCTTCTCCGCGGCCCGGGCCGATTCCTGGCCCTTGACCAGCCGGAAGTCCAGGATGGCCTCCGAGGCGGCCGGGATGATGGTCTTGGGCTTCTCCCCGGTCCAGCCGCTTCTGAGCCCGGAGATGTTGGCCGTGGGCTGGTAGAGGAGGGCGGTCAGCATCTTCTCAGGTGTCCCGGAGACCAGGGGGGCGGCGATGCCGTAGCGCTCCCGGAATTGGACCGGGTCAAAGGGCACGGTCCTGATCAGCTCCAGCTCCTCCTCGTCCGGGGGGGAAACCTCGTCCAGGTAGCCGGGGATGAGGATCCGGCCCTGCTCGTCCTTGATGGTCCCCAGAAACCTGACCAGGTCCCAGGCGCTGGAGGGGATCAGGGGGGCGTGGCCGGAGTGGACGTCCCTCTTGGCCCGCCTGGCCCGGACCCGGACCGAGACCATCCCCTTGTCCCCCAGGTAGATCTGGGGCCGGCCCGACTCGTGGACCCCCCGGTCGCAGAGGATGGTGGCCCGGGAGGAGAGGAGGGACGAGTACTCCTGGAGGTAGGTCCTCAGGTTGGGGGAGCCGATCTCCTCCTCTCCCTCGAAGAAGAGCTTCAACCGCAGGGGCAGGCCGCCGGTGACCTCCATGAGGGCCTGGGCGGCCTTGATGTTGGCCCAAAGGTTGCCCTTGTCGTCGGTGGCCCCCCGGGCGTAGAGCCGGCCCTCCCTGATCTGGGGCTTGAAGGGGTCGGAGTCCCACTCCGAGAGCGGGTCCGGGTCCTGGACGTCGTAGTGGCCGTAGACGGTCAGGGAGGCGGCCTCCTTTGGCCCGGCCTGGCCGAAGACCACCGGGTAGGCCCCCGGCAGGGTCAGCAGCCTGGTCTCGAAGCCCAGCTTCTCCAGGTGCTCCCGGAGGAGGACCACCGTCTCCTCGATCCCCAGCCCGGTGGTGGAGACCGAGGGCTGGGCCAGGAAGGCCGTCAGCTCGTCGATGAGCCGCTCCCGGTTCTCCTCCACGTAGGCTTTAAGCCTTTTGATGAGGTCGTTCATCTGGCTCGGACCTGCCTTTCCTGGTCGGACCGCCCGGCTCCGGGTCTGACCGGGGCCGGGGAGATCCGATGAATATCCTCATATGTTCTGAGGCAGCCTCTGGAAAACCTTGACCGCCGTCTTGATGCCCTTGAAAAAGCCCTCCAGGTCCATGGACTCGTTGGGGGCGTGGTTGGCCTGGTCGTGGGTGGCGTGGGGGACCACGAAGCAGGGCTGGCCCAGGATGTCGGTGAAGACGTAGTTGGGGCCGGCCCCGCCAATGTTGGGAAAGACGATCGGCTCCTGGCCGTAAACCTCCTCCAGGGCGGAGTTGATCAGCCTCACCGCCGGATGGTCGATGGGCGTCCGGGAGGGGATCAGGGAGTGGTGGGCGCTGACCTCGATGTCCCCGAAGCCCTGGTCGGCCAGGTGCTTCCTGATCTTGGCCAGGATGTCCTCCGGCCTCTGGTCCGGGACCAGGCGGAGGTCCACCTTGGCCGAGGCCCGGGCCGGGAGAACGGTCTTGGTCCCCTCCCCGGTGAAGCCGGTGATGAACCCGGCGATGTTGCAGGTGGGCTCGGAGACCAGGTTGAAGTAGTAGTCCCGGCTGAACCGGCCGGGCAGGAACTCCTTCAGGCCGAAGTACTCCAGGAGCCCGGCCTCGTCGCAGGGGATGGCCGCCACCGCCTTTTTCTCCAGCTCGGTCAGCTCCCGGGCCTGGTCGTAGAAGCCGGGGATCAGGACCCGGTTGTCCGGGCCCTTGAGGCTGGCCAGGGCCCAGACCAGCCGCCAGGCCGGGTTGGGGATGGAGGTGGCCCGCATGGAGTGCTGGTCCCTGGCCGCCCCCCTGGCCCTGAGATCCAGGTAGACCAGGCCCTTGAGGCCCAGGATCAGGATGGGCCGGCCGCTCTCGTGGATGTGGGAGTCGGAGAAGAAGGCCAGGTCCGCGGCCAGGAGGTCCTTATGGGTCTCGGCAAAGGGGGCCAGGTTGGGGGAGCCGATCTCCTCCTCGCCCTCGTAGAGGAACTTGACCGAGACCGGCATCTCCCCCAGGGTCCTTTTCAAGGCCTCCACCGCCTTGACGTAGATGAAGAGCTGGGACTTGTCGTCCGAGGAGCCCCGGCAGAAGATCTTGCCCCCCTTGAGAGTGGGCTCGAAGGGGGGGGTCAGCCACTCCTCCAGGGGCTCCGGCGGCTGGACGTCGTAGTGGCCGTAGACCAGGACCGTGGGGGCCCCCTCCTTGATGATCTGGCCGTAGACCACCGGGTGGCGGGCCGTCTCATAAACTTCGGTCTCGATTCCCACCTCTTTCATCATCCCGGCCAGGAGGGCGGCGCACTCCCTGACCCCCTCGTCGCGGGTGGAGATGGAGGGCTGGCGGAGGAAGGTGAACAGCTCCTCCAGGAAGCGGTCCCGGTTCTGGTCGATGTAGGTTTCAGGTGAAGTCATTGGCCTGCCTTTCCAGTATGCTCAACGCTCCGCGGTCCTGGGATCCAGGGCCAGCCTCAACCCGTCCTGGAAGAGGTTCAGCCCCAGGACCAGGAAGATGATGGCCAGCCCGGGGAAGACCACCAGGTGGGGGGCGATGAGGATGTAGTTCCGTCCGTTGGCCAGCATGGCCCCCCACTCGGGGGCGGGAGGCTGGGCCCCCAGGCCCAGGAAGCTCAAGGAGGCCGCGGTCAGGATGGCGATGGCCACCCGGAGAGTGGCCAGGACAAAGAGATGGGCCGAGATGTTGGGGAAGATGTGGCGGTTGAGGATTCTGAAGTGGCCCATTCCGGTGGCCCGGCAGGCCTCGATGTAGGGCTCCTCCTTGACCGCCAGGGTCGAGCCCCGGGCCAGCCGGGCGAACATGGGCACGGTGTAGACCCCCACCGCGATCATGGCGTTGATCAGGGAGGGGCCCAGGATGGAGATGATGACCACGGCCAGGAGGACCCCCGGAAAGGCCAGGAGGATGTCCACCAGCCGCATCAGGATGGTGTCGGTCTTCCCCCCGGCGTAGGCCGAGATGACCCCCAAGGGCACCCCGATGAGCATGGCCAGGACGACCGAGACCAGCCCCTCCAGGAGGGACAGCTTGGCCCCGTGGATGACCCGGGAGAGGATGTCCCGGCCCAGCTCGTCGGTCCCGAACAGATGGGCCGCCGAGGGCGGGGAGAGGGCGTTGGCCAGGTCGTTCTTGTAGGGGTCGAAGGGGGCCAGGACCGGGGCCAGGAGGGCCACGACGATGAACAGGAGGACGGTCAGGCCCCCGGGGAGGGCCAGCCGGGAGCGCTTGAGCTGCCGCCAGACCCTTTCCCGCCGGCCCAGGGAGGTGAACTCCTCCTCGGCCCAGGGATCCGCCTGGGGATGGGTCTGGGGCCCGGCGGAGGTCGGCGGCGCGGTCTTCATTGGAGGTCGATCCTGGGGTCAAGGAGCCCGTAGAGAAGGTCGGTCAAAAGGTTCAGGAGGACGAAGGTCACGGCCAGGATCAGGACCGCGGCCTGGATGACCGGGAAGTCCCGGGCCAGGATGGACTGGATCACCAGCCGGCCGATGCCCGGCCAGGCAAAGACCGTCTCCACCACCACCGCCCCGCCCAGGAGGTAGCCCAGCTGGAGCCCGGTCACGGTGACCACCGGGATGAGGGCGTTTCTAAGAGCGTGGGAGTTGATGACCACCGTTTCCTTGAGCCCCTTGGCCCGGGCCGTGCGGATGTAGTCCTGGTCCAGGACCTCCACCAGGCTGGAGCGGGTCATCCGGGAGACCACCGCCGCGGAAGGGGTGCCCAGGGTCACCGCCGGGAGGATGAGGTGGAGCCAGGAGCCCTTGCCGGCCAGGGGGAAGAGGTCCAGGTAGACCGAGAAGAGGAGCATCAGGGTCAACCCCAGGAAGAAGGTCGGCATGGAGACCCCGATCAGGGAGACCAGGAGGGCCAGGTTGTCGAAGAGGGAGTACTTTTTGACCGCCGAGACGATCCCCGTCCCCACCCCCAGGATTACGGCCACCAGGATCGCGGCCAGTCCCAGCTGGAGGGTGTTGAGGTAGCGGACCCCGATCTCCTCCATCACCCCCCGGCCGGTCCGGAAGGAGGTCCCGAAGTCTCCCCCCGCGGCCCGGGAGATGAACCGGAAGTACTGGACGTGGAGGGGCTGGTTGAGGCCCAGGGTCTCCCGGACCGACTCCACGTCCTCCTTGGAGGCCTCCATCCCGGCCACCAGCTGGGCCGGGTCGCCGGGGATGAGGTGGATCATCAGAAAGACGGCCACCGAGACCCCCAGGACCACCGGGATCATGTAGAGAAGACGTTTGAGGGTGAAGTTCAGCACGGCCTGGCCGTTCTCCTGCCTTTAGCTTGAGCCATCACGCCATCGGACCGGTCTTTCTCCGGGTGATACCAAGTTGCTCTTGAAGGGCAACTTGGTATGCGCGCCCACGCGGGCGCGCCGAGCTCGCAAGAGCTCGTGAGGCCAGCAAAACCACGCTTTTGCTGGCCGTCAGCGATCAAAGGCGTTTGTCGCCTTTGATCGCGGAATCCTTGTGAAAGACCGGCCGGCCCAAAAGGGGGGCCGCCCCCCCGCCTTTAATCCTTCCAGGCCTGGTCGAACCCGATGAACTCGTTGGGGTTGATCCACAGGCCGTGGACGTTGGCCCGGTGGCCGAAGACCTGATCCTCGTAGTAGAGGACCACCGCCGGGGCCTCCTGGTAGAAGACCTCCTGGATCTGGTCCAGGACCTTGTAGCGCTCGGCCACGTCCACCACCCCCCGCTGGAGGTCGATGAGCTTGTCCACCTCGGGGTTGCAGTAGGAGAAGTGGTTCATCCTCCCCTTGCAGTAGGTGGTCAGGGTCAGGGTCAGGTCCAGGTCGCCGGTGGGGCTGCCCTTGCCCATGAGGAACATGGGGATCTGGTCATACTTGTCCAGGAGGGAGCGGAGGGTTCCCCAGTCCGGGGTCTGGATCTTGGCCTCGACCCCCACCTCCTTGAGCTGGGCCTGGACCGCCTCGGTCACCTGGCGGTCCATCAGGTAGCGGCCGGTGGGGGTGTAGAGCTCGGTCTTGAAGCCGTCGGGATAGCCGGCCTCGGCCAGCATCTTCTTGGCCAGGGCCGGGTCGTACTTGTAGGGCTTGAGGTTCTTGTGGGCCCCGGGGATGACCGGGGATTCGAACCCGCCGCCCAGGGTCCCCACCCCGCCCAGGACGCCGTTGACGATGGCCTGGGGATCGATGGCGTGGGTCAGGGCCTGCCTGACCTTGAGGTTGTCAAAGGGCGGGACCTTGTTGTTCATCCCGATGTAGATGGTTCGGAAGCCGGTCCCCTGGTAGACCTCGACCTCCTTGGACTTGGCCAGCTTCTCGATCATGATCGGCGGAACCGAGGCGATGGCGTCCACGTCGCCGGAGAGGAGGGCCATCACCCGGGCCGAGTCCTCGGGCACGATCCGGACCTCCAGCTTGTCCAGATAGGTCTTGGGGCCCCAGTAGTCGTCGTTCCGGGCGAAGACCATCTTCTCCCCCGGGGTCCAGGAGTCGAGCTTGAAAGGTCCGGTTCCGGCCGGGTGCTCGCCGTACTTCTTGCCGTGCTCCTTGGCCGCGGCGGGGCTGATGATAGCCAGGTTGTAGGCCGAGAGCTGGGCCAGGAAGGGGGCGAAGGGCTCGGAGGTGACCAGGGTCACGGTGTGCTCGTCGATGACCTTGACCTCCTTGATCACCTTGGCCGTGGACTTCCGGGGGGAGCCCAGGTCCGGGTCGTTGATCCGCTCGAAGGTGTACTTGACCGCCTCGGCGTTGAACGGCGTCCCGTCGTGGAACTTGACCCCCTTTCTCAGCTTGAAGGTCCAGTTGAGCTTGTCCTCGGAGACGGTCCACGACTCGGCCAGGACCGGCTGCATCTTGCCCTCCAGGTCGGGGTAGACCAGGGTCTGGTGGATGGCCATGACCATCCTGGAGGTGGGCACGTCGGTCACGAACTGGGGATCGAGGGTGTTGGCGTCGGTCCCGGTGGCGTAGATCAGGGTCCCGCCGGACTTAGGTTCGGCCGCCTGGCTCCCGGCCGGCAGGGCCAGAACCAGGGCCAAAAGGGCCGCCAGGAGTGCTGTTCTTTTCATCTCCTCCTCCTTCTTTGCTCCGATAGATTAATCCGAAAAACCTTCAGGGGCCGATTCCCCGGGGCCTGAGTGGAGGTGGCAGGCCGCCAGGTGGTCCTTGGCCACCTCCTTGAGCCGGGGGTCCTTTTCCTCGCAGATCGCCATCCGCTCCGGGCAGCGGGGGTGGAAGCGGCAGCCCTTGGGCGGGGAGAGGGGGCTGGGGACCTCCCCCTTGAGCCGCTTCCGGTCAGGCCTGGCCCCAGGCTCGAGCCCGGGGATGGAGGCCAGCAGAAACCTGGTGTAGGGGTGCCTGGGGGCGGTGTAGAGGTCCTTGTCCGAGGCCAGCTCCACGATCCGGCCCAGGTACATCACCGCCACCCGGTCGGAGAGGTACTCCACCACCGACAGGTCGTGGGCGATGACCAGGTAGGAGATCCCGTGCTCCTCCTGGATCTCCACCAGGAGGTTCATCACCTGGGCCTGGATGGAGACGTCCAGGGCCGAGACCGGCTCGTCGGCCACGATCAGCTTGGGCGAGAGGACCAGGGCCCGGGCGATGCCGATCCTCTGCCTCTGGCCCCCGGAGAACTCGTGGGGGTAGCGGTCCATCAGGTCCGGCCTGATCCCCACCCGCTTGAGGACCCCTTCGATCCGGTCCCTCCGTTCGGTCCTGCTCTCCACCCCGTGGACGATGAGCCCCTCCTCGATGAGCTGGCCCACGTTCAGCCTGGGGTTCAGGGAGGCGAAGGGGTCCTGGAAGATGAGCTGGATGTCCCCCCTGAGCGGCCTGAGCCGGTCCGGCGGAAGCTTCAGGATGTCCTGGCCGTCGAAGACGATCCGGCCCTGGTCCGGCTCGATGAGGCGGAGGATGGCCCGGCCGGTGGTGGACTTGCCGCAGCCGCTCTCGCCCACCAGGCCCAGGGTGGTTCCCCTCTCCAGGCTGAAGGAGACCCCGTCCACGGCCTGGACCCAGGCTCTCGGCCGGCCCAGGAGGTCCCTCCTGGCCGGGAAGTACTTCCTTAAGTCGCAGACCTGGAGCAAAGGCCCGCTCATGGCCTGGCCTCCAGGCCCTCGGGAAGGCAGCGGACCCGGTGCCCCCCGCCCAGGTCGACGATCTCCGGCCGCATCGAAGCGCAGGCCGGGCTCCGCCTGGGGCAGCGGGGGCCGAAGGAGCAGCCCCTCCTCTGCCCGACCAGGCGGGGAACGATGCCCGGGATCTCGTGGAGCTTGACCCGGCCCTGGCGGATCTTGGTCCCGATCCGGGGCAGGCTGCGCAGCAGCCCCCGGGTGTAGGGGTGGGAGGGCGAGCGGAAGATATCGGCCGTCTCGGCCTCCTCCACCACCTGGCCGGCGTACATGACCGCGGTCCGGACCGCGGTCTCGGCGATGATCCCGAAGTTGTGGGTGATCAGCAGGACGGCCATCCCCAGCTCGTCCTTGAGCTCCTGGATCAGGTCCAGGATCTGGGCCTGGATGGTCACGTCCAGGGCGGTGGTGGGCTCGTCGGCGATGAGCAGCTCCGGCCGGCAGGCCATGGCCATGGCGATCATGGCCCGCTGGCGCATCCCCCCCGAGAGCTGGTGGGGGTAGTCCCGGGCCCGGGAGGAGGGGGAGGGGATGCCCACCCGGGTCAGGAGCCCCACCGCCTCCGACCAGGCCTCCTTACGGCCCATCTCCCGGTGGACCACCAGGGCCTCGGCGATCTGCCGGCCCACGGTGAAGACCGGGTTGAGGGAGGTCATCGGCTCCTGGAAGATCATGGCGATCCGGTTGCCCCGGACCCGGCGCATCCCGGCCCGGTCCAGCTCCAGCAGGTCTTGTCCGTCGAAGATCACCTTGCCGGCGGCGATCCGGCCCGGGGGGGAGGGGACCAGGCGGAGGACGGACAGGGCGGTGATGGACTTGCCGCAGCCGCTCTCGCCCACCAGGCCGAAGGTCTGGCCGGGGTGGATGGTCAGGTCGACCCCGTCCACGGCCCGGACCACCCCGTCCATGGTCTGGAAGTGGGTTTTCAGCCCCTGGATGGAGAGAAGGGGTTCAGCCTGCCCCGGGGGATCAGTTGCCAAGACCTTTTCTTTTCCCGGCCAGGCCAGGCCCCGGCCCTGGTTGAAGGATGCGATCCAAGGATACGGTATACGGTACCCCAGATATAGGAGGGAACGTTCCCCCTGTCAAATCCTTTTTCCCCGGCCTCGGTTTTTGCCCGGTCCCCTGGGGTCGGGTCAGGCCAGGGCCGCCTCCACCGCGGCCCGGGCGTGGAGAAAGGTGGTGTCAAAGAGGGGGATCGGGGAGAGGTCCGCCCGGGCCAGGAGGGGCAGCTCGGTGCAGCCCAGGATCACCCCCTGGGCCCCGGCCTCGGCCAGCCGGTCCACGACCCGGTGCAGCTTTTGCCGGGACGGCTCCAGGATCCGGCCCAGGACCAGCTCGTCGTAGATGATCCGGTTGACGACCTCGATCTCCTCCGCCCCGGGGACCAGGACCGTCAGCCCCCTGGCCTTGAACCCGCGGCTGATGAAGTCCTCGGTCATGGTGTACCTGGTCCCCAGCAAGCCGACCTTGGCCAGCCCCTGGGCCAGGACCGCCCCGGCCGTGGCCTCGACGATGTGGAGAAGGGGGATGTCGACCGCGGCCCGGACCCGGTCGGCCAGCTTGTGCATGGTGTTGGCGCAGATCAGGAGAAGCTCCGCCCCTCCGGCCCGGACCTGGCCGGCGGCCCTGATCATCAGCCCGGCCGCCTCCTCCCAGCGCCCGGAGGACTGGAGCTCCTCCACCTCCTCGAAGTCCAGGCTGACCAGGACCACCTTGGCCGAGTGGCGGCCGCCCAGACGGGCGTTGGTCTCCTGGTTGATGATCCGGTAGTACTCGGCCGTGGACTCCCAGCTTATCCCGCCGATGAGGCCGATGGTCTTCATCTCCTGCCCTCCGGCTCGCTCCGTCCAGATTATGGCGGTCTTCAGAGTTCCGTTCCGATTCCAGAGCCGCTCCGGTTTTATCGCCTTGGAAGGGGAATGTATTTTGACGCCATTTTAACCATAAAAAAATGGTGGGAGGGCTTTGGGAAAAGAGCCGGCTTTCTTAAGCCGGCCGCCCCATCAATTGCCGCCGGAGCAAAGTTCAAAGTGTTGCCCGGCAATTACCTCCGGCGGGATACTTAAGCCGCAGGCGGCCATCTCCCGGCGACTGGCCGGCCTCGAGACAACCCACCCCACCCTTCCCTCGGCTTTAGGGCTTTCAGAAATCCGGGCCGATTCCAGAGCCGCTCCCGCTTTCTGACTCTGAGCTATCCGCCTTCCAGACGGAACGAGCTCCTGACAACCCATTGATTCGGAGATCAAAGCCAGATCGGGGCTTCGCTCGCTCACGGTCGGCGAAAGCGCGGTCCTGCCCGCCCCGGGATTTCCCTAGAGCCCGACCCGCCCCGCGGCCGAGCTTTCCCCGGCCGGGTTTCCAGGGCCGCTCGGCCTCACTGGTTGGGATGGGGCCATTTCGGCTCCAGGAGCCGGAACAGCTCCTCCGCCCCGGAGACGGGGACCGGCTTTGAGCCGGGAGGGCGGAGAAAGACCGCCGCCCCCTTCCCGGGCGCGGCCAGGTCCCGGGCCCAGGGAGCCAGGGCCCGGGTCTCCTCCCCCTCCGGGCCCCGGTCCAGGAAGAGGACCACCACCTGGGGGAGAAAGCGGGAGCCCAGGCCGGCCAGGAGGGACTCGGTCTCCTCCTCCCCCCTGGTCCCGGCCACCACCACTCCCGGGCCGGGGGCCAGCTCGAAGTCCAGCCCGGACATGAGCTGGGTGTGGGCCATGGGGGCCCGGCCGATCCGGGGGGCCAGGCCTCGCCGGAGCTTCTTGGCTCTCTCCTCCAGGTCGTCCCGGCCGGTCAGCCCGGCCAGGCGGAGGAGGTTGAGGAGGGAGACCGAGTTGGCCGAGGGCAGGGCCCCGTCGTAGGCCTCCTTGCGCCGGACCAGAAGCTCCTCGGCGTCCCCTGCGGTGAAGAAGAAGGCCCCCTCCTCCTGGTCCCAGAAATGGGCCGTGAACTCCTCGGTCAGGTCCAGGGCATCTTTGAGCCACCGCGGCCGGTGGGTGGCCTGGTGGAGCTCGATCAGGCCCCAGGTCAGGAAGGCGTAGTCGTCGGCAAAAGCCCTCACCGCCGCCTCTCCGTCCCGGAAGCGGTGGAGCAGGCGGCCCCGGCCGTCCCTCAATTTGGCCAGGCTGAACTCCGCCGCCCGGACGGCCGCGGCCACCAGGTCCCGGTCGGCCAGGGTCCGGCCGGCCCGGGCCAGGGCGGCGATCATCAGGCCGTTCCAGTCGGTCAGGACCTTGTCGTCCAAGGAGGGCCTGACCCGCCCGGAGCGGAAGACCAGCAGCCTCTCCCGGATGGACTCAATCTTAAGGCCCAGCTTCTCCGGCTCCATCCCCAGGTCCGGGGCCAGCTCCTCCAGGTCCTCCTTGAGGTGGAGGATGTTGGCCCCGGTCCGCCGGCCGCTGGCCTCGTCGCGGAAGTTACCCTCCTCCTCGGCGTTCCAGACCCTGGCCGCCAGGCGCCCCTCCTCGGTTCCCAGGACCTCCTCCAGCTCCTTGACCGTCCAGAGGTAGTACTTGCCCTCCACCCCCTCGCTGTCGGCGTCCTCGGCCGAGTGGAAGCCGCCCCCCTGATCGGCCAGGTCCCGCAGGACGTAGCCGGTCACCTCCCGGGCCACCCGGGAGTGGAAGGGGTCGCCGGTGGCCTGGAAGGCCTCCAGGTAGGCCAGGGTCAGGAGGGCCTGGTCGTAGAGCATCTTCTCGAAGTGGGGCAGGAGCCACTCCCGGTCGGTGGAGTAGCGGTGGAAGCCCAGGCCGACCTGGTCGAAGACCCCGCCCCGGCGCATGGCCCGGAGGGTCTTTTGGACCATCCCCAGAACCCGTTCGTCCCCGGTCCGGCGCCAGTGGCGGAGAAGAAAGGTCAGGTTGTGGGGGGTGGGGAACTTGGGGGCCTGACCGAACCCGCCGTAGACCTGGTCGAAACGGCTGGCCACCTGGCGGAAGGCCAGGCCCAGGGTGACCCGGTCCAGGTCGGCCGGGCCCTTCTCCTCCACCTCCGCCCCGGCCTGCTCGCCCTTCAGGGCCAGGACCACGTTGGCCCCGCTCTCCAAGGCCTCCTCCCGGCGCTCCGCCCAGATCTTCTCTATCCGCTGGGCCAGGTCGGTCAGGCCCAGCCGGCCGTAGCCGCTCCCGGGGGGTAGGTAGGTGGCCGCAAAGAAGGGCTCCTTGTCCGGGGTCATGACGATGGTCAGGGGCCAGCCGCCGGAGCCGGTCAGCATCTGGCAGACGGCCATGTAGACCCCGTCGATGTCGGGCCTCTCCTCCCGGTCGACCTTGATGGGGACAAAGACCCGGTTGAGGAGCTCGGCCACCTCCGGGTTCTCAAAGGACTCCCGCTCCATGACGTGGCACCAGTGGCAGGTGGAGTAGCCGATGGAAAGGAAGACCGGCTTGCCCTCGCTTTTGGCCCGGGCAAAGGCCTCCTCCCCCCAGGGGAACCAGTCCACCGGGTTGTGGGCGTGCTGGAGGAGGTAGGGGCTTTTCTCCTGGAGAAGCCGGTTGGCCGGGCGGCGGTCTGGCTTGGGCTCGCGGCTCATGGGCTTCTCCTTATATAGATTCCGCAATCAAAGGCAACAAATGCCTTTGTAGCTGCCGGCCGGCAAAAGCGTGGTTTTGCCGGCCTTACGAGCTCTTGCGAGCTCGGCGCGCTCTGTAAAGCGCGCTGACCCAAGTTGCCTTTCAAGAGCAACTTGGTATTATCTCTCGCCCCTGCAAAGCCGGGATAGGGCTGCCCGGCCAAAGGCATCGGAAGCACCGGCCCCTCTTTCCAGGGTATCGCCCCCCGGCCGGGTGTCAACCGGGGCCTCCCCCGGCTCGAGGGATCAGGCCACGGCCTTCTTCCCGCTCAGGAAGGTCAGATCGACCCTGATCACGGCCACCTTCTCCAGGTCCTGGGCCGTGAAGTGGAACTCGTCCTGGGAGTAATGGGCCATGATGGTCTTGAGCCCCAGCTCCTTCTCCCCCGGGTCCTCCACCAGGAAGGCCCGGCCGAACCCGATCACCGAGCGGTACCTGAAGCCGTACTTGCAGGCCGTGGGCCCGGAGATCAGCTCGTGGTCCAGGTCCACCTCGAAGCAGACCCTGTCGTTGGCCGCGATCATCTCCAGCTTCCGTCCCTCCTTGGCGCAGTGGATGTAAACCCTGCCCTCGGCGTAGCCGAAGTTGAGGGGGACCACGTAGGGCTGATCATCCCTTGACATGGCCAGCCGGCAGATCTTGGCCCGGGCGATGATCTCCTCTATTTCCTGCTTGTCCTTGATCTCCTTGTCTTTCCGCCTCATCAGCCATAACCCCCGTTTTTTAAGCGCCTTGGTTATACCAAGTTGCTCTTGTGGTGTTCCTTGGGCCCGCGCGCCCGGTTGAGCGCGCCGGGCTCGTAAGAGTCCTTACGGCCGGCGAACCACGCTTTTTGCCGGCCGGCGGCGACAAAGGCATTTGCTGCCTTTGATTGCGGAATCTATCGGATGATCTCAGCCGAAAAAAAGCGCGGCCTGGCCACGCTTCCCCTGATCGGGCAAAAGGTCAAAAATCTCCGGCTCCGGCCGGAGTTATCCCCGCAGCTCATGCCCGGCCCTGACCAAGGCCTCCTCGGCCCGTTGAAGGTCCTCCTCCTTGAGGAGAAGGTAGTCGGTCTCAAAGGTGGACAGAACGAAGACCGGCACCCCGGCGCGGGCCAAAGGCGCGACCAGGGAGGAGATCACCCCGGTCTGCCCGAAATCCAGGGGACCGGCCACCATCAGGGCCCGCCAGCCGGGCTCGACCCGGACCTCCGGCCCGGTCCGGCCGGGGAGAAGGTCCTGCCGGCAGACCAGGGAAACCTCCCCCTCGGTCCGGGTCAGGGACCAGAAGCGGCCTCCCTCCCCCGGGTCCGCCGCCCAACCCGGCAGCTCGGCCCCGGGCTCGAACCGGCACACGGCCAGGGTCTGGGGGAGCAAGGTCAAGCTCAAGCCCTTACCCCCCACCGGCTTCCGGTCTCCCTCCCGTCTCTTCCCTGGACTCGACGAGCTTGAATCGGAAAGGCCTGAACCGGGCTACTCCCAGATCTGCCACCACCGGCCCTGGTCCTCCTTGGGCTCCGGGGGGACCTTGATCCTGGGCCTCTTCCGGCCCTCGGCCAGGGCCTCGGTGATCTGGATCTCGGCCTCCAGGATCTGGTTGTAGCCCACGTCCGGGTACTCCAGGGCTCTCTTGAACCGGCCCAGCGCCGAACGGTAGGCCTTGGTCCGGCGGTAGTAGCGGCCCACGTAGAGCTCGTGGCGGACCAGCTTGCGTTGGGCCCGAAAGACGAGCTTCTGGGCCTCCTGGTCCTGGGAGGTTCCGGGAAAGAGCTTGCTGACCTTTTGGAGGGCCTCGACCGCCTTCTCGGTCTCGGACTGGTCCCGGTCGATCGCGTAGGAGAGGCGGAAGTGGCACTGGCCCTGGCGAAGCAGGACATGGGCCCGCTCCTGATGGGTCGGGTGAAGCTCGTCAAAGGTCTCGAAGGCGGCCAGGGCCTCGGCGTAACGTTCCTCGCGGTAGAGGGCCTCGGCCGCCCTGAGCTGGGCCAGGGTGGCCTTGGTGTGATAGGGGTAGTAGTCCCTGATCCGGCCGTAGATCTCGGCCGCCTTGGACCACTTCTTTTTCTCCCAGGCCGTCTCTCCCGTGGCCAGGAGGGTCTCCACGGGAGGGATCTCATCCTTTTTCTTGGAGCAGGCCGACAGGGCCAGCAGGATCAGGAGGAGGATCAGGGCCTGGCGGCCGGCCGCCCTGGGGGTCAGGGGCCGTCTAGCCATGGGTCAGGTTTTCCAGGTAGCGCTCCGCGGCAAAGGCGGCGGTGGCCCCGTCGCCCACGGCGGTGCTGATCTGGCGCAGCAGCTTGGCCCGGCAGTCGCCGGCGGCGAAGACCCCCGGCCGGCTGGTGGCCATCTCCGGATCGGTGACGATGAAGTCCTGGGCGTTGAGCTCCACCAGGTCGCAGCAGAACTTGGTGGTGGGCGTAAGCCCCACCCAGACAAAGACCCCATCCACGGGAAGGGAGGAGCTCTTACCGGTCTTGACGTTTTTCAGCCCCACCCCGGAGACGCCCTTGTCGCCCCCCTCGATCCTCTCCACCACCGAGTCCCAGACGACCTCGACCCGGTCATTGGCCAGGATCTTCTCCTGGTAGATCTTCTGGGCCCGGAGCTGATCGCGGCGGTGGATCAGGTAGACCTTCCGGGCGAACCTGGTCAGGTAGACCGCCTCCTCGCAGGCCGTGTCCCCGCCGCCCACGGCGGCCACGGTCTGCTCCTTGAAAAAGGGGCCGTCGCAGGTGCCGCAGTAGGAGACGCCTTTGCCGATGTACTCCTCCTCGCCGGGGACCCCCAGCTTGCGGGGCACCGAGCCGGTGGCGATGATGACCGCCCGGGCGGTCAGGTCCCGGTCCGGCAGAAGGATGGTGAAGAAGCCCTCCCCGGGGACGATCTGGATGACCTCGCTGGAGATGATGGGCAGGTCGAAGCGCTCCACCTGGGCCCTCATCTTGTCCACCAGCTCGAAACCGGCCACCCCCTCGGGGAAGCCGGGGTAGTTGTCCACCCAGTCGGTGTTGAGGATCTGCCCGCCCGGGGAGAGGCGCTCGATGAGGAGGGTGTTGATCCGGGAACGGGCGGCGTAGAGCCCAGCCGTAAGTCCGGCCGGACCAGCGCCGATGATGGCCAGGTCGTGATCCACAGCGGTCATGGTCGGTTGGGGGCTAGAGGGCCTTGTCCAAGGCCGCCTTGAGATGGTCCTTGGAAACGGCTCCGGTAATCTGCTCGGCCACCTCGCCGGCCTTGAAGACGATCAGGGTGGGGATGGCCCGGATGCCGTACTGGCCGGGGGTCTTGGGGTTTTCATCCACGTTGAGCTTGCCCACCTTGACCTTGCCGGCATACTCGCCGGCCAGCTCCTCGACCACCGGACCAATGGCTCTGCAGGGGCCGCACCAGGCGGCCCAGAAATCCACCAGGGCGGGCGTTTCGGACTTGAGGACCTCGCCCTCGAAGTTGTCGTCGGTGATCTGCATGACCTGGTCTGCCATTTAAAAATCTCCCTGGATTGGTAGTTTAGATTGAGCTTGTCGAATTAAGTTAAGCCCATTGCCCGGCCTTGTCAACCTGGGACCGGTTCCTCCCGGAGAGCTCCTCCAAGGCCGCCTTGCCTGGCCGGGCCGGCTGAGGTAACAATGGGGGCCGCCACCTTGAAAAGGAGAAAAGGATGATCAAGTACCACCCCGCCCACTCCTGGGTCCGGCTCGACGGGGGTCCGGCCCGGGTGGGGCTCACCGCCCTGGCCCGGGAGCGGCTGGGCGAGATCATCTACGTCGACCTGCCGGCCGTGGGAGCCCGGGTCAAGGCCGGGGAGCGGCTGGGCGAGCTGGAGTCCACCAAGACCGTGGCCGAGCTGGTCTCCCCCCTGACCGGAGAGGTGGTCGAGGCCAACCTGGACCTGGAGGCCAACCTGGACTGGATCAACGACTCCCCCGAGGAGAGGGGCTGGCTGGCCGG